>Ga0075363_100000972_pt1 | contig 10199 bp, 8 predicted proteins | sample EndMetdeltDD1763_FD_71470 | JGI IMG/M metagenome (GOLD analysis project Ga0075363, IMG submission 71470) | Populus endosphere microbial communities from Tennessee, USA - Endosphere MetaG P. deltoides DD176-3 | ecosystem: Host-associated > Plants > Roots > Endosphere | place: USA: Tennessee...
GCCGGAGATCGTGTACTACGTGACGCCGACCGAGGACAACATCTATCAGACCGAAAAGATGAAGTCCCACGGCATTTTCAGCAATGTGTACCAGGAGGTCGGCGAGATCATCGTCGCCGACGTGAACCAGGCGCGCATCGACGAGCTGCTCGCGTCCGACCGCGAAGCACTCAAGCGACTCATCGCCAAGGAGGACTGACAGGGCCGCTACGGTCGAGCCATGGACGTCCTGAGAACGCCCGACGAGCACTTCGACGATCTGCCGGACTATCCGTTCCCGCCCAACTATGTCGACGTCGAAACCCGCAAGGTTCCGCCGTTGCGGATGCATTACGTCGACGCCGGGCCCGCGGACGGACCGGTCGTCGTCCTCTTACACGGGCAGCCGACGTGGTCGTTCATGTACCGCAAGGTCATTCGTGTCCTCAGCGACGCGGGCATGCGCGTCATCGCGCCGGATCACATCGGATACGGTCGCTCCGACAAGCTCACCGACCCCACTGCCTACACCTTTCGTCGGCATATCGACTGGCTCCAGAGCCTGGTCGACGGGCTCGATCTGCGCGAGGCGACGCTGGTGGTCCAGGACTGGGGCGGTCCGATCGGATTGAGCGTGCTCGCCCGTGAACCGGACCGTTTCGCGAGGGTCGTTGCGACGAACACGATCCTGCACACCTGCGATCCGGCGTTGGCGGGCCGACTCGCCTGGCCGCACCACGGTGTCGACGACGACCGAGTGATGCTGCAGGAGACGCTGCTCGACTACGTAGCGCTGTATTCACGTGCGCCGGACATCAATCCGAGTATGTTCCTCGACGCGGTGGCCGGGCCGCTCGATGCCGATGTGCTCGCCGCGTACGACGCGCCATTCCCGGACCGCGCCTTGAAGGCCGGTCTCCGTCAGATGACCGCACTCATCCCGTTGACACGCAACGATCCTGGTGCGGCGATCGGCCGGGACACCATGGCCGCACTGCGGCAGTGGGAGCGTCCTTTTCTGACCGCGTACTCAGACGGTGATCCCCCGACTCGAGGCTGGGACAAGGTGTTCCAGGAACACATTCCCGGTGCACGAAATCAGGCGCACACGACCATCAACGGGGCCGGGCATTTCATCGCAGAACAGAAGGGGGCTGAACTCGCCTCCGTCATTGCCCGATTCGTCGAGGGCACAGCCTAACTCGGCGCAGGTAACCGCAGCACCAGGCGCGCACCACCCATCGGACTCGCCTCCATCGCCGCCGTGCCACCGTGCAGGTCCGCCTGCTGGGCGACCAGGGCGAGCCCGAGACCCGAACCGGATCTCGACGCCGTCGAGCCCCGGGAGAATCGCTGGAAGATGGCCGCCCGCTCCTGCTCCGGCACACCGCTGCCGTTGTCGTCGACGACGATCTCCACTCCTTCGCCGGAACTGGTTGCGCTGAGCTGGATTTCGTTGGCGCCGCCATGCTTGACCGCGTTGGTGATGGCGTTGTCGATGACCAGCCGTAAACCGGCGGGCAGACCGACCATCAGCACCGTGGTCGATGAGGCCAGGGACACACGCAGATCGGGATAGTTGCGCACCGCGTCGTGGGCGGCGCGATCGAGCAGCTCGGTGATGTCGACAGGGACGAAGTCGTCGACCGTCGTCAATTCACCTTGGGCCAGACGTTCCAGCGCGGTGAGGGTCGCTTCGATGCGGGTCTGGGTCCGCATGACGTCGGCGATCACCTCCTGCCGCTGGTCGTCACGCAGCTCAAGGGTGGACAGCACTTCGAGGTTGGTGCGCATGGCGGTCAGTGGTGTGCGCAGCTCATGGGACGCCACTGCGGCGAAGTCGCGGGCCGACTCGAGTGCGGCTTTGGTGCGCTGCTGTTCGTCGCCGATGCGCGCGAGCATGCCCTCGACCGCTTCGGCGATCTCAACGGCTTCCTGGACACCGCGTACCTGCACCTCGTCGGGATTGGATTGCGCGTTGATCGCACGGGCTTGCTGCGCGAGCAGCCGGAACGGATTGATCATGATCGACCACATCACCAACCCGATCAGGATGGTGCCGATGATCACGCCGCTGCAGATCAACAGCACGCGCCGGTGCAGTTCGTTGATGCGACGCTGCGTTTCGGCGAGCGGCGCGCCGACGGCGATCAGTGCGTCGCCTGCGGCGAAGGTGCGAACCCGGTACTCGACGCCGTCGATCGACGTGTTCGCGTAGCCGACACCGAACTCCGGCAGCACCACTGAACGCGGAATCGAGACGGTGATGCCGTCGATACGGGCGGTGCGGACCAGGTTGCCGTCAGGCGCCTGAGGCTGGTCGGTGTCGGCCTGTTGCGCGGCGCGCAGCAGCATGCTGATGTCGCCGAGGCTGCTCACCGAATCGAGCCGGCGATCCAGTTGGCTGTACTGGTCGTTGGTCACGCCGAACCACACCCACGCGCCGAGCGTGAAGACGAGCGCCACCACCGACAGCGCGGAGACGATGACGATCACGCGCAGCGACAGCACGCGCGCCAGCAGGTCGTACAGACGTCTGACGGGTCCCAACATCAGAACCCATTGTGACGAGCGCGCCACCTCGGCGACGGCATCGAAACGCCGACGGTGTTCATACGCTTGCGGGCAGTTCGGCCGCGATCAGCGGCGCGATCTTGTCCGCCATGTACGCGTGGCCGGCATCGGTTGGATGCACTCCGTCGGCGCCGATCAACTCGGGGTGGCCGACGAACCAGCCTTCGGCGATGGGATCGACGAACCTCGCACCCGCCACTCCTGCCTGGTACTGCAGTGCATCGCGGATCCGCACGACGGCCGCGGGAGGGTCGGCGGTCGGCCACGGCGGCCCGATCACCAAAAACGTTGCCGACGGCGCAATGCGACGGGCCAGCTGAAAGGTGCCGAAGGCCAGTATCGACAACTGCGCCGGGTCGACGCCCTGGTCGTTGCGCGAACCGAAGAACACGACGAGCTTGTCGTCCGGCTTGACCGTCCGGGCAGTCAGATCCTCGAAGACGCTCCCGTGGTTGCCCCGGGTGCCGTAACCCGCTCCGCCCTCGGCACCCACGTCGGCACTGACCGGTATCCGGTACGAGGAGAGCTCGCGCCAGGCGCGGGCGGTCCAGCCCTTCGGCCCCAGCCCGCCGAGGTCGCCGCCCGTCGTGTAGGAATCGCCGATCACGGCGATGCGATTCATATAGCTGTTCTGCGCCACTATGTCGTTGTGGCTCACCCGTATTGGGCGCACCGGGCTATTTTGGATGCCCACGCTGACCAGGAGCGCGAACGCGACCATGGCCGAGATCAACCGGCTCACCGGACCAGCCTAGGACTCAATTGACGAAATGTGCGTTGACGACGCGCGAACTCATCCCGCACGTGCCGAAACCACCGCTGCCCGCTCCGCTCGCTGGCCGTCGATCGTCTGCAACTTGCCGTGACCCGTGCCCGCGCGAGAGTCACGCGGCGGGCTCATCATGCCGCGCATCCAGCGGCGCGCCGGTTCCTCGACGAAGTGGTACAGCAGCACCGCGCCCGCGAATGCGACGGCGATCAGCGACAGGACCACCGCCTTGCCCGCGAGGTCGGATCCGAGCTGGAGCTCGAATTGCATCACCATCCAGTTCCAGGTGGTGTGCACCAGTTCGTGAACCATGTACAGGCTGAACGAGATGTACCCCAGGTAGACGATGGGACGGAGCGACAGGAGTGCGGGCAGCGTGCCCACTCCGATCGCCAGGGTCAAGACCAGCGGGACGAACAGCACGTCCACCAGGCCGGCCGAATCGTAGATCGTCGGTATCGGATATGCGTCGAGCAGATACAGGATGCCGACGATGAGCACCACGAGCAGAAGCGACGCGACACCGGCCCCCTTACGTGCCCGATCGGACGGGTTGAGCTTACGGACGGCGGCGCAGACCAGCGCTCCTGCGGTGAACTGCATGATGATCCGCGGCAACCAACTCCACGGTGTGTAGAACAAGCCGGTGGCCATGAGCAGCACGAGATTGGGCAGTAACGCCGCGACAGCGAGATAGATCAGACCGCGCGCCCTGGTCGCGCGAGCGATCCGGAAGATCACCAGCACCAGCGCGCCGAACAACAGGTAAGCCAGCCACTCGGCGCTGATCGACCATGCAGGACCGTCCCAGCTGGTGCCGTCGAAGTACGGCGCGAACCACAGCTGAACGAGCAGGAACTGCCGCACGTAGTTCATCGCGGTCAGCGTTCCGGCGGCCTCCGAGGGAACATGGCCGACGTTGAGCGTGAAGATGATCCACAACGCAGCCAGATGCATGGTCACCAGATAGACCGGCCACACCCTCGACAGCCGCAACCACAGGAAATGAAGCGTCGATCGCCACGAGAAGGATTCACCCATGCGATCGAGATAGTTCCACGTGATCACGAACCCGCTGAGGATGAAGAAGAGGTCGACGCCCTGGGCGCCGCAATCGAGCACCGGTGCGAGCGCCGATCTGAACCCCGGGGCGGCCTGCTCGAGGAGGGGGCGGAAGTGAAAGAGCACGACCCACACGGCGGCGACGATGCGCAAGCCGGATAGGGCCTTGATCTCTCCGGTGCGCACAACACTCTTTTCGTGAGGGACTCGAACGGTTCCGTTTGGTGGCGTATGAATACGCCTGCCGGGCGGTATGCCTCCCCGCGACCACGCATCCGGCAGCTTCGCAGGCTACCAGCGGCACCACCAGAGCGGCACGTTCGGACACGCTGTCAATTCGCTGTGTGATGACCAAAACCGTTGCTAACCAGGCGCTCTGGCATATTGGCTGATGCGCAGTGAGCCGTCGGGCATCCGGCGCGTCCCGACACGCCCATCATCAAGTCTTGACTGATTCCAGAAAAGGGGCATGATGGTCATGTGCCCTCGACGCCGGACTACGCAGAGCAGCTGAGGATGGCTGATCTTCGCGTGACCCGGCCGCGGCTCGCCGTCCTCGAGGCGGTGTATGCGCATCCGCACGCCGACACCGACACGATCTTCGCGGCAGTGCGCGCCGGCCTCTCCGACGTGTCGCGTCAGGCGGTGTACGACGTTCTCGCCGCGCTGTCGGCCTCGGGACTGATCCGTCGAATCCAACCGTCAGGCTCCGTCTCCCGCTATGAATCACGCGTCGGCGACAACCACCATCACGTCGTGTGCCGATCGTGCGGGGTCATCGCCGATGTCGACTGCGCAGTCGGCGACACGCCATGCCTGACCCCGTCCGATCCGGATGGCGCTCTGGATGGTTTCGTCCTCGACGAGGCCGAGGTCATCTACTGGGGCCTGTGCCCCGACTGTTCCGCATCGCAAACGTCGCGATCACTTTCGTGATCACAGTCCATTTCACCCATCGGAAGGAAAGTTGTGTCTGATTCACCTGACGCCAAGCCGCCGTCACCTGAGAAGCCCACGGCGAGCAGCGGAAGCGAGAGTGAAAACCCGGTAATCGATACGCCGAAGCCGAAGGCGCACGCGCCACGGACCAACCAGGACTGGTGGCCCGACCAGGTCGATGTGTCGAAGCTGCACGCGCGCGGTTCCTTCTCCAACCCGTACGGCGATGATTTCAACTACGCCGAGGAATTCGCCAAACTCGACCCCGAGGCTCTCAAAGCCGACCTGCTCTCGGTCATCACCACCTCCCAGGACTGGTGGCCCGCCGACTATGGCAGCTACGCCGGCCTGTTCATCCGCATGAGCTGGCACGCCGCGGGCACCTACCGCATCTACGACGGCCGCGGCGGAGCTGGCGAGGGCATGCAGCGCTTCGCACCGCTGAACAGCTGGCCCGACAACGCCAACCTGGACAAGGCGCGTCGCCTGTTGTGGCCGGTGAAGCAGAAGTACGGCAACAAGATCTCCTGGGCCGACCTGCTGGTGTTCGCCGGCAACGTGGCGCTGGAATCGGCCGGCTTCGAGACCTTCGGCTTCGGTTTCGGCCGCCCCGACGTCTGGGAGCCCGTCGAGGTTCTCTTCGGCGAAGAGGACGAGTGGCTCGGAACCGACAAGCGCTATTCCGGCGAGCGTGAGCTCGCCGAGCCGTACGGCGCCACCACCATGGGCCTGATCTACGTCAATCCTGAAGGGCCGGAAGGCAAACCGGATCCGATCGCCGCTGCGATCGACATCAAGGAGACCTTCGGCCGGATGGCCATGAACGTCGAGGAGACGGCCGCGCTGATCGTCGGCGGCCACACACTGGGCAAGACCCACGGCGCCGGCCCGGACGAAGGAATGGGCCCCGAGCCCGAGGGCGCGCCGATCGAGCAGCAGGGCCTCGGCTGGAAGTGCCCCTTCGGCTCGGGCAAGGCCGGCGACACGGTCACCAGTGGGCTCGAGGTGGTCTGGACCAACACGCCCACCAAGTGGAGCAACTCGTACCTCGAGATCCTTTACGGCAACGAGTGGGAGCTGGTGAAGAGTCCCGCGGGCGCCTGGCAATTCGAGGCCACGAACGCCGAGGCAACCATTCCCGATCCGTTCGGTGGTCCGAACCGCAAGCCGACGATGTTGGTCACCGATCTCTCGATGCGAGAGGATCCGGAGTTCGCCGCGATCACCCGTCGCTGGCTCGACCACCCTGAGGAGCTCAACGAGGCGTTTGCCAAGGCCTGGTACAAGCTGCTGCACCGCGACATGGGTCCGATCAGCCGCTACGTCGGTCCCTGGATCGCCGAACCGCAGCTGTGGCAGGACCCCGTTCCTCCCGTCGAGGGCGAGCTGATCGGCGAAGCCGACATCAAGGAGCTCAAGGCCAAGGTGCTCGACTCCGGGCTGACCGTGCAGCAGCTGGTCAAGACGGCATGGTCGTCTGCAGCCAGCTTCCGCAGCACCGACAAGCGTGGTGGCGCAAACGGTGCTCGGATTCGCCTTGAGCCGCAGAAGAACTGGGAGGCCAACGAGCCGTCCGAGTTGGCCAAGGTCCTGCCGGTGCTGGAGAGGATCAAGCAGGAATCCGGCAAGAACGTGTCGCTGGCCGACCTGATCGTGCTGGGAGGCTCGGCGGCGGTCGAGAAGGCGGCCAAGGACGCCGGCTTCGAGATTGAAGTCCACTTCGCGCCGGGTCGCACCGACGCGACACAGGAGGACACCGACGTGGAGTCGTTCGCGGTTCTCGAGCCTCGGTGGGACGGGTTCCGCAACTTCGTGCGTCCGGGCGAGAAGGCTCCGCTGGAGCAGCTGCTGATGGAGAAGGCAATCCTCCTTGGCGTGACGGCACCGGAACTGACGGCGCTGGTCGGCGGACTGCGGGTGCTCAATGTCAACCACGGCGGCAGCAAGCACGGCGTCTTCACCGACAAGCCGGGTGTGCTGACCAATGACTTCTTCGTCAACCTGCTCGACATGGGCACGGAGTGGAAGTCCGGAACGGCGGAGAACGTCTACGAGGGCACCGACCGCGCGACGGGTCAGCCCAAGTGGACCGCGACCGCCAACGACCTGGTGTTCGGTTCGAACTCGCAGCTGCGGGCGCTGGCCGAGCACTACGCCCAGGATGACAACAAGCAGAAGTTCGTCGAGGACTTCGTCGCCGCTTGGGTCAAGATCATGAACAACGACCGTTTCGACCTGGCCTGACCGTCCGAGAGCAAACCACAGCGCCCCGCGAGTCCTCACGACTCGCGGGGCGTTGTGCTCGGTAAATTCACTTCCGTGGACGCGCCGTTCCTGCTCCTCTCGATCCGCGGCGAGGACGAGGCCGCCGACGACGAGTACCGCGCGGTGGTGCGCTTCGCCGGTCTGGATACCGCGGGTGTGCACCGGATCAGCCTGACCAAGCAGCCACTGGGATCTGTTGACCTCGCCGACTGGTCGGGCATCATCCTCGGCGGCGGCCCCTACAACGTCAGCGATCCGCAGGAGTCCAAGTCGACTACGCAACAGCGGGTCGAATCAGAACTGCTCGCGTTGATCCGCCGCATTGTCGAGGCGGACTACCCGTTCCTCGGATGCTGTTACGGCGTGGGCACATTGGGCAGCGTCATCGGGGCGGACATCGACCGCACATATCCCGAACCGGTCGGCGGTATGGCGATCACGGTCACCGAGGCGGGCCGCGGTGACCCGCTCTTCGCCGGCCTGCCCGACGTCTTCGATGCGTACGGCGGCCACAAAGAGGCCGCGTCATCGCTGCCGGCCGACGCGTTGTGCCTGGCCACCTCGCCGCAGTGCCCGGTGCAGGCGTTCCGGGTCAAGGAGAACGTCTATGCCACACAGTTCCACCCCGAACTCGATCTCGACGGTATCGACGTTCGCCTGAACGCGTACAAGAACCACGGTTACTTCGCCCCCGAGTCGGCAGAGCAGCTCAAAAGTGAAGCGCGGCAATGGAATGTCAGCCATCCGCACACAATTCTGCGACGTTTCATCGAACGGTATGCGCGACGCATGTGATGCGACGGTGAATAAGATCCCGGCGGTCGGGAACCCTCCGACGATGGAGACGGTTGAATTCGCCCGCGGTCGTGGAGCCGATGTGTACGGCGATCCCTCGCAACGCACAGTCCTGATGTGGCACGGCGCACAGCCCGATGCGCGCTCCACGATGGGTCCGCTTGCCGAACGTGTTGCAGAGCGGGGTGCCGGTGTCATCGTGTCCGACTGGAACTCCCATGCCGATGACCGTGGCCGTTCTGATCTGCTGGGATCGCTTCGGTTCGTCGGCGCGCGGTGGGCGACACCAATCGTGCTGGTTGGCTGGTCACTCGGCGGAGCCGCGGCAGCGGGCGCGACGATCCATGCGAAGAAGTTCGATCTCGAGCTGTCTCACACGGTCTGCCTCGCGGGCGCGTTCATGGTTGCGGACTCCGTCTCCGGACAGACGTTGCCTACCGACCTTGCCGAGTTCGGCGAGGGCGCACCGTTCACGTTGGTGCACGGCATCGACGACGACGTCATCCCCGTCGATGTCAGTCGCAACTTCGCCGCGACGCTGCGGGACAGTCGATGGCCCGTCGAGCTCGTCGAACTCCCGACGGACCACGCCGCGATCGCGGGTGCCGCTTACGACCCGGCGTCTGATCGCTACTTACCTGCCACCGATCCGCAGGCATTCGCCACGGTGGATGCGGTGGCGGATCGAATCGCCAATATCGTTGCGGCGATGGGTGGTTGATACCGCTCAGTTGTGGACACCGCGCGTCTGCGTCGCGCTACCGACCAATTGGCCGATCCGGTCCAGCGCGCGTAGGTCAGCGATGTCGGCGCCCATGCGTTGAGCCGCGTCGCGGTAGTGGGACGACGCGAGCACTTCGTCGACGGCGGATCTGATTCGCGAAACAGACGGCGCGGTCGTGCCGAGGTTCACGCCAACGCCCGTGTACGCGACACGGGCCGCAACCTCCGCCTTGTCCGACGTCTCCCCCGCAACGATCAATGGGATGCCGTACCGAAGTGCGTGCTGCACGCCACCGTAACCGCCGTTGGTGACCATGACGTCGACATGCGGTAGGAGCGCTTGATAGGGCAACCATTCCGCGACGAATGCGTTGGGTGGCACGTCGGTGAACGTCAACGGACGCCCGGTGGTTGCCACGACTACCGCATCCGTGTCTCGTAGTGCGGCGAGCGTCGGTCCGATCAGCCGGTCCTGATCATGGTTGTCGAATGTGCCCTGTGTGACGTGGACGACCGTCCGTGCCGCAAGCATTTCGGGCCACCAGTCGGGCGGATCGAAGGCTGCAGCGCGGTCGAGTAGCACCGGGCCGATGAAATCGACGGTCTCGGGGAGGTCCCGACGTGGATATTCGAACGCAGGCACCGTCAACTGAAGAAGTCGGTCGGCCACTCGCGGCCAATCGACGAGGCTCACCGGGGAGGGCGGTGCACCACGTGTGCCGAGCGCGCGGTTCAACGAATTCTGCACGCCCCGCAACAAAATGTTCTGAACGACGCGGTGGACGCCTTCGTAATCCATGCCCTGCCTTGGCGCCCAGGCCATCCCGAACGGGGGCGTATCCATGCTCGACAGTGTGATCGGGCCGACCCCGATCGCGAACACTGCAGGTCTGGACCGCTCTTTCAACAGCAGAGGAAGAACGCCTGTGAAGGTCAGATCGGCCAACACCACATCGACAGGACCCTGAGCCAGCACGTGCTCGAGGGCGTCGTATTGGGCGGCCAACGGTGCTACGAACGTCGATTCGAGTTCCGCGAGGCCGAGCAGCAGGCGGCGCAAGAGGTTGGGCATGGGAATACGCGGGGGCTGTGA
>Ga0075363_100000973_pt1 | contig 10197 bp, 7 predicted proteins | sample EndMetdeltDD1763_FD_71470 | JGI IMG/M metagenome (GOLD analysis project Ga0075363, IMG submission 71470) | Populus endosphere microbial communities from Tennessee, USA - Endosphere MetaG P. deltoides DD176-3 | ecosystem: Host-associated > Plants > Roots > Endosphere | place: USA: Tennessee...
GCGTTCATGAAGGAGGACCGCGAGGGCAAGGTGTTCGTCGACTCCACGCGAGTCGGTGGGGCGACGGTCGTCGCCGCCTACAGCCCGCGTGCCCGGCCGGGAGCGCCGGTCTCGTTCCCCGTGGGCTGGGACGGTCTCGACGACGCCGACCCCTCCGCCTTCACCGTGCACACCGCTGTCGACCTGCTCGGCGACCGGGACCCGTGGGCCGAGCAGCTGCCGGCGCCGCAAGCACTGCCCGCCGACCTCATCGAGGAGGGGCACACGATCCCGGTCCACCGGGTGGAGGCGATGCACGAGGGCAAGCGGCGGGCCCGGGCGAAGCAGGCGAAGACAACGAAGACGGCGACAGCGAAGACGACCAAGAAGGCGAAGAAGTCGTGAGCATCGGCGACCTCCCGCCGCGCGACCTCGAGTTCGCACGCGCCGTGCTCCCGCGCCTGCGGGGCGCACTACAGGCCTACTTCGACAGCTCCGTCGACGGGCTCGAGAAGGTGCCGGACGGGCCCGCGCTGCTGGTCTCGAACCACTCGGGTGGGAGCACGCCCGTCGAGAGCATCGTGTTCGTCGTCGAGTACCTCGACCGGCTGGGCGTCGAGCGGCCGCTCTACTGGCTCGGTCACGACGCGCTGCTGCGGCTCCCGATCGTCGGCGAGTTCGTGCGCCGCTGCGGGGTGATCCCCGCGGACTGGGAGGTCGCCGCCGACACGCTCCGGGCCGGCGGCCAGGTCGTCGTGTACCCGGGCGGCGAGCTCGACCTGCACCGGCCGTGGACGGCGCGCCACGAGATCCGCTTCGAGGGCAGGTCGGGGTTCATCGCGCTCGCACGTGACGCGGGCGTCCCGATCGTGCCGGTCGTCGCGACCGGCGGGCAGAGCACGTATCTCCCGCTGACGGACGGGCGGGGCCTGGCGCGGACGCTCGGGATCGACCGGCTGGTGCGCCTGAAGGTGCTGCCGGTCGCGTTCGCGCTCCCGTGGGGCGTCTCGATCGGGCCGCTCCCGCACCTGCCGCTCCCGGCTCGCATCGGCGTGCAGGTGCTCGACCCGATCGACGTCAGCGGCATCGCCGACGACGAGATCCCGACGGCATACGCCGACATCGTCGCGGTGATGCAGAAGGCGCTCGACGAGCTCGTCGAGCGCGTGCGCGAACGCCCCTGACGGAGACGCTCAGTCCGCGAGCCAGGCCGACAGGTCGCGGCCGGTCAGCTGCTCGAGCTCGGCGATGTCGTCGCGGAACAGGTCGGTGAGGAAGCGCCGCTCCTCGGGCGTGATGGCCATCGCCTCGTCGCTGCCCTGCCGGGCGACGCCCCCGACGGCGTGGCGCGCCCCGCTCGGCACGAAGCGACGGAGCTTCTTCATCGCGGGTCGGCTGAGGACGCGGTTCAGCCCGGGGTGCTTCGGCGCCGCCGACCGCGTGTTGTGCCGTCGCTCGGTGTCGGGGGCGAAGGACGTGCTCACGCCGAGGAAGTCGTACAGGTCACGCGTGACCGCGATCGGTTCCGAGGCGAGGTCGTCGAAGAAGCACACGCGGATCTGCGCCGGGTCGAACAGCTCGTAGTACGGCGCGAGCTGACGCGCGTAGAAGCCGTACTGGACGTAGCGCCGCTGGTGGTCGTCGGGGCCCCGGAGCTCGGCGGCGATGGCGTCGGCGAACGAGAGGGGCTCGTACCCCTTCGAGATCCACATCGCGTACGCGGAGAAGGCGCGGTCGGCGGGCTGGCGGAGGATGGCGATGAGGCGGGCGTCGGGGATGGTCTCGCGTATCCGCCGGGCGGCGTCGGCGCTGGTGAGGTAGGCCGGCGTGGCCTCGCCGATCGCCTTCTCGTCGGTCGCGCCGTCGAAGTGGGCGGCGTATTCCTCGAGCGTGCGGGCGTGCGAGCGCGTCCGACCCTGGAGGCCGGTCGGCTGCTTGAAGTAGCTCGGCTCCTTGGCCGGGCTCATGTAGATCTCGGGGTGCTGGGCGAGGTACCGGTAGAGCGACGTGGTGCCCGACTTGCCCGCGCCGATGATCAGGAAGTTCGGCAGGATCATGGGTACGCGGAAGATAGCCCGAACCCATACACTCGATGACCACCCGAGCGCTCGTAGCTCAATGGATAGAGCATCTGACTACGGATCAGAAGGTTGGGGGTTCGACTCCCTCCGAGCGCGCTGAAGAAGTGCAGGTGAACGCGCACGCTCGATCGCAACGCGATCAGCTGACGTTGATGCGCCTCCGAGCCGCTCGAGTTGCGGGCCGCGGTGGTCGCCTTCCCGCTGTCGGACCTCGTGCGAAGCCCAGCAAGAGGCCACCGGGTCCAATCCCGGTCCGCCGGCTGAGTGCGCGCGCCGCGGCGGCGCAGGATCATGCCATGCTGCACCCGAGGCGAGGAGCGGTCATGTCCGAGGCGAGATCCCGAGCGGACGCGCCGATGGACGGCTCGATCTCGAGGCGAGCGGCGCTCATCGGCGGCGCCAGTCTGGCGACACTCGTCGCCGGATGGCGGAGCGGTGCACCCTCCGCGGCCACCCTTCCGGCGGCGAAGGTGATCAAGCCGGGGTCGTTGCCGCGTCGGCGGCCGTCGCCGAACCCGTATCTCTCCGGGAACTTCGCGCCCGTCGACACCGAGCTCAGCAAGGTGCGCCTGCCGGTCGAGGGAAGCATCCCGAGTGAGCTCCGGGGCACGCTGCTGCGCAACGGTCCCAACCCGATCGCACCCGATCCCGCCAACTACCACTGGTTCCTCGGCGACGGGATGGTGCACGCCATCGAGCTGCGTGACGGCGAGGCCCGCTACCGCAACCGTTGGGTTCGCACCGACACTGCCGCTCGCCTGCTCGGCGAGGACCCGATCGCCGGGCAGCCGCCCGACGTCAGTCCGGCGGCGAATCACGCCGGGACCAACGTCGTCTCGCACGCCGGCAAGATCCTCGCGCTGTACGAGGTCTCGATTCCGACTGAGATCGACACCGACGCGACGACGATCGGACGCTACGACTTCGCCGGGGCGCTGCGTTCGCCGATGACCGCGCATCCCAAGATCGACCCGGTGACCGGAGAGATGCTGTTCTTCGGATACGACATCTTCGGTCCCCCGTTCCTTCGCTTCCACGTCGCCGACCGGAGCGGGAAGCTCGTGCTCACGAAGGAGATCGAGATTCCGCGTGCCACGATGATGCACGACTTTGCGATCACCGAGCGCTACGTCGTGTTCCTCGACCTTCCGGTCGTCTACGACCTCGACCTCATCGGGAAGCGCCCGTTTCCGGCGACGTCGCAACCTGAGCACGGAGCCCGCGTCGGGGTCATGCCGCGGGATGCGAGCACGCCTCCCCGGTGGCTCGACGTAGAGCCCAACTACGTGTTCCACACCGTCAACGCCTACGACGAAGGCGAGACGGTGGTGCTCGACGTGGTGCGCCACGAAGAGATGTTCACAGAAGATCTCTATGGCGTCGGTGACGGGTCCGGCACGCTCGATCGGTGGACGATCGATCTGCGCGCCGGGCGCGTCCGCGAACAACGAATCGATGATCGCGGGCAGGAGTTCCCGCGCGTCGACCCGCGCGTTGTGGGCCGCCGTCACCGGTACGCATACACGACGTCGAAGCGCGTCAACGACTTCATCGACCCGTACGGAACCGTGCAGCAGCACGACCTGAAGTCGGGGACGAGGACACCCGCGAAGCTCGGAACCGGCAGGAAGGCCAGCGAGGGCGTCTTCGTCCCGGCGAGCACGCACGCCGGCGAAGCCGAGGGGTGGGTGCTCACGGTCGTCTACGACGCGCGGGAAGACCGGAGTGACCTGGTGATCCTCGACGCGACGAACTTCGGCGGGAAGCCGGTCGCGACGGTCGCGCTTCCCCAGCGGGTTCCCTTCGGGTTCCACGGCATCTGGGAACAACGGTGACCGACTCGACATCTCGTCGGTGAACTGAGCGCTCGTTACCATCGGGGGCGCAGCAACTCCCCGAGCTCGAGAGCGGGGCAGGATGAAGATCGGCGTCGTTGGCGGAGTCGTGCTGGCGTTGGTGCTCGTGGCCGGGACCGGCTGCATCACTCCTCCGCCCGGAAAGAGCGTGCCGTTCACGGCACAGGGTTCGGGACACTTCGAAGGCCCTGATGGGCGCGACCTCAGCGGCACCGCCGACGGCAACGTCATCGGCAGCGGGACCATTCGTGCCTCGTATTCGCTCGCGGGAGCCATCGCGCCTCCGTGTCCGAGCAAGGCCGGGCTGGTCGGCCAGTCGGTCACGCTGACCGCAGCGAACGGCGACACGATCGAGCAGCAATGGTCGGGCACCTACTGCATGTCGTCGACCGATGTCGCCCACGCCACCGAGACCTACACGACCAACGGCGGGACGGGTCGCTATCGCAACGCCACGGGCAGCGGGACCGTGACCTTCGACGCGGACCTCCGGACGATCACGTTCACGTTCGATGAGGACGGCACCATCTGCTGTTTCCAGTTCTGAGGCGACGCAATCCAGGGCCAGGGCTTGTTCCCTTGTCGCGAGACACTGAGCACCACCTACCTTGCTCGGTTGGACAGTTGCGTCTGTCGGGCGTTACTCGTGTAGCACCGGGGACGAGTTCGCCACCGTTCGCAGAGAGTCGTCACGTCTGTGACCTGCGAAAAAACCACACTGCGACATGTGGAGAACCCCGTGCGCACGACTACGGATCAGAAGGTTGGGGGTTCGACTCCCTCCGAGCGCGCAAGGCAAGTGCGCTGGTCAGCTGATGAGTCGGGCCGACCGCATGGGCTCGGCGGTAACGGCCGGTGGCGGGGAGGTGCTCGACCTCGACGGTGAGCGTGTAGAGAGCGGCTCGCAACCCAGCTTCGGGAGCGCGGAGACATGAGCGCGCCCATCGACGACGTCGACGTCAACCTGTGGCGCGCGCCGTCCACCGTGCCGCCGAACTCACCGGGTCGGGTGCCTCGACGAGCATCAGCCGCGACGGCCCCACCGTGAGGACCGCCGCCGAGGAGTTGTCTGCGATGACGGAGCCCCGAATCAAGGCCTAGAGGAGGATCCGTGGAAGAACGGTCGAGGGGTGTGCCCCAAGCTCGGCGCCTGAGGTCACCGAGTTGGAGGTACGGGACATGTCCGCTCTATCGATGCGAGGACCGAGGCGGTGGCGAGGCCTGGCACTACCAATCGTGATCGTGGGTGCCGTCGCCGGGATGGCGCTGGCGGCAGGTGCGACGACCGGCGACAGCGCCGACCCGTCGAAGCCGTCCCATTTCCGGCCCCGAGGGGCGGTGACGGACGCGGGGGTCAACCCGTGGGGGGCGAACGATCCTGCGTTGATCGCCGCCGCGAATCGGAGCGCCTCCGTCGCGTCGGTGAGCGGCCGCAGGGGTGAGATCGAGTGGAGCCAGAGCGGAGTCGGCGCGGTGATCACCCAGGCGGATGGGTCGATGCTCGCGGTCGCGACCATCGAGAACTCGGTGGACGGGCCCGGCGCGGTCGTGGCGGACATGACGCTCAACGGGACCAGCGGAACCCAGAAGGCCAAGCGATACACGGCGAATGGCGTGTTCGCGGGCGAAGAGGAGTTCGCTCTGGCGACTCCGGCTGCCGACGGCACGATCCCGTTCACTGGGAGCGGCGAGTGCGTGAAGGGCGGGACCCGGGTGCACAAGAACGAGAAGTGCAGTTACACCGTGTCGGGCACGCTCGAACCCGCGACCAACGTCGTCGTCTTCGAGGTCACCGGGACGAGCACTCGGTGAGGCGGATCGACAGACAGCAGCGGCGGCACCGGGCGTACACTCCCGGTGCCGCAGCCGCGAATGGGCAAGCGAGGCGGTGATCGCCGTGATGTTCCGGATCATGGGTTCGCTGGAGGTCACTGGCTCGGCTGGCCCGGTCCCGCTCGGCGGGGTGAAGCGGCGGGCGTTGCTCGCATATCTGCTGGCACACGCCGGGGAGGTGGTTCCCCGGGATCGCCTGATCGACGACCTCTGGGAGCAGCAGCCGAGCCTGGCTGCACCCCATACGGTCCAGACCTACGTTTCGCAGCTACGCAAGCTGCTCGCGCAGCTCGACACTGAAGCGGCACTGGTGAGCCGGGCCGGCGGGTATGTCCTGGAGCTACCTCCTGGAGCGCTCGATGCGCGTGTCTTCGAGCGGCTCTGCACCGATGCGAGCCGTGAGTCGTCACGCGCCCGGCGACTCGAACTCCTGGGTGAGGCACTGGCCCTCTGGCGCAGCACGCCGCTGGCAGAGTTCGCAGGCGCCGCATGGGCCGACGCGTACGCGACCCGACTCGAAGCGCGACGACTCGAGGCGTTCCACGAACGCATCGACGCCCTCCTGGCGCTCGGCCGGCACGTCGAGGCAGTTCCCGACCTCGAGGACCTGGTGCACGATCACCCGCTCGATGAGCGGTTCTGGGCGCAGCTCCTCGTCGCTTACTTCCGGGCCGGCCGCCAGGGCGACGCGTTGCGTGCCTACCAGCGCCTGCGGAACACCCTCGCCGACGAGCTCGGTATCGACCCCAGCCCCGAGCTCCAGGAACTCGAGCGCCGCGTGCTCGACCAGGACCCCGAGCTGCTCGGCTCAGGGGTAACTGGTCGCGACGCCAATGCACGCCCGCGCACGCAGTATGCGATGAGCGGCGACCTTGCGATCGCGTATCAGGTGCTCGGTGCAGGGCCGATCGATCTGCTCGTGATGCCCACGGGCTACTCGATGATGGAACCGTCCTGGGAGTGGCCCGCGCTGGCCAATTTCTGGAAGCGCTTGGCTCGTCGGGCACGGCTCGTTCTGATCGATCAGCGAGGTATGGGTCTCTCGGATCGGGTGACCGACGTCGCCACGCCCGAGGAACGCATGGACGATGTGCGCGCCGTGGCGGATGCGGTCGGCGCGCAGCGCTTCGCCCTCTTCGGCGGCTCTGCGGGGGGTGCGACGTCGGCTCTCTTCGCGGCGACCTATCCGGAGCGTGTACTCAGCCTCGTGCTCGTCTCGCCACTCCTGCTCGGGAGAGCGGCCTCCGGTATCCCGGGATGGGCCGACGATGACGAAGGCATTCTCTGGTACCTCCACAACCGCTGGGGCAGCGGCGAGTCGGCGGAACTGCGGTTCGCGCCGAGTCTCACCGGAGATCTGAAAGCTCGGGAGTGGGTGGGAAGGATGGAGCGACTGGCCGGCACGCCGACGTCGATGACGAAGGTCATCGAGATGAACCGCAAGATCGACGTTCGAGCTGCAGTCCCCACGATTTCCGCTCCAACTTTGGTGATCCAGCGCGTCGATGATCTGGACGTGCCCGTGGAGCACGCGCGCTACTACGCCGAGCACATTCCGAATGCCACCTATCTCGAGCTGCCCGGACAGGACCATTGGTGGTGGGTTGGCGACAACTCCGAGGAGATCGTGCAAGCCATCGAGGACTTCCTCACGGCCCAGCGTTCTCGACCTGAGATCGACCGCGTCCTCAAGACCGTCTTGTTCGTCGACATGCAGGAGCCGCGGCGGTTTGCAGCCCCAGATGGCCACGAGAACTGGGTACAGCTGGTCGCAGCCACTCGACACGCTGTCACTGAACACCGCGGCGTTGAGGTCAAGACCGTTGGCGATCGCTTCGTGGCCTGCTTCGACGGTCCCGCACGGGCGCTCAGCTGCGCACGGGTCATCATCGGAGCGGCCGCCGACGTCGGCGTCGACGCCAGCGCCGGGCTCCACACGGGAGAATGCGAAATCCGCGGTGACGAACTCGCAGGCACCGCCGTCCGCATCGGTCGCCAAGTGAGTGATCACGCGCGTGCGGGCGACGTACTCGTCACCGGCACTGTGCGGGATCTCATTGCCGGCTCACCGGTCGAGTTCGAGGATCGAGGACGCCATCAGTTCGAAGGCATCCCCGGCGAATGGCAGCTGCTGGCGGTCACCGACTGACGCTGAGCGACCCGCACAATCAAGCTCGGCTCGTTCCAGATTCCCGGCTTCACGGCACGGCTCGTGGTCACGCCGTAGTCATGGACTCTTGCGGACGGGGCTGGGTTGCACGGTCGACGAACCGCAGCCGAGCCGCCGACGCGGCATGGTTGAGCCACTCGGCTCTGACGACGGCCGACGTGCGAGCGTGTCGCGGCTGTACGGATATACCATAAAAGGGACACGCCGTACCGCGCCGGACGGTCGATCCTGCCGACGGATCAGAAGGTCTGGGGTTCGACTCCCTCCGAGCGCGCTGCAGCACGAGTCGAGGTGGAGGGCGAGGCGTGCGGGGGCGAAAGACGCTGCGAACCGGAGCGGCAGTCCTGCTGCTCGCGTTGACGTTCTCGGTGCTCCCGCTGGCCACGGTCGGCGCGGTGCCGTCGGAGGGGGATCCGGCGGTCGGTGACGACCCGAGCTTCACGCCGATCGCCGCATCCGTCCCGACTCCCCCGCAGCCGGTGTTGGGCTCGGATCGGAACCACCACCTGGCCTACGAGCTCATCCTGACGGGTCTCGTGCCCTTCCAGCTCGACGTGACATCGGTGGAGGTCCGCAACGCACGATCGGGGAAGGTCCTCGGGTCGCTCGCCGGTCCCGAGCTCGCGTCCGCGATCCGCTCGATCTCGGATGCGACTGCCGAGGAGCCGGGCAGTGGTTCCGCGATCGCACCGTCCGGCACGTCGATCGTGTGGCTCAACATCGCCATCCCGCGCGGCGAACCGGTCCCGAAGGTGCTCCGCCACGCGATCGGCCTGACCCGCGTCGACGCGCCGGCGGGCGAGCCGGCGAGCCTCGACGCGATCGTCGGTGACACACGTGTCGATTCGACCGAACCAGTGGACCTCGCACCACCGCTCCCGCGCGGCACGTGGTACGCGAGCGACGGTTGCTGCCTCGACTACACGCACCATCGTCGCGGACTCCTCGCGATCGACGGCGAGCTGCTCGTGCCACAGCGGTACGCGATCGACTTCTACAAGGTCGACGATCAGCAGCGGACGTGGGTCGGTGATCCGTCCGACATCGACAGCTACCTGGCCTACGGCCAGCCCGCGCTCGCCGCCGCAGCCGGGACGGTGGTCGCGGCCTCGGATCGGCTCCCTGACCAGGTGCCGCCGCTGGCGCCGCCCAGCCTGCCGCTCCGCGACACGGTCGGCAACCACGTCATCGTGAAGGTCGAGCCGGGGACCTACCTCTTGTACGCGCACCTGAAGTCGGGATCCATCGGGGTGGAGAAGGGCGACCGGGTGACGAAGGGGCAGCGCCTCGGAGGGGTCGGCAACTCGGGGTTCTCGTCGACACCGCACCTGCACTTCCAGGTCCTGACGCGGCGGACGTTCTTCCCGTCCGACAGCCCACCGTTCACGTTCACGCGCTTCGATCTCGTCGGCCAGGTGCCGGAACGCATCTGGGACGACAACATCGGGACACAGCCGACCGGCGTGCTCCCGTCCGTGGGGGCGGATGACCCCGGCCCTCGACTGCGCGCGATGCCGCTCGACCGGAACATCATCACCTTCCCGTAGCGCTTCCGTGGACGCAGCCGGATGGCGGTCCCTGACCACGGATCAGAAGGTCTGGGGTTCGACTCCTCCGAGCGCGCTCAGGACGTCGACGCGAGCCGGACCGGCAGCGCCTGGACGGCCACGCCGACGGTTGCCGCCGGGCCTGCGCTCATCCAGGTCGGCTCGCCGGTGACCTCGATGACGTCGAATCGGCGCAGCAGCTCACCGATCATCACCTGCACCTCGGTGCGGGCGAGGCTGGCGCCGAGGCAGAAGTGCGGTCCGCCCCCGCCGAAGGCGACGTGGGGGTTCGGGGATCGCCGGATGTCGAAGCGGAGCGGCTCGGCGAAGACCTCCTTGTCACGGTTCGCCGAGGGGTAGAACAGGCCGACGCGGTCACCCGCGTGCAGTCGCTGGCCGCCGAGCTCCGTGTCACGCGTGACGGTGCGCGCGAAGCAGATCACCGGGCTCGACCACCGGAGTATCTCCTCGGTCGCGGACGGGAGCAGGGACGGCTGCTGCCGGAGGTCGTCGAGCTGGTCGGGGTGGGCGACGAGGGCCATGAGCCCCTGTGCGAGTGCGTTCCGGGTCGTCTCGCTGCCGGCGAAGGTCAAGACCATGAAGAAGAGGTCGAGCTCGAAGTCGTCGAGCTCGCCGGTGGCGAGGATCGACCACACGTCGTCGGTCGGGTGTGCTCGCTTCGCTTCGTTGAGCTCGTGCGCGTAGGTGAACAGCGCGGTCTCGGCGGTCCG
>Ga0075363_100000974_pt1 | contig 10196 bp, 13 predicted proteins | sample EndMetdeltDD1763_FD_71470 | JGI IMG/M metagenome (GOLD analysis project Ga0075363, IMG submission 71470) | Populus endosphere microbial communities from Tennessee, USA - Endosphere MetaG P. deltoides DD176-3 | ecosystem: Host-associated > Plants > Roots > Endosphere | place: USA: Tennessee...
GTAGCGGAGGTGCTCAGGCATGAGGTGGCGTTCTGGGAGATGGCGCTGGCATGAGTCTGTCTGCGCGGCTGTGGTCCGCTAATGACGATCTGGCGAACGCGGCGTTGGCGCATCCGTTCGTCACCGCTCTCGCTGACGGTTCGCTGGATCGTGAGGTGTTCGCGGGATACGTCGCGCAGGACGCGTACTTCCTCGAATCCTTTGCGCGCGCCTACGCTCTGGCGTTGAGCCGCAGCTACGATACGCCGACGCTGCTCGCCTTGGCCGGTCTGATCGCCGGCGTCGCCGACGAGTTGGGTCTGCACAGTTCCTATGCCGCGCAGTGGGGCATCGACATGGCCGGTGTCGAACCGTCGCCGGCCACGCTGGCCTACACCGACTTCCTGCTCGCCACCGCCGCGACGTCCGGACTCGGCGAGATCTTCGCGGCGATGACCCCGTGTATGCGCCTGTACGCCTTCCTCGGGACGTCGTTGAACGCCGATGCGGCCGGACCGTACGCCGAATGGGTGCAGACGTATGCCGACCCCGGCTTCGAGAAGTTGGCCTCGTCGCTCGAGGTCCTACTCGACCAGCACGGGGGCGACAGTCCCGCAGTCCGGGGCGCCTATCGCCGGGCGATGCGCCTGGAGGTCGAGTTCTTCGAGTCGGCGAACTCTCGAGCGCGATCAGCTTCTCGGTGACTTCTGCCGGATCGCCGAAACTGTAGTTAAATTCAGCTGGCGATCCAGTCGATCGGAGCTGACACCATGGCCAACGTCGTCTTCATCCATGGGCTGTGGGTCTCCTACACCGCCTGGCAGCCCTGGATAGAGCACTTCGCGGCCCAGGGCCATCACGCGCTCGCGCCGCGCTGGCCTGGTGAGCACGAGACCGCGGCCGCAAGCCGCGAGAACCCTTCCAGCCAAGCCGGATTCAGCCTCAACGACCTCACCGCCCACTTTGCCGACGTTCTTGGCGAGTTCGAGAGCCCCCCGGTCGTGATCGGACATTCCTTCGGCGGGCTCATCGCCCAGAAACTACTGAGCCAGGGCGCGGCATCCGCGGCCATCGCCATCGATCCGGCGCCTATCAAAGGTGTTCGTGCTCTACCACTGGCGCAATTGCGTTCCGCATTGCCTGTTCTGGGCAACCCCCTCAACCGCAGCCGGGCCAGGGCGCTGACTCAGTCGCAGTGGCGCTTCGGCTTCGGCAACGCACTATCCCCCGCCGAGTCGAACTCGCTGTGGGAGCAGTGGTCCATTCCCTCCCCCGGCAAGCCCTTGTTCGAAGTCGGTACGGCGAACTTCGTGCCGAACTCCGCGGCAAAGGTCGACACCTCGAACAGCACCCGCGGTCCGCTGCTGATCACCGGCGGCACCGCGGACCACACCGTGCCCCTCGTCACCGCCAAGGGCGCACACCGTCTCTATCGAAAGTCCCAAGCGGTGACCGACTTCCATGAATTCGAGGGGCGCGGTCACTCACTGACCATCGATCACGGCTGGCGCGACGTCGCGGACACCTCGCTGTCGTGGCTTGCACAAAGGGGTGTTACGAGATGAGCGTTCCGTATGTTCTCTTCGTCGCGACGAACGCGGCCGTCATCGGCCCGAACAATCGCGCGACGGGATTCTTCTTCCCGGAGATCGCCCACCCCTTCGCCGTGCTCGACCGTGCCGGTGTCGCAGTCGAGTTCGCGTCCCTTCTCGGCGGCAAGCCACCCGAGGACTCGTACGACGGGGAGGATCGTGATCAAGCCGACTTTCGCGCGAGCAGGGCCTACCGACGGCTCTCTCGCAGCCGCAAGCTGTCCGACGTGGATGTGCTCGACTACGACGCGGTGTTCTTCCCCGGCGGGCTCGGACCGATGGTCGACATCGCGCGTAACCCCGAGGTGCAGGCGACCGTGCTCCGGCGTGGGACGCCGGGATGATCGTCTCCGCCGTCTGCCACGGTCCGTCCGCGTTTTTGGGTGTCACCCTCGCTGACGGTTCGCCGCTGATCCGGGGCCGCAAGCTCACGGCGTTCTCGGATGCGGAAGAAGACGGGTACGCAGACAAAGACGTGCCCTTCGACTTGGAGGCCGCGCTGCGCGACGAGGGCGCTCTCTACGAGGCGACGGATCCGTGGCAGCCGAAGCTGGTCGTCGACGGCCGCCTCATCACCGGCCAGAATCCGCAATCGGCGATGCTGGTGGGGCAGGCGCTGGTCGATGCTCTGGGACGGGCCACGTGAACGCCGCTGAGCCCGTCGTCGTCGTCGCTCACTGGCAGACCTCTGCGGATTCGCTCGATGCGGTGTTGGAACACGTCGCTGCGCTTCGCCCGCGGGCGCTGGGCGAGACGGGATGCCTCGGGTACGAAGTCTTTCGCAGCGCCGACGACCCCACCGCGCTCGTGCTCATCGAGCGCTACCGCGATCAGGCTGCACTGGATACGCACCTCAATTCCGACCACTATCAGGAGTTCGTGGTCGACCGGATTCGCCCCCTGCTGACCGACAGGCGCGTGGAGTTTCTGACACCTGCGCCGTGAATGCCCTGCACCAGCGCGTTAGTGTGCTGGTGTCGGCTTCAGTGAACGGGCCGGCAGAAATGATGAGCAATTCATGACTGCACCAGCAGAAACGTCCACGGCCGAAGCGCGGCTCGGTGCCTACTACCGAATGGACGGCACCTACCTGGTCGGCCGCGAGAAACTGCGCGAATACGCCCGCGCCGTGCAGGACTATCACCCCGCGCACTGGGACGTCGACGCCGCCGCCGAACTGGGCTTTTCGGATCTCATCGCGCCGGTGACGTTCACGGCCACCCCGGGCATGGCGTGCAACCGCCGCATGTTCGAGCAGATCGTCGTCGGATACGACACCTACCTGCAGACCGAGGAGGTGTTCGAGCAGCACCGCCCGATCGTCGCCGGCGACGAACTGGTCGTCGACGTCGAGCTGACCGCGGTGCGTAGGACGGCCGGCAGGGACTTCATCACCGTCACCAACAACTTCACCGATACGGCCGGCGAGGTGGTGCACACTATGCACACCACCGTCGTGGGGCTCACCGCGGAGGACGTCGATGCCAGCGTCAAGGATGCCGTCCAGAACGCGATGATGCACGACGTCAACATCCTCGACGTCGGTCAGGCCGCCTACGAGAAAGCGGTGCGCCCCGAGGGTGAACTCCGGATCGCTCGTGGCGGTATGACCCGGACGCCGGGCACGCGGTCCTTCGACGACCTGACGGTCGGCGACCAGCTGCCGGTGCACCACACCCGGGTGTCGCGCGGCGACCTGGTGAACTATGCCGGTGTGGCCGGAGACGCCAACCCGATTCACTGGGACGAGGGCATTGCCAAGCTGGCGGGGCTACCCGACGTGATCGCCCACGGCATGCTGACCATGGGGCTCGGTGCCGGGTTCCACTCCGAGTGGTCGGGCGATCCTGCAGCGGTCACCCGGTACACGGTGCGGTTGTCGGCCCCCGCGATCGTGTCGGCCACCGAGGGTGCGGACATCGAATTCAGCGGCCGGATCAAGTCGCTGGACCCCGAAACACGCAGTGGTGTCGTGATCCTGGCCGCCAAATCCGGTGGTCAGAAGATATTCGGGATGGCGACCATGAACGTGCGGTTCCGCTGACTCACGCGGTGTTCGCGCTCGAGAGTTGCGCCTTCACATTTCGTGACAGCTCGTCCGCGAGGATCTCCGGTTCACCGTTGAGCAGGCCCGTGATGGCCTGCGCCGCGACGTGCGCGGGGTCGACCTTCTGCTCAGCCGGGACGTAGCTGACCATGTCGGTGTCCATGTAGCCGACGTGCAGCGCGGCGACGTGAATTCCCTTGGGCGCCAGCTCTGTTCGCAATGCGTCTGTGAGAGCCCATGCAGCGGCCTTGGCTGCGGAGTAGGCGCCGGAGGTCGGCGGGTGCACCCAAGCCAGGACGGACAGGACGTTGAGGACGGCGCCGCCACCATTGCGCTCGATCACCGGGACGAACTCGCGGCTGACGTTCAGCGTCCCGAAGTAATGCGTATCCATCTCTGCGCGGATGTCCTCGATCGGGCCGCTCAGCAGGGTCGCCCGCGTCGATATGCCAGCGTTGTTGACCAGCACGGTGACATCGTCGGCAACCGTTGCGGCACGATGAATCGATTCCGGATCGGTGATGTCGAGTTGTACCGGCACCACGCCGGCAAGGTCGACGGTTTCGGGTCGCCGTGCCGCGGCGTAGACCTTCGCTCCGCGCGCAACCAGTTCGGCAGCCAAGTGCCTACCCAAGCCGCGATTGGCTCCTGTCACCAACGCGACGATCTTTTCGGTCATTTCCGGTCCTCTCCAGTCCTGTACGTGTGCCTCACCACGACAACGCGCGATGATCCCCCTCGCGTCCCAGCCACCATGTTCGCGTCCACGATTGGATATTGCTCCGCAAAACGGGTACCGGTTCAAGCATGAAACCTGATGACGCGACCGACCTCAACGATGTGATGGTGCCGACTGAACAGGTCCACCCCGATCACCGGGAGCACGCCAAGCAGCCGAGGCACCTTGACGATGACGACCTCGAGCGGCGTACCCAGCACGAGCGGGAGATCGTCGACGCACAGCAGCGCGAATCCGACAAGTGAGACCCGGCTAGCGGCGTAGGGATTGATCCGGTGACTGACGAGCAACGACCAAAGGTACTGATCATCGGTGGTGGATTCGGCGGTCTGTTCTGCGCCCGTCGTCTCGGCCGGCTCGACGTGGACGTCACGCTGCTCGACCGCGCCGCGTGCCACGTGTTCCAGCCGCTGCTCTATCAGTGCGCGACGGGAACACTGAGCATCGGCCAGATCAGCAGGCCGCTGCGCGAAGAGTTGATGCACCATCGCAACGTCCAGACGCTTCTCGGCGAGGCGGTCAAGCTCGATCCCGACGCCCGCGTCGTCACCGCCCGTCGTCCGGACGAGTCGAAATTCGACCTTCACTACGACTACCTTGTGGTCGCTGCGGGCATGCGCCAGTCGTATTTCGGGAATGAGGAGTACGCCGCGTGGGCGCCCGGCATGAAGACGCTCGACGACGCGCTGAGCGTTCGACGCCGGGTCTTCGCGGCGTTCGAGATCGCCGAGACGCTGCCACCCGGACCCGAACGAGATCAGTGGCTGACCTTCATCGTCACCGGCGGAGGTCCCACCGGCGTCGAATTGGCCGGACAGATAAGGGAACTCGCGACCCGGTCGCTGGCCAACGAATTCCACAGTATCGCTCCCGAAGAGGCGCGAGTGCTGCTGTTCGACGGTGGGGACCGGGTGCTGAAGACCTTCGCGCCGGCACTGTCCGAACGGGCGGCGCGGGTGCTCGACGATTTAGGCGTCGAGATGCATTTCGGCGTGCATGTCTCCGACGTCCGACGCGACGGGGTCACGGTGAAAACGAAAGGCGACGGCTCCATCAAGGACTACCCGGCGCGAACCGTGTTGTGGACCGCCGGTGTCGAGGCCGTGGCGTTCGCACGCCATGTCGCCGAGGTCCTTGGGGCCGATACCGACCGGTCGGGCCGGATCACCGTGAACGCCGACCTTTCGGTGCCCGGGCATCCCGACACGTTCGTCATCGGTGATCTCGCCGGTCGCGACGGGCTACCGGGCGTTGCGGAGAATGCCATGCAGGGCGGCTGGCACGTCGCCGCCTGCATCCGGCGAGACCTCGCGCAACGCAGGCGCAAGGATTTCCGCTATCGCGACCTCGGCACGGCGGCGTACATCAGCAGAGGCCACGCAATTCTGCAGGCCGGGCCGGTCAAGCTCTCGGGCGCCATGGGTTGGCTCGGTTGGGGGTTCATCCACATCGCGTTCCTCACCGGCGTGCGAAACCGCTTCAGTACCGTCGGAACGTGGCTGGCGACCATCGCCCGTGCCAACCGCAGCGACCGGTCGTTCATCCTCGGCGGGTCGGGTCATCCCGAAGAGCCGTACACCTGGGAATCTCCGGTACACCAGGGCAGTCGCTCGTCGGATGACTAGCTCTTCGAGGTTACGTCGGGGGGAGTCGGGGTACGAAGACGACATGACCACACCCGATGAAGACGCCACGTCCGAGTCCGCCAAGGATGAGGAGGTGCTGACTCCGGCCACGCCGGGCGCTGAAGCACTTCCGCTGCCCGACGGTGAGGTCGAGAAGCCGTCCGAGGAGTGACCGCCACGGCTTGACCACCGCGGCAACGCATTTCAGCGCCAAGCTGTCCAGATTCCGACGGATGCTGGCAACTTAACCACTCGTCCCGTCCCGCTCGCGGGTGGCACGGTAGTGGTATGGACAATTCCTCCCAATGGGACCTCCCCGACACGGCGCTCTGTTCAGCGGCGCTGAAGCTGTCCGACGAGGTCTCTCCCGCGTTCCTGCACAACCACTGCGTACGCAGTTACCTGTTCGGACGTGAACTTGCCGCCGCCCGCGGTCTGCGCGGCGGCGTCGACTACGACGAAGAGCTGGTCTTCCTCGCGTGCATCCTCCACGACCTCGGTGTCACGTCATACGGCATGGGCGACCAACGGTTCGAAGTCGAGGGCGCCGACGCCGCTGCGCGGTTCCTGCGCGAGCACGCGGTGTCCGACGACCGTGTGAGCACGGTCTGGCAGTGCATCGCTCTGCACACGAGTGTCGGACTCGCACACCGCTTCGGTCCGACACAGTCCATCTCCCATTTCGGTATTGCGCTGGATATCGACGGCAGGGAGAAGGGACTGCTTCCAGGCGGTTTCGCCGACCGTGTTCACGCCGCGTGGCCACGTCATGACCTGGGTTTCGCAATCGCCCATGCGATCGCGGGCGGCGTCCGAATCAACCCGGACAAGGCGCCTCCGTTTTCCTTTCCGGCTCACCTTCATCAGCTCGTGAACGACGCGCCGCCGCTCAGATTCACCGACGTCGTCTCCAACTCCGGATGGGGCGACAAGCCGCTGACGACGTCCAGCGTGTGACTCAGCCCGTGTCATCCGCCAGCTGACGCAGCACCGCCGCCTTCATCGTGAGGTGATTGCGTTCGGCGACGGTTTGCGCCTGCGCGGCGGCCCGAACGTACAGCTCTGTCGCCTCTGTGATGTCGCCCGCCTGCTCGTGCAGGTAAGCGGATGCCGCGGTATATCGCGGAAGTGTGTTGTCGAGTTCGGCGAGCGCCGCGAGTCCGGCCTGCGGCCCATCCGCTTCGCCCACGGCGACCGCTCGGTTGAGACGCACCACCGGGCTGTCGGTGAGCGCAACGAGCTCGTCGTACCACTCGACGATCTGAACCCAGTCGGTCTCGTCCGCGGACTGCGCGTCGGCGTGCAACGCCGCGATCGCAGCTTGCGCCTGGTACTCGCCGAGACGCTCCCGTGTCAGTGCGGCCTGCAGCACGTCGATTCCCTCGGCGATCAGGTCGCGTCGCCAGAGGCTGCGGTCCTGATCAGCCAGCGGAACGAGGCTGCCGTCGGCGCGGGTACGCGACGCGCGTCTCGCGTGGTGCAGCAGGAAGAGGGCCAATAACCCGGCCACTTCGGGATCGTCGGTCATCGCGGCGAGCTGGCGGGCCAACCGGACCGCCTCCCCGGCGAGATCGACGTCGCCGCCATAGCCCTCGTTGAACACGAGGTACAACGTCCGAAGGACCGTGCGCAGGTCGCCGGGCTGACCGAGTCGAACGCCGCTGACGGCGCGTTTGGCGCGGCTGATGCGCTGGGCCATCGTCGATTCGGGTACGAGGTAGGCCTGCGCGATCTGGCGGGTGGTCAGCCCGCCGACGGCCCGCAGCGTCAGCGCGACGGCCGAGGACGGGGTGAGGCTGGGATGTGCGCACAGGAAGTAGAGCGCCAAGGTGTCGTCGGCGGATTCGGTCGGTCCGGGTGCCGGCTCGTCGGCGTCGAGTTGTTCACGGCGGTGCCGCGCGGCGTCGGATCGGGTGAGGTCGATGAACCGGCGCCACGCGGTCGTGATCAGCCACCCTCTTGCGTCGTCAGGGGGTACGTCGGGCCACGTCTCCCACGCCCGGATCAACGCCTCCTGCACCGCATCCTCGGCCGTCGCGAAGTCCGCCCCGCGGCGGACGAGCGTCGCCAGCACACCGGGAATCAGGTCCCGCAGCCGAGCCTCGTCCACCGCCGCGGGCGATATCACTCGGCGGGAAGGTGTGCGCCACTCATGAACGGCCGCACTTCGAGCCATTCGTGAATCGGCTCACCGCCGGCGCCGGGCGCCGCTGACAATTCACCGGCCAGCTCCACCGCGCGGTCGTAGGAGTCGACGTCGATGATCATGTAGCCCGCGATCAAATCCTTTGTCTCGGCGAAGGGACCGTCGGTGACGGGCGGCTTGCCCGCACCGTCGTGGCGGACCCAGGCACCCTCGGGCATCAGTGCCTGGCTGTCGACGTACTCGCCGCTGTCGCGCAGGCGGTCCGCGAAATCCTGCATGTACTGAATGTGCGCGTCGATCTCGGCGGGCGTCCACTGATCCATCGGCACATCGTTGACGGCGGCCGGCGCTCCTCGGTAGTGCTTGAGGAACAGATACTTGGCCATGACTTCTCCTCTCAGTGCGCGACCCTAGTTGGTCGCTCACCTCTGGGACGGAGCCGTCACGCCGTCCTCGACATCGCCGTCGAAGCTTCTTACCTACACGTCTCCTGGCATGCCGGGCGGACTGAGCGAGCCGTCGACGTTCGGCACGGAGGCCGGCGCCGGGATGCCTCCTTCGGCCGCGTTGTCCCCCGGTATGCCGTCGTCGGCCACGGGTCCCCATGCGCCCCCACCGCAGAGCGGATGCCGCCACCCGAACGCATCGCATCCGGGATCGGCACCGACCGTCGGCCCCGACGTTGCGGTGGCACCCATCACTGCCGTTGCGGTGACTGCCGCTGCAACGACCGTCACCGCCAGCACCCCACGAACATTCGATCCGGTCGTCCAAGTCATGTGTTGCTCCTTCACATGTAGCCCCCAACGCTGATTGTCGCCCCTACCGCAGCGATCGGGTGCTGAAACGCTGCGGAAACTCCCCAGATACGTTCGGGCGCTTGCATTTTCGTCGTGGACGTCAATATTTCGGGGTGCCGCAGCTGAGAGATGCGGCCTCCCAGCTGCAAGTGATTCAGTCCTGGCCGGAACCCTGCACAGCGACCCACCATGGGCAGATGTCACATCACAGACACGTCGTGCGCAGCGCTGCGGCGCTCGCCGCCGCCATGGGTATCGGCCGTTTCGTGTACACCCCCATACTTCCGCTGATGACCGCGCAGGCAGCCGTCACCGCACACACCGCGGCGGCCTTGGCGACCGCCAACTACGCGGGTTACCTCGTCGGCGCCGGGGCAGGTTCCATCTGGCCGCGGCTCGCGCACTCGATTGCGATCTGTCGCGTCTCGCTGATCGTGCTCGTCGCCAGCCTGGCGGCAATGCCTTTGACGGACAACGCAATCGAGTGGATCTCGCTGCGAGCGCTGGCCGGGTTCACGAGTGCACTGGTCTTCGTGATCGCGGTCAACACCTTGTTGCAGCATTTGCACGGACGACGGGCCCACCTGTCCGGCTGGGGACTCGGCGGTGTCGGCGGCGGCATCGCGGTCTCCGCTGTCCTGGTGTTGGCCAGCGGGCGGTGGCAGCTGGCGTGGTGGACCTCGGCAGCTGCAGCCGCCGTGTTGACCGTCGTCGCCTGGGCGATGCGCCCTGCCCCGGAAACGACACCGCCGGGAGGGTCACCGAGAGCCGCCGAGGACCGTCCGCCGCATCGCGCCTTCGCCCTGCTCACGCTCAGTTACACCCTGGAAGGCATCGGATACATCATCGCCGGCACGTTCCTCGTCGCTGCCGTCGCTCAGGACGCACCCCACTGGCTCGGCGGCGGTACGTGGCTGGTGGTGGGCCTCGCGACGGTGCCGTCGGCGGCGCTATGGGCCGCGCTCAGTGCACGGTGGTCGCATCCGAACCTGCTCGTGGCCGCGCTCTGTATGCAGGCGTTGGGCATCGCCACGGCGAGTTTCTTCGGTGGGGTGACAGCCGCACTGGTCGGGGCGGTGCTGTTCGGCGGCACATTCATCGGTGTCAGCGCGCTCGCCCTCGCGGCCGGTCGCCTGCTCCGATATCCGCGGGCCGTTGCGCTGCTGACCGCCGGCTACTCAGTCGGTCAGCTCGTCGGCCCTACGGTGGTGGGCCCATTGCTGCGTGACGGGTACCGGCCCGCCCTGCTGGTGGCGGCGGCTGTGGTG
>Ga0075363_100000979_pt1 | contig 10188 bp, 7 predicted proteins | sample EndMetdeltDD1763_FD_71470 | JGI IMG/M metagenome (GOLD analysis project Ga0075363, IMG submission 71470) | Populus endosphere microbial communities from Tennessee, USA - Endosphere MetaG P. deltoides DD176-3 | ecosystem: Host-associated > Plants > Roots > Endosphere | place: USA: Tennessee...
GGCACGTCCTGGTCGAGAAGGCGAGTGACGGCTCGATCACCAGCTCCGGGCTGACGGTCCTCGACGGACCGGCCCGTGAGAAGGAGCTGTCGCGAATGCTGGCCGGGATGACGGAGTCCGACACCGCGCTGGCCCACGCCCGTGAGCTCCTGGAGGTCGCGGCCCCGGCCCGGGCGCTGTCCTGACACACTGCGGCCTGACACGTTCTTCGGCGGGCCCGTGGATGCGCGAGCCTTCGCGCGGACCGCCCTTCGACCGGCATCGTTGAGGTGGGATGAAGTTCAACGCGCGGAAGGGGTCGCCGGCCCCGCCCGCTGTCACGGGGACCGCTCGCGTCGGCACTCCGACCGCGACCCTGCTGCCGCGGCTTCAGCCCGGTGACATCGCGGTGATCGACCACCTCGATCTCGACCGGGACACCGCGCTCGCACTGGTCGACGCCGGTGTCCGCGCGGTCGTCAACGCGGCGCCCATGATCTCGGGTCGCTACGCCAACCTCGGCCCCGAGGTGCTCGCCGAGGCCGGTGTCGTGCTCGTCGACCACATCGGGAAGTCGGGAGTGGACAGGATCGGCGACGACCAGCGGATCCGGGTCCACGACGGAGGCGTCTACGCCGTCCTGCCGGACGGCCGGATGGAAGAGCTCGCGACCGGCCGCTCGCTCGACCTCGACCAGGTCCACGGTGAGATGGACCTGGCCCGCACCGGACTGGCCGTGCAGCTGGACACGCTCACCCACACCACCGGTGACTTCCTCCGGCGCGAGCACCAGCTCCTGCTCAGCGGCCGGGGCCTGCCCACGCTCACGACCAGGCTGGCCGGACGCCCGGCCGTGGTCGTCGCCCGTGCGGACTACGGCGACCTGCGGGCGATCGGCCCCTTCGTGCGCGAGCAGGCGCCGGTGGTGATCGCGATCGGCGCCGCGGCCGACGACCTCCTCGGATTCAGCTGGGCGCCGGACGTCGTCGTGGTCACCGCCGGCGAGACCCACAGCATGCCGTCGGCCGACGCGCTTCGGGTGGCCGCGGACGTGGTCCTGGTCGCGCCGCGCGGCTCCGGCATCGAGGAACAGGCCATCGTCGAGGCGGTCTCCGGGGCGCCGCACGTCGTGGAGACCTCGGCCACCGCGGAGGACGTCGGACTCCTGCTTGCCGACCACTGCGACGCGACGCTGATCATTGGCGTCGGGCTGCGCATCCGGCTCGAGGAGTTCCTTGACGGCCAGCCGGCCGGCCGGGCCAGCAGCTTCGCCACCCGGCTCAAGGTCGGCGACCGGCTCGTCGACGCCGAGGCGGTCCGCGCGCTCTACACCGGCCGGCCCGGCCCCCTGAAGATCCTCGCCGTCCTCCTCGCGGGACTCGCCGCGCTGGCCGCCGCGCTCGCGGTCACCCCGGTCGGACACGACTGGGCGCACGGCATCGTCGACTACCTGCAGCGGCTGACATGATTCCTCTTCGTCAGCACGTCGCCTCACTGGGGACGGTCTTCCTGGCGCTCGCCGTCGGCATCGTGGTGAGCTCGGCGCGGTCCGCGAGCGCGATCTCCCCGGGCCGATCTCGACCGTCGACGGCATCGAGACCACCATCGGTCAGGCCCGTCGTACTGGCCATGGCGGCCCTCGTCGGAGGAACTAGCGGTTCCTACGGTGCGTCGGGATCTGACGGCGTCGTTCCCCTCGGATAGGATCGAGGTCCATGAAGTCCCCGATGCCGACCAAGCATGTGTTCGTCACCGGCGGCGTCGCCTCCTCGCTCGGCAAAGGCCTGACGGCTTCCAGCCTCGGCCGGCTGCTGCGGTCCCGTGGGCTGCACGTGACGATGCAGAAGCTGGACCCCTATCTCAACGTCGACCCGGGGACGATGAACCCGTTCCAGCACGGCGAGGTCTTCGTGACCAACGACGGTGCGGAGACCGATCTGGACATCGGTCACTACGAGCGGTTCCTCGACACCGACCTCGGCCAGATCGCCAACGTGACCACGGGTCAGGTCTACTCCGAGGTGATCGCCAAGGAGCGGCGCGGTGACTACCTCGGCGACACGGTCCAGGTGATCCCGCACATCACCAACGAGATCAAGGACCGCATCCTCGCCATGGGCGGCCACGGCTCGGACGGCCAGCGGATCGATGTCGTGATCACCGAGGTCGGCGGCACCGTCGGCGACATCGAGTCGCTGCCGTTCCTCGAGGCTGCTCGCCAGGTGCGCCACGACATCGGTCGCGACAACTGCTTCTTCCTCCACGTCTCGCTGGTGCCCTACATCGGCCCGTCCGGCGAGCTGAAGACCAAGCCCACCCAGCACTCGGTGGCCGCGCTGCGTCAGGTCGGCATCCAGCCCGACGCGGTGGTCTGCCGAGCCGACCGCGAGCTGCCGGACTCCATCAAGCGCAAGATCTCGCTGATGTGTGACGTCGACCAGGAGGCCGTGGTCACCGCGGCCGACGCGGCGTCGATCTACGACATCCCGAAGGTGCTGCACCGCGAGGGGCTCGACGCCTACGTCGTCCGCCGCCTCGGGCTGCCGTTCCGCGACGTCGACTGGACCGTGTGGGACGACCTGCTGCGCCGGGTGCACCACCCGAAGGAGGAGGTCACGATCGCGCTGGTCGGCAAGTACGTCGACCTCCACGACGCCTACCTGTCGGTCGCCGAGGCGCTGCGGGCCGGCGGCTTCGCGCACGAGGCCGAGGTCAAGATCCGCTGGATCCCCTCCGACGAGTGCGAGACCCACGAGGGCGCCTCGCGTCACCTCCACGACGTCGACGCCATCTGCGTGCCCGGCGGCTTCGGCGTCCGCGGCCTCGAGGGCAAGATCGGCGCGCTCAACTACGCCCGCACCAACCGGATCCCGACGCTCGGCCTGTGCCTGGGGCTGCAGTGCATGGTGATCGAGTTTTCCCGCAACGTCGCCGGGCTCGAGAAGGCCGACTCCACCGAGTTCGACCCGGACAGCCCCGAGCCGGTGATCGCCACCATGGAGGAGCAGCTCGCCTACGTCGAGGGCGCCGGTGACCTCGGCGGCACCATGCGCCTGGGCCTCTACCCGGCGCTGCTCAAGCCCGGCTCGATCGCCCGGGAGGTCTACGCAGCGGAGCGGATCGACGAGCGGCACCGGCACCGCTACGAGGTCAACAACGCCTATCGCGACACTCTCGAGGACGCGGGGCTGGTCTTCTCCGGGACCTCGCCGGACAACAACCTCGTCGAGTTCGTCGAGCTGCCGCGAGACCAGCACCCTTACTACATCTCCACGCAGGCGCACCCCGAGCTGCGCTCCCGCCCGACCCGGCCGCACCCGCTGTTCAAGGGACTGGTCGGCGCGGCCATCGAGCGTCAGAAGGAGCTGCGCTTCCCGATCGACGAGACCGGGCTGCGCCGCGAGCCGGTGGACGTCGACGACTAGGAGGAGCGCGCGCCTTCGGCGCGCGAGCCGAGCGTCGGTTGAGTTTGAGCACGCTGCGTGGACTTGGTGCCGCGTGCGGTGACCCGGCGCTTCAGCTCGACGCGGGCCCTTCGGGCGCGGGCAAGCAGAACCGCCGGGGTCACCGTTGTGCGGACTCCGTCCGCACTACGTCCTCGCGTCGAGGACCCGGGTCAGGTCGTCGAGGACGCTCCGCAGCACGTTGCGGATCGCGGGCGCCAGCTCGTCGCCCTCGATGAGGTCCTGTGCGCGCTCGAGCCAGGCCTCGTCGCAGGTGGTCGGCCGCATGTGGCGGACCAGGCCACTGAGCATCAGCAGACCACCCGCGGGGAGGTCGGTGAGCTCGTCGAGGTAGCGATGCGCCCACGGGACCATCAGCTCGTGCTGGACCGGCCGCCAGAAGCACTGCGCGAAGTCGATCAGCGGGAACCCTGCCGGCACCTCCCGCGACCGCCAGACGCGGTCCCATGCCTCGGCCTTGGTCTCCTCGACAGGCCTCGCCGCGGAGACGCCCCAGGCGCGGAGGTGGGCATCCGGGTCGGGATCCCGGGCGAGCAGGTCGTCGACGGCCGCCTCGTCGTACCTCCCGAGAGACGCGCGGCGGACCTGCGCCCGCCACGCGAGGTCGACGTCGCCGGCGGCGGCCTCGTCGAGGATCGCGAAGTGCTCCGGTGTGGAGGCCGACCACGCCAGCGTCTGCAGGGCGGGAGCGCGGTGGTCCGGCTCGTCGACGCGGGCCGCGGCCACCTCCGCCACTCGAGCCAACCGGCGCGGAGCCAGCACCGCTGGGCTCCACTGCTCCGCCGCCCGCAACGCCAGGGCGAAGAAGGGCTCCACGACGCCCGGGCTCGGTTCGGTCTGCAGCATCGACAGGGCGCAGTCGAGGAAGTCGCCGGTCGAGAGCTCACCCTTGGCGAGCAGGTCCCAGGCGGTCGTGACCACGACAGCGCGGTTGACCGGGTCGTCCAGGCGGGCCACCTCGGCGAGCATCACCTGGAGAGAGGACTCCTCGGTGCGCAGGGCGGCGAAGGTCAGGTCGCCGTCGTTGAGGAGGTGCAGGTCGGCGACCGGCAGGTCCGGGAGGTACGTCGTGGTGCCGGTGGTCACGACCTCGAGCAGGGCCCGGCGCTGCAGACCGCCCTCGCCGCGGACGTAGGAACCGATCCGCAGTGCGTGCTGGCGTGGTTCCCCGCCGTCGGGGCTGGACGCGAGCAGGGTGCTGCCGACCAGGCTGAGCGTGTCGGTGCCGGGACGGTCCAGCCAGCTGGCCGTCCAGGCGGTGAGGTCCCGGTCTGCTGCCGCCCCGATCGCGCTCATGAGGTCACGCAGCTCCGCGTTGCCCCACGCGTGGTCGCGGAAGTAGCTTCGCAGGCCGCTCGCGAACGTCTCCTCCGAGACGGAGGCCATCAGCTGCGCCAGCACCGCCTGGCCCTTGTAGTAGGTGATGGCGTCGAAGCTCGCGAACGCATGTGCCACATCGGGCACCGCCGTGCGGATCGCGTGGCTGGCGGGGCTCATGTCCTGCTGGTAGGCCGAGCGTTGCTCGTCGGCGAGGAAGGTCGCCCACGCGTCGGTGAACTCGGTGGCGGCGCTCGAGGCCCACGTCGACGCGAACGACGCGAACGCCTCGTTGAGCCACAGGTCGTCCCACCAGCGCATGGTCACGAGGTCGCCGAACCACATGTGCGCCATCTCGTGGAGCACGCCGAGTGCCCGCCAGGCCCGCTCGGAGTAGGTGGGCGGCCGCCGGTGGAGCACTGCATCGGTGAACGTGACACAGCCCCAGTTCTCCATGGCGCCGCCGAAGTCCGGGACGAAGACCTGGTCGTAGCGCTCCTGCGGGAACGGCATCGCGAACCGGTCGGCGAAGAACGCCAGCCCCTGCTCGGTGACGCGGAAGAGCTCCTCGGCGTCGCGCTCCAGGAACGGCCGCAGCGACTGCCGACAGTGAAGCCCGAGGTCGTGGTCGCCCCGCCGCTCCCGAAGCTCGTGGAACGGCCCGGCGTTCACCACCACGACGTAGGTCGACAACCGGGGCGTGTCCTCGAAGATCCACAGCCTGCCGCCGTCGTCCCGGTCGAGGACGACGTCCGGAGCGCTGTTGCTGAGCACCGCCCACGCGGCGGGGGCGCTGACCTGGAAGCCGTGCACGGCCTTGAGGTCGGGTTGGTCGAAGCACGCCCAGGCGCGTCGCGCGCCGTCGGGCTCGAAGGACGTCCAGACGTAGACCAGCTTGTCCTGCGGGTCGACGCTGCGCAGGATCGCATCGCCCGAGGAGGTGTCGGTCTGCACCGACGACACGACCAGGACGTTCTCCGCCGACAACCGGGGTAGCGGCAGCCGCCCTTCGGCGTGCGTGGAGACGTCGAGCTCGACGTCGTTGAGCCGGGCCGACACCACCTCGCCGACGACGTCGACGAAGGTCGACGCGCCCGGCGTCCGGCAGGTGAACGCGATCGACGAGGTCGCCTCCCAGCGGTTGCCCTCGAGCAGATCGCGCATGTCGACGGTGACGTCGTACCGCTCGACCTCGAGCAGCGCCGCGCGCTCGCGGGCCTCGTGCTCGGTGAGGCTGGCGGGCGCGGCATCGGTCATGGGGCGACGGTAGCCTCCGCGGCGTGGTCAACGAGGTAGCGGACGTCGCACAGGACTGGCCGGTCGAGCGCAGCGAGGACCTCTACCGGTCCGACATGCCGTTCGCGCTCCGCGCGGACGTCGTACGCCGCCCGGGAGCCGGGGACGAGGAGCCGTTCACCCGGGTGGTCCTGGAGCACCCGGGTGCCGTGGTGGTCCTGGCCGTCGACGACGACGAGCGGGTGCTGTGCCTGCGCCAGTACCGCCACCCGGCCCGGATGCGGATGCTCGAGCTGCCTGCCGGACTCCTCGACGTGGCGGGGGAGGAGCCCCGGGCGGCCGCCGGGCGCGAGCTCCTGGAGGAGGCCGGGCTCGCGGCGACCGACTGGACGCCGCTGACCTCGGCGTACAGCTCGCCGGGCATCTCATCGGAGCTCATCCACTACTTCCTCGCGCGCGGCCTCAGCGGTGCCGACCGAGGCGACTTCGTCGCCGCCCACGAGGAGGCGGACATGGAGCTGCTGTGGGTGCCGTTCGACGACCTGCTCGCCGCGTGCCTCGACGGCCGGGTGAGCGACGCGCCGGTGCTGGTCGCCGTGCTGACCGCCCACCAGCAAGGCCTGGTCGGCACCCAGGGCCCCAAGGACTAGTGTCACTCCCGTGCTGATCGGAGTCCCCAAAGAAGTCAAGAACCACGAGTACCGCGTGGCCATCACCCCGATCGGGGTGCACGAGCTGGTGGCCCACGGCCACGAAGTCGTGATCCAGAAGGACGCGGGGGTCGGCTCGTCGATCGACGACAGCGAGTACGTCGCCGCGGGCGCCAAGATCGTCGGCACCGCCGAGGAGGCCTGGGGCACCGACGGTGGCGTCGACATGGTGCTCAAGGTCAAGGAGCCGGTCGCCGAGGAGTACGCCCGGATGCGGGAGGGGCTGACGCTCTTCACCTACCTGCACCTGGCCGCGGACAAGCCGCTGACCGATGAGCTGATCAACCGCAAGGTCACCGCCATCGCCTACGAGACCGTGCAGCTGCCCTCGGGCGGGCTGCCCCTGCTCTACCCGATGTCGGAGGTCGCCGGCTGCCTCGCGCCCCAGGTCGGCGCCTACTCGCTGATGAAGGCGCAGGGCGGCCGCGGGGTGCTGATGGGCGGCGTGGGTGGCGTGGCCAACGCCAAGGTCGTCATCATCGGCGCCGGCGTGTCGGGCCAGAACGCCGCGAACATCGCGCTCGGCATGGGCGCGGACGTGACCCTGCTCGACACCGATCTGGACAAGCTGCGGATGTCGTTCTGGCGCTACAACAACCGGGTGCACGGGCTGGCCTCCTCCAAGCTGACCCTGGAGCAGCAGGTGATCGAGGCCGACCTGGTGATCGGGGCGGTGCTGATCCCCGGTGCGGCGGCCCCGAAGCTGGTCTCCAACGACCTGGTCTCGCGGATGAAGCCGGGGTCGGTGCTGGTCGACATCGCGATCGACCAGGGCGGCTGCTTCGAGGACTCCCACGCGACCACGCACGCGGACCCGACCTACCCGGTCCACAACTCGATCTTCTACTGCGTGGCCAACATGCCGGGCGCGGTCCCGAACACCTCGACCTACGCGCTGACCAACGCGACGCTGCCCTACACCGTGGCGCTGGCCGACAAGGGCTGGCGGGACGCCTGCCGCACCGACCCCAGCCTCGCCCTGGGCCTCAACACCCACGACGGCAAACTGACCAACCAGCCCGTCGGAGCGGCGGTCGGGATCGAGGCGATCAGCCCGGACGAGGTGCTCGCGTAGACACCGAGACGGCGGCCCCGGCGACCAGCGACCTCGCTCGCGCGGTCCGCACCTACCTCGACCACCTCGCGGTCGAGCGCGGTCTCGCGGCCAACACGCTCACGTCGTACCGCCGGGACCTGCGCCGCTACCTCGCGCACCTCGACCGCGAGGGGGTCGGCCGGCTCGACGACGTCACCGAGTCGACCGTGTCCGGCTTCCTGGTCGCGCTGCGCGAGGGCGACGCCGGCCACCCGCCCCTGACCTCGACCTCGGCGGCGCGGACCGTGGTGGCGGTGCGTGGGTTCCACAAGTTCGCACTGTCCGACGGCCTGGCGACCCGTGACCCGGCGAGCGGGGTGAAGCCGCCGGCGCCGGCCAAACGGCTGCCCAAGGCGCTGCCGCTGGCCGACGTCGAGTCGATCCTCGAGGCCGCCGGGTCGCCCGGGACGACGCTCGCGCTGCGGGACCGGGCGCTGCTGGAGCTGCTCTACGGCACCGGCGCCCGCATCTCCGAGGCGGTCGGCCTCGACGTCGACGACCTCGACACCGTCGACCAGACCGTGCTGCTGCGGGGCAAGGGCGGCAAGCAGCGCATCGTCCCGGTCGGCTCCTACGCGCTCGAGGCGGTCGACGCCTATCTGGTCCGCGGCCGGCCCGAGCTGGTCTCCACCGGCAAGGGCACCCCGGCGCTGTTCCTCAACGCGCGGGGCGGCCGGTTGTCGCGCCAGTCGGCGTGGTCGGTGCTGACCCGGGCGGCTGAGCGGGCCGGGGTCACCAGGGCTGTCTCACCGCACACCCTTCGGCACTCCTTCGCGACCCATCTTCTCGACGGCGGCGCCGACGTCCGCGTCGTCCAGGAGCTGCTCGGGCACGCGTCGGTCACGACCACGCAGGTCTACACGCTGGTCACCGTCGACAGCCTGCGCGAGGTGTTCGCCAGCGCGCACCCGCGGGCTCGGGAGTGAGCCGGTTTCACCGGGTACCCGGTGGAACTGCCGGCGGGGCCGGCTGATGACGATCCTCAAGGTCCGGGCCGGCGACTCCCCGGACGACGTGTACGCCGCGGTCGTCGACTGGGCGGCGGGGCAGGGCCTGGAGCTCTACCCGCACCAGGACGAAGCAGTCCTCGAGCTCCTGTCCGGCAGCAACGTCGTGCTGGCGACCCCCACCGGGTCGGGCAAGTCCCTGGTGGCGGTGGCGGCGCACGCCGCGGCGCTGGCGCGTGACCAGGTCACCTACTACACCGCTCCGATCAAGGCGCTGGTGAGCGAGAAGTTCTTCGAGCTGTGCGCGACGTTCGGCACCGACGACGTCGGCATGCTCACCGGCGACGCCTCGGTGAACGCCGACGCACCGGTGATCTGCTGCACCGCCGAGATCCTCGCCAACATCGCACTGCGCGAGGGGAGCCGGGCCGATGTGGGGCTCGTGGTGATGGACGAGTTCCACTTCTATGCCGAGCCGGACCGCGGCTGGGCGTGGCAGGTCCCGCTGCTCGAGCTGACGCAGGCGCAGTTCGTGCTGATGTCGGCCACGCTCGGCGACGTCAGCGGGCTGGCGGCGGACCTGACCCGCCGGACCGGCCGGGACACGGCGACCGTCACCGACGCGGAGCGGCCGGTGCCGCTCACCTTCACCTGGGCGCTGACCCCCCTCCCCGACACGCTGGAGGAGCTGATCTCGACCCACCAGGCGCCGGCGTACGTCGTCCACTTCACCCAGAAGGACGCGGTGGAGCACGCGACCTCCCTCCTGCAGGCGGCGTACGTCCCGAAGCCACCACCCGCGCTGGCCGAGCGGCTCACGGGGGTCAGGTTCACCGCGGGCTTCGGCAAGACACTCTCGAAGCTGCTCAAGAAGGGCATCGGCGTCCACCACGCCGGGATGCTGCCGCGCTACCGCCGGCTCGTCGAGCAGCTGGCCCAGGCGGGGCTGCTCACCGTCATCTGCGGCACCGACACGCTGGGGGTCGGGATCAACGTGCCGATCCGGACGGTGCTGTTCACCGGGCTGTCGAAGTTCGACGGTCGCAGGCAGCGGATCCTCCGGACCCGCGAGTTCCTCCAGATCGCAGGTCGCGCGGGCCGGGCCGGCTACGACGTCGCCGGGTACGTCGTGGTGCAGGCGCCCGAGCACGTCATCGAGAACGAGCGCGCGAAGGCGAAGTCCGAGGCGAAGAACGCCGCGCTGAGCGAGGCGAAGCTGGCCAAGAAGAAGTCGAAGCCGCACCTCAGGAAGCCGCCCGAGGGCACCGTCGTCTGGACCGAGCAGACCTTCGACAAGCTGGTCGCAGGGGTTCCCGAGCCGTTGGTGTCCCGGATGAAGGTCGACAACGCGATGCTCGTGAACGTCCTCTCCCGCGAGGAGGACGCGTTCCCGGTGCTGCGCCGGCTGCTGACCGACAACCACTCCGACCCGCGTGAGC
>Ga0075363_100000981_pt1 | contig 10183 bp, 7 predicted proteins | sample EndMetdeltDD1763_FD_71470 | JGI IMG/M metagenome (GOLD analysis project Ga0075363, IMG submission 71470) | Populus endosphere microbial communities from Tennessee, USA - Endosphere MetaG P. deltoides DD176-3 | ecosystem: Host-associated > Plants > Roots > Endosphere | place: USA: Tennessee...
AGCGCGATCAAGGCAAAGGTTGCGCCACGCTGGATGTGAGTTGCACCCCAGGGCTTTTCGCGGGCGGCGGAGAAGATGACGGCGGCATCTCCGATGTCCTCGACGATACGTGGCGCGGGCGGACCGGCCGGGACAGGTTGCAGCGCCAGCAGATCGCCGTCGACGACACCGACCGTGTTCAACGTGGCGTCGAGACTGAACGGCGCCCCACCGATGGGCGCGAGCGAAAGCTGCACCGCGTCGGTGCTGTCATCATCGTCGCCGGCGATCGCCATCCGTCGCACCGCGGGCAGGATCTCGCGCAGCGGAAGCCCGGTCGGCAGCGCCATATCGGTGACTCGCCCGCCGTCCGGAGAGTCCGGGCCGCCCGAGGCGAGCACCGCGACGCGCACGATCGGCATCACCGCCGAGGAAGTAGTGCCGGTCAACTGACTGTCTGACGCCATTGCTGGTGTTCCGTTCTCTGGTCCGAACCGAAGTCTCGGGTCAACTGCTGGTGGGGGAACCACGGCCCGTCGGGCAGCGTGGAAGTGAGCCGCTCCATCGCGGTGGCGATCGCTAGCGGTGTGCCTGGGGAGAAGGTCGAGACCCATTCGCCGTCAAACGCTTTCGACGGTGCGACGAGAATCCGTCCTTCACGGGTGTCGACGACGCTGACGCCGACGTTCGTGCTGACACGGTGACCGTCGCGATGGTCGCCCGCGACGACCTCCACATACCTGCGGTCGGGCGCGTACGCCGCCTCGACGACGGTGCGCGCTGACGCCGGGATGCCGAGGAATTCGATGACCTCGTCGAGCGCCGCGCCGTCACGCAGCTGCTCGTCGGCGCGTGCCCCGGTCCGTGCGGGAATGGTGAACTCCTCGAACGTCGCGGGTGCGCGTCCGGAGAGCCCCGCGGTCAGGACCGGCACGAGTGCCTGCGGATGGTCGATGTCCAACGCGGTGAGCGTGACCAGGCCGCCGCCGCGCAACGCGACGGTGTGCTGGTCGGTCTGCTCGACGCGACGTGCGACATGGCCGCGCAACATGTTTCCCGATCCGCTGACGAATCTGAGTTCGAGCCAGCGCCGGGGGCGGCATGTCGTCGTGACCCATTGGCGGACACCGGGATCGATGACCCCGCCCTCGGTCATCACCCCGAGCTCCACCAGCTCCGCGGAGAGCCTGGCCGCGACCGCCGCGCGCTGCGCGTGATCGCTGCACGCCGGCGTGATGGCAAGCACCCAGGGAAAACCCCCGACGCCCAACGCATCAGCGACGAACCAGGCCTGCTCCGCGGTTAGCTCGACTGCGTTAGCGGTCAACGAACCTCAGCCACCCCACTTGGCGCCTTCGGCGGCATCCCGAGCGCTCATCGACATGGTGTTCGTCTCGTGCGTGGAGGCCATCGCGCGGTAGGCGCGCACGAGCTCCTCGAGGCTGGTGTTCCACTGTGCCTGCCACGCTTGGTAGGTCATACCGGTATCGCCCTGCCAGGCGCTCGCCAGCGCCGCCTGCTCGGCGGCGATGTCTGCGCCGACGCCGTGCATCGCACCGGCGTAGCCGGCCATCTCACCCGCGTGTCCGAGCATCGCCGGGTAGTTGTACATGATCTGCGACATCAGATTCCCCTCTCGTCAGGAAGTTCGGATCTCAGATTCCGGTGTAGGTGCTGGCGGCCGCGGCGTCCTCGGCAACGTAGGTGCCCGCGGCGTCGCCGATGTTGATCTGCGCGATGTCGAGCAGCGAGTTGACCTTGGCGGAGACCTCGATGAAGCGAGCGTGCGCGGCCTGGAAGGCAGCGGAGGACTCGCCCATGTGGAAGGCCTGCGCCGACTGCGCTGCCTGTTCGGCCTGCGCCATGGTGCTGCGCATCAGGGCGGCCTTGGCGGAGAACGCGGCCTCCGATGAGACCAGCTGTGGGATGTGAGCGTCCAACATACTCATGGCTTTTCCTTTCGATTCTTGGTCTGACAGGGATGTGGGTCAGGCAGTCTGTTCAGTCGCGCGTTCCCCCCTCTTGGTCCCAGTCGCGGGGCAACATGGGCTCGGTGGGGCCGCCGCCGAACGAGTCGCCGGCGAGCTCGGTGAGGCCAGTGGCCTGCTCGGTCTCCGACTTCGTTGCGGCACCGGCGAAACCGACTGCTCCCGCGCCTCGCTCGGACGCGCGCATGCGCGACCGCGGCTCGGGCGGGGTGTCATCGGGATCGGGCTCGTAATCCATGTACGCGTCGGCGTACTGGCGCTGATGGATCGGCTGCGACCGCTTGCGGCGAGCCTTGCGTTTGGCCAACGAGGACGCTGCGGCCGCGGCCGCGGCGGACGCCGCGATGTCGGACGCGGGCGCCTTGGCGCCGGTGCCTTCGCGGAACGTCGGTGAGACACCGCCATCCGGACCGGGTCCGGCTATCGCGTAGGGCAATGCCGCACCGACCCCCGGCGCGGGAGCACCGCCCGCGGGGGCCGCACCCGCGCTGACCGAAGTGGCAGGCGCTCCGGCACCGGTCGGCACGGTCGGCGACACCGACGTCATCGGTGGCAGGGTCTCGGCCCGCGACACCGGCGCAGGCGCAGGTGCGGGCGCGGGAGCCGGCTCAGGAACCGGCTCGGGCGGGTTCATCTTGTTGAGGTACTCGTTGAGGAAGTAGCCGCCGACGCCCAACCCGATCGCCAGCAGCGGCTGGATAAGCAACTGCGGATAGGTCAGCGATGCGCCGATCCACGAAACCGCCTGATACGCAACGGCGAACAGGAACGGACCGTAGGTGACCAACGTGGGGCCCGGGTTGGTGATCAATCCGACGATCAGGTTCTGGAAGTTCCCGATCGGGTCCATCATGAAGTCGATGATCGGCTGGAACAGCTGCTGGGTGAAGTCGGTGTAGAGCTGGATGATCTGCTGGGCGAACCGCAGCAGCTGCGCCAGAATGTCCGAAAGATTGAGCGCGGAGCCGGAATCGGCCGCGGTCAGCTGGGCGAAGGACTGCTGCAGGGTGGCCATGCTCGAACCCGCTTCGCCGACACCGGGAGTCAGCAGGAACGGCGCAGGCATGGTGGTCGGCGCGGCAGCCACCGCCGCGCCCGACACCGCCTGATACGTGCTCATGGCCGTGGCGGCCTGAATCCACATCCGCACGTAGTCGGCTTCGTTCAACGCGATGGGAATAGTGTTGATCCCGAGGAAGTTCGTACCGACCAGCACGCCGTGAATCACATGGTTGAGCGCGAGCTCGGCCAGCGTCGGCATCGTCGCGAGCGCCACGCTGTAGGCGGCGGCCGCCGTCTCGTGCTGTACGGCGGTGGCTGCGCTGTTGGCACTCGCCTGCGCGAGCCACGCGAGGTACGGGGCGTGCGCGGCGACGTACTGCTCGGCGCTCGGACCCTCCCATGCGCCGCCCTGGACCCCGCCCAGCACACCGGTCAACTCCGCTGCGGCCGAGGAGTATTCGGTCGCCAACGATTGCCATGCCCCCGCGGCCGCCAGCAGCGAACCCGGCCCAGGGCCGGCGCTGAGCATCGCAGAATGCACCTCCGGCGGGAGGGCCATCCAAATGGGGGCTGTCATGGTCAGCTACCGGCAACCAGGTAGGACGACGCGGCCATCGCGTCACCGGTGAGATAGCTCGCGCCGGACTCGCCGACCCCGACGCCGGAACGGCCGAGCTCCTCGACGCCGAGCGCGGCCATCGTGTTGTGTTGCACGCCATGCGCGCTCATGCCCGCCGCGGTCTGCAGCGACACCGCGTCGGCGGCCGGCGGGATGACGGCGGTGGTCAGCGGAGCGGCCGCAGCGTGCGCGGCGGCCAGTCGAGCGGTCAGTGCCTCGACGGCGGCGCTTGCCGCGACAAGGCCCTCGGGAACTACGCGCAGAGTCATCAGTTGAACTCCCTTCCTCTGTTTCCGTTGCTTCCGGTGCTGCCTGTACTGCCATGGACTGCATCTGCCAGCGGATTGACGAGTTGCAGGAACGTCGGGGCGTCGCCGTCGTCGAGCAACATCGCGCGACCCGCGGGCAACCTGCGGAACCGGTGCCCCCTGATCTTGCCGCTGTCCTGCGGGTTGCCGGACAACATGAGGATGGCTGCCTGTAGCTCGTTCAGTCGGCGTAGCAAAGGAGCGGTCATCAATGCGTGCGCCGAACCTGTCGCTCGCGCAGTGACAATGACACGCAACCCCAGCTCGCTGGCCTGGGACAGCAACCCGATGATGCCGGTCCACGGTCGTTGCCCGACGAACGGCCCGCTGACGGCGGGAGCATCCGGGATCTGGTCGACGTCATCGACGATCAGGTAGTGGGTGTGGCCGTCCACACCGGACTGGTAGCTCCAGCTGCTCAACTCCTGCGGGCTCATACCGGCCGGCGGGCGACGCTTCTCCAGCAGTGCCGACAGCCCCAGCATCGCCGGGGTGATGCGATCGATGTTCGGGGTGTACTCGTTGTCGGGGAACAACGGTTCGTCGACGAGGTGCAGACGACGGTCGATCACCGTGAACGCCACCCGATCGGGCGTCGAGTTCTCCCGGATGGTGCGAATCACGTGGCGCAACAACGTCGTCTTACCCGACTTCGCATCACCGAACACCATCAGCAGCGGGTTGTCGGCGAAGGCCAAGGACACCGCGGCGAGGTCCTCTTCACGCTGGCCGACGACCACACGCTCCGGAGCGGGGTACAGCGGTGCCACCGCGGTCGGGGCCAGTTCGAGCGGCAGCAATCGCACTGGTGGTGCCGCCACACCTGGGTATCGCGAGTTGATGACCGCGATATCGCGCAGCGACGGCTCCGCGACGAGGAAGTGCTCGGCGGCCATCGTCAGGCCGCGACCCGGCTGATCGGCGGGTACCGCTTCGGCGGGCCTACGCAGCGCACCGGTCACGCGCACATTGCTGTCGCGCGCATCCGCCAGCTTGAGCTCGAGCCGCAACCCGAGCCCGTCGCGCATCGCCAACGGAACCTCGAGCCAGTTCGGCGTGGTGACGATGACGTGGATGCCGTAGGACATACCGGTGTTGACCAGCTCGGTGACCTTGGCCAGCAACGGGTTCCGAGTGTTGAACGTGTCGGTGTTGTCGCGGCTGAACGCATACAGGTTGTCGATGACGAGGAAGACCTCGCCGTACTCGTCGCGTTCGCGGTTGCCGTTGCCCGCGTGCCCGCGTGCCTGGCGGGCCCGCAGCAGCTGCTCGAGCTCGCCGAACGTGCGCCGGATGCGTTCCGGTTCCAGCGGCGACGCGACACTGCCGACGTGCGCGAGGTCTTCGAGCGCACGCAGCTGGCCGCCGCCGTAGTCCAGGCAGTAGAACGTGACGTCGCGGGGCGAGTGCAGCGCGGCGGCCGAGAGGATGAAGGTCTGCAGCGCCGTCGTCTTGCCCGACTTCGGTCCACCGTGGATGAGCACGTTGGCCGCCGCGGACGTCGCGTCGAAGATGAGCGGGTCACGCCGCATCGCGAACGGACGGTCGATCTCACCGAGTGGCCAACGCCATTCACGCTCGGAGACATCCGCGCGAGACAGCAGCTCGTCCAGCGGAATCGGCTCGTCCAACGGCGGTAGCCACAGGCGCGGCGCCTTCGGTCCGTAGTGCGAGAGCTGGTCGCCAATCGTGGCGACGAGCTTGCGCGGCGCGCGATCCTCGTGCGCGGCGGGTTCGACGACGGCGACCGTGTCGGCGGGTGCGTCGACATGGCCGGCGGTGAACAGCTGAGGCACCGGAACCGATTGCACGACAACCGACTTCTCCACTCGCGGCGGATCGTAGATGCCGTCGACATAGGTGCTGCGGAACTTGACCGGCATGGCACCCGGAGTCGGAACCAGGTAGCCCTCGCCCTTGTGCTCCGGGCCCGCCTCGATGTGGAACGCGTCCTCGACGCCGATGACCTGGCGACTGACCGCCGGGCTCGCCACCTTCAGACCGATGCGGTACGAGGTGTTCTTGTCGATGTCCTTGATGCGACCGACGTCGAGAGTCTGCGACGCGAACAGGATGTGGATGCGGAACGAACGTCCCTTGCGGGCCACGTAATCGAAAAGTTCCGCGTACTCGGGATGGTCGGAGAGCATCAACGAGAACTCGTCTGCGACGACGAGCAGCGTCGGCAACGGCGGCAGATCGTGGCCCGCCGCGATCGCGGCCTCGTACTCGAGCACCGAGCTGAAGGCGCTGCCCTGCACACGTCGGCCTGCCTCCATCAGCAGCTGCTCGCGGCGCGCCACTTCACCACGCAGCGTGTCGGCGAAACGGTCGGCAAGCGAACGCTTCTCGGCCATGTTGGAGATGACGGCGACCACCTGCGGGAAGTCACGGAAGATGTCCGCTCCGGCCTCACCCTTGAAGTCGGCGTAGATCACGATCAGCCGGTCGGCGGAGTGCGTGGTCAACAACGACAACAGGATCGACATCAGCGTCTGCGACTTACCCGAGCCGGTCATGCCGATCATCAGCCCGTGCGGACCCATGCCGCCCTCTGCCTCGTCCTTGAGGTCGAAGTCCAGCGGGTCGCCGGTGGACGTCACACCGATGGGCACCCGCAGCTCGTCGGCGCGCGCACGCGGCGCCCACAGGCTCGCGACGTCCAGTGCCGCGGCGTCCGGAATACCGAGCAGCGTCGAGAACGTCGCGACCCCGGCGTTGCTCGTACGGGCGTGGCTGGGGTTGGAATCCCATCGCGACAGCCGCCGCGCAACGTGGCGGGCGGTTGCGACATCGAGTTCGTCGGCGGTATCGACATATGTGGCCCAACCGCCGGTCTGCCAGCGTTCGAGCTTGCCGTTGACGACGCGCAGGATCGGCCGTTCCGGGTCCGGGTACTGCTCGCGGTGCGGGGGTTCGGCGATGCGCTGCACCAGCGTCACACCAGACAGCCCGCCGCGCGGCACCAGGATGTTCGGGTCTGCGTCCGGATCGTCGACGACGATCAGCAGATGCTTGGCACTCGAATCGGCGCTCGAGCCGAACGGTGCGCGGTCGTCGAGCGCCGGGTCGAGCAGCGACCGCAGTCGCGCGACGTCGTCAGCGAGGTACCGGGCGGATCCGGCACCGTCGGACGATCCGGATATGTCGCTGTGGGGCAACCACTTCAGCCAGGACCAGTCGTCGCTCTCGAAGTCAGGTGATGCCAGGGCGACACCGAGGACCGCCGGATCGTGCCACGTGACCGCCTGGGTCAGCCATGCGCGCAATGCGCCACGGACCTCGTCGGGGTCGCCAAGCACCGAGATCCGCGAAATCTTGGCCAGGTCGATACCCGAGGGCACCGCACGCACCGTGCGCTGCACATCGAGCAGTCCGCGCAACGTGGTGTGCGAGACCGGTTCGAGGTCGACCTCGTCGGCACTGTCCTTGACCCGCAGCGCGGCGCCGAGCGGTGCGTCGTGCAATCCCGTTCGCACCACGAGGAAGTCGCTGTCGTGGGGATCGCGCTCCCATTGGCGGCGAGTGCCCGGCATCTCGGTGAGCAGGGCGGGATGCGGGTGCGACCACTCCAGGGCCGCGCGCTGTTCGGCGGCGTGTGCGCGGACGTTGTCGCGGACGACCGACAGGTAGCGCAGGTAGTCGGCCCGTTCGGCGTCGACCTCCTCGGTGCGCATCTTGTTGTCGGTGCCGCGGTAGAGCGCGGTCGCCGCCAGTAGCAGGACGAACGGGAAGAACAGCGTCGTCGGCGACATCAGCCGCATACCGGTGGCGACCAGCGCGACGATCATGCCGATGATCAGGATGACGATCAGATAGGGCAGCACCCGCCGCAACAACGACGGCGGCACCATGCGTGGCAGCTCCGGCGGCGGTTCGATCGTGATGGTGCCCTTACGCACCGTGGGCGGCGCAATCCGCCGCCGCGCTTGAAAGATGAGCCGACTCACGGATTGGTCTCCCTCACGACTGCGGGGCGGGGGTCGGCTGCGAGCCCGTCGTGGGCCAGCAGGGCATCGGTCCGCGACAATGTCGGACCCTCCGCGAACTGGCTCAGCATCGACCACGGAATGGGTAGCGGCGGCGGGGTCAGCCCGAGCGCCTCGATCGTCTTCTGGTCGCTGTCGGTGTCGAGGCCGTACCGCACGCCGGTGTCGCTGAGCCAGAAGTTGGCTCCGCCGACCGGCTGGGTCGAGGTCCCGCCGCCGTCCTGGCCGACGGTCTGCACCAGGAAGCCGAAGCCCGGCGTGAGCACCACACGGTCGGCGGTGGTGCCCGAACCCGCTCCGACCAGTGCGACGGTGCGCAACTCGTCGGCCACCGGAAGCGTTACACCCGAACGCAGTTGGAGGGTTCCCCCGGTCGCGTCCGCAGGCCGCGTCCACTGCGCACAGGTCAGCGGTGCGTCCGTCGCGTCCACGATAGTGATCGGATCGCTGGGATACGCGCCGTTGTCGATGCCGCCGACGACGGGCGCCTTGGCGATGTCGTCGGCCCCCAACCGCGGCGGCTGGTTGAGGCCGAACGAGTTCGTGTTCCGCAGGATCGCGGCAACCACCGGCGAAACCGGTTGCAGCCCTTCGCGAAGCACTGCGTAGTGCTGCAGAGCGTTGTCGGCCCCGAACGATGTCACGACGGCACCGACCGGTGCGGGCATCGGCAGCAGATAGCTCGTCGGCTCACCCGCGCCTTCGATGGCGGGGGCGCTGAGCGCGGGCGCCTCGGGAATCGCGTTGAACAGCCCCGGCGCAATGGCACGGCTGGCCGGTGCATCCGGACCCAGACCCAGCGCACCGGTGACGGCGCGGTCGGCCAGATCGATGGAGCTACGACGGCCCTCCCAGAGCAGCCACGTCCCCGCGTTCGGACCGGTCTCGTTCGAGACCAGAATTGCCTCGTTGCTTCCCAGCACCGCGGCGCGCTCACCGCCCTCGGTGAGTGGCGCCGCGATCAACGTCACGCCCGTCGCCGGACCGGAGGCTCCGTCGCACACCGTCCAGTCCGCATCGCCGGTCGTGTTCTGCACCATGCGTTCTGGCGCACCCGGGATACCGATCAGGTTGCCTCGCGCGAACTGGTCGATCTCGCTGGTCTTCACCGTGGTCGGATTGTCGGGGCGCCCCGCGATGAGGCGCGCCGACGTCAGGTTCAGCACGGGGTGCAACTGGTCGCCGAGACGGACATAGAGCGCCGACGTGGTCCGATCGGCCAGGATTGCGTCGTTGCCCGCGACGCCGCCGGGCCTGATCAACGAGAAGATGAAGCACCCGGCGAGGCCGGTGATGAGCACGAGCGCGCCGACGAGCACCGCGCGCGACTGGGTGCGCAGCGGGTCTACGAGCATGCGGGTGTCGTGCAGCGCGACGCCAGATGCGATGCGGCGCATGATGAATCGCCAACCCGACACCTGGTGACGGGTGACGAAGCCGCGTCGGTAGGCGACCCGGTCGGGGTTTTCGTTGACCGGGGTCCTGGAGGTGAACTCACGGCGGTCGCCGCCTTCGGTGCCGCTCATTCGGACACCGACAGACCGAGGCCCCGAAGCAGCGGCATGGCCGACCTCGTGACGTCCTGATCGGTGATGGTCATCAACTCGTCATCGGTGAAATCGTCTGCGTCGGAATGGTCGAGCCGGAACTCACGCTCTTCCTCCGAGCGCTCCACGAGGTTGCGGACGAACCGGCCGTTACCAGCGATGTCGAGGTTGCGCCGCTCCACGCCGTTGGCGTCGGGAGTGGTGACGGAGGCCAGCTGACCGAACAGCGCCTCCATATGTGTGAGCGCCGCCGGCTCGAAGACGCTGTCTCGCTTCTCGGCCATGCGCATTGCGATCTCCACCAGTTCATGCGGTGAGTACGACGGGAAGTCGATGCTGCGGGTGAACCGCGAACGCAGACCCTCGTTCGTGTCGAGGAACGCATCGAGGTCCTTGCGGTACCCCGCGACGATCACGACCAGCCGTTCGCGGTCGTTCTCCATACGCGCCAGCAGGGTGTCGATAGCGACGAGACCGAAGTCGTTCTTCGCGCCGGTGGACACCAGGGCGTAGGCCTCGTCGAGGAACAGCACGCCGTCGAGCGCGCTGTCGATGATGCCGTTGGTCTTGGCCTCGGTCTCACCGATGTGCTGGCCGATCAGGTCGGCACGGTGCACCTCGCGCACCGTTTCCTTCTTGAGAATGCCGAGCCCGCAATAGATCTTGGCGACGACGCGCGCGATCGTCGTCTTACCCGTACCGGGAGGGCCCGCGAAAACCAGGTGGTTGGTGCGGTTGGCGACGGTCAGCC
>Ga0075363_100000984_pt1 | contig 10178 bp, 10 predicted proteins | sample EndMetdeltDD1763_FD_71470 | JGI IMG/M metagenome (GOLD analysis project Ga0075363, IMG submission 71470) | Populus endosphere microbial communities from Tennessee, USA - Endosphere MetaG P. deltoides DD176-3 | ecosystem: Host-associated > Plants > Roots > Endosphere | place: USA: Tennessee...
GGCGTATGCGAAGGAGGTGGCTGCGGACCAGTCCGTACGGCCCGGGATACTCGGCCACTTCCTCCGTGCGCAAGCCGAGGACGGATCGGTAGAAAAGCACACTCTCGTCATAGCGGTCGAACGGTGCGGTCACGGAGATGTGGTCGATACCGGTGATACCGGCGTCGTCGGTGTCGCTGAGCGAGGGCGTCGCGTCGAAGTCCTTCCGCCAGTCGCCCTCGGGTTGTGCCGAGACGAAGAAGATGGAGACTCCGTCCGGTGCTGCGACGGCGGGCAGGTCGGCCTCTCCGGGTCGCACCACCCGCGGTAGGGCGGCGACGTGTAGGCCTTCGGCCGACGCCGCGAAGGCTGCGGGGTCGTTGCTGTCGAAAGCGACCGCGGCGATCGCGGAGGAATCCTCTTCGGGCAGGTCGGTGGTGACGGTCAGCAGGATGGTTGCGTCCAGTTGCGTCCATGCGGAGACGTTCTTCGAACGGTGTGCGGCTGAGCGGGAGAATCCGAGCGCGACAAGGGCGTGTTCGGCGGTCGCGACGTTCGTGGGCGTGACGCTCACTTCGACGAAGGCGACACCGGTCAGTGGCGGAGTCCGGTGGTCTCCGAGCCCGGCTTCGAGCGATTCGAGCGACCGCACCGCGTCGATGGCCGTTCGTACCGGCGAAGACTGCCGGAAGACGTCGTTGAACACCTCGAGCGACAGCGGACCGCGATATCCGGCCTCGAGGACGCTCGTGGTGAAGGCGACGAGGTCGAACGCCCCCTCGCCGGGGAACAGCCGGTAATGCCTGCTCCACTGCAGCACATCCATGTCTTTGTGCGGTGCGTCGGCGAGTTGGAGGAAGAAGATCTTGTCCCCCGGCACGTCACTCAGTTCGGACATGGTGGACGATCGCGACAGGATGTGGAAACTGTCCAGGCACAGACCGACGGCGGGATGGTCGGCGCGCCGCACGACGTCCCATGACAGCTGCCACAGATCGATCGCGGTCCCCCACGCCAACGCCTCGTACGCGATGCGCACCCCGCGAGACTGGGCCAGGTCTCCCGCGATCCGCAGTTGGCGTGCCAATTCGTCCTTGTCGGTGACCGCATCTGCAGAAGCATTGGAGCACACCAGGATCAGGTCCACACCCAGCCGTTCCATGACGTCGATTTTCCGCTCGAGCCGACGCAGGTTGCGCTCGAACTGGACGGGATCGATGCTGTCGAGGTCCCGGAACGGTTGATAGAGCACGATCTGCAGCCCGAGTTCATCGCATCGTGCGCGGATCTGTTCGGGACTCGATGTGGAACCGATGAGATCGGGTTCGAACAGCTCGATCCCGCGGAACCCGGCGTGTGCGGCGGCGACGAGCTTGTCGTCCAGGGTCCCCGACAGGCAGACCGTCGCGATCGACTTCATGTATCGCGGTGAGCCGAGCGTCATTGGAAATGACCTTCTTTCGTTGCCAGAGCGCGGATGGCCCACTCGTATCCTGCGGGACCCAGTCCGATGATCACACCGGCGGCGACAGGTGAGATGTAGGAGTGGTGCCGGAAAGTCTCACGCTGATGGACATTCGTGATGTGCAGTTCGATCACGGGCAGTTCGACACCCAGGATCGCGTCGTGCAGCGCTATCGAGGTGTGGGTGAGCGCACCCGGATTGAACACCGCACCCAGTAGCGTCCCCGCCCGGCACTGCGCTCCCGCGGCGTGGATCCGGTCGATCAGAACACCCTCGTGGTTGGACTGAAAGAAGTCGACATCGAGCCCCAATTCCTCGCCAACCCGCCGGCAGAGCTTCTCGACATCGGCGAGGGTCTGTGGACCATAGCGATCGGGTTCGCGCGTACCCAGCAGATTCAGGTTGGGTCCGTTGAGGACGAGAACACCGGGCATCGCCTGTCAGCCCTCCATGCGTGTCAGCGGCGTATCGAGTCGTTCTTCGAGTTCGTCGAATGACATTCCGTAGGTGGCGATCACCCGCACGCCGTCGGCTCCGACCGCAAAGGTTCCCCATTCCGTGTACACCCGGCTGACACAGGCCAGCCCGGTGAGGGGATAGGTGCATCGCGGAACCAGTTTCGGTTCGCGGTCCTTGGTGAACAAGGTCATCATCACGAACACATCCTTGGCGCCGATCGCGAGATCCATGGCGCCGCCGACAGCAGGAATGGCGTCCGGCGCCCCGGTGTGCCAGTTGGCCAGGTCGCCGCATTCGGATACCTGGAAGGCGCCCAGGACGCACACGTCGAGGTGTCCGCCGCGCATCATCGCGAAGGAGTCGGCATGGTGGAAGTACGCTGCGCCGGGCAGTTCGGTAACGGGAATCTTGCCGGCGTTGGTGAGATCGGGATCGACTGCGTCACCAACGGCTTCGGGGCCCATACCCAGCATGCCGTTCTCGGTATGCAGGACCACACCGCTGTCGGCGGCCAGATAGTCCGACACCTTCGTGGGCTGGCCGATACCCAGGTTGACGAACGATCCGCGGGGGATGTCGGCGGCGACCGCCATTGCCATCTCGTCGCGACTGAGCGGACCCCGGTCGAGATTCTCGACAGTTTTGGAGGCGGTGAGGGCGATGGTCATGATGCCCTCCGTGCCGCGACAGTACCGAGATCCAATACGCGGTCGACGTAAATCGACGGTGTCACAACGGTTTCAGGATCGATGTCCCCGGTGTCGACGACGGCCGACACCTCCACGATCGTGAGGTCTGCGGCTGTCGCCATGACAGGTCCGAAGTTCCGCGCGGTCTTGCGGTACACGAGGTTGCCCATCCGGTCACTGACGTGAGCGCCGATCAAGGCGACGTCACCGTGGATCGGATATTCGAGGACGTAGTTGCGGTCGCCGATCGTACGCGTCTCGCGACCTGCGGCGAGGTCCGTGCCGAACCCCGTGGGGCAGAAGAAGGCGCCGATGCCCGCTCCGGCAGCCCGCATCCGTTCAGCGAGATTGCCCTGCGGAACGACTTCGAGATCGATCTTGCCTGCGCGGTACAACCCGTCGAACACGTATGAGTCGCTCTGACGGGGAAAGGAACAGATGATCCGGCTCACCCGACCCGCAGCCAGCAGTGCGGCAAGACCGGTGTCACCGTTGCCCGCGTTGTTGCTCACGATGGTGAGGTCGGTGGCGCCCTGGGCGATGAGGGCGTCGATCAACGTCGTCGGCATGCCGGCCATGCCGAAGCCGCCGACCAGAATGGTTGCACCGTCGGCGATTCCCGCGACCGCTTCCAGCGCATCGTCGGTGATCAGGGTCATAGGTGCTCCTTCGGTTCAGACAGCACATCGGCAGCGATTCGGAACGCGGCGTTGGCGTCGGGGACGCCGCAGTAGATGGCTGTTTGCATGATCAGTTCCTTGATTTCGTCGGTGCTCAGGCCGTTTCGACGGGCAGCACGAAGGTGCATGGCGAACTCGTCATGGTGACCACGTGCGATCAACGCGGTCAGCGTGATCATCGAGCGGCTCCGGCGGTCGAGGCCGGGCCGGGTCCAGATGCCGCCCCACGCGTACTCGGTGATCATGTGCTGGAAGTCGGCGGTCAGGCCGGTGGCGGCTGCTGTGGCACGGTCGACGTGAGCGTCACCGAGGACCTCCCGCCGCACCGCCATACCGGCCCGATACACCTCGTCGACGGTGCGCCCGGACGGTAGCAGTGGCAGTCCCGCGTGCTCGGCGATGAGCGCGGCGACCCGGTCCGGCGCTTCCGCGGGTGCCAGGTGGCCGACCCCGTCCAGCACGACGAGCTCACTGTCCTTGACCCCGGATGCGATGTGCTGCAGGGACTCCGGGGGAGTGGGTACGTCCTCGCGGCCGGCGATGGCCAGCACCGGGGTGAGGATCTCCGACAGGTGTGCGGTCACGTCGAAGGTCGCCAGTGCCTCACACGTCCGCGCATAGGCCTCGGCATCCGTCCTCGCCAGGCTGTCCATGAGCGTCGCGCTGATGCCTGGTTGGCGTTCGGTGAACCCGGCGGCGAACCAGCGCTCTGATGCCGACGCCAGCACGGTCGCGATGCCATTGGCGCGGACATTGCGCGCGCGGTCCTGCCAGCCCTCTGCGGTTCCGATCACCGCGCCGGTGCACAGTAGTGTCGCCGTCGCCACTCGGCCCGGGGCGTCGAGTGCCAGCTGAAGGCCGACGCATCCCCCGACGGAATCGCCTGCATAGTGAAAACTTTCGACATTGAGCCGATCGGCGAGCGCCAGCACTGCGGCGGCCAGTTCTGCGACGGTGAACGGTTCGGCCGGGCCGCTCCGTCCGTGACCTGGAAGATCCCATCCGACGACGTGCGCGTGCGCGGTCAGGCGTTGAGCAGCAGCGCCCCAGAGGGCCGCCGCCGAGGTGCCCAGCGATGGTCCGAGCATCAGAAGCGGGCCGGTGTCGGGTCCCCCGAAATCGACGGCTGCCAGCGTCGGAATCGTCATGACGTCTCCTTGGCGAACAGCCGGGCTCGACTCAGCGTCACGTCGATCATCCGATCGGTGGCACCCAGGTAGTCGGATCGCGCTGCGCGACCGGTCAACTCGACCATCGCATCCTGCTCGGAGCGAACACCCTGCGCAGCGGCGAGGTTCGCGGCGGCGCGGGCTTCGTCGACCTGTAGCCCCTCGACGAGTTCGGAGGTGTGCACGGCCGCGACGACGGTATGCCGGGCCAGTGTCCGTAGCGTGGCCCACTCGGCGTGCCAGGCACCGTCGGCGCGTTCGTCGACACTGGCCGCCGATGCGGCGTGCAGGGTGGCGGCCAGTCCGGGCGCGGCGAGAGCAGCCCTGCGGATCAGCACCGCACGCACTGGATTGTTCTTGTGCGGCATGGTCGATGAACCGCCGCCCGTTTCCTCGGCCAGCTCGCCGATTTCGACCCGGCTGCCCGTCGCGACATCAGACGCGATGTGACTCCACGCATCACAACACGTCGCGAGGGCGTCTCCCAGGCGGGTGATGGTCGACCGCGTGGTGTGCCAAGGCGTGACCGAGGCCAGCTGCAGGTCTGCGGCGACAGCATCTACGAGGGCGATGGCCCTTTCGACCGAACCCGCCAGCTCGGCCGTCGCGGCGAGGTTTCCCACCGCACCGCCGATCTGTGCGGGCAGCGAGGAACACAGCTCGGTCAGCGGCTCGGCCGCGTCCAGCACGCCGGTCAACCAACGCGCGACCTTGGCACCGAGCGTGCTCGGCGATGCCGCTTGGGTCAGTGTCCGCGCGAGAGCCGGTGTGGTCCGGTGGCTTTCAGTGAGTACCGCCAGCGCGTTGGTCTGTCTGACACACTCCTGTCTGACTCTGACCAGGACGTCGCGAGCGCACAGGATCAGCGCCGTGTCGAGCGCGTCCTGACTGGTCAGTCCTCGGTGCAGCCAGGTCGACGGCGCCGCCGGGCAACGCTCCCGGAGCAGCGCGACGAGGGGACTGACGGGATTCCCGTCGATATCGGCGCGACGGGCGATCGTGGCGCTGTCGCCGTCGCTGATGAGTCCGGTCAACTCGGCGCGTGCTTCCTCGGGTGCGATCCCCGCGTCGACCAGACCGCTGAGCCACGTCTGTTCCACGGCGACCATCGCGTACAGCAACGCGTCGTCACTCATCAGTCCGCCCGCGAGATGATCCCCCGGCCAGAACAGGTCGGTCATGATCGATGCCCGGGGTAGCGCAGGAAGACGGTCTCGGGTTTGCCTGGCGCGTCCTGCAATTGGATGTCGAAGCGCAGCCCGCCGGCGGTACGTTCTGCCACCAGGGTATCTCGGCGCTCGGGCGGCAGCGATGCAAGTAGAGGATCGTCCGCGAGGTGTGCTCCGGGTACGTAGGCGCGGGTGAAGAGGCGGTTGAGCAGTCCGCGAGCGAATACGGTGACCATGATGAACGGCGCAGCACCCGACGCCGGCGCACCGGGAATGACGGTGGAGAAGCTGTACCTGCCGTCGTCGCCGGTGCTGGCCCGGCCCCAGCCCGTGAATGTGAAGCCGTCACGGCGAAGCGATCCGGCGGAATCGGGAATCGTGCCATCGGCGTCGGCCTGCCAGATCTCCAGCAGTGCATCGGGAACGGGCCGGCCATGGCCGTCGGAGACGAAGCCCCACAGCTGCACCGAGTCGGCCGCCCCCGGGGGTACCAGCTCGTTGCAACGATCGAACGGCAGCGCATAACCGAAGAACGGCCCGACGGTCTGTCCGGGGGTTGCCGTCAGCAGCGTGCTCATCGGCGATCACCTCCAGCAGTCTCAACAGGAGTGCGCGCACCACCGGTGAGCACGATGTCCCACCGGTAACCGGTGGCCCATTCGTGAGTGGTGACCTCGTGGTCGTAGCTGGCCACCAGCCGATCTCGCGCCTTCTGATCGGTGATCGACTGGTAAATGGGATCGAGCGCGAAGAGCGGATCGCCCGGGAAGTACATCTGAGTGACCATCCGCTGCGTGAATTCCGTTCCGAACAGCGAGAAGTGGATGTGGGCGGGCCGCCAGGCGTTGCGGTGGTTCTTCCACGGATATGGTCCCGGCTTGATGGTGGTGAAGCGATAGCGTCCGTCGCCGTCGGTGAGGCAACGGCCGACGCCGGTGAAATTCGGATCGATCGCCGACGGATGCCGGTCGCGTTTGTGGATGTAGCGGCCACCGGCGTTCGCCTGCCAGATCTCCACCAACTGTCGTCGCACCGGCCGTCCGTCCCCGTCGACGACGCGGCCGGTCACCACCATCCGTTCACCGATCGGTTCGCCGGCGTGCTGGATCGTGAGGTCGGCCTCCAGCGGGTTCACGTCGCGTTCGGAGAAGCACGGTGTCCACAACTCGACGCCCTCGGGATCAGCGTGGTGAAGATCCTTGGTCGGGTGCCGTAACAGGCTGCTGCGGTACGGCGCGTATTCCAGACGCGGCTGCGTCTCCTCGATCCCCGTGCGCTGATACCCGGTCTCGATGGCCGCGATCTCCGCGCTGATCTCCTGCTGCGTGGCCGCTGCGCTGTCGGGATTGGTGTCGATCATCGGTGCCCCTCAGTGGTCGACGAGTTCCCGCGCGGTACCGGGCGTCTTGGCGCCCAGCAGCGGGGTCGGTACGTCCTTGGTCTCCTTCGCCGTGAGCGCGGCGGCGGTGGCGATGAGACAGACGACTGCGGTGAACACGCTGATGACCACCCAGCCGCCTTCCTGCACGCCACCGAGCGCCGTGACGATCGCCGGTGCGAAACCCGCTACCAGGAAGCCCAATTGGGTGCCGATGGCCAGCCCCGAGAATCGGACCTGGGTGGAGAACATCTCGCCGTAGAACGACGGCCACACGGCGTTGGCCGCGGCGTACCCGAACGAGAAGGTGGCGATGGCGAGTGCGAACATCAACAGGTCATTGCCCCCGCTCATCGACAGCAGATAGAGGGGCATCAGCGCCGCCGACGACAGCGCACCGTAGATGTACACCGGCTTGCGGCCGACGCGGTCGGCGAGCTTGCCGAAGAACGGCTGGGTTCCCAGCGCCACGACGTTGGCCACCACGACCAGCCACAGCGTCTCGTCCGCATTCAGACCCATCTTCTTTCCGTAGGCGATGGCCAAGTTTGCGAACACCGTCGAGACCGCGGCGATGAACGCGCAGAACACAACTCGCAGAACGTCACGCCAGTGGTTGCGCAGCAACGGCATCAGGGGCATCCGGGCGATGGCTCCTGCCGCCTTGGCTTCGGAGAACTCCGGTGTCTCGTGCAGCCGCCGGCGGATGAAGTAGGCCACCATGACGACAACGGCGCTCAGCCAGAACGGAACTCGCCAGCCCCAGGAGTAGAGGGCCTCGTCCGGCAGCGCCACGATCGGGATGACGACGAGCGAGGCGAGGATCAGTCCGCCCTGAGTTCCGGTCAGCGTCCAGGACGTGTAGAAGGCGCGCTGACGATCGGGGGAATGCTCGAGCGTCAGCGAGCTGGCGCCGGCTTGTTCGCCGGCGGCCGAGAAGCCCTGCAGCAGTCGGCACGCCACCAGGAGGATCGGCGCCAGTGCCCCGACCGCCGCGTACGTGGGCAGGCAACCGATGGCGAAGGTCGATGCACCCATGAGTATCAGCGTGAACATCAGTACGTTGCGTCGGCCGATCCGATCTCCGAAGTGGCCGATCACGAAGGCGCCGACGGGGCGGGCGATGTAGGCGACGCCGAGCGTGGCGAACGACTGCGCGAGCGCCACCGTCTCGTTGCCCTCGGGGAAGAAGATCTTCGGAAAGACCAGGGCCGCGACAAAGCCGAATACGAAGAAGTCGTAGTACTCGACCGCGCTACCCATGAAACTTGCGAGCGCGGCCTTCTTCGGAGTCCGGGCCGGCGCGTCTGGCACGCCCCCGGACGGATTGCTGTTGATCACGCTCACGGTGTCCTCCTGGATTTCGTTGTGCGGTTTCGGGTTTCAGCCGGCGAGAGTTCTGAAGTGCCGGGACATTCGGTCGGCGTCCGGGGTGATCCCGGTGATCAATTCGAACGCAGTGGTGGCCTGGTGGACGGCCATGTAGCCACCGTCGAGCGTGCGGCAACCGGCCTCGCGAGCGGCAATGAGAAGTGGGGTGTCCAGGGGACGGTAGACGATGTCGGCCACCCAGAGTCCGGGATGGAGCAGCGCTGGGTCGAACGGTATGCCGGGGTGGTCGGCCATGCCGGTTGGGGTGCAGTGCACGACGCCGTCGCTGTGCGGCAACAGAATCGACATCTTGTCGAAGGGCGAGGCGTCGACGCGCGCGTCGCGGTGTCGGGAGGCGAGCTCGGCCACAAGGGCAGTGCTGCGGTCGACGTCGAGGTCGACGATGGTCAGGTGCTCGACACCGAGGTCCAGCAGCGCATGCCCGACGGCTGCCCCGGCTCCCCCCGCGCCGACGAGGACAACGCTTTCGGTGGCGGCATCCGGCAGACCTTCGGCAAACCCTCTGCCGAAGCCGGGAGCATCGGTGTTGTACCCGATCGTGCGACTTGCCTCGAAGACCACCGTGTTGACGGCACCGAGCGCGGCCGCCCCGTCGTCGAGCTCGTCGAGATGCGGGATGACGAGCCGCTTGCACGGGTGGGTGACGTTGAGCGCGTCGAAGCCGAGGGCGCGGGCCCATGCGAGGACTTCCCCGATCTGCTCGGGTGCGACGCCGACCGAGTTGAGGTCGATGGTGCGGTAGACGTAGTCGAGACCGTTGGCCCGGCCTTCGGCCATGTGCATCGCCGGCGTGAGCGACGGGCCGACGCCTTGTCCGACGAGGCCGACCAGATACGGGCTGCGAGCCATCTTCCACCGTCCTGCTTAATGTACTAACTAGTACGTACGTCGAGTAGACCACTGTGGGCCACGTCTCGTCAAGGGATTGGTGTGAGCCGGGTCGCCCGTCAGTGCGTGGTGAGCCAGCCGACGACGACGTCGCCGATCATGCGGCGCAGGTGGGCGCGTTGCGACACCTCGGTGAAGTCCACGTCGAAGAGGAATCCGAAGGTGTACCTGTTCGCGACCTGAAAGACGCAGTACGAGCTGATGACGAGGTGGACGTCGAGTGCGTCGACATCGGCACGGAAGACGTTCTGCTCGCGCCCCCGCGCCAAGATCTCGTCGAGCAGCGAGGTGGCCGGTCGGGCCAGGTTGCGCAGCGAGTCGAGCCGGCTGATGTATTCACCCCGGTGGATGTTCTCGATGGCCACCAGACGGATGAAGGCCTGGTGATCAAGGTGATGATCGAACGTGAGTTCAGCAAGTCTGCGCATGGCGATGACCGGATCGACGTGTTCGACCTGCAAGCGTTGTTCAGCCTCGCGAATCCCGCGATAGGCGTTCTCCAACACGGCCATGTACAGGCCTTCTTTGCTGCCGAAGTAGTAGTAGATCATCCGTTTCGTGGTGCGAGTCCGCTCGGCGATCAAGTCGACCCGCGCGCCGGAGAACCCCGAATCCGCGAACACCTCGGTGGCCACCGCGAGCAGGTCGGCGCGGGTTCTCTCGGCGTCGCGCTGGAGTTCGACGCGGGGCTCGCTGGTCACGCCGCGAGCTTACTGGCGAACCCGTCGGCCGGCGGGCAGTACTCGCCGTCACGTAACCGGACGGTACATACCGGTTGCTATTCCCAGACGACCTCCGACGGGTCCTTGTCCGGGCGCAAACCGCGCCAGCTCGGCTGCCGCAGCCGGTCGTCGGATGTCCGTTCGCTGTACCGCACTTCGCCGACCAGCTCGGGCCGCACGAAGGTGAC
>Ga0075363_100000986_pt1 | contig 10173 bp, 9 predicted proteins | sample EndMetdeltDD1763_FD_71470 | JGI IMG/M metagenome (GOLD analysis project Ga0075363, IMG submission 71470) | Populus endosphere microbial communities from Tennessee, USA - Endosphere MetaG P. deltoides DD176-3 | ecosystem: Host-associated > Plants > Roots > Endosphere | place: USA: Tennessee...
GAGAACGGCTACGACGTCGGCGACCGCGACGACCTCTATCCCGCGGCCAATCAAGCCGTGCACCAGTCGGACGCGATCGTGCTGCGGCGCAGCCGTCCGCTGCAGATCTCGACGGATGGCGAGAACAGCCGCGAGGTGTGGACCACGGCGTCCACGGTCGACGAGGCCCTGGCCCAGTTGTCGATGGACGACAAGGCGCCTGCCGCGGCCTCTCGAGGCAGCCGGGTACCGCTGGGCGGCATGTCATTGCCCGTGGTGAGCGCCAAGAACGTGCAGATTAACGACGGTGGCGTGGTGAGGATGGTGCGTCTGGCCGCTCCGAACGTCGGCGATCTGCTCGCCGCTGCAGGCGCGCCGCTCGACCAGAGCGACTCGGTGGTGCCGCCGCCGTCGTCTCCCGTCGTGGAAGGAATGCAGATTCAGGTCACGCGTGTCCGAATCGAAAAGGTCACCCAGCGCGTACCGTTGCCGCCGAACAGCACCCGCATCGAAGACCCCACGATGAACATGAGTCGCCAGGTCGTGGAGAACCCCGGAATGCCGGGCGTTCAGGACGTAACGTTTGCCATCGCCAAGGTCAACGGGGCGGAGACCGGCAGACTGCCAGTAGCCAATGTCATCATCACTCCGGCCACTGATGGGGTGCTGCGGGTGGGCACCAAACCGGGCACCGAAGTGCCTTCTGTCAGCAATGGCGGCACGTGGGATGCGCTGTCCCAATGCGAGGCGGGCGGCAACTGGGCGATCAACACCGGCAACGGATTTTTTGGTGGTGTGCAATTTGATCAAAACACCTGGGAGCGAAACGGCGGTCTGAGGTATGCTGCGAGGGCCGATTTGGCAACACGTGAAGAACAGATCGCGATTGCTGAGGTCACTCGAGCCCGTCAAGGTTGGGGCGCGTGGCCCGTATGTAGCGGGAGATTGGGGACGTCCTGACCATCAGATTGCTGGGCCGTACCGAAATTCGGCACCTCGCCAAAGAGTTGGATTTCAGGCCGCGTAAGTCGTACGGCCAGAATTTCGTACACGACGCAAACACCGTGCGTCGTGTGGTTTCGGCATCTGGAATCAACCGACAGGACCACGTCTTGGAGGTCGGGCCTGGGCTCGGGTCGCTGACACTCGCGCTGCTCGACCGCGGCGCCAAGGTCACCGCCGTGGAAATCGACCCGGTGCTGGCGAGCCAACTGCCGCACACCGTCGCCGAGCACTCGCACAGCGAGATCAACCGGCTCAGTGTGCTGCATCAAGACGTGCTGGAGCTGCAGCCGGGCGATCTGCCCGAGGAGCCGACCGCGCTCGTCGCGAACCTGCCGTACAACGTGGCCGTTCCCGCGCTGCTCCACCTGCTCGCCGACTTCCCATCGATCCGCACCGTGATGGTGATGGTCCAGGCCGAGGTGGCCGAGCGGCTCGCCGCGGAGCCCGGCGGCAAGGACTACGGCGTGCCCAGTGCCAAGGTCAGGTTCTACGGCAAGGTGCGCAGGCACGGCATGGTGTCGCCGACGGTGTTCTGGCCCATCCCGCGGGTGTACTCGGGACTGGTTCGCATCGACCGCTACGAGACCTCGCCGTGGCCGACTGACGACGGCTTCCGTCAGCAGGTCTTCAAGCTGATCGACATCGCTTTCGGTCAGCGCCGCAAGACTTCTCGCAACGCGTTCGCCGAATGGGCGGGCGGTGGGAACGAGTCCGCGCGACGGCTGCTTGCCGCCAGCATCGATCCGTCGCGACGCGGCGAGACGCTGTCCATCGCCGACTTCGTCAGGCTTTTGGAGCGCTCAGGGGTCTGGGATCCCCAGGCCAAAAGAGTGATCCAACCGAGCGAATCGCCCTAGTCGCCAGCCAGTGCCTCACTGAGGTTCTCGATCATCTCTGTGCACGAGTCATACCGGCTTTCCGGCATCTTCGCCAGCGCTCTGTGCAGCACTGAGTCGAAAGTTCTTGGTACCCAAGCGATCTTGTCCGAGTAGCTGGGTGGCGGGTGGGTGAGATGAGCGTCGACAAGTTCCATCCACGTCTCTCCGGAGAACGGCGGCCTGCCCAGCAGTAGTTCAACGGCGGTGCACGCCAACGCATACTGGTCGGTCAGCGCCGACGGTGGCCTGCCGCGCAGCAACTCCGGCGCCGCGTACGGCAGTGAGGCCTCGACGCGCGTGGCATGCCAATTCACCGTCTCCGAGACCGCGTACGCCACGCCGAAGTCGATGAGCACAGCACGTGAAAAGTCTCGCGAAACGAGAATATTGGTCGGCTTGACATCGCAGTGGACGATTCCGCAGCGATGTGTGTAGTCCAGCGCGTCGGCGATCTGGCCCAGCGCGGTCAGTCGAGTCTGCTTGTCGGGCAGTGCAGTTGAAGCACCCCCGCCGATCACCTCCATGGTGAGCCAGCCGACGCCATTGTCGTACACGGTGACGACGTGCGGGTGGTCGAGTTGATGAGCGAACTCGAACTCCCTTCGCAGTCGCGCGGTGTGATCGCTTCCACGACGCTCATCGTCGAGAACCTTCAGCGCCACTACACGATTCGGGTCGGCAGGCCGGTGCGCCCGGTATACGACGGCATGACCGCCGCGCCCGAGTATCGCGTCGATGACATAGCCCGCGAAGTCGTCGCCGACCTGAAGCACGTTTCCCAGCCTAGGCCGGGTCGCGGGCCTGCCAATCCTGCGGCATCACTACGGTCCGCGTCGTGTCGGCGATAGTGTCGTGCGGTGTCCAACGGCAGTCCCGCCTCAGAGTGGGTTCCCACCGGATCGGCCACCGTGCGGGTGCCCGGCAAAGTCAACCTGTATCTGGCCGTCGGCGATCGCCGCGATGACGGCTACCACGAGCTGACGACCGTCTTCCACGCTGTTTCTCTCCTCGACGAGGTCACCGTCCGCAACGCCGACGTGCTGTCGCTCGAGCTGGCGGGGGAGGGCGCGCAGTCGCTGCCCACCGATGAGCGCAACCTCGCGTGGCGGGCGGCCGAGTTGATGGCCGAGCACGTCGGCCGGGCCCCCGACGTCGCGATCACCATCGAGAAGACGATTCCGGTCGCAGGCGGTATGGCAGGCGGCAGCGCCGATGCGGCGGCGGTACTGGTTGCGATCAACTCGCTGTGGGAGCTCGGCGTGCCACGCCGCGATCTGCACACACTGGCCGCCCGGCTGGGTAGCGACGTGCCGTTCGCCCTGCACGGCGGCACGGCGCTCGGCACCGGCCGCGGCGAGGAACTGGCGACCGTGCTGGCGAGAAGCACGTTTCACTGGGTACTCGCATTCGCCGACGGCGGTCTGTCCACTCCGGCGGTGTTCGCCGAGGTCGATCGGCTTCGCGAGGCCGGCGACCGCAGCGTGCCGACGCCACAGCAGGATCCCGAACCGCTGCTGGCCGCCCTGGCCTCCGGCGATCCGGTCGCCCTTGCGCCGCTGTTGGGAAACGACCTGCAGCCCGCCGCGTTGAGCCTGCAGCCGAATCTGCGCCGGACGCTGCGCGCCGGTGTCGAGGCCGGCGCCTTGGCCGGGATCGTGTCCGGCTCCGGGCCGACGTGCGCGTTCCTGTGCACCTCGTCCTCGTCGGCCGTCGACATTGGGGCTGAGCTGGCCGGCGCAGGGGTATGTCGCACGGTCCGGGTGGCCAGCGGTCCGGTACAGGGCGCGCGGATCGTTCCGGCGCCAGCCACGTCGTAGACGTGAATCGGACGTCCGCCGCAGGTGTGACACGAGCCTCATTTACTGCATTAGTTTGGCAGTTACTTAAGAGTTGCCTAAGATGAGCGACGGTGAAAACTAGCGGTCAAGAACTGGACGCGAATACTGCCGCCGCCGGAGCATCCGGCGGGCGGTCGCCGTTTCCTAGCCCATCACCGAATCGAGACACAACCGCGCTCCAAATGTGTGCGCGCCTACGTGAAAGCGCCTGTCACCAGGCGGAGCATTACACACTGGCATTTGCGGTGGACCCAAGGAGGCTGTCGTCGTGAGCAGATTCACCGAGAAGATGTACCGCAGTGCTCGCAACGCGAGCACGGGCATGGTCACCGGTGAACCGCACGAGCCCATTCGGCACACCTGGGGTGAGGTGCACGAGAGGGCCCGCCAGATCGCCGGTGGCCTGGCCGCCGCGGGCATCGGTTACGGCGACGCCGTCGGCGTGCTGGCCGGCTTCCCCGTGGAGATCGCGCCGACCGCTCAGGGTCTGTGGATGCGCGGCGCCAGCCTGACCATGCTCCACCAGCCCACTCCGCGCACCGACCTGGTGGTCTGGGCGGAAGACACGATGAACGTGGTGGCGATGATCGAGGCCAAGGCCGTCATCGTGTCCGAGCCGTTCATGGTCGCCGTGCCCGTGCTCGAGGAGCAGGGCATCACGGTGCTGACGGTGCCCGACCTTCTCGCAGCAGACCCGATCGACCCGGTCGAGGTCGGCGAGGACGACCTGGCCCTCATGCAGCTGACGTCGGGCTCCACCGGCTCACCCAAGGCCGTGCAGATCACGCACAGCAACATCTACTCCAATGCCGAGGCAATGTTCATCGGCGCCCAGTACGACGTCGAAAAGGACGTCATGGTCAGCTGGCTGCCCTGCTTCCACGACATGGGCATGGTCGGCTTCCTGACCATCCCGATGTACTTCGGCGCCGAACTGGTCAAGGTCACGCCGATGGACTTCCTGCGCGACACCCTGCTGTGGGCGCGGCTCATCGACAAGTACAAGGGCACGATGACCGCAGCGCCGAACTTCGCGTACGCGCTGCTCGCGAAGCGGCTGCGGCGCCAGGCCCAGCCCGGCGACTTCGACCTGTCGACGCTGCGCTTCGCGCTCTCAGGCGCCGAGCCCGTCGAGCCCGCCGACGTCGAGGATCTGCTCGACGCAGGCAAGCCGTTCGGCCTGCAGCCGTCGGCGATCCTGCCTGCCTATGGCATGGCCGAGACCACCTTGGCGGTGTCCTTCTCCGAGTGCAATGCGGGACTGGTGGTCGACGAGGTCGACGCCGACCTGATGGCAGCGCTGCGCCGGGCGGTACCCGCCACGAAGGGCAACACCCGCAGGCTGGCCACGCTGGGCCCACTGCTCGAAGGTCTCGAGGCTCGGATCATCGACGAGCAGGGCAACGTGATGCCCACCCGCGGCGTCGGCATCATCGAACTGCGCGGCGAGCCCGTCACGCCCGGTTACATCACCATGGGTGGTTTTATCCCGGCGCAGGACGAACACGGCTGGTATGACACCGGCGACCTCGGATACCTCACCGACAACGGCCACGTCGTGGTCTGCGGCCGTGTGAAGGACGTCATCATCATGGCGGGCCGCAACATCTATCCGACCGACATCGAGCGCGCCGCGGGCCGCGTCGAGGGCGTTCGCCCCGGCTGTGCGGTAGCTGTGCGATTGGACGCCGGGCACTCGCGCGAGACATTCGCGGTTGCCGTCGAGTCCAACGCCTACCAGGATCCCGACGAGGTGCACCGCATCGAGCGCCAGGTCGCCCACGAGGTCGTCGCCGAGGTCGACGTCCGACCGCGCAACGTCGTGGTGCTGGGCCCCGGCACCATTCCCAAGACACCGTCGGGCAAGCTGCGCCGCGCGAACTCCGTCTCGCTGGTCACCTAGCCCGACATCTTGCGCTCGTTTGCGACGGCTGCGGGCGGCGCTAGTTTGTCGTAAACCTGCCACCACAGCGCCTCGTGATCGAGGGGCGACATCCGCTCCTGGTCGAGGCGTTCGTCGGCGGTCGTCAAGGTGACGGCCATCGCCAGGATCTCGTCGCGCGAGTGCATCGTGGCCACCTCGGTGAACCCGGGCATGGTGACCACGCCCATCGAGCGCACCGTCGCGTGTGTGTCACCCGCCCTCATCAGCGCGGCGACTGCCAGGACGACCACGACGCCGGTGGAGAAGGCCAGCGCGGGCCACGATCCGATCAGTTGATGAAGGAAGATCTCAGCCACCACCCACAGCGCTGCTCCCCAGATGGGCGCGCCACGCCAGAGCCGGAGGCGACGGCGCTGCTCATCGCTGATCCCGGGTGGATAGACGACCAAGCGATAGCGCGTCACCCCGAAGCGGTCGATCTGGATGCGAATGAATCCCCATCGGTTCTCGCCGTCGAGCAGCCGGGCCCACCAACGCGTGAGTAGTCCGGGGCGGTTGTGTGTCTCCTCGTGCATACCTTCCGGTGTACGCCGGTCGAACCGTCCGACGCGACATTCGAACGCTTCTTTTACGCGTCGTGGTTGATTCTTGACGCCGTCAGGCCTCGACTGCGGAGACCGTCCATGCCGGCAGAATCGGTGCCCGGGTGAGGAAGTGGTCGCCTTGGCCGATGCTGCGCAGGAGCTCCTGCGTGCGCAGGATGCAGCAGCCCATCCGGACCATCGCGAACACCTCGTACCAGTGCAGGTCGATGAGCGGGCGACCGATCATCTCCTCGAAGCGGCGGGTCACCTGCTCGCGGCTGTCGAATCCCGGAAGTTCCGGGTCGAGGTCGATGCCGCTGACCTCCAGAGTCTGCCTGCGGGTCGCCAGCCACCAGGCGAAGTCGGTCTCCGCCGGGCACAGGCATGCCTGCTCCCAGTCCAGTGCACCGACGATCTGTCCGGCGTCGTCGAAGATCGCGTTGGACAGCCGGGCGTCGTTCCAGCAGATGCTCAGTTCGCCGAACTCGTCGGGCATTCGGCGGGTCAACCAGTCGAACGCCCCTTTCATGACGTCGGGAACCTTGTTGTCGGTGCCCCATTTCGCGTACTCACGCCACCACTTCAGCTCGGCGACGACACCGACGCCCGCGGGCCGCTCGAGCCATGACGCCTCGCTGATGGGAACCCGCTGCAAGGCCGCCAACGTCTCGAGAAACGAGTTGTGAACGCGCCGTTGTACATCGGGACCGGAGTCGTGCAACCAACCGCGCGTGGCGTACCTGGTGTCCGACGGTGTGTGGCCGACAATCCGAGGCATCACAAGGAACTTCGAGCCGATCCAGTCGCGGTCGGGCTCGTAGAGGATGGGCGACGGCGTCGGGATTCCGTACTCATGCAGCAGTTCCTGCGTCAGCGTCTGGATGCCGAGGTCGTAGTGCGGAAAGATGCCGCCGCCTGCGGGTGCAATGCGGATGACGTACTCGTCGGTCTTCTCGCCGATGGTGGCGGAGAAGACGAGGCTTTCGCTCGACCAACCCGCCGCCTTGTTGGCCGCGCGCAGTTCCGACACCTCCGCTTGGCCGGGGAATCTGTGCCCGAACCACTCCTGGAGTTGTGCGCGGGTGGTGGTCAGATCGCGTTGCGTCAGCGCGATGCCTGCCATGCCGATCACAGTTACATACAGCGCATTAAATGTAAAGGCGACGATGTTTACGTACCGCTCGCCAGATGTAATACCCTTCCCAGGTGACCAAACCCGGTCCGCGCACCTTCGGCGATGTGGAGGACACGTCGCTGCCCCTGGCCGTTCTCGTGCACGGCTTTCCCGACACACCGCACACGTGGCGGCACCTCGGCCCGGAACTCGCGGCCAACGGCTACCGGGCAGTGGCTCCTTGGCTGCCGGGCTACAACGCGCCCGTCGGTACGCCGATCAGCGTGGGCACCTACGTACGCTCCCTGCTCGACGTCCGCGGGACCTATGACGCCGACGACCGCGCCGTCCTGATCGGCCACGACTGGGGTGCGGTCGCCTCGTACGGAGTGGTCAACTCAGACCCGGCGGCATTCGGCCGTCTCGTCACACTGGCTGCTCCACCTGCCGGTGTTCTAGAGGCGATGTTCAGCTACCGCCAACTCAAGAGGTCGTTCTACATCTGGGTCATCCAGCAGGCCGGTCTTGCCGAGAAGGTACTTCTGGAGCCCGGCTTCTGGGAATCGCTGTGGGGCGACTGGTCGCCCGGTTACGACCCTCACGATGACGTAGATGAGCTGCGTCGATACGTCACGGCCGACAACATCGCCGACGTCATCGCGCCGTACCGGGCATCCTTCAACCCGGCCTTCGCCGACCGGGAGACCACGGCCGAAGCGTTGGCGACATTGCAGGATCCACCCGTGCCCACGCTCTATCTTCACGGCGCCGACGACGGCGCCCTCGGCATAGACATCTTCGGTGATCCGGCGCAGCACCTACCGGCGGCGGGTTCTGAATGCGAAATCGTCGATGGCACAGGGCATTTCCTACACCTGGAACAACCGGAACGGATCGCCGCCACGATCCTCGGCTGGCTGGCCGGTTAGCCGGCAGCGCGGCGGTGCAGTCGCCGTCGTGTCGTGCCGAGGCCCGCGGCGTGGCGCAGTTCAGCGAGGAACCGGTGTGGACTTCCCTCCGCAATCATGTAGTGGCACACGGCGATACGAACCACTGCCGCGGCTGCGATATCGCTGTCTTCGCCGGGAATGATTCGGGCGACGCGTTCGTGCATGATGGGAAGCACCCGCCTCATCTGGTGCAGCACATGCTCGGGCTCGATATCGGCCAATGACCCCAGCGAGTATGTGCTTTGGAACTTGACGATGAACCGCAGCGCAGCGTCCAGGCGGTCAGGTCCGCTCAGCCCGGCCATCGCCGCGGCGATACCCGAGTCGAAGTTGTCCTGCTCGTAGAGGCCGAACGCCTCGAGCAGGCCCTCCTTGGAGCCGAAGTACCGGTACAGCGTCGGGCGCGAGACGCCGGCTTCCGTAGCGACATCGGACAGCTGCAGCTTGCGTCGCCCGTCCCGGGAGAGCACGACGAACGTGGCTGCAAGGATCCGGCGGCGCGTCGACTGCTCGCCGTCGACCGACCGGGGAGATGTCACAAACGCCACTTTACATATAGTGGCTGAAATGTCACACTGGCGACGGGCCGGTGCTTGGGTGTCCGCGATATCGCCCACTGCAGAAAGCGATCGACTTGCTGTCAACGAACTACGGCGGGCTGGTGCCCGAGGACGAACTGCTCACCCATCAGATCGTCGACACGTTCGCCACGGTCAGCCAGTCAGACCCGTCGTGGACGGAGAAGATCTGGACCATCGCGCATGCCCGCGACAACTCGCTGCAGGTCGTTCTCGGCATCGGCAAGTACACCAACCGCGGAGTCTTCGACGGGGCGGCCGGCGTGTGCCGGGGCACCGAGCAGTGGACTGTGCGCGCAGGCAGAAGGCTGTCGTCGAACCCCGCGAGCACCGACGTCGGACCCGTGCACTACCGGGTCGTCGAACCGCTGCGCGCGATCCAAGTGAGCCTCGATGCGACCGAGCACGCCCCGATCGCTTTCGACGTCGAACTGCGCGGGAGCTTCGCCGCGGCGCTCGAAGATCCCTGGCCCGACCGCAGCCCCGACGGCTACCGCGTCACCCATAATGTGTTGCGCTATCACCAGATCGGTGTGGCGACAGGATGGGTGGAGGTCGAGGGCACGCGCACCGAGATCGATGCCGACAACTGGATCTCGATCCGGGACCACTCGTGGGGGCTACGGCCGGGAGTCGGCAAGCCGATCCCCGGACTACCGCGGGGCGGACGCAAGATCAAGCAGATGCTCATGACATGGCTGCCGATGACGATGATGCGCCCGGACGGTTCGAGCTACTCGCTGTTCGTGATGTATCAGGAGGAGCGTGGCGACGGCTTCCTCGAAATCCGTTGTCAGGCACAGCAGCAGAACGAGGACGGCACCGCGCACAGGTTCGTGTCGGTCGAGCAGGACATGCACTTCCAGGATGACAACCGCCGGTTCACCCACGGAACCGTGACGCTGATCGACACCGATGGGAGCAAGCGCCCGTTGACGATCACCGCAGCGGGCCCGACGGGGTTCCACCTGGGCACGGCGGGCTACTACGGCTGGAACGACTGGGTGTACGGCCAGTGGGTCGGTGATGAACGGGTAGAGGGCAATTACATCGCCGACACCGACAGGCCCGAGAGCGCCCGCCGGCTGCATCAGCTGCGCGATCTGCTTGTGCGAGTCGATGATCCGATTGGTGGTGGTTCCGGATTCGGTAATGCCGAGACGTTCGCGCTCGGCGCGTTTCCCGAGCGCGGACTGACAGCGGGGAACTCGTTCCTGTGAGCATCGCGGTCATCGGAGCTGGGCCCGGCGGCATCGCAATGGGCATTCAGCTCGCGGCCGCCGGATACGACTTCACCATCTTCGACCGGGCCGACGGCTTCGGCGGCACCTGGCGCAACAACACCTACCCCGGCGCCGCCTG
>Ga0075363_100000989_pt1 | contig 10156 bp, 9 predicted proteins | sample EndMetdeltDD1763_FD_71470 | JGI IMG/M metagenome (GOLD analysis project Ga0075363, IMG submission 71470) | Populus endosphere microbial communities from Tennessee, USA - Endosphere MetaG P. deltoides DD176-3 | ecosystem: Host-associated > Plants > Roots > Endosphere | place: USA: Tennessee...
GGCGCCGAGAGCATCCACCAGTTCGAGATCATGCCCCGGCCGCCCGAGTCGCGCGCCGACTCGACGCCGTGGCCCGTCTACCCGCTGATGATGCGGGTGTCCTCCGCCCACGAAGAAGGCGGTGAGCGGGTGTATTCGGTGAACACCGAGGAGTTCATCGGCCGTGACGGCAAGGTCGTCGGCCTGCGGGGCCACGAGGTCGAAATGGTCGGGGGCAAGTTCGAGAAGCGCGACGGCACCGACTTCGAGCTGGAGGCCGACCTGGTGCTGCTCGCGATGGGCTTCGTCGGCCCGGAGCGAGAAGGCCTGCTGAACCACCTGAGCGTCGAGATCACCGACAGGGGCAACGTCGCACGCGATGCCGATTTCGCGACTACCGTGCCCGGCGTCTTCGTCGCCGGCGATATGGGCCGGGGCCAGTCGCTGATCGTGTGGGCGATCGCCGAGGGCCGTGCCGCCGCGGCCGGCGTCGACCGCTATTTGATGGGCAGCACGGCGCTACCTGCGCCGATCAAGCCCACCGCGGTCCCGCAGCGCTAGCCCGCGACACGCCTGGTCAAAGCCGGGCATCTGGTGTTTCTCGCGGGACAGTTGTGGCGATGTATGTAGATCGGCGGCACTTTCTGGTGGCGCTCTCCGCGGTGACCGTCGGGGCGATGGGCCTGGCGCGATGCAGCACGGGTGGCCAACCGCGGGCAACCGATGCGACACCGGTCGCGGTGGAACGACCCCCCGCGCTCCTGCCGCCGCCACCGCGGTCGGCCCGGATTCCGCTGCCGGGCGGTGGCGTGCTCAGTAGCCTGCCTGGCGAAGGCGACCTGTTGGCGCTGACCGTCGACGACGGCGTCGACAGCGAGGTGGTGCGGTGCTACACCGAGTTCGCACGGGATACCGGTGTGAGGTTGACATACTTCGTCAACGGCGCCTACCGGTCGTGGACCGAGAACCAGGAGCTGTTGCGGCCGCTTGTCGACGACGGACAGATCCAACTCGGCAATCACACATGGTCGCATCCGGACCTGACGAAGTTGCCGTTATCGGCTGTGGCAGAAGAACTTCGGCACACCCACGACTTCCTCTGGAAGACCTACGGCATCGACGCGCGACCCTATTTCCGGCCGCCCTACGGGGCGCATGACGCGAACGTCGACAAGCTTGCCGGTGATCTCGGCTACGCCGCGACCACGCTGTGGTCCGGCTCGCTGGAGGACCACGTCGTCATCCCGGCGGAGACGATCGTGAAGATGGCCGAAGAGTACTTCACGCCGGGAGCCATCGTGATCGGGCATCTCAACCACAGACCCGTGACACACGTATACGGCAGGCTGGTCGACCTCATTCGCGAGCGCCGGCTTCGCACCGTCACGCTGCGCGACGTGTACTCAAGCTGAGTCACACCTGTCACTTTTGCCCCATCAAAATCATCCGATCTTTAATCGGCGCGCCTCTTTCTGTTTGCCAGTCCTGAGGTATCTAATGACTTGGTGAGGACGCTGCGGTAACGTGGCACCTCGGTCCAGCAATTGCTATGCCGCAGGAGTGATCGACGTGTACCTCAATCCCATATATCGCACTCGGATGAGTCGAATCGCCTGGTCGCTTCTTCGTCACCCGGTTAAGTGCCGCGAGTATCCGGCCAAGGCCGAGCGCCTGGTCACCCCCGACGAACTCGTACGCTTCGGTATCTAGCAACCGTCACATCCCTCGGATCGCGACGTGACGTCGCGCCGTGACCGTTTCTTTGCCGGACCGTTATATTTTCGTTACCGTCACCGAAATTAGCTGTTCAGTCCCGAATCTCTGATCGCCTCGGCGAGCGGCTCGAGAACGGCAGGGTCGTGCGGGGGCGGCAGGTAGACGATCGCGAGGTCCAGACCCTCCTTGCCCAGCGCGCCCGCCTCGTCGACCGCCTTGGCGTAGTCGAGGTCGGGCTCGAGCCGGACGTGCGCCGAAAGCGTGATCTCCTTCGGATCGCGGCCGATGTCCGCGCAGCGGGCGGCCAGCACATCGCGCTTGTGCGCGAACTCCTCGGGCGGGCCGCCGACGAAGTTCCAGTGGTCGGCGTATTTCGCGGTGAGCGGCAGGGTGCGCTTCTCGCCGCTGCCACCGATGCAGATGGGCGGGTGCGGCTTCTGCGGGCCCTTCGGCTCGTTGCGGGCGTCTTGGAGTTGGTAGTACGTGCCGTCGAATGTCGTTGTGTCGTTGGTCAACAGGCTGGTGAGGATTTCGCATGCTTCTTCGAAGCGGTCGAAGCGTTCCTTGATCGAGCCGAGTTCGATTCCGTAGGCGCCGGATTCCTCTTCGTTCCAGCCAGCGCCGATGCCGAGTTCCAGTCGGCCGTCGGAGACGATGTCCAGTGCTGCAGCCATATTCGCCAGCACGGCTGGATGGCGGTAATGGATGCCGGTGACGAGCACGCCGACCCGGAGCCGCTTGGTGGCCTGCGCCAGTGCGGTCAGCGTCGTCCAACCCTCCAGGCACGGGCCGCTGGAGTCGGAGAAGATCGGATAGAAGTGATCGAACGTCCAGCCGGACTCGAAGACGTCGATATCATCTGCGGCCTGCCAGACGGCGAGCATGTCGTGCCAGCTGGTGTTCTGCGGGGATGTCTTGAAAGCGAATCGCACTGCATCAACGTTAGACCCGATGACCTGAGTGTGTCCTGTTAGTCCGCCTCGCCGCCCCGGCCCTCTATTCGGCTTCGCCGACTACTGCCGTCTATTCGGCTTCGCCGCCCCGGCCCTCTATTCGGCTTCGCCGCCCCGGCCCTCTATTCGGCTTCGCCGAATTCGTCGAACCAGTAGGCCAGCTTTCCTCGGCGACTCACCGCGCGCAGCCTGCGTTCGGCGGCCAACCGCGTCTTCGGGGTGGTGACGATGAGCAGCTCGTCGCCCGCCGCGATCCGGGTTTCGGGCTGCGGAACGAACGTGTGCCCATCCCGGATGATCAGCGTGATGACGCTGGGATCGGGCAACCGCAGCTCCAGCACTGTGACACCGTGCAACCGCGACGGCCTATGCACCGTCATCGTCAGCAGTTCGGCCTCCAACACGTCAAGGGGCGCGGCTTCCACCTGAATTTCCCGGGTGGCCTCCTTCGGGATCAGCCCGAGCCGGTGTGCGAGTGCGGCCAGGCTCGGCCCCTGCACCAGGGTGAACACCACCACCAGGATGAACACGATGTTGAGCAGCCGGATGGCGTCGGGAACGCCCTCGACGATCGGGAAGGTCGCCAATACGATCGGGACCGCGCCGCGCAGCCCGGCCCACGACAGGAAGGCCTGTTCCTTCCACGGCACCCGAAAAGCTGCCAGCGAGATGATGACCGACGCAGGCCGCGCGATCAGCAACAGGACGAGCCCGATCACGATCGCTGACACCAGCTCGGACCCGAGGTCGCTGGGGTCGACCAGCAGCCCCAGCAGGACGAACAGGCCGATCTGCGCGAGCCAACCAAGCCCCTCGGCGAAGGAGCGGGTAGCCGACCGGTGCGGAAGCCCGGAGTTGGCGAGCACGACTGCGGCAAGATATGCGGCGAGGAACCCACTCGCATGGGCACTGCCCGCCGCGGCGAAAGCGACAAGCCCGATGCCGAAGTTCGCCAATGGATACAGTCCGGATGCGGGAAGTGCGATGCGGCGCAGCGCTATTGAGCCGACAAACCCGCAACCCAGCCCGATCGCCGCACCGACACCCAGTTCGTATACCAGTTCGCCGACGAGATGCACCGGCGACAACTCAAGCGGTGTGGCGGAGAACATCAGCACGAGGATGACGGCGGGCGCGTCGTTGAATCCGGACTCCGCCTCGAGCAGCCCGGCGACCCGCCGTGGCAGCGGAACGACGCGCAGAACGGAGAACACGGCGGCGGCGTCGGTGGAGGATACGATCGCACCGAGCAGGAAAGCCAGCTGCCAGTCCATCCCGAGTAGCAGGTGTGCGCCGGCGGCGGTGATCACCATGCTGACCGCCACGCCGAGAGTGGCCAACATTCCTGCGGGCGCCAACACCCGGCGCACATCGGAGAACTTCGTCGTCAGGCCGCCCTCGATGAGGATGATGGCCAGCGCGACCGTGCCGAGATGGTCGGCGAGTAGGTAGTTCTCGAAGTGCAGCCCCAGCCCGTCCTCGCCGACGATGACACCGACGCCGAGGAAAAGAAGCAGCGCGGGCAGGCCGACCGTGGTGGCCGCACGCGTGGCGACAATGCTGGCCAACAATACGAGCCCGCCGGCCAGCAGAACCAGATACAGCTGCTGCAAAGTCATTTCATCCCGCAGTTAACCAGTACGGCCGCGCATGGGTCAGTATGACGTTGTGTTCCGAATCAGGCGGCGGTCCGACGAGTCGTCGAGCCGGGCCGACGAGCGTCAGACGATGCGTGTCGGCATCGCGGGCGCGGGCGCGATCGGCCGTTCCGTCGCTCTGGAGCTGCTTGCCTACGGCCACAAGATCCTGCTGATCGAGAACAATATCCGGCACTACGAACCGCTCACCGTTCCGGACGCGGACTGGCTGCTTGCCGATGCGTGCGAGCTGACGTCGCTCGAAGACGCCGGTATCGAGACGTGCGATGTCGTGATCGCGGCGACCGGTGACGACAAGGCGAACCTGACGACGTCGCTGCTGGCCAAGACCGAGTTCGGGGTGGACCGGGTGGTGGCACGCGTCAATGACGCCCGCAACGAGTGGCTCTTCACCGAGGCGTGGGGCGTCGACCTCGCAGTGTCGGCACCCCGGGCACTCGTCGCCGCGATCGAGGGCGCCATCGACATCGGTCACCTGGTGCGACTGATGGACTTGAGGCAGGGTCAGGTCAGCTTGACCAAACTGAAACTGCCCGAAGACGATCCGATGGTCGGCAAGCGGGTGCGCGACGTCTCGCTGCGCGACAACACCGCGCTGGCCATCGTGATCCGCGATAGCGGGGTCATCCTCCCGCAACCCGACGATGTGCTGCAGGCAGGTGACGAGATGCTGTTCTTCGCGGGTGGTGCCGTCGAGGACCAGGTCCGCGCGCTGGTTCACGGGGCTACCCAGCCACTTCGCGACCGATGATTTTGTCGGCTACCTCCGGTCAATACGCACATGATCGATCTCACCTCCGCCTGCCAGCGCACCTCCGATGTCCTGGTGGGAGTCACCGATGAACAACTGGCCCTGCCCACACCGTGCGAGAAACTGCGCCTAGACGCGTTGATCGCGCACGTCGGGATGCTGGCCTCGGCCTTCGCCGCGGCGGGGGCCAAGGACTTCGGCCCGATGACCGACACCCCGCCCGTTGACGGTGCGCAGCTGGAGTTCGACTGGCGCACCTCCTATCCGCGGCGCCTCGCCGAGCTGGCCGAGGTCTGGCGCGGCCCTGACGCGTGGGGCGGCATGACTCGGGCGGGTGGAATCGACCTGCCCGGCGATGTCGCGGGGTCTGTCGCGCTGGCCGAAGTTGTCATCCATGGGTGGGACGTGGCCGCTGCAACAGGGCAGACCTACGATTGCGACTCGGCGACTGCGCAGGCCTGCCTCGAGCACCTTGCGCAGTTCGACGCGGCCGGTACCGACGGCATGTTCGGGCCCGCGGTGCCGGTTTCCGACGACGCATCAGACCTCGACCGGATCGTCGCGCTGAGCGGGCGCGATCCCATCTGGCGTTCGTAGGCGGCACACTGGAGCCATGGATCCGATCGTCGCCCTGCGTCAGATTGCGTACTACAAGGACCGGGCGCGCGAGGACTCTCGGCGGGTGATGGCCTACCGCAACGCCGCCGACATCGTCGAGGCGCTCAGTGATGCTGACCGTGATCGTCACGGCGCTGCGAACAGTTGGCAGTCGTTGCCCGGTATCGGACCGAAGACGGCGAAGGTGATCGCCCAGGCATGGGCGGGCCGGGAGCCGGACGCTCTGGTCGAACTGCGCACGGCCGCCAAGGATCTCGGTGGAGGCGATATCAGGTCGGCGCTTCGTGGCGACCTGCACGTCCACTCCAACTGGTCTGACGGGTCGGCGCCGATCGAGGAGATGATGCTGGCGGCAAAGGATCTCGGCCACGAGTACTGTGCGCTGACCGATCATTCGCCGCGACTGACGATCGCCAACGGGCTCTCGCCGGAGCGGCTCCGCAAGCAGCTCGATGTGATCGATGAACTGCGCGAGACCGTCGCCCCGATGCGCATCCTCACCGGGATCGAGGTCGACATCCTCGAGGACGGTTCGCTCGACCAGGAGCCCGAGCTGCTGGAGCGGCTCGATGTCGTGGTGGCCAGCGTGCATTCGAAGCTGAAGATGGACGCGCCCGCGATGACGCGAAGGATGATCAACGCAGTGGAGAACCCGCACGCCGACGTGCTCGGCCACTGCACGGGTCGGCTTGTCACGGGCGGCAGGGGTATGCGGCCGGAGTCGAAGTTCGACGCGGAGAAGGTCTTCACCGCGTGCAGGGACAACGGCACCGCGGTGGAGATCAACTCGCGGCCGGAGCGCCGCGACCCGCCGACGCGGCTGCTGAACATGGCGCTGGAGATCGGCTGCCTGTTCTCGATCGACACCGATTCGCACGCTCCGGGTCAGCTGGAATTTCTCGGCTACGGCGCGCAACGGGCGCTGGACGCGAAGGTCCCGGTGGACCGGATCGTCAACACGTGGACCGCCGACAAGCTACTGGAATGGACGACCTCGTAACGTAGGTGCGTGGATCTAGGCATCGATACCAGGGTTACCCTGCTGGCGGCCGGGCTCATCTTTCTGCTGTCGCTGGCGCTCGGCGTATGGAAATACCGGCAGATGGCCGTCGCGGAGGATCATCTCGCGCACCCGTATGTGGACATCGCGCACCGGGCCGCGCTGCTGTACTCGTTCGCCACCCTGCTGATCGCCGTCTTCGTCGAGTTGAGTGCATGGCCGGCCTGGGTGAACTTGACCGCTGCGATGGTGGTCGTGCTGTTTTTCGTCATTGCGATAGGCACCTACATGCGACACGGCGCGAAACGTGACACGACCAATCAGTTCGCGAATCCCGCCCCGGGTGTCCATGCAGGCATGCTTGCGCTGATCGTGGCCGAAATGGGTGGCTTCACCGTTCTCCTGGCCGGATTCGTTGCCGCACAACTTGTTTAGTCGGGCAGGTGCGGCATCTCCAGGCCGGGATCACGGCCGACGAGGACGCCGCGCGTGACGGAGGCGTTGCCGTAGCGCTTGCGCACCTCGTCAACGGCGTCATCGAGCGCGACGGTGTCGGAATATTCACCGAATGGCAGCTCCAGCTGCTGGGCGCCGTTGCGGTCGATGTTGGAAACCGCGAAACCGATTAGGGTCAGGCCCCGCTCGGCGATCAGCGGTGCAGCCGCCGCGACGAGTTCCCTGGCCGCCTCGAGGATGACATCGGTGGACGCGGTCGCGCGCGGCATGGTGTGCGACCGGGTGGCACGACCGAAGTCGTCAAACCGCAACCGCAGCACCACGGTTCGCCCGGTGCGCCCGGCACCACGCATGCGGCGGGTGATCCGGTCGACCAGATTGATGACGACGGCGTCGATCTCGACTGACGACATCGTGTTACCTCGCCGACCGAGAGCGCGCTGTGCGCCGACCGAGCGACGGCGCACCCCCGTCACGACCCGGCGACGATCGATGTTGCGGGACAGGGCGAATAGCTGATGGCCCATGGCGCCGCCGACCATCGCGGCGAGCGTCGACTCGCTCAACTCGGCAACGTCGGCCACCTTCTCGATGCCGTGTGCGTGGAGCTTCTCGGCGGTCTTGGCGCCGACGCCCCACAGCCTGCGCACTGGCAGCGGGTGCAGGAACGCCAGCTCGCGGTCGGGCGGGACGAGCAGCAGCCCGTCGGGTTTGGCCTCCTGGCTGGCCACCTTCGCGAGGAACTTGGTGCGGGCGATGCCGACGGTGATGGGTAGGCCAACGCGCTCGCGGACCGCAGTCCGCAGCCACGCCGCGATGTCGACCGGCGTGCCCGACACCCGGCGCAGCCCGGACACGTCGAGGAATGCTTCGTCCACCGACAGCGGTTCGACGACCGGCGTCGTGTCATGAAAGACCTCGAACACCGCGTCACTGGCTTCGGAGTATGCCCTCATCCTCGGCGGCACGACGAGCGCGTGGGGGCAGAGTTGGCGGGCCTGCCGTCCGCCCATCGCGGTCCGAACGCCGTAGGCCTTCGCCTCATAGCTCGCGGCGAGTACGACGCCGCCGCCGACGATCACCGGCCTGCCGCGCAGCGCGGGGTCGTCACGCTGCTCGACCGAGGCGTAGAACGAGTCGAGATCAGCGTGCAGGATGGTGGCCGACGGCCGAGCCGTCGATCCCACGGAAGACACGAACACATGTTCGCACCGAGGTCCGACGTCGCTACCGAGATTCGCCGTAGATGCTGGTGACCCAGATGTGGGTCAAGGTGTCGAGAAGTCGCTCCGGCGCAATCGACGGCTGTTCGTCGGTGAACGCCGCGAACAAGGCCCGCTCATTCATCAGGTACAACGCCGTGGCGAGGTCACGGGCGGGAAGGGTCGTCGGCCCCAAACCCTGAGCGCGCCCGGCTTCGATGATCGCGGCGGTGCTGTCGATCCACTTGTCCATGAACCTCACCAGCAGTTCGCGCACCTCGGGATGGGAGGCGCGGACCTCGTGGGCGGCGCGGGTCACGCCGCGATGCCGAGCGAACGTGTCGAAAAAAACTCGGATGCCGCCGCGGCACATCTCGTAGCGGTCGGTGGCGGGCGGGGACTGGTTGTGCTGCTCGAATGCGACATCCATCTCGTGGATGGTTCGTTCGAAGAGGGCGAACAGGACGGCGTCCTTCGAGGGGAAGTAGAAGTAGAACGTCGGTCGTGAGATGCCTGCGCCCTTGGCGAGGTCGTCCACCGAGATCTCCGCTATCGACCGCTCCTCGAGAAGTCGCGTCGCGGTCTCGAGAATGGCCAGCTCACGGTCGTCACCCGACGGCCTCGCGGTCCGGCGGCCGCGGCTCGCGCGAGGTTGGCTGGCGATTGTCACATTGGTGACTTTACACGGTGTTGAGTTTCTCAACATGCCGTTGACTTATTCGACACGGTGTTGATAGCTTTACAGCATGACCGAATTTGTCGACGTTGTCATCGTGGGGGCCGGGATCTCCGGCATCAGTGCGGCCTGGCATCTCCAGGACCGCTGCCCCGACAAGAGCTACCTGATCCTGGAGCGCCGGGAGAACCTCGGGGGCACCTGGGACCTCTTCAAGTACCCCGGGCTGCGCTCGGACTCCGACATGTACACCCTGGGATTCCGGTTCAAGCCGTACACGAACGAACAGGCGATCGCCGAGGGATCGTCGATCCTGAACTACCTGAAGGACGCGGCCGCCGAGAACGGCATCGACAAGCACATGCGGTTCGGCCAGAACGTGGTCGCCGCCGACTGGTCCGACGCCGACAACCGCTGGAATCTGCGCATCGAGAGCGCAGGAGAGCAACGCGAGATCAGCTGCGCGTTCCTGTTCGGGTGCACCGGCTACTACAACTATGACGAGGGCTACACGCCCGACTTTCCTGGCGCCGACGACTTCGAGGGCACCATCGTGCACCCGCAGCACTGGCCGGAGGACATCGACTACCAAGACAAGAAGATCGTCGTGATCGGCAGTGGCGCGACCGCCGTGACGCTGATCCCCGCTCTCATCAGGTCGGGCTCCGGCCACGTAACCATGCTGCAACGCACGCCGACATACATCGCCGGGATGCCCGACACCGATCCGTTCGCCGCGAAAGCCGCCAAGCTGCTGCCCGAGAAGGCGGCCTACACCGCCATCCGCTGGAAGGCCATCCTCCAGGCGACCGCGCAGTACCAGATCGCCAGGAACTTCCCGAGCACGTTCAAGAAGGCGCTTCGCAGAATGGGTGAGCGCAGGCTGCCGGAAGGCTTCGACTACGACAAGCACTTCGTGCCGAGCTACAAGCCGTGGGATCAGCGCGTGTGTCTTGCGCCGAACGGCGACATCTTCAAGGAGATCCGCAAGGGTCACGCCGACGTCGTCACCGACACCATCGAACGGTTCACCAAGACGGGCATCAAGCTGACCTCTGGCGAGGAGCTGCAAGCCGATATCATCATCACCGCAACCGGTTTGAACATGCAGCTGCTCGGCGGCCTCGAACCGACCAAGAACGGCCAG
>Ga0075363_100000990_pt1 | contig 10149 bp, 8 predicted proteins | sample EndMetdeltDD1763_FD_71470 | JGI IMG/M metagenome (GOLD analysis project Ga0075363, IMG submission 71470) | Populus endosphere microbial communities from Tennessee, USA - Endosphere MetaG P. deltoides DD176-3 | ecosystem: Host-associated > Plants > Roots > Endosphere | place: USA: Tennessee...
ACGCAGGGACCCAACCTGCCGCTGCCCACCGCCGCTGCGGCTCCGGCAGCCGGCGCTTCGGAAGCAGCTCCCGCTGCCAGCGAAGCGGCTCCGGCCGCCAGCGCTTCGGCGGCACCCGCCGCGCACTGAGGCGACGCCAGATAAACGAAAAAGGGCGTTCCGGCCGACCGGGGCGCCCTTTTCGTTTGGGCAAGGGGGCTTAACCACGTCATCCCGGATCAAGTCCGGGACGACGAACGGCCGCCTGCCCCTTATCCCTTGAACCCCTGCGCGATCACGTACCATTCCGACGAATCCTTGCGGCTCGCCGGGGGCTTGGCGTGTTTCACCGTGGTGAAGTGGCGCTTGAGAAGTGCGAGGAGCTGCGCGTCGGTTCCCCCCGCCAGCACTTTCGCCACGAAGGCCCCGCCGGGCGCGAGCTGGGCGATGGCGAAGTCCGCCGCGGTCTCGACCAGTCCCATCGTGCGCAAGTGGTCGGTCTGCTTGTGACCGACGGTGTTGGCGGCCATGTCCGACAGGACGAGGTCCGGCGCGCCTTCCAGCGCCTCGGCCAGCAGCGCCGGGGCTTCATCGGCCATGAAGTCCATCTCGAAGATCGTGACGCCTTCGATCGCATCGGTCGGCAACAGATCGATGCCCACGACTTTCGCCTTGGGCGAGCGCTGGCGGACGATCTGGCTCCAGCCGCCGGGCGCGATGCCAAGGTCGACCGCGCGGGTCACGCCCTTGAGCAGGCCGAACTTCTCGTCGAGTTCGGCCAGCTTGTAGGCCGCGCGGCTGCGATAGCCGTCCGCCTTGGCCTTCTTCACGTAAGGATCGTTGATCTGGCGCGACAGCCAGCGATTCGAACTGGCCGTGCGCCCCCTGCCGGTCTTCAGCCGCTCGCCGGGGTCTCGTCCGGAACGGCTCATATGCGTTTTCCACTTGGGTAGATCATGATTGCACGCGCAGGCGGCGCAGTTCCGCGCGAAGCCGGTCGCCTTCGCCATTGGCGGAGATCAGGCTGCGCAGGATGCCTTCGCGAATCCCCCGGTCGGCCACGCCCAGACGGTCGGCCGGCCAGAGGTCGAGAATCGCCTCCAGGATGGCGCAGCCCGCCACCACAAGGTCGGCGCGTTCGCGGCCGATACAGGGCAGCTCGCGCCGGTCCTCGATCGACAGGTCGGAAAGCTTGGCGCTGATCGCCCGCATCGACGATGCCGGCACGATCAGCCCGTCGACCGCGCGGCGATCGTACTGCGGCAGGTCGAGATGCAGGCTGGCCAGCGTCGTCACCGTGCCGCTGGTGCCCAGCAGGCGCAGCGGCGCCTTGGCCGCGCGTTCCGACCGGGCCCGCAGCGCGCGATCGGCGAACGGCGCGAAGCTCTCGCTCACCAGTTCGCGCATCTTGGCGTAGCGGGCGGTGCGTGAGGCCAGGGTCGGCCCTTCGTCGCCGCAAGTCTCCGTCAGCGAGACGACGCCCCAGGGCACGCTCAGCCAGTCCAGGATGTGCGGCACCGGTTCGGTGCTGTCGATCAGCACGAGTTCGGTGGAGCCGCCACCGATGTCGAAGATCATCGCCGGGCCATTGCCCGATTCGAGCAGGATGTGGCAACCGAGCACCGCCAGGCGCGCTTCCTCGCGCGCGCTGATGATGTCGAGCGCGATCCCCGTCTCCACGCGCACCCGCTCGATGAATTCGGCCCCGTTCACCGCCCGGCGACAGGCCTCGGTCGCCACCGAGCGCGCCAGGTGGACGTCGCGCCGCCGCAGCTTGTCGGCGCAGATGTGCAGCGCCCCCAGCGCCCGGTCCATCGCCGCCTGGCTCAGCCGGCCGGTCTGCGCCAGGCCTTCGCCCAGGCGGACGACGCGGCTGAAGGCGTCGACGACGGTGAAATTCTCGCCCGAGGGCCGCGCGATCAGCAGCCGGCAGTTGTTCGTGCCGAGATCGATCGCCGCGTAGGATTGCCGGTAGCTTGGCCCGCGCTTCGTATCGAGCGGCGGCGCGGGCGTCTGCAACCGTCGTTCGCCGGACGCTCCGGAAACCGGGGCCGGGGATGCTGTGCCGTGAGCGTCGCCATTACGCTCTTCCCGTCGTGCGTCCCTGCCGCCTGTCTCCTCGATGCGCGTTACCGGCGGAAAATCATCCGCCATGTCATTGCACTCTTTATCGTTTTCCCGCCGATCGACGAGACTGTTGAGGAGATGCTAGCGATACCCGCGCAATCGAGCAAGGCACGTCTTGACGCGCCCCTTCCCGCCGCCTAGAGGCACCCGCCTGTTGCCCCGTCGTCTAATGGTAAGACTACGGATTCTGATTCCGTCTATCGAGGTTCGAATCCTCGCGGGGCATCCACCTTCCAATCGCATCCAGTCGCATAGAGTCGCAGGACTCTTGCAGTTTTGCGGCCTTCCGCCTTATCGATGCTGCATCCGGTCGCATGGAGTCGCATTCAAGCGCGCGGCTGGTGGGGGTATCGGCGGGGGTACTGAATGCCATTGACCGACTCGGCGTGCCGAAAGGCGAAGTCTGCCGAGACAGACTACAAGCTGAGCGACGCCAACGGCCTCTTCCTACTGGTGCGGAAGAATGGGTCCAAGCTCTGGCGCCTGAAATATCGGTTCGCGGACAAGGAGAAGCTGCTCTCCTTCGGGGCCTACCCCGAAATTTCCTTGGCGGCGGCGCGCGAAAAGCGCGCATCGGCGCGCGCGTTGCTGGAGCAAGGCGTAGACCCGTCGATTGCGAAGAAACAGCGCAAAGCCGAAACAGTGAACGCCTCGCTGGACAGCTTCAGGCGCGTGGCGGAAGTCTGGCACGCGCAGAAGGCGAAGACCTTGACGGAGCGCTACGCACGTCATGTTATGGACCGGCTCACCAATCATGTGTTCCCCAAATTGGGTGCGCTTCCGATCAAGGACATCACGCCTCCACTGGCGCTGGAAGTAATCCGGGCGATCGAGGCGAAGGGCCATCACGATATCGCGCACCGCGTGACGAATCATATGTCGGACGTGTTCACCTGGGCGATCGCGGCCGGTCTTACGGACCGAGATCCAGCGGCGACGATACGCAAACTTCTGGCGCCGACAGATGCAAAGGTTCGCCCAGCGCTGATAACGCTCGAGCAAGCGCGCAGCGTCCTCACGATTACCGAGGCTATGCCGGCCGCCCATTGCTCCACTCTGTTCGCATCCCGGCTGACGGCCCTCACCGCGGCACGGCCAGGTGTGGTGCGGATCGCCGAGAAGGCGGAGTTCGAGGGGCTGGATGGAGAGCAGCCGCTCTGGCGCATCCCTGCCGAAAAAATGAAGCTGACGCGCCGCCGAAAGATGGACGTCGCTTGGGAGTTTCTGATCCCTCTATCCAGCCAGGCGGTGGCAGTGGTCAAAGCTGCGCTTCAGGCGAGCACCAGCGAGCGCTGGCTGTTCGCGGGGGTCGGCGGCAAGGATCGTCCGATCAGCGATTCCACCATCAGCGGTCTCTACCTGGACGGTGGCTTTCGTGGCGTCCATGTGCCCCACGGCTGGCGATCGACCTTTTCGACCATCATGAACGAACGCGCTGCCGTGCTGGAATCCGAACGAGACCGCGAACGCGATCGGACGGTGCTCGACATGATGCTTGCGCACGTTCAGCCCGGCGTGGAGCCAATCTACAACCGCGCGATGTACATGCCGCGCCGCCGCGAGCTGGCGCAGACCTGGGCAGACCTGCTCATGGCCGGACTACCGGAACCCGACACGCTCCTGCCCGAACAGCGACCTTGGCGGTCGAGAAGGGACGTGCGTGATGGCGCAGCGAACCTTCCAGCCAGTGCGGCGCGAAAGCTACGACGTCGATGATGCCCGCGCCCAGGTGTTCAGACCGATCCAGGGCGGAATCAAATTCGTCGATGTGTACCTTGAGGTATTCGACGAATGGGCGGACCTGACGAAAAAGAAGGGCGCGCAACACGTCCTGAATTCCAACTGCCGCAAGGTTTTGGAAAAAATCCTCCGCAAGTGCACCGACTTCAAGACTGGCGTCTGCGAACCCTGCATCGACACTCTTCAGCGTCTCACGCGCTTCGCCCGCGCCACGGTCGTTCGTTGCCTTGCCGCATTGCGCCGCGAAGGCTTCCTTGACTGGATCCGGCGAACCGTTCCGACCGGCAATGCGCCCGGCGACGGGCCACAGGTGAAGCAAATATCCAACGCCTACTTCTTCGACCTGACCCGCCTCCACACACGCGTGAAGATGGCGATCCGGCAGAAGATGCGAAAGAAGCAAGTCGTTCTCCAGGAAGAGCGGGAACCACGCGTATCTTTCTTCAAAGGCACAAAGAGCGGCATCGCTCGCTCGACCCACGAGCGTCGTGGCAATAAAGCCGCCGCACTGGCGAACGCTCGGACACCCGAAGAAAAGGCGGCCAACCTCTACCCCGGCGATGTCGGCATGCAGCGTCAGTGGCTCGACATGTTCACGCAGGGTGCGAGTTCAGCAACTAGCCTGAATCCCCCCTCCAGCATCAAAGGATAAAAGGAATGAGGACGCTTGGGCGTCCTCATGCGCTGATTTGATCGATTGTCGCCCATCCTAACCCTAGTTCCCGCCTTTGGCGGAGCACCGATCCGAACCGGTGTACGGGGCCGCTTGCGCGCCCCCGGGGCTTCCCAGGGGGGAAGCGCAACAACCGTGCCATGTCGAGGCTCTGTGGCGCCCACGGCAAGGCTGCACGGGCGCAACACATCGCAACAGCCAGCCCCCCAAAACCGCGCAGCGCGCGGGGCCACACTGCATCATTCCCCATCCGAAAAGCCCGCAGGCGAGGCGCGGGGGCAAGCGCGGCGCGCGGGGGTCGGGACCGGTCGGCCGCCGGGGGCCCCCCCCAGCCACCCCGGGGGCGTGTCGATGCCCCGGCCTTGCCATATGTTCTCTTTTTGTTTCATGGTTCGCGCATGCGAGTCGACCGGTCCAAGATGATCTTCCTGGCGTTGTGCGTGCTGATGGATTTCCAGCGCCGGGCCGCGCGAGGGCCGGTGTCGCCGGGGTACAGTGCGCGGCTGGCGCTGGCCCTGCTCTATTCGTTCAGCCGGACGGGCAACCGCACGATTTACGATCGGTTCTGGCGCAACCTCAGCGACAAGGATCTGCCGGCCGATCGCCTGACGCACGATCGCGGCGCGACGGCGATGGCGACCTTGGCATACATCTGCGGGGATGTGTGCGAAGACGAAGAGCGCGGCGCGCTCTGGAACGCGGTGATGGTCAAGACCGGACGGCTCAAGGGGCCGGCGCACGGCGGCCGGCCCCCGATCCCGATCAAGGAAGGATGAAGTTCGACACCAGCAGCTCACCCGCGCGCTGGGCCCTGGTCCCGCCGCCGACGCTGTACGTTGTCGCCATGTCCCGCATCTCGAAAGAGGCGAAGCATGCCCGGGCGCCGGGAGTGTCATTAATCGACAGCAGGAACTTGCCGCGGATCCCGGCGAGCTGCGCGGCCAGCTGATCGAAGTCGCTGCGCGAGAACACGTCCTGGCCGTAATCGGTCTCGCTCCCCCAATAGGGCGGGTCGAGGTAGAACAGCATGTCGTCGCGATCGTAGCGGGCAATGAACGTCGCATACGGCAGCTGCTCGATCACGACGCCGGCCAGGCGCTCATGGATCTCCGCCAGCATCGGCTCCAGCCTGGTGACGTTGAACCGCGCCGCATGCCCGGCCGACACGCCGAAATTCCGGCCTTCCACCTTGCCCCCGAAGGCGAGCCGCTGAAGATAGAGGAACCGCGCGGCCCGCTGCAGATCGGTCAGCCGGTCCGCCGGCAAGGCGCGCAGCCGTTCGAACTCGGCCCGGCTCGCGACGCGGAATCGCAGGGTGTCGATGAAATAAGCGTAATGCTCCTGGAGCACGCGAAAGAAGTTGGCGACGTCACCGCTGATGTCGTTGATGAATTCGGCCGGCGGTGCCTCGCGCCGGCGCAGGAAGATGCCGCCCATCCCGACGAACGGTTCGGCATAGGCGCGGTGCGGCGTCCGCTCGATCATCGGCACGATGCGGCCGGCAAGATTGCGCTTGCCGCCGATATAGCCAGACGCCGGGCGGACGGGCGATATCGCCCGCATTGAGGAATTGTTCACGAGAGCATGCTCCAAGGCCCCCGCCTGGTGCACAGGTGCGGGGTGGCCATTTCGGCCAGGATGGTCATGGCGAGGCTTGCTCTCGTCGTCGGTGCGGGTTGCAGCCCGCCCGACCCCGCTCGGCCTTTTCGTGCGATCACGGCAACGCGGGTCTGTTGTCGCGCGCCGTTCTACAACAGGTCAGTCCTTCGCTGCCGTCCCCGCCACCGCCTGCCGCTCATAAGGCCGGAACGCCACCGCCTCGACGCCCAGCCAGTCGTTGATTTCCAGCATGCGCAGCTGCAGCGGCTCGATTTCGGCGAAATGGAACACGTCGGCCGCTTCACCAGGCTTGCCGAACCCGCCCGTCACCTGAGGGACCACGCCGATAAGTACCGGCGGCACGCGGTGCGCCGCCAGAACGTCGTCCCGACTGGTGTTCTTGATCCCGAGAAATTCGTCCTTCGCCGTCGCTTCGCCGACCGGGATCACCTGCACGCCCTTTTCCTTACCCTCGGGGATGTGCAGCATCATGTTCTTGAAGTTGCCGGCGCCCTTGGCCTGGCTGAGCTGATCCTCGAGCGCGTCGGCATCGGCCTCTTCGAAGGTCGCCTCGCTGATGTAGAGGATGTAGCCCATGTGCGCGCCGTTCTTGTAATATTTGCGGCGGAACACGGTGGCGTCGAAATTGAGCAGGCCGGATTGCAGCGCGCTGGTCCATTCCGGCAGGCCGTAGATTTCCTGGCGGAGATCGGTCTCCATCAGGTGGAAGATGCGGCTTTCGAACTCGAATTCCTGTTTCCACCCCGGCGTCCACCAGAAGCTGTCCTCGGCAACGCCGCGCCTGGTGTGGATCGCGGGCGAATTGCGCAGCTCCATCGCCCGACCGGCCAGGTTGCGGCGCTCTTCCAGATAGCCGTTCCCCATCGCGAGGAAATTAAGGACGAACTCCCCAAATTCGCGCCGATTGAGCCACCGGCTCGGCGTGAAGAAGCGCAGCAGCTGGTTGCGCTTGTAGAGCAGCGCCGATCGATGGTGCGGACTCATGTCGTAAGTCTTCGCCAACGCGTCCATCGGCATCGGCGGCTCATACCACCGCCCGTTCTGCATCACCTCGGCATAGCCGAGGAAATCACGCCGCTCGAGAACGGGTTCCGGATCGCCGAAGCGGAACGCGCGGGCGCGGCCCTTGCCTGCGGACCCGCTGCCAGTCGAAGCGGCGTCGACCGTGCCAGCGCGAGTGTTCGCGTCCGCCGCTGGCGCGCGTTCCGTCGTCGTTTCCATTTCCGAAGATCCTCAGTCGTGATTTGCGATTGCCCGCCCGCGCCGGGTCGAGCGGTTCGTTGTGAAGCGCGTGCATGATCGCCCAGGCCAGGTCCGCATGCCCGGTGTCGCCGGCCCGGCTCGCGACATAAGTCACCTGCCGCTGCGAGGCGGTCAGCTGGGCGCGGATCGCCATGAAGCTGGCGGCGATATCCTTGGCGCCGGCATCGAACTCGATCCGGCCTTCGCTGAAGACGTTCTTCGCCTTCAGCACCATCTGGGTCTTGAGCGGCACCGAATAATCGAGCCGCTTCGCCAGCGGGAACTTGCGCCGGACGATCTCCCACACGGCCTTGCCAACGCCGGTGGTGTCGATCCCGATATATTCGACGCGGTAGCGGTCGAGCTGCTCGATGATCTTGTCTGCCTGCGCCTTGAAATCGAGGCCCTTGAGCCTGTGCTTTTCCAGCACGCGGAACTTGCCGCCCGGCTTCTCCGGCGGCGCCACGATGACAAGCGCGGCATCGTCGCCGGCAGCGCTCTCCGCGGGATCGTACCCGATCCACACCGGCCGATCGCCGAAGGGGCGCAGCGCGAACGGATCGAAATCGGCTTTCCAGGCTATCCAGCTATCCACCATCGCCCGCCGCATCAGCGCGAACGGGAACATCGACTGGCTGTCGTCGACGAATTCGCACAGGAACAGGTTGGCGAATTCGTCGGGTGAGTATTCCAGTTCCAGCTCGTTCCGGTCGAACAGGTCGCAGCCGCCGGCCTCGGCATCGTCGATGGTGACGATCTGGCGCCAGATGCCATCCGGCCCGGCGGCACCGCGCTGCAGCGCGCCGTGGCTGATGTCGATCGCCACGCGCTGGTCCTTCGCCCGCTTCCGGTTGAAGCGGTCCCCGCTCCACATCGCATAGGCTTCGTGCGCTAGGGTCGACGGGGTGGAGAAGTACGTTTTGCGATAGCGCTTGTGCGTCGCCATCGCCGAGGCGACCTTGTTGAGCTGCTCGAACCCGTGAATCCAGAAGCATTCGTCGATGTAGACATCGCCGTGATAGCCCTGCGCCGTGCGGTAATTGGTGCCCAGGAAGTAAAGCTTGGGAGGCTCGCCTTCCGGCCCCGACACGCCATCGAGGTCGAGCGTGATCGGATCGCCTTCCAGCTTCACCCCGCAGACTTCGGCAACGAACGCAACGATGTACTGCCTGAAGATATTGGCCTGGGCGCGGCTCGCCGAAATGAATATCTGGTTGTTGCCGGTCTCGATCGCGCGGATCAGCGCCTCGCGCGCGAAATAGAAGGTGGCGCCGATCTGGCGGCTCTTCAGGATGAAGCGGGTCTTGAGGCTGGTCGAACCGTTGAGGTCGTTCTTCGCCGTCCGCCAGCCCAGCTGATAGCCGAACAGGCCCCTGTCGAAGGCGTCGATCAGCTGCTGCTGCTGATCCTCATCGAGATGGTTCTTGCGCTTCTGCTTGCGCGGCCCGGCGTTGCGGTTGGCGACATTCGGATTGAGATCGCCCTCATGGCCGCCCGGCTCTTCGTATCGACGCACCCGGGCGAAGCGTTCGGCCTGGCGGCCCAGCAGGTCGATTTCCTTGAAGTCCGACCCGGTCTTTTTCTCTTTCAGGACGAGATTGCAGTACTGCGCCTCGGTAACGCCCTCCATCCGTTCCAGCGGAGAAGCGTCGTCCCATTTGTCGCGCGCTTTCCAGCTGCGCACCGTGGCCGCGTTCAGATCCAGCACTTCGGCCACCTGCTCGAGCGTGTAGTTCGCCCAATAAAGGTGCTTCGCCCTGCGCCTGGCGTCGAATGGGATGGTTCCGGTCATCGCGGCGGACGCTACCCCCGAGCCGCCGCCCGTCTCCGCTCCCCGGTGTTGTAGCGCGCGCCGCTACAACAGCCCCACGTTGCGATTTTGCCACGCTCACGCGCCTTTAGGCTGAGGGCGGCCCGGTCTCAGCCATGCCGGGTCGCCAACCCAGATCCAGCACGGAGCGAGCCGGCCCATGTCCAAGTCCAAGTTCTACCGCATCCTTGTCGAAGGCGCCACGGTCGACGGCCGCACGGTCGATCGTCAATGGATCGAAGACATGGCCGCGACTTTCGACCCGGCCACCTATCCGTGCAATATCGACTGCGAGCACATCAAGGGCTACTCGCCCGAGCCGCCGTTTAATTGTTACGGCCAGGTCACCGCGGTTCGCGCTGCCGACGTACAGCTGAATATCGGCGGCAAGCCGGTCACCAAACGGTCGCTCGAAGGCCAGATCGCCCCGAACGCGCAGCTTCTCGCGATCAACGGCAAGGGTCAGAAGCTCTACACCTCGTGCGAGATTTCGACGAATTTTGCCGGCACCGGCAAAGCCGGCCTGATCGGTCTGGCCGTGACCGACAATCCGGCATCGCTCGGCACCGAAATGCTGCAGTTCGCGGCCAAAGCCAGCGTCAACCCCCTGTCCGCGCGAAAGCAGGATCCCGGCAATTTCATCTCCGAGGCCACGGAATTCGTCCTCGAGCTGGAAGATGAGGCGGTGCCCGCGATTTCCGATGATGCGAAGGGCTTCTTCTCGGCCGCGACGGCGTTCTTCAAGAACCTCACCGCCGGCCAGCAGACCCAGCAGCCGCTGACCCCGCCGACCCCGGCCAACGATCCCGCCCCCGCCAACGACAACGACGCCCGTTTCGCCGCCGTCGCCGCCGGCATGGAGGCGATGACGAAGGGGATCGAGGCGATGTCCGGCAGCTACAACACCGGGCTGGCCTCGGTCCGCGCCGACGTCACGCGCCTGGCCGCACTGATCGAG
>Ga0075363_100000991_pt1 | contig 10145 bp, 8 predicted proteins | sample EndMetdeltDD1763_FD_71470 | JGI IMG/M metagenome (GOLD analysis project Ga0075363, IMG submission 71470) | Populus endosphere microbial communities from Tennessee, USA - Endosphere MetaG P. deltoides DD176-3 | ecosystem: Host-associated > Plants > Roots > Endosphere | place: USA: Tennessee...
GATTTGGCGCCGTGCCGCCGCTGGTGACCGACATCGACCTGTCGATGGATGACCGGTTTCTCTATGTGTCGTGCTGGGGCACCGGTGAAATGCGCCAGTACGATGTGAGTGATCCGCGAAAGCCGAAGCTTGCGGGCTCGGTTCACATCGGCGGCATCGCGCGCCGCACCCCCCATCCGAACGGCAAGGCATTTGCGGCCGGTCCGCAGATGGTCGAGATCAGCCGCGACGGCAAGCGCGTGTACTGGACCAATTCGCTGTATTCCACCTGGGATGACCAATTTTATCCCGATGGAGTTCCGGGCGTGGAAGTCATGGCCAATGCAGGTCGCGACGGCGGCCTCGAGCTCGCCAAGGACTATTTCGTGAGCTTCCCCGACGGATATCGTGCGCACCAGATCAGGCTGGAGGGCGGCGATTGTTCGACGGACTCCTTTTGCTACCCGTCGGCCTAGGCTGGCAGCACGGGAGTTGGCCGCTCGGCTGGCTGTGGCTCGCTCTTGTTGCGAGCGGTCTCTATCACGGCGTCAATCCGGGAATGGGATGGCCGCTCGCCGTTTCGGCCGGGCTCATGGACAAGAGCCCGCGCGCGCTGTTCCGCGCGTTGTGGGCTCTGGCGGCCGGACATCTCCTGGCAACACTTCTCGTGCTGCTGCCATTCGCGTTCCTGCTCATGCTGGCCGAGTGGCAACGTCCCATCCAGATCGGCGCGAGCCTTCTCGTCATCGGCTTCGGTGTCTATCGGTTGATCGTGCGGCGCCATCCCCGCGCGCTGGCACGAATTGCGCCAACGCGATTGGCGCTCTGGTCATTTGCCGTGGCCATTGCTCACGGCGCCGCCTTGATGCTCGTGCCGATCTATCTCGGGCTCTGCCGGGCCTTCGAGCTCGATGCCGGCCATGAGGCGGCGGGCGCGCTGATGAAGGCGAGTCTCCTGATGGCGGTGCTGGTGACCCTGGTGCACGTTGCCGCCATGGTCGGCGCCGGCGGATGCCTGGCGTGGCTGGTCTACCGCTATCTGGGATTGAGGTTCGTCTCGCGTAGCTGGTTCAATCTGGATGCAGTCTGGGCGACCAGTCTCGTTCTGGTTGGCGCGGTCGCGCTCGGCTTCAATCTTGCGAGCTGGCGCTGAGGTCTACCGCGGCAAAGCCCACTCGGCGATGATGCGGAATCGCGCCTTGGTCTCGTCCTGCTTGAACAGGGCGAGGCGGTCGATCGCCAGCGTGTCGAGACGAAGCGACGCGAACCGCGTCTGCAACATCTCCAGGATCGGGCCGCGGCGCTCTGCATCCAGCCGGCCGGTCAGGGTCATGTGGAAGCGGAATTCCTCCATCACGTAGGGGTAACCCCAGCGGTCGAGATAATCGCGCTGCCGCTCGCTCAGCTTCTCCGGCTTGCGCCGCGCGCGGTCCTCTGCAGTGAGAGCGGCGCGAAAGGAATCGAACTCGCGCGCGCAATCGGCGGCGAGCTGCTGGAGCGCATCGACCGGCTCGGCCGGGATGACGGCGATGAAGCCGCTGATGGTGTCGACGATCGGGCGAATCGCCGGGATCGGCCGTGCCTTTTCGGCGAATGTCGCGCAGGCTGCCATAAGCTCCGCCTCGGTGCGGCCGGGCGCGAGCGACATCGGCGCCTTCAGCGTGGCATGAAAGCCGTATTTGCGGGGATCGGCGCTGATATCGCGCCAGTCCGGCGCGACGTGCAGCGCCTCGCGCGGGAACGGCACCTCGTTGCCGGTGTAGGCGTCATAGCCGAGCAGCGCGGCACCGAAGCGGGTCAGCGCGCTGTCGGCGCCGGCGGCAAAATAGATCGCGTAGCGGGGAATCATTGCTCGAGCATAACCGGTTTATGCCGCGACGACAGCCTCGCGCGGCGCCGCCGCCGCGCTGAGCAGTCGCGTCGCGTCGGTGAGATGCACGAGCTTCCCGCCCGATATCACCGCGACCAGCCGCGGCCGCAGCGGCACGGTGTCGTCGACCAGCAGGATGTCGGCGCGACGTCCTACGGCGAGAATGCCACGGTCGGCAAGGCCGGTCGCGCGCGCAGGCCCCGCCGAGACGAGGCTCCAGGCCTCCGTCAGCGGCAACACGCCATCGGCGGCGAGGCGAAACGCGGCGAGCAGTTGCGCGGGATAGTAATAGTCCGACGCCAGCACCGAGCAGAGCCCCTTTGCGATCATGTCGGATGCCCGGGTCCAGCCGGTGTGGCTGCCGCCGCGCACGACGTTCGGCGCGCCGTAGACGATGGCATCGCCGTGGCTCGCCGCCGCCCGCGCCGTCTCTTCGTTGATCGGAAACTCGGCGATCATCGCGCCGAGCTCGCGAAACTCCTGGCGCATCGCGGGTGTCGCGTCGTCATGCGAGAGCATCCGCACGTCCGCCGCGCGTGCAGCCGCCGCGAGCCGCGACACGGAGGCCGGAACTTCGGCGGCGCGCGAGATCACGCGGTCGACCAGCCTGTCAAAATCCTCGCTGGACAAGCCGGTGCGCTCCACCATGCGGTTGCGCTTGCGCGGATTGGAGATGTCGGCAACGACCCCGTCCATGTGGTCGTTGAAGGCAAACAGGTCGACGCGGCCCTCGGCGAGCCACTGGGCGATCTCAGCCTCGGCATCGACATTGTAGGTCTCGTGCCGCAGATGGAAGCGAGTGTCGGCAGCAAATTGCGGACGCTGCCGCTCGATCGCCTCCATAAGGCCGCGCGCATTGTCGGCGCTGCGCAGGCCCGGCTCCCAAGAGCAGGTTGTGGCGTGAAACACGGTGGTGATGCCGTTGCTGATCGCCTGGCGGTCACTGTCGGCGAGCGCGACGTCGATCGGGAAGTCCACGCCGGCGCGCGGCATCATCTGCCGCTCGAAGGCATCGCCATGCAGATCGACGATTCCCGGCAGCACCAGCAGATTGCGCGCATCGATCGCGAGCCGAGCCCGGCCGCGGGAGGCATCGACCTGTGCGATGTCCGTTCCGGACACGCTGAGTGAAGCCTCGACCAACTCGGTGCCGATCAGGGCCCGGCCGCCCTCGAGGAAAATGTCTGTCACGCGACCGCGCTTCGTTTGTTGGCAGGGGAGTGTGCCCGTGCTTCATACGTGGAGAGAAAATCTTCAATCCCGAGCTTACGGAAATCGGGCAGCGCTTCACGCAATTTGTCGTGATCCCAGTCCCACCAGGCGAGCCGCGCAAGCCGTCCGGCGACCTCTTCCGAGAAGCGCCGCCGCACGATCCGCGCGGGATTGCCGGCGACGATGGTGTAGGCGGGCACGTCCTTGGTGACGATGGCGCCGGCCGCGATCACCGCGCCGGTGCCGATGTTGCGGCCCGGCAGCACGATCGCGCCATGGCCGATCCAGACGTCATGGCCGATATGGACGTGATGCTGGCGCCGCCAGTCGAAGAAATCCGTGTCGTCGCTCTCGCCTTCGAAATAGGCGCTGGAACGATAGGTGAAGTGCGCCTGCGTCGCGCGATGCATCGGATGATTGCCGGGGTTGATGCGCGTCATTGCCGCGATCGAGCAGAATTTTCCGATCGTCGCGTAGGTGATCTGACAATCGTTCACGACATAGGAGTAATCGCCAATCGTGACTTCATGCAGGATCGTGCGCGCGCCGACCTCGGTATAGGCGCCGAGCCTGGTCTCATGAAGCTTGGCCGAGGGATCGATGGTCGGGTGGACTGAAAGGGCTTTGCCGGCCATGTCGTATCCGAAGCGTGTGGGCGGGCGTTCCTCTTCGAGCGGCTCGATGACAATGTCATGACGCGGCGATGACAGGGGATGACGTGTGTTGGATCGCCGCACCGCAACGTGCATGTCACACAAGTGTCAAGCGTCGGCGTTAGCGGTGGGTCCCAGCTACTCTGGAGCCCTGCATGCTGGTGGTTGAAGGTCTGACGTGCCGCTTTGGCGCAAAAGCCGCGGTGGACGACGCTTCGTTTCAAATTTCCCCCGGTGGATTCGTCGGGGTGATCGGACGATCCGGCGCCGGCAAGTCGACCTTGCTCCGGACCATCAACCGCCTGGTGACGCCGACGCAGGGACGCATCCTGTATGACGGCATCGACGTCACCGCGCTGCGCGGCAAGGAATTGCGGCAGTGGCGGGCGCGCTCGGCGATGATCTTCCAGCAATTCAACCTCGTCGGCCGGCTCGATGTTCTCACCAACGTCCTGATGGGGCGTCTCGCGACGATGCCCGCCTGGCGCTCGTTGGCGCAGGTCTGGCCCGAGCAGGACAAGGCGCTTGCCATGTCCGCGCTCGAGCAGTTCGACATCGCCGCGCTCGCCGCCCAGCGCGCCGATCAGCTCTCCGGCGGCCAGCAGCAGCGCGTCGCGATCGCCCGCGCGCTGGTGCAGCAGCCCGACATCATCCTCGCCGACGAGCCGATCGCTTCGCTCGACCCGCGCAACACAAAGATCGTGATGGATGCGCTGCTGCGCATCAACAAGCATTTCGGCATCACCGTGCTCTGCAACCTGCATTCGCTCGACCTGGCGCGCAGCTATTGCGACCGCCTGATCGGCATGGCGCAGGGCCGTGTGGTGTTCGACGGCGCGCCGTCTGCGCTGACCGATCACGTCGCGCGCGAACTTTACGACCTCGAAGCCACTGACGTCATGGGCGGCACGCCGGTGCCGGCGCCCGAAGGCATTCCGGCGCTCGGAACGGCGGCCGCCGCCTGAGCCGCATCGCTCCTGTAGTTGCCAGTTTTTGCGTCAACCGACCCCAACCGATGAAGAGGGTATCATGATCACTCGCAGATTAGTTCTTGCCGGCGCCGCTGCGCTCGCGTTCACGACTTCAGCCTCCGCCGACGACTGGAAAGCCAAATATCCCGAGCTGACCTTCGCGGTCATTCCGGCGGAAAACGCCTCGGGCGTTACCGAGCGCTGGGCGCCGTTCATGAGCTATCTCTCCAAGGAATTGGGCGTGAAGGTCACGCTGCGCATCGCCAACGACTATGCTGCCGTGATCGAAGGCCAGCGCGCCGGCAATATCCACATCGCCAGCTACGGCTCGGCCTCGTTTGCCCGCGCCCGCCTGACCGGCGTCAAGACCGACGCCTTTGCCAACGACATCAACTCGGACGGCTCGACCGGCTACTATTCGGTGTTCTTCGTCAAGGCGAACAGCCCCTACAAGAGCATTGATCAGCTCAAGGGCAAGAACCTCGGCCTCGTCGACCCGAATTCGACGTCCGGCAACAATGTGCCGCGCTTCGAGCTCGACAAGATGGGCATCGCCGACGCCGACACCTATTTCAGCAAGGTCGTCTTCACCGGCAGCCACGAGAACGCGATCCTGGCGCTGGCGCAGGGCACGGTCGACGTTGCGGCCAACCAGTGGACCAGCGACGACGATTCGACGCTGGCGCAGATGCTGACCAAGGGTATGCTGAAGAATGCCGACGGCTCGCCGATGAAGAAGGACGATTTCCGCATCATCCACAAGTCGGCGCCGATCATCAACGGCCCCTATGCCTACAACTCCGACCTGCCGGAAGAGGCGAAGGCGGCGATCGCAAAGGCGTTCTTCGATGCGCCGGCCAAGGACAAGGCGGCCTTCGACCGCCTCCAGGACGGCCAGAAGAAGGGTTTTCATCCCGCCACCACCAAGGACTGGGATGGCACGATCGAGCTGATCAAGTTCGTCGATGCACTGCGTAAGAAGAAGGCGTCCTGAGTTTCGGGACGAGCTACTTGAGCCGGGTCGATGGACCCGGCTCTTTCTCTTTGATCGGCCACTTTTCCTGGACAGATGACCGTCGCGGTTTCGATCCTGCCTGAGCAGCAACTGGCTGCGCTGAACGCCGCTTATGATCAGGCGGTCGCGCGCCGGCGGCTCCGTCTCTTGCTCGGCGTTGTGGTATTCGCCGCCGCGCTGCTTCTCGCCGCGATCGGCGCGGAAGTTAACCTGCGCACCCTCTTCACCTATTTCGGCAATTTCGTCAGCTATTTCGATCGCATCCTCACGCTCGACAACGGCCAGCGGGTCTGGACCGATGTCGGCGAGTGGCTGTGGGGCTGGCGCAAATGGCTGAAGATGCTGGGTGAGACGCTGCTGATCAGCTATGTCGGCACGCTGATCGGCGCGACCTTCGCCTTCGTCCTGAACTTCTTCGCGGCGGAAAACACCTCCCCCGCGCCCTGGCTGCGCTTCACGGTGCGGCGCCTGCTCGAGTTCGCCCGCACCGTCCCGGGCATCGTCTTCGCGCTGATCTTCGTGATCGCCTTCGGGCTCGGGCCGATGGCCGGCGTGCTGGCGATCGCGATCCACTCCACCGGTGCGCTCGGAAAGCTGTTCTCCGAGATCGTCGAGAACGCCGACATGAAGCCGGTCGAGGGCATCCGCTCCACCGGCGCGAGCTGGCTGTCGTGCATGCGCTTTGCCGTCGTGCCGCAGGTGACCGCGGGCTACGCCAGCTACGCGCTGCTGCGCTTCGAGATCAATGTCCGCGAAGCCTCCGTGATGGGCTTTGTCGGCGCCGGCGGCATCGGCCAGGAGCTCGTCGTCGCCATCCGCAAATTCTACTATTCGGACGTCAGCGCCATCCTGCTCACCATCATCGTCACCGTCTTCATCATCGACATCACCACCGGCTGGCTGCGCGGCCGCCTGTTCGGCAAGGAGGCGCGGACGTGACGCGGCGGCACGAGGTCGACACGGCGCAGCTTCGCGCGCGCTATCCCGACGTGTTCGATCGGCCCGCTTCGGCGCGGCTCGCAATGCCGGCGATGATCGTCGCGGCGTTCGCGATCCTGATCTACGGCCTCGTCGATCTCGACTTCTCGCCGTCGCGCTTCCTCGCCGGCCTCAGCCAGCTCGGCTGGATCAGCCTGATGATGATCCCGCCCGATCCCGGCACCTCGCTGCCGATCTATCTGAAGGCGCTCGGCGAGACGCTGTCGATCGCCCTGCTCGGCACGACGCTCGCGGCAGTGTTTGCGCTGCCGGTCAGCCTGCTCGCCGCCCGCAACGTCGTGCCGTCGAACATCCTGCGCTTTCCGATCCGCCGTTTCCTGGATTCGATCCGCGGCGTCGACACGCTGATCTGGGCGCTGGTGTGGATCAACGTGGTCGGGCTTGGCCCCTTCGCCGGCGTGCTCGCAATCGCGGTGTCCGATTTCGGCGCCTTCGGAAAACTGTTCTCGGAGGCGATCGAGGGCGCCGACCAGAAGCAGGTCGAAGGCATCCGCGCCTCCGGCGGCAGTGCGTTGCACGAGATCCGCTTCGGCCTGTTGCCGCAGGTCCTGCCCGTGATTGCCGGCCAGGTGCTCTATTTCATCGAGTCCAACACCCGCTCGGCCACCATCATCGGCATCGTCGGCGCCGGCGGCATCGGCCTGCAGCTCGCCGAGCAGATCCGCGTGCTGGAATGGCAGAGGGTATCGTTCCTGGTCCTGATGATCCTGGTCGCGGTCGCCGCGATCGATTTCATCTCGGGCAAGCTCCGCTTCGCCATCATCGGAAGGCGCGCGGTGGCTTAAGTTGTTCTCTTCCCTTCGCCCCTTATGGGGGAGGGGGCGCACCGTCAAATGCTGCGCGAGACGTTTACTCCATCCCCGCGCGCCGCAACCCTTCGAGATAATGCTCGCGGTCCTGCTCCAGCAGCATCGGCAGCTCGCTTGTGATCCAGGCGAGCGAGATGCCGGGCTGGGCGCGGCGCAAGCCTTCCAGCGCGGACGCGGCAAGGGCCGGATCACCCAACATGCCGGCGGCCGCCGTCAGCACGCGATGTGCGCCGACGAAATCGGCGCGCTGCCGCATCGATTCGCGCGCCATCTGCAAGCTTGCCTCGTAATTGCGGCCGATGAACTGGGCATAGGCGGCGACCCCGCAATAGATTGCCGCAAGCGGATCGCGCGGGCTCAGCCGCAGCGCGCGGCGCGCGGCGGCATCGCCGTCCTGCCATCGTCCCGCGTAGCACAGCGTGACGCCATAGAAGGCGTGCGCCATCGCGAAATTCGGATTGAGCCTCAGGGCCAGCTCGAACTCCGCCAGCGCGTCGTCGAAGCGGCGGCGGAACAGGTAGGTATAGGCGAGGCCGTGATGGGCCCAGGCGTCCTCGCGATCGGCCTCCACCGCCGCAAGCGCTGCGCGTTCGGCGACCGGTACGGTCGCGGCCATGTCGGCCCAGCCCATATGCGCGCCGAAGATATGGCTTGTCGCGAGCAGGCCCAGCGCCTTGCCATAAGCGGGATCGATCGCGACGGCCTTCTCGAGCAGCCCTTGCGCTGCCGCATTGTCCTCGCGGGTGATGCGCCAGTGGTGCGATAATGCGCGCATCACGAGGTCCCAGGCATCCAGGCTGCCCGGCGGCTTCTGCCCGGCGCGAAAGCTCTCGGCCGTATAGAGCTGCGGCTCGATCGCGGCGACGATCGCCTCGGTGATGTCGTCCTGCACGGCGAAGATGTCGGCAAGCTCGCGATCGTAGCGTTCGGCCCAGAGATGGCTGCCGGTCGAGACGTCGTTGAGCTGGGCCGAGATGCGCACGCGCTCGCCGCTCCGCCGCACGCTGCCTTCGACCACGTAGCGCACGCCGAGCTCGCGCGCGACCTCGTGGATGTGCACGGCGCGGCCCTTGTAGACGAAGGAGGAATTGCGCGCGACGACGAAGAACCAGCGCAGTTTCGACAGCGCGGTGATGATGTCCTCGCTGATGCCGTCGGAGAAATAGTCCTGCTCGCGGTCACCGCTCATGTTGGTGAAGGGCAGCACGGCGATGGCGGGCCGCTCGGGCAGCGCGAGTGCCGTCTGCGGCGCCTGTATCCACCGGCCGGGCTCCGGCGTGGCCGCTGCGAGCTTGGTCTCGACATCGCCGACGAAGCGAAATCCCTTGCGCGCGATGGTGCGGATCAGCGCCTGGCTCGCGCCGCTGTCGCCGACCGCCTTGCGTGCCGCATTGATCCGGCTGGTCAGGGTGGATTCGGAGACGCTGCGCCCGTGCCAGATCTTGTCGATCAGCTCGTCCTTGCTGACCACCCGGTCGCGGTTTTCCATGAGATGGACGACGAGGTCGAAAACCTGCGGTTCCACGGAAATGGGAACCTGCTCGCGGCTCAGCTCGCGCCGGTCGGTGTCGAGAAGATGGTCCCGGAACAAAAACTGCACGTCGAAAACTCAGACCTCACGACGACATCGGGCAATGATGAAATCAAATCCATTTCGACTCGAAGTCTGTGAGTCCGTCGAAGGGCCCGCCCGGTTCACCACAATCGCGTGATGGCAGCCATGCGGATTTCGAGGAGGAATACAACCTGAAAGAGAATGTAGCGCCTCCGGTCAGATTGTCGCGGGCCGAATCCCTGTTTCTCCTTCGGCGCAATTTACCTCCGTCATCCCCGCGCAACCGCGAAGCGGTTGCGCGGGGATGACGGAGCACGCGCGGCGGCGCGATCATCGTAACGGCATTTGAAGATGTGACGAACTGCGAATGTCCATTGCCGAACACGGCGACGTGCTTAAGCTACCCGCATACAGAACGACAGCCACGAAGAAACGCCCATGCCCGCTTTTCACGCCTCGACCACCGTGCTCGACTCCATGCTGTTCCGTGACGCCTTCGGCACGCCTGAGATGCGCGAGGTGTTTTCCGATGTCGCGCTGGTTGCGCGCTATGCCGAGGTCGAGGTGGCGCTGGCGAAGGCGGAGGCCAAATGCGGCGTGATCCCGCAGGATGCCGCCGACCAGATCGCGGCGCGGACCGACGTCGCCGCGCTCGATTTCGACCTGTTGCGGCAGGAGACCGACATCGTCGGCTATCCGATCCTGCCCTTGGTGCACCAGATGGTGAAGCAATGCGGTGATGCCGGCCGCTACGTGCATTGGGGCGCGACCACGCAGGACATCATGGACACCGCCGTGGTGCTGCAATTGCGTGCTGCCCTCGAGATCGTCGAGCGCGATATTGCGGAGCTCCGAAAGATCCTCGCCGATCTCTCGAAGCGCCATCGCGACACGCCAATGGCGGGGCGCACCCACCTCCAGCAGGCACTGCCGGTGACCTTCGGCTACAAGACCGCGATCTGGCTCGCGATGTTCGACCGTCACGCCGAGCGTCTGGCGCAATTGAAGCCGCGCGTGCTGGTCGGCCAGTTCGCCGGCGCCGCCGGCACGCTGGCCTCGCTCGGCGACAAGGGCTTTGAGGT
>Ga0075363_100000992_pt1 | contig 10145 bp, 7 predicted proteins | sample EndMetdeltDD1763_FD_71470 | JGI IMG/M metagenome (GOLD analysis project Ga0075363, IMG submission 71470) | Populus endosphere microbial communities from Tennessee, USA - Endosphere MetaG P. deltoides DD176-3 | ecosystem: Host-associated > Plants > Roots > Endosphere | place: USA: Tennessee...
CCGGTGCTGCAGGGCGGCATGCTGCTGCTCGGCGCGATCGTGATGCTGGTCAACCTCCTGGTCGACATTGCCTACGGCGTCATCAACCCCCGGATTAGAAGATGACCCCCAGTCTCCGCGCACTTCGTGTCGCTTCGCCAACCCCCTTGCAGGGGGCAACACCTGCAGCCCGGCAAAGCCGGTTCTGCGGTATTCCCGGAAGGAGTGCGCGTGGCTGAAACAGCTGTCGCAATGTCGGTGGGCGCCCCGCCGGGGCCGTGGCGCGAGTTCTGGGCGTCGTTCTCGGCCAACAAGGGCGCAGTCGCCGGGTTGGTGGTCATCGTGTTGCTGCTGCTGGTGGCGGTGTTCGCACCCTGGATCGCGCCCCATGCGCCGAACGAAACCGACAGCGCGGCGTTCCTGCGGCCACCGGCCTGGCAGGCGGGCGGCTCCGCGCAGTTCCTGCTCGGCACCGATGCGATCGGCCGCGACATCCTTTCGCGGCTCATGCATGGCGCGCGGCTGTCGCTGTCGATCGGCATCGCGGTGGTCGCGATCTCGGTGGTCGCGGGCATCGCGCTCGGCCTCATTGCAGGCTTCTTCCGCGGTGTGATCGAGATCGCGATCATGCGGCTCATGGACATCGTGCTCACGTTGCCGAGCCTGCTGCTCGCGATCGTGATCGTCGCGATCCTCGGGCCGGGGCTCATCAACGCGATGCTCGCCGTCGCCATCGTGGTGCTGCCGCATTACGTGCGGATCACGCGTGCCGCGGTCATCACCGAGGTCTCGCGCGACTACGTGACCGCGGCGCGCATCAGCGGCGCCGGCCTGCTGCGGCTGATGTTCCACGAGGTGCTGCCCAACTGCGCGGCGCCGCTGATCGTGCAGGCCTCGCTCGGCGTGTCGACCGCCATCCTCGATGCCGCGGCGCTCGGTTTTCTGGGCCTCGGCGCCCAGCCGCCGTCGCCCGAATGGGGCACGATGCTGGCCGACGCGCGCGAGTTCGTGCTGCGCGCCTGGTGGGTCGTCACCTTTCCGGGCCTGGCCATCCTCGTGGCGGTGCTGGCCTTCAACCTGCTGGGCGACGGGCTGCGCGATGCGCTGGATCCGAAGCTGAAAAGATGAGCGCTGCGCCGGGCCGCCCCAAGCAAGCTCGCGCCCCCTCGGGGGGCAGCGAGGACACGGCAGTGCCGAGCGTGGGGGTCGTATGAGCCTTCTCGATATCCGCGACCTTCACGTCGAGTTCCCAACGCAGGGCGGGATCATGCACGCCGTCGAAGGTGTCAGCCTGCGCGTCGACGAGGGCGAGGTGCTCGGCATCGTGGGCGAATCGGGCTCGGGCAAGAGCGTCACGATGATGGCGCTCATGGGTCTGATCGGCCATCCGGGCCGGGTGCGCGCGCAGCACTTGCGCTTTGCCGGCCACGACCTGCTCGGTATCAGCGACCGCGCGCGCCGCACCCTGGTTGGCAAGGATGTCGCGATGATCTTCCAGGAGCCGACTACCAGCCTCAATCCCTGCTTCACCATCGGCTTCCAGATCGTCGAGACGCTGCGCCTGCACCTGAAGCTCGACAAGCGCGCGGCGCACAGGCGTGCGATCGAGCTGCTCGAACAGGTCGGCATTCCGGCCGCGGCCTCGCGCATCGGGTCCTATCCGCACCAGCTGTCGGGCGGCATGAACCAGCGCGTGATGATCGCGATGGCCATTGCCTGCAACCCGCGCCTGTTGATCGCCGACGAGCCGACCACGGCGCTCGACGTCACGATCCAGGCCCAGATCCTCGACCTGCTGCGCAACCTGCAGAAGGAGCGCGGCATGGCGCTGGTGCTGATCACTCACAACATGGGCGTGGTGGCCGACATGGCCCAGCGCGTGGCCGTGATGTACGCCGGGCAGGTCGTCGAGCAGCAGCGTGTCGACCGCCTGTTCGCCGCGCCGCAGCATCCCTACACCGAGGCGCTGCTCGCGGCCCTGCCCGAACGCGCCGCACCCGAGGGCCGGCTCGCCACCATCGCCGGCGTGGTGCCCGGCGTGCACGACCGGCCAGCCGGCTGCCTGTTTGCGCCGCGCTGCACCTATGCCACCGCCCACTCGCGCGCCGTGCGTCCCGAGCTCGAACCGATCGCCGCGGGCGAGGGCGGCGAGGTCCGCTGCCACTATGCGCTCGGCGACCCGGATCGCGCGGTGCTGATCGCGCGCGACGGGCCGCAGCCGGCAGAGGAGGCGCTGCCATGACGGCAGAACTCGTTGCCGAAGCCGTCGGCCTGCGGAAGGTCTACGACATCCGGCGCGGCATGTTCCGCGCGCCGGCGCATCTGCAGGCGGTCGGCGAGGTGTCGTTCCAGCTCGCGCGTGGCCGCACGCTGGCCGTGGTGGGCGAATCGGGCTGCGGCAAGTCGACGCTGGCGCGCATGGTCACGCTGATCGAGAAGCCGACGGCCGGCAGCCTCAGGCTGGTGGGCGTCGATGCCGTCCACACGCCAGCCGAGCGCCGGCGCGAGCTGCGCCAGGCGGTGCAGCTGGTGTTCCAGAACCCCTATGGCTCGCTCAATCCGCGCAAGAAGATCTCGGCCGTGCTCGAAGACCCGCTGGCCATCAACACGACACTGGGCGCCACCGAGCGCGCCGCGAAGGCGCGCGAGATGCTCGCACGCGTCGGGCTGCGGCCCGAGCATGCCAACCGCTATCCGCACATGTTTTCGGGCGGCCAGCGCCAGCGCATCGCGATCGCACGCGCGCTGATGCTGTCGCCGCGGCTGCTGGTGGCCGACGAGCCGGTGTCGGCGCTCGACGTGTCGATCCAGGCCCAGGTGCTGAACCTGCTGGCAGACCTGCAGGCCGAGCTCGGGCTGGCCTACCTCTTCATCTCGCACGACCTCGGCGTGGTGCGCCACATTGCGCATGACGTGCTGGTGATGTACCTCGGCCATGCGGTCGAGCAAGGACCGAAGACGCACATCTTTGCGCGCCCGCTGCACCCCTACACGCAGGCGCTGCTGGCATCGACGCCGGGCCTGGCGACCGAGCGCATCGTGCTGCAGGGGGAGCTGCCCTCGCCGCTGAATCCGCCCACGGGCTGCGTGTTCAACACGCGCTGTGCACATGCCACCGAGCTGTGCCGCGGCGAGCGTCCGGTGCTGCGGATGCTGGACGCGCGCAAGGTGGCCTGCCACCATGCCGAGAAATTCTTGCCGGGTTGAGTCACTTTCACAGAAGGAGTATTTCCATGCGCACATTCCGCCTTGCCGCCGCGTTGATCCCCACCGCCATGGCCCTTGCCTGTGGCGCTGCCGCGTCCAAGACCCTCGTGTACTGCTCCGAAGGCAGCCCCGAGAACTTCTACCCGGCGGTCAACACCACCGGCACGTCGTTCGACGTCACCACGCAGGTCTACAACACCATCGTCGAGTTCGAGCGCGGCGGCACCAAGGTCGTGCCGGGCCTGGCCGAAAGCTGGACGATCTCGCCCGACGGCACCGAATACACCTTCAAGCTGCGCAAGGGCGTGAAGTGGCACACCACGAGCAAGAGCTTCAAGCCGACGCGCGACTTCAATGCCGACGACTTCATCTTCATGCTCGAGCGGCAGTGGAAGGAGAACGACCCGTTCTTCAAGGTCACGAGCCCGAACCATTCGTACTTCAACGACATGGGCATGCCCAAGCTGCTGAAGACCGTCGACCGCATCGACGACCACACCGTGAAGATCGTGCTCAACAAGGCCGAGGCGCCGTTCCTGTCGAACCTCGCCATGCAGTACGCCGGCATCCAGTCGAAGGAATATGCGATCGCCATGCTCAAGGCCGGCACGCCCGAGAAGGTTGACCAGGATCCGATCGGCACCGGCCCGTTCTACCTGGTGCAGTACCAGAAGGATGCAGTCATCCGTTTCAAGGCCTTCCCGCAGTACTGGGGCGGCAAGGCCAAGATCGATGACCTGATCTTCTCGATCACGCCCGACGCCTCGGTGCGCTGGGCCAAGCTGCAAAAGGGCGAGTGCCACGTGATGCCGTACCCGAACCCGGCCGACCTCGATGCGATCCGCAAGGATCCGAACGTGCAGGTGCTCGAGCAGCCCGGCCTCAACGTCGGCTACCTCGCCTACAACACGCAGAAGAAGCCGTTCGACGACGTGCGCGTGCGCAAGGCCATCAACATGGCGATCAACAAGAAAGCCATCATCGACGGCGTCTACCTCACCGCCGGCATCGCGGCCAAGAACCCGATTCCGCCAACGATGTGGTCGTACAACGATGCGATCAAGGACGACCCGTACGACCCCGAAGGCGCGAAGAAGCTGCTGGCCGCCGCGGGCCTGGGCAACGGCTTCACCACCGACCTGTGGGCCATGCCGGTGCAGCGCCCGTACAACCCGAACGCCAAGCGCATCGCGGAACTGATGCAGGCCGACCTCGCCAAGATTGGCGTCAAGGCCGAGATCAAGACCTTCGAATGGGGCGAGTACCGCAAGCGCATGCAGGCCGGCGAGCACCAGATGGGCATGCTGGGCTGGACCGGCGACAACGGCGATCCGGACAACTTCATGTACACGCTGCTCGGCTGCGCGTCGGCCCAGTCGGCCAGCGGCTCGAACGTGGCCAAGTTCTGCTACCAGCCGTATGAAGAACTGGTGCTGAAGGCCAAGAACGTGCCCAAGCAGGCCGATCGCGACGCGCTCTACAAGAAGGCCCAGGTGATCTTCAAGGAGCAGGCGCCATGGTTCACGATCGCGCACGCCGTGCAGTTGAAGCCGGTGCGCAAGGAAGTCATCGACTTCAAGTTGAGCCCGTTCGGCCGCCATACCTTCTACGGCGTGGATATCAAGTAACCCCCCAGGCTGCGCGCACTGCGTTTCGCTTCGCCTTCCCCCCTGCTGGGGGCAACACCAGCGGCCCGGCGAAGCCGGTGCCGCGGTGTTCCTGGTAGAAGCCAGGATCAAATGACCACTGCAATTCTCAGTGCGCTTCCCGAAGAGCAGGAAGGCTTGGCCGCGCAGCTCGACGGGCTGCGCGTCGAGCGCTATGCGGGGCGCGATTTCCATGTCGGGCGCTGGCACGGCCGGCCGGTGGTGTTCGCGCTGTCGCGCATCGGCAAGGTCGCGGCGGCCACCACGGCGGCGGCGCTGATCGGGCGTTTCGGCGCGCGGCGCATCGTGTTCACCGGCGTCGCCGGCGGGCTGCATCCGGATGTGCGCGTGGGCGATACGGTGATCGGCACCGCGTTCCTGCAGCACGACATGGATGCTTCGCCGCTGTTCCCGCGCCATGAGGTGCCGCTCTATGGGTGCACCCGCTTTGCGGCCGACGCCGAGCTTGTCGCGCTGCTCTCGATGGCTGCGCGCGCCCCTCCCACGGGCGCTGCAGGCCTTTTCGACGCTGCAACGCGGGCCCGCTTCGGGCTGCAGGCGCCGCGCATTCATCAAGGCTTGCTGATCAGCGGCGACCGCTTCGTGTCGCGCGCCGATGAGGCGCATGTGTTGCGCGCGGCCTTGCCCGATGCGCTCGCCGTCGAGATGGAAGCGGCCGCCGTCGCGCAGGTCTGCCATGACCACGGCGTCCCGTTTGCCGCCGTGCGCAATGTCTCTGACCGCGCCGACGACCAGGCGCACGTGGACTTTCCGGCCTACCTCACGCAGGTGGCCGGGCTGCAGGCGCGCGCGCTGATCACGGCGCTGTTGCCGATGCTGCCGCGGTCGTGAACGGCCTGCGCGGCGTGCGCGGGCAGGGTGGTGGCGTTTCTGGCAAAGTGCAGCGGCTGGCCGCTCGGGCCATCGCTTGACGAGGTGACTCCGTGAACACTGTTGTTTCTCCCACCCCGGCCGCGTCGGCTGGCCGCTTCGGCAGCGGGCAGGCCGTGCGCCGCATCGAAGACGACGCGCTGCTGGCCGGCCAGGGCCGCTACACCGACGACTTGCGCTTCGAGGGCCAGGCCCAGCTTTTCTTCGTGCGCTCGCCCTATCCGCACGCGCGCATCCTCTCGGTCGACACCGCCGCCGCGCGCGGCATGCCGGGCGTGCTGTTGGTCGTCACCGGCGCCGAGCTGGCCGCGGCCGGCGTTCGGCCGCTGCCGGGCACCGGCGGCTTCAAGCGCGCCGATGGTTCGCCGGCCGCCACCGCCGATCGCCGCGCGCTCGCGCACGAGCGCGTGCGCTTCGTCGGCGAGCCGGTGGTCGCGGTGCTGGCCGACACGCTGCAGCAGGCGCGCGACGCGGCCGAGGCCGTGTTCGTCGACTACGAGGCACTGCCCGCCGTGGTCGACCCTGCCCAGGCGATGGCGCCCGGCGCACCCGCGCTGTGCGACGCCGCGCCCGACAACATTTCGTGTGAGGCACGGCATGGCAGCGCCGAGGCAACCGAAGCCGCGTTCGCCCAGGCGGCGCACACCGTCAAGCTCGCCATCGTCAACCAGCGCCTGGCCGCCGTCACGCTGGAGCCGCGTTCGGTGCTGGCCGACTACGACCGCGCCAGCGGCCGCACCACGCTCCATATGAGCACGCAGATGCCTTCGGGCGTGCGCGACACGCTGTGCGATGCGGTGCTCAACATTCCGCGCGACCAGATCCGCGTGCGCGTCGCCGACGTGGGCGGCGGCTTCGGCATGAAGACCGGCATGTACCCTGAAGACGCGGTGGTGGCGTTCGCGGCGCGCACGCTCAAGCGACCGGTGAAGTGGATCGCCGACCGCAGCGAGGAGTTCGTCTCGACCACGCACGGCCGCGACGTGCATGTGCAGGCCGAGATGGCGCTCGCCGCCGACGGCAAGATCCTGGCGCTGCGGCTGCGTTCGCAGGCCAACGTGGGCGCCTACGGCACCGGCACCGGCGTCGCGATCCAGCTGCTGATCGGGCCCTGGGTGCAGACCAGCGTCTACGACATCCAGACCATCGACTTCCATTTCAAGGCGGTGATGACCAACACCGCGCCCACCGGCGCCTACCGCGGCGCCGGCCGGCCCGAAGCGATCTACACGATGGAGCGGCTCATGGACGAGGCCGCGCGCCAGACCGGCATCGACCGCATCGCGCTGCGCCGCCGCAACTTCATCCGGCCCGACCAGATGCCCTACAAGAACCCGATGGGGCAGGTGTACGACAGCGGCCAGTTCGAGTCGGTGATGAACCAGGGGCTCGCCTTGGCCGACGTCGACGGCTTCGCCGCACGTGCCGCCGCGTCGGCGCAGCGCGGCAAGCTGCGCGGCCTCGGCATCGCGACCTTTCTCGAATGGACCGGCGGCAACGTGTTCGAGGAACGCGTCACGGTTTCAGTGCTGGCCGATGGCGTGATCGAGGTGTTCTCGGCCGTCAACGCGATGGGGCAGGGCATCGCGACCTCGCTCGCGCAGCTGGTGGTCGATGCCTTCGGCGTGCCGCTCGAAAAAGTGCGCGTGGTGCTGGGCGACACCGACCGCGGCGACGGCTTCGGCAGCGCCGGCTCGCGCTCGTTGTTCACCGGCGGCTCCGCCATGCGCATCGGTGCCGAACGCACCATCGAGCACGCGCGCGGCCTGGCCGCCACCGAGTTCGAAGCCGCGCCGGCCGACGTGACCTACGCCGAGGGCGCCTTCGCCGTGGCCGGCACCGACCTGAAGATCGACCTGTTCGAACTCGCCGGTCGCCAGCCCGAGCACCGCATCTTCATCGACTCGACCAGCGCGGTGGCCGGCCCGAGCTGGCCGAACGGCTGCCACATCACCGAGGTCGAGGTCGATGCGCAGACCGGCGATGTCGAGGTGGTGGCATACGCGTCGGTCAACGATGTCGGCCGCGTGGTCAATCCGATGATCGTGCGGGGCCAGCTCGACGGCGGCGCGGTGCAGGGCATCGGCCAAGCACTGCTCGAACAGATCGTCTACGACCCCGAGACCGGCCAGCCCGTGACCGGCAGTTTCATGGACTATGCGATGCCTATCGCCGACAGCTCGCCCGACTTCAAGACCGAAATGGACCCGTCGACGCCGTGCCTGAACAACCCGCTGGGGGTCAAGGGGGTCGGCGAACTCGGCACCATCGGCGCCACGCCCGCGGTGGTCAACGCGGTGGCCGATGCGCTGGCGCGCAACGGCTTCGCCGCCAAGGCGCCGTTGCTGCAGATGCCGGTGACCCCGACCCGGCTCTGGTCCTTGCTGCAGGATTGACGCCGGGCCTTTCGGCTACGAGAGCCAGCCCTTGCGGCGAAAGTAGAGCATCGGGCCGACCGCGCTCGCCACCATCAGCGCGATCGCGTACGGATAGCCGAGTGTCCACTTGAGCTCCGGCATCAGGTCGAAGTTCATGCCGTAGACACTCGCGATCAGCGTGGGCGGCAGCAGCGCCACGCTGGCCACCGAGAAGATCTTGATGGTCTTGTTCTGGTTGATGTTGATGAAACCGACGGTCGCGTCCATCAAAAAGTTGATCTTGTCGAACAGGAACGCGGTGTGGTTGTCGAGCGACTCGATGTCGCGCAGGATCTGGCGCGCCTCTTCGAACTGCTCGGCATTGAGCATCTTGCTGCGCATCATGAAGCTCACCGCGCGGCGCGTGTCCATCACGTTGCGGCGGATGCGGCCGTTCAAGTCTTCCTCGCGCGCGATGGCGCCCAGCACCTCGCCGGCCAGCTCGTCGCTCACGTTGCCCGACAGCACCTTCTTGCCGGCTTTTTCGAGCTCGTCGTAGATGTTCTCCAGCGTGTCGGCCGAGTACTCGGCGTCGGCGTCGAACAGCTTGAGCAGCACTTCCTTGGCGTCCTCGATCAGGCCCGGGGCACGCCGCGCGCGCATGCGCAGCAGGCGGAACACCGGCACGTCCTCGTCATGGATCGAGAACAGCACGCCACGGCTGCGCAGGTCGGTGTTGTGCTGGTTGAGGATGAAGGCCACGCGCACCGAACGCGGGTCTTCGTCGTCATCGATCAAGAAGTCGCTGCGAATGTGCAGCTCGCCGTTGTCTTCTTCGTAGAAGCGGGCCGACTCCTCGATGTCCTCGTCCATCGCGTCTTCGGGGATGGAGAGGCCGTAGTACTGCTTGATCCAGCGCTTCTCTTCCAGCGAGGGCGATTCGAGATCGACCCAGATCGGCTGGAACCTGGAGAGCTCTTCGAGCGACTCGATCTCTTCCTGGACGAGGCGGCCGTTGGCGAGCGTGAAAATATTGAGCATCCGGAATTATCCGAGCGATTGCCCGTCGGCCCAGCGGCGCGCACCGCAGGCCGCTGGATGGATGTACAGTTCTTCCTTCCATGCCGCACCTTGCCGAAGCCCCCGCCACCGTTACTGAGACGCCGGCCCAGCGTCTGGCCACGGTGCTCGCGGCGCTGAACGACGAACAGCGCGCGGCGGTGACGCATGCGGCGGCCGAACCGCTGCTGGTGATCGCCGGCGCCGGTTCGGGCAAGACCAGCACGCTGGCGCACCGCGTGGCGCACCTGGTGGCGCAGGGCGCCGATCCGCAGCGGATCCTGCTGCTGACCTTCTCGCGCCGTGCCGCGCAGGAAATGGAGCGGCGCGCCGGACAGGTGGTGGCGCGGGTGCTGGGGCTGCGTTCCGAAGCCCCGCCCGCATTGCCCTGGGCCGGCACTTTCCATGGCGTTGGCGCGCGGTTGCTGCGCGAGTACGCGCTGCAGATCGGGCTCGACCAGAACTTCACGGTCCACGACCGCGGCGATGCCGAAGACCTCATGGGCCTGGTGCGGCACGAGATCGGCCTGTCGTCCGGCACGCGGCGCTTTCCGCAGAAGGGCACCTGCCTGGCGATCTACTCGCGCTGCGTGAACACGCGCGAGCCGCTCGAAGCCGTGCTCAAGCACAGCTTTCCGTGGTGCGCCGAATGGGCCGCCGAGCTCAAGCGCCTGTTCGGCGCCTACGTCGAGGCCAAGCAGCAGCAGAACCTGCTCGACTACGACGACCTGCTGCTGTGCTGGGCCGAGATGATGGCCGAACCGGCGCTGGCGGCGCAGGTGGGTGCGCGCTTCGACCACGTGCTGGTCGACGAGTACCAGGACACCAATCGGCTGCAGGCCGCGATCCTGATCGCGCTCAAGCCCGATGGCCGCGGCGTCACCGTGGTGGGCGACGACGCGCAGTCGATCTACTCCTTTCGCGGCGCCACGGTGCGCAACATCCTCGATTTCTCGACGCAGTTCGCGCAGGCGGCGCGCGTCGTCACGCTCGAGCGCAACTACCG
>Ga0075363_100000993_pt1 | contig 10145 bp, 14 predicted proteins | sample EndMetdeltDD1763_FD_71470 | JGI IMG/M metagenome (GOLD analysis project Ga0075363, IMG submission 71470) | Populus endosphere microbial communities from Tennessee, USA - Endosphere MetaG P. deltoides DD176-3 | ecosystem: Host-associated > Plants > Roots > Endosphere | place: USA: Tennessee...
CCACTCGCCCGGCGCGACTATGTCGCGGTAGCGGCCGGCAGCGGCATCACGCCCATCCTGTCGATCATCTGCACCACGATGGAGATTGAGACCGAGAGCCGCTTCACCCTCTTCTACGGCAACCGAACCGCAGAGTCGACCATGTTCGCCACCGAACTCGATGAGCTCGAAGCTCGATATGCCGACCGGTTACGCATCTTCCACATCCGCTCAGCCGAGACGCACCACCCCGCCTCTCTTCGCGGCCGTATCGACCTGGCGATGATTCAACGCCTGCTCGCTAGCGACCTCACTTCGATCGACCGGTGGTACCTGTGCGGCCCGAGCGATCTCGTCACGACAATGCGCGATGACCTCGCATCTGAAGGGGCGCCGAGCGAGCGGATACACCTCGAACTGTTCCGCGGCACGAACCGACCCACACACGTCGATGACTTTCCCAAGTCCGAAGTGACCATCACGCTGTCCGGCGCGGGTCACACCGTGGAACTCGCCGCGGGTGAGACCGTCCTCGAATCCGCGCTGAAAAACAACATCGACGCGCCGTATGCCTGTCTTGGCGGCGCGTGTGGCACTTGCAAAGCCAGGATCACAACAGGAGCAGTATCGATGGAGCAAAATTTTGCACTTAACACAGCCGAGCTCGAGGCCGGCTTCATACTGACCTGTCAATCCCATCCCACCACCCCAGCAGTCGCAGTGGACTACGACAGCTGAGCCGACACATGCGCGGGCCGAGAAAATTGCTTGCCGCAGCGAAGTGACAGACGCGATTGTGTTAGCGCCTGAGGACTGCACCGTGATCGAGTTGGGCGACGAATTGCTGACGATCGTGTACGACATGCCGGCCCGTTCAAACGTTTCCAGCGCCGTCCTCATCGCCAAACCCGCTGGGGGTGTCGTTCGGGACGAAGAGGTCGTGGGTTCGAATCCCGCCACCCCGACAAGTGAAGGCGGCGATCGCGGCTACGCGTAGATGCCGATGCTGCGCTTCGGTCGCGCCGGCACCTTCGTCAAAACCATCACCGAGCTCAGCTCGACGAGTCCGACGACCAGCAGCGGCCAGATTGCGCCTGCTGCCAAGCTGACGAGCACCATCAACGGCTGATTCGCGGGTGTCCTGCGATCTGCAAGTCGCTTGCCCGCGGCATACGCCGCAAAGCTGACCGGCAGCCAACCGATGAGATAGATGGTGATCAGTGTCCCGACCATGACGTACCCCCCTGCGGCTCGACAGCGTTGGGAGCCGACTTCCCCACCAACTCTAGAACTAAACAAACTCCCACGACATTAGGCTCGCAACCATGGCGACGGATTTGCGGTACGAGCGGTGGTTCCTGCCATTTTCCGTACCTTTTGGTCTGGGGCCCAAGCAGAGTGAGGTGCGGATGGCGGACGGCGCCCTGCACGTCCGCTTCGGCTGGGGCTTTCGCGCAGAAATCCCGCTGACCTCGATCAAAGAGGCCAAGCCGAACACCGACAGGGTGTATTCATGGGGCGCGCACGGCTTTCGCGGACGATGGCTGGTGAACGGCTCGTCCAAGGGCATCGTGGAGCTGACCATCGACCCGCCGGCCCGCGCCTATGTAATGGGAGTCCCGATCACACTGCGCACGCTCGACGTGAGCGTCACTGACCCGCGGGCCCTCATCGCGGAGTGCGCTCCGAAGTAGTTTGGGTGCCCCCTTGGTGGGGAATTACCTGCGGCGTGACTTTGCCGTCGACATCAGTCGAACCCAAGCTTCCCCGCGCCATCGGCCCGCTCTCGTCGGCGATCATCGACACCCTGGCACGCGGCAGGCCGGCGCTTCACGCCCGTCCGATCGACGTTCCGCTCTGTGAGGCCGACCCCTACGGCCTCGATCTGCAGCTGGCTCTCTACGTCTGCTACGAACTGCACTATCGCGGATTCGCAGGCGTGAACCCCCGCTGGGAGTGGAATCCGGGGCTGCTGCACGTCCGCGGCCGCCTCGAGGACACCTTTTTGAGCGCGGTCCGACAGGACGTCGGCGAGATCACCGAAGACGAGACCGCCGCCGACGCGATGGACGCGTTGTCGATCGAACCGGTCGACGGCGAGGGGCCGTCGTACTACCTGCGCGACACCGGCACCTGGGACCACATGCGGGAGTACTTCGTGCAGCGTTCGCTGTATCACCTCAAGGAAGCAGACCCGCACGCCTTCGCGATCCCTCGCTTGATCGGACAGGCCAAGGCATCGTTCGTCGCGGTCGAATTCGACGAATATGGCGGCGGCCGTGGACCTTTGGTGCATCAACAACTTTTCGCCGACTTGCTGGACGCCGCCGGCCTCGACTCGACCTACCTGGCTTATCTCGACACGGTGCCTGCCCCCGCGCTGGCGTCGGTCAACCTGATGTCACTGTTTGGGTTGCACCGCGAGCTGCGCGGCGCCGCCGTCGGGCACTTCGCGTCGACGGAGATCACCTCGTCGCCCGGTGCCCGCCGCCTCGTCGACGCGCTGGAGCGGATGGGCGCACCGGAGCCGTGTATCAGTTTCTACCGCGAACACATCGTCGCCGATGCGGTCCACGAACAGGTGGTCCGCACCGATGTGGTCGGGGATCTCGTTGCGCGCGAACCGCATCTGGACCGCGATGTGGTGTTTGGCATCAAGGCCCGCGACGTCGTCGAAGACCGGCTCGCCGCGCATGTGATGAAATGCTGGCAGTCGGGCCGCTCGTCGCTACGCCGAGCGTTCTGACCGCTCTGGGCGCTGACGGCACCGGTGGCTGGTGTCGCACAGTGGAAAGCTCTTGCTGCGCCGGCATGTACAGATCGCGACCATGAACCGGTCGGACTCCACGACGCTGCCGTCGGCCATCTCGATGCGAACCGGCCCCTGCACCATCACCGGGCCATTGGGCACCACCCGCACGACGCGGGGCTCGTCGTCACTCATGCTTTGTCCGCCCTGATCACCAATAGCTCTTCCTCACGGCGTCCCGGCTCCAGCCGACCCGTCTCTTCCAGCCACTGCGCCCGCGACGACAACACGGGTCCGAAGGGAATCCATTGCCATGCAATGACTTCGGCGTCGAGCCCGGTGCTGGCCAGCTGCGCAAGCGTCTCGCGCGGCGCCGCGAATTCGGACTGCACCAACAGCAATGTGCCGCCGCTGGCTAGCAAGTCGTTAGCGGCAGCGCACAACGGATCGAGAACCAGACGGCCGTCGTAGCCGGCATCCCACGCCACGGAGGGCCCGAGATGCGACGGCAAGCGCACGCCCTCAACGCTCGAATCATGCGGCACATAGGGCGGATTGCAGACGATCAAGTCGTAGGGACCGAATTCGATTCCGCGCGCCCATGAGCCGAGATGCACCGCGACATCGAAGCCGGCGGCGGCGGCGTTGGTCCGCGCGCAGTGCACGGCGCGTGGGCAGATGTCGAAGGCCGTGACCTCGGTGGCGCCCTGCTCGTATGCGGCGATTGCGGCGACGCCGCTGCCGGTGCATAGATCGGAAACGCGGTGACCGCGTGCGAGGCCGGTCTTCTCCATGACGTCGACGAGCAGTTGGGAGTCGGCTTGTGGGGTGTACACCCCATCGGTCACGGCTGGGAAATCCAGGTCGGTGTATGCGCTTGTCAACATCGGCCTTTCGACAGTGTTTGCTTGTGCGTCCTGCACTGCCGTCATTAATGCCCGCTATCAGCTCGGCTAAACCACTGGTATTGGTTTTGAATTGAGGCGATTCGGGCACACCTACGTCGTGCAAGCTTCTGATGTCGCGGCGTTGCCAGTTCGGCTCGGAGCCGCCATCCGCCACAGTCGTCTGTTCCATCCGCATGGGGTCCTCGCCGAGGGCCTGCTCGTGCGAGTGGCCCCGCAGAACGAGGGGCTACCGATGCAGTCCTGCGATGTCATCGGGCGAGTTTCAAAGGGCATCGGCTTGCCTGGCGCGATGGCCGACATCGCGGGCTTGGCGTGGCGTATCCCTCCCCCGCCGGATCTGCGGTCGTGCATGCCCTGGGATGTGCTGCTGGCATCGACTATCGCCAACAGTCGCTTCGTCATCGCGCCGACAAGGTCATGGTCAAGCACGACGTTCTCCAGCGTGATGCCGCTTCAATTCCGCGGCGGTACGTGGTGGGTGCGCGCCCGGCTGGTCACGAAGATCGATGAGCCCGGCCTGTCACTGGACACGATCAGAAATCAAATCGATTCCGGTGAAATCGATTTCGACATCGAGCAGGCGCACGGCACCGGTGAGTTTCAGCCGCTGGCCCGGTTGACGCTTCGCCACCTTGATCCGAGCAACGACGACATCGCGTTCGACCCTGTACTGCACAGCGACGAAGATGTCAGGTTGGCGCCTGGGTGGCTGGCCGATCTCCGCCGCGCGGCATACCGCCGCAGCCGGCAAGGCAGAGAAGCCGACTAGCGCTCAGGCGGTAGGTTCCTCGCTGCGCTCGTCCACGTCGGGCGTTTCCCCTTCGTCGCGATCCTGGTCCGCGGGTTCCTTCTGCTCGGAGGTCTTCTCGTCGTCGTAAATCCCTTTACCACGTGGCATAGTCGTTTCCTCTCAATGAGATTCGGTGCGCAGCTTCTCCAGCAGCGAGCCTGCCGCTTCCTTCAAGAACAGCTCCTGACTCTCGTCGCCGATCTGCACGAGGGCGATGTCGGTGAACCCGGCCTCCCAGTACTTGCTCACCGCATCGACGATCGCGTCGAGATCCGGTCCACACGGGATGGATTCGGCGACGTCCTCCGGTCGCACGAATTGCGTGGCGCCCTCGAACCCTGCCGTCGTCGGCAGATCGGCGTTGACCGCCCAGCCGCCACCGAACCAGCGGAACTGATCGTGTGCGCGCGCCACCGCTGTATCGCGGTCGGGATCCCAGCAGATCGGTATCTGCCCGATCACCCTGACATCGCCGGGCAGCCCGGTCGCCCGGCGCGCATCGTGCCAAGCATCGACGAGGTTTTTGTTCGGCTCGACGGCGATCAGGTGGTCGGACAGCGGCGCGAACATGTCGACCGAGCGCTCGCCGGACACGGCCGTGGCGATCGCGACGGGAGTCTCGGGAACGTCCCATATCCGGGCCGAGTCCACCTCGAAATACTGGCCTTTCCAATCGATCAGCTCGCCGGTGAACAACTCGCGGATGATCTGAATGGCCTCTTTGAGCATCTGCTGTCGCCGCGACACCGTCGGCCAGCGTCCGCCGACCACGTGTTCGTTGAGGTTCTCGCCGCTGCCGACGCCCAGCGTGAACCTCCCGTCAGCGAGGATCTGAAGTGTCGCAGCTTTTTGCGCGACGACCGCGGGGTGATAGCGCATCGTCGGGCACGTGACGTAGGTGAACAGCTCGACCTGTTCGGTCGCCTGCGCGACTGCGCCGAGCACCGACCACGCGTACGGTGCGTGGCCTTGTGATGCCAGCCACGGGAAGTAGTGGTCGCTGGACACCTCGAAGTCGAAGCCTGCGCGTTCCGCCGAAACGGCATAACGGACAAGCTCTTTAGGTCCGCTCTGTTCTGTCATCAGGGTGTAGCCAAAACGCGTCATGGCACTCGGGTACCCGAGCGCCCAACACCGAAACGGCTACAGCCTGTCCTTGACCGCCTCCGACAGCCGCTTGCCGTCGGCCTTGCCCGCGGCAATCGCGGTCGCGGCCTTCATCACCTGGCCCATCTGCCGCATGCCGGGCCGCTCCCCGATCTCCTCGGCAACCTGCGCGATCGCTGTGTCGGCCACGTCGGCCACCTCGGCCTCGGTGAGCTGGGTGGGTAAATACTCGTCGATGACGCGTGCCTCGGCATGCTCGTTCGCCGCCAGTTCGCCGCGCCCGTTCTGCGTGTAGATCTCGGCCGACTCACCGCGCTTTTTCGCCTCCTTGGACAACACCTTGATCACCTCGGCGTCGGATAGCTCACGCGGCACATCCCCTGCGACCTCTTCGGTCTGTATCGCCGCCAGCACCAACCGCAATGTCGCCGTGCGCAGCTTGTCCTGCGACTTCATCGCCGAGGTCAGGTCGGCGCGCAACCGGTCTTTGAGTTCCGCCATGACGCAAACGCTACGCCGGGGTGTCGGTCCCGCGGTGTGCGTTTCCAGCGGCGCGCCGACCTACGACGTTGTCAATTCGCAATGTCATCGACAGGATGGTGACCATGAGCAATGACGCCGGCGGCTACCCCACGGCAGGTCCGCCGACGCCCGGCTATCCACCCCAGGGCTACCCACCGCCCGGCTATCCGCCGCCCGGCGGCTACTACCCACCGCCCGGCGGCTACTACCCACCGCCGGGATATCCGCCGCCGGGTTACGGCGCTCCGGGTGGCTACCCACCGCCGGGTTACCCGCCACCGGGGTATCCGCCGCCCGGTTACCCACCCGGATACGGTGCGCCGCTGGCCCTCAAACCCGGCGTGATTCCGTTGCGGCCGTTGACCCTCTCAGACATCTTCAACGGAGCCGTGGCCTACATCCGGGCCAATCCCAAAGCGACGCTGGGGTTGACGACCGTGGTGGTGGTGGCCGCACAACTGCTTGCGCTCGTCTTGTCGGTGGGCCCGTTCGCCGTCGCCGGCGAACTCCAGCCGACGGTGAGCGGCGAACAAGTGCCGACGGGGCTGCTGATCGGTTCGTCAGCCTCCAGCCTCGCAGGCGCAGTTGCCACGTGGCTGTCGTCCATCTTGTTGAGCGGCATGCTCACCGTCGTCGTCGGACGTGCCGTCTTCGGCGCGAGCATCACCGTCAAAGAGGCCTGGCAGCGGCTACGCCCCCGGCTGTGGGCGTTGATCGGCTTCACTGTGCTGGAAGTACTTGGCGCAGCTGTGTTGGTCACGATCGGTGTGCTGATCATCGCCGGGGTCGCGGTGGCGGCGAACGGTACTGCGGCTGCGGTCATCGGGGTACCGCTGGTGATCGCACTGGTGGTCGGCATGATCTATTTGGCCACCATGCTGACCTTTACGCCGTCGCTCATCGTGTTGGAACGGCTTCGGATTTTTCCCGCCATCTCGCGCTCGTTCAAACTGGTGCGCAACGACTTCTGGCGGGTCTTCGGCATCTGGTTGCTCGCCTCGATCGTGGTCTCGGTGGTGGCAGGAGCGGTCTCCGTGCCATTCAGCCTCGGCGGCCAAATCCTGCTGACCGCAGCCTCTTCCACGATGGCGCTACTCTTCGCGCTGGTGCTGCTGTCCGTTGGTAGCGCGATTGGTCAGATCATCACCTCGCCGTTCTCCGCAGGCGTTGTCGTGCTGCTCTACACCGACCGCCGCATTCGCTCGGAAGCGTTCGACCTGGTGCTGCAGACGGGTGCGGGGTTCGGGCCCGGCGCTCCTGCTGATTCCACCGACCACCTCTGGCTGACCCGCCAACCCTGACGTGCCGACGATAGACATCGACCGCGATGCCGCACACGAGGCGGCGCAGCACGAACTCGCAAAGCCGATATACCCCAAGGCGTCACTGACCGATCGCATCCTCGACTGGGTCAACGAAATGATCTACCGGCTGATGGAGGCCAGCGCCTCGGTGCCTGGCGGCTGGCTGACTCTCAGTGTCTTGGGGATTCTGCTCGCGATCGCGATCGCGGTTGCGATCCGCATCGCCCGACGCACCATGCGCACCAAGCGTGGGGGCGAGTATGCACTGTTCGGCGAGCGCGAGCTCAGCGCCGCCGAACACCGCGCGACCGCTGAACAGTATGCGGCACAGGGTAATTGGTCCGCCGCGATCCGGCATCGGCTCAGAGCCGTCGCACGCCAACTCGAAGAGAGTTCCGTCCTCGATCCGGTACCCGGGCGCACGGCGACCGAACTCGCCCGTGATGCCGGACGTGCCATCCCCGCGTTGGCTGCCGAATTGAGCAGGGCTGCAGAGGCTTTCAACGATGTCACTTATGGTGAGCGACCAGGGACCGAGGCCGCCTACCGGATGATCGCCGACCTGGACAACCATCTGAGGTCGCGCACGTCTGCCTCCCAGATCACCGATGCGGTGCCCACGGCCGCCGACAGCTGGGCCGAAGTGCGATGACGGCACGCGATACGGCTGTCGGGCCGACCGTCACCGAGCGATGGCGCACCGCTCGATGGGTACTGCTCGCGTTGGCCGTCATCATCGGGGTGGGGGCGCTCAGCACCTTTTTGACGGCGCCGCGACCCGGCGGCCCGATGGATCCGGAGTCGACGTCACCCGAGGGCGCTCGAGCGCTCGTCACGATCCTGCGTGAGCACGGCGTGGACGTCATCGCGGCCGACGACATCGCTGCGGTGGAAGCCGCGGCGCGGCCCGACACGCTGCTCCTCGTCGCGCAAACGATGTATCTGTCCGACGACGACCTGCTGCGCAGGCTGGCCGCACTGCCCGGTGACCGTCTGGTGGTGTCGCCGATATCTCGCACCCGCGAGCAACTCGCCCCCGAGGTCCGTCTCGGCGGCGCCACGATTGCCTTCGCTGATTCCAAACCCGACTGCGATCTGCGCGAGGCGAACCGTGCAGGGCCTGTGCAACTCGGCCTTGGCGGCGGCTACGAGGCGGCAGGCGAGGTGCCCGTGACGCGCTGCTACGGCGGAGCACTGGTCCGTTACACGGACAACGGCCGTGAGGTGACGGTCGTCAGCTCCGGGGATTTCATGACGAACTCAGGTCTACTCAAGGACGGCAACGCCGCGCTCGCGATGAACCTGGCGGGCTCACACCCGCGGCTGATCTGGTATGCGCCCCAGCACAGCGAGGGCGGTACCGAATCCGGCGGTAACGCAGGGCTTTACGACCTGATGCCGGAGCCGGTCAAGTGGGTGCTCCTGCAGCTGATCCTGGCCGTGGCGGCGGTGGCGGTGTGGAAAGGCCGGCGCATCGGCCCGCTGGTTGCCGAGCGGTTGCCGGTGGTGGTCCGCGCCTCGGAGACCGTCGAGGGTCGTGGGCGGCTCTACCGGTCGCAGCGTGCACGTGATCGCGCAGCGGACGCGCTGCGCACCGCCGCGTTGCAACGGATGACGCCCCGGCTCGGCCTCGGGCCCGACACCGAGCCGCCCGCTGTTGTCACGGCGGTCGCCGAACGCTGCGGCTCCTCCCCACAGGCGGTGGCACACATATTGTTCGGTCCCCCGCCTGCCAGCGACCCTGATCTGGTCAACCTCGCGCACGAACTCGACAACATCGAAAGGCAGGTCGCCCAATCGTGACTCAGCCAACCGCACAGACCACCGCCACATCGGACTCAGCGCGAAATGCCTTGCTGGCCTTGCGCAGTGAGATCGCCAAGGCGGTCGTCGGGCAGGACGCCGTCGTCAGTGGGTTGGTGATCGCGCTGCTCTGCCGTGGCCATGTATTGCTCGAAGGGGTGCCGGGAGTGGCGAAGACGCTCCTGGTGCGAACCCTTGCCGCGGCATTGCAGCTCGAATTCAAGCGCGTGCAGTTCACTCCGGACCTGATGCCGGGCGATGTGACCGGATCGCTTGTATATGACGCCCGCACAGCGGAATTCGAGTTCCACTCGGGTCCGGTCTTTACCAATCTGCTGCTGGCGGATGAGATCAACCGGACCCCGCCCAAGACGCAGGCCGCCCTGCTGGAGGCCATGGAGGAACGCCAGGTCAGCGTTGAAGGCCAACCACGTCCGCTGCCCGATCCGTTCATCGTCGCCGCGACACAAAACCCGATCGAGTATGAGGGCACCTACCAGCTACCCGAGGCCCAGTTGGACCGCTTCCTGCTGAAGCTCAATGTGCCTCTGCCCCCGCGGGATCAGGAGATCGCGATTCTCGACCGGCATGCACGGGGCTTCGATCCTCGCGACCTGTCGGCGGTCAAACCCGTCGCGGGCGCCGCCGAGCTGGCGGCGGGCCGCGAGGCGGTTCGTGAGGTTCTGGTGGCCGACGAGGTGCTCGGCTACATCGTCGACATCGTCGGCGCGACGCGGCACTCGCCGTCGCTCCAACTCGGTGTGTCGCCACGCGGCGCGACGGCGCTGCTTGCCACGGCACGGTCGTGGGCGTGGCTTTCCGGCCGCAACTACGTCACCCCCGATGACGTGAAGGCGATGGCTCGCCCGACCCTGCGCCACCGGGTGTCGCTTCGGCCAGAGGCCGAACTCGAGGGCGCCAACCCCGACGGCGTGCTCGACGGCATCCTTGCGGCCGTCCCGGTGCCGCGCTAGTGATTTTGA
>Ga0075363_100000994_pt1 | contig 10139 bp, 9 predicted proteins | sample EndMetdeltDD1763_FD_71470 | JGI IMG/M metagenome (GOLD analysis project Ga0075363, IMG submission 71470) | Populus endosphere microbial communities from Tennessee, USA - Endosphere MetaG P. deltoides DD176-3 | ecosystem: Host-associated > Plants > Roots > Endosphere | place: USA: Tennessee...
TACACCAAGATCGGTGTCTCCAACCGGATCGGGGCGAGCATGTATGCCCTCGAACACGGTCTGACGGCGGAGAGTTGAGGCATTCGCCCCACGCGCGGGTGAGTGCTTCGGGCGGATGCTGACGAGCATGAACCGATACCTCGCCGCTGTGTACGGCGCCCTCTGTTACAGCCTCTTCCTCGTTGTTTTCCTGTACCTGATCGGCTTTGTCGGCGGTCTTCTCGTGCCGCGAAGCGTCGACCACGCCTTGACCGCTTCGCTGGGCTGGGCGGTCCTCATCGACGTCGCGTTGGTGACCCTCTTCGCCGCGCAGCACAGCGTCATGGCCCGGCCTGCGTTCAAACGCTGGTGGACCCGTATCGTGCCCACGCCCATCGAACGGAGCACCTACGTACTCGTCGCCAGTCTTGTTCTCGTCCTGATGTTTTGGCAGTGGCGCGAGCTGCCCACCGTCATCTGGGATGTGGCGTGGCAACCGGCGCGACTTGCGGTGTGGACGCTGTTCTGGCTCGGCTGGGCGACGGTACTGGCCTCGACGTTCATGATCGACCACTTCGAGTTGTTCGGGCTCAAGCAGGTCTTCGCCGCGTGGCGGGCGCGAGAGTCCGTCGACACCGGGTTCCGGGCGACACTGCTGTACCGCGTGGTGCGGCACCCGTTGATGCTGGGGTTCATCGTCGCCTTCTGGGCGGCTCCGACCATGACCGCGGGGCGTCTTCTGTTCGCGGCGGTGATGACGGGTTATATCCTGCTCGCCTTGCAGATCGAAGAGCACGACTTGATGGCGGCACTGGGCACGCAATACGCCGAGTACCGGCGGCGAGTGCCGATGTTGATACCGGGGCTGGGTAGGCGCCGCACCGACACTGACATCATGGTGGGGTGACCGATGTTCGAGGCCGGGTATGGCGAGACGGCAAGCCGCAGGACGATTTCGAGTTCTCGTCGATCTCGGACTATCTCGCCGACGCCGAGACACTCGTCTGGTGCGACATCTACGACCCGGACCACGCGATCCTCACTGACTTGGCGACCGAGCTGGACCTCGACAGCTGGGCGGTCGAGGACGCGATCGCCGATGCCGAGCGCACCAAGGCCGCCGTCTACCGCTCGCACACTTTCTTCACCGTCTACGCCGTGGAGGTCAGGGACCCTCCGCCAGGTGACGACTCCGAATCGGGCCTGGAGATACACCGGATCTCGGGGTTCGTACTCCCGCACGGACTGATCACGGTGCGACTGTCGCCGAACTTCGACATCGAGGCCATCTCGCAACGCTTCGACGAACTCGGGGGCCAGGAGTACGGCGTGGGGTCGCTCGTGCACGGGCTGCTCGACGTCGTCGTCGACAGTCACTTCGACGCAGTGCAGTCGCTCGATGATTCCATCGAAGCGGTCGAGGACGACCTGTTCGAGCAGACTGCCACAAAAGGGTTGCAGCGGAAAACATTCCGGTTGCGCAAGGACCTCGTCGAGCTGAGGCGGGTCGTGCTGCCGATGCGCGAGGTCGTCAACTCGATCCAGCACCGAAGGCTGGACGCCAAGACATCCCCCGAGCTCGACCCGCTGTACGCCGATCTCTATGACCACGTGCTGCGGGCGTCGGAATGGACGGAGTCGCTGCGCGACATGATCACCACGGTGTTCGAGACCAACCTGTCACTGCAGGACGCGCGATTGAACACGGTGATGAAAAAGCTCACCGGCTGGGCGGCGATCATCGCGGTGCCGACGGCGATCACCGGCTTCTACGGGCAGAACGTCAGCTATCCAGGTATCGAGACGGTCGGCGGATTCATCACCAGCACAGCGATCATCGTGGTGATCGTGCTGGTCCTGTACTGGATGTTCAAGCGACGGGATTGGCTGTAGTCAGCTCGCCCGCAGCAGTTCGTCCGCTCGGCTGTAGTCCTCGTCGGCGTTGAGCGTCAGTACGCCGACCACGTCGCCGTCGGCCTCATACCAGACGGTGAACCCGTTGTGGTGGTCGACGAAACGGCAGGCGTCGTAGCTGCCCCAACCGCGGTACTTCAACACGGAATCGCCGATGGTGCAGGCGAATCCGGGCACCTGATCCCACACCGCGGCGAAGCCGGCGGCGGTGAGCCCGGCGACCAGTCCCTCCTGTGCGGCGTCGCGCCAGTGCTCGGCCCGGATATGACGTCCGGCGGTGACGTTGTGCGCGAGTGCGACGTCACCGGCGGCGTAGACGTTGCGCGCCGATGTGTGCATGTGCTCGTCGACGACGATGCGCCCGTCGCGGGTGTCCAACCCGGCCGCCTCGGCCAGCCGGATGTCCGGGCGCACGCCGGTCGCCGATACGACGAGATCCGCCTTCGTCTCAGTGCCGTCATCGAACACCACGCCGGAATCGCCGATCTCGGCCACCGAGGTCTCCCCGAGGAAGCCGACCCCGTGATCGGAGAGGATCTTCACGATCCGTTCACCGGCCTCCAGTCCGAAACGGCGTTGCAGGGGAACGGTTTCCGCGGCCACCAAAGTGGTGTCCACACCCCCTGCGGCGAGGCAGGCCGCCGCCTCACACCCGATCAGCCCGCCGCCCATGACGACGGCCGAATCTGCATAGCGCGCAGCCATCTTCAGTGCGACCGCATCGGAGAACGACCGCAGCGTCAGCGCTTGGTCGGCTCCGGGGATGTCCAGCTTGACCGGCGCCGCACCCGACGCGACGACCAAATGCCAGTAGGGGTAGCGCTGTCCGCCCGCGGTGATCACTTCCTGGCTGACGGTGTCGATGCGGTCGACGGAGATACCCCGGATGAGGTCGACGTTGTTGCGAGCGAACCAGCCTTCGCTGTGCAGATCGCGCTTGTCCTCGCGGCCGCACAGAAACCCCTTGCTCAATGGGGGCTTGGCGTAGGGCAGTGCGGGGTCGACGGTCAGGATGCGCACAGGGATGCCAGGGTGCTTGCTGCGGAAAGTCTCCGCCGCGCTCACCCCCGCTGGACCACTGCCGATGGCGATGAAACCTGGTGCCGCCACCTCTCCTGGGTACCACTTCCCGCGGTGGAAAGCGTCCCTGGTCAGGCTTTCGTCACTTCTGCTGGTCGACGACGGCCCGCGAAATCGTCGCATTCCAACCATGCAGGCAGGATTGCCGCTATCGCCACACGGCAAACGACTGCCAGGTCGCGCGCCTAGCGCCCGCAGTTCGGTGTTGCGCTCTTCGAATCCGCCACCCGCATCGCCGATTGGTTGACGCGGTCCATGCTGAGCTGGCCCGAATTGACTGCCTGTTCCAGCGAATCCAGGACCGCGGGCACTTCGTCGGTGGTGATCCACAGCGCGACGTCGGCGCCGGCCTGCAGCGCGCGCAGCACGGCGTCGGGGACGCTGTAGCGCTCGTTGATCGCGGCCATGCTGGACAGGTCGTCGGTGTAGACCAGCCCGGTGAACGGCGGGCCGCCGTATCCGCCGGACCGCAGCAGGTCGTAGGCGGGTTTGGACAGGCTGGCGGGGTCGGTGCCGGTGAGCCCCGGGACCTGGAGGTGTCCGAGCATCACGGCCACCGGCTTCTCGGTGGTCAGGGTGCGGTACGGGATCAGGTCGTCGGCCTGCAGCCTCTCGACCGGCGGGGTGCTCACCCCGCCGGTGTGTGAATCACCTGAGCCGTGGCCGTGTCCGGGGAAGTGTTTGAGCACCGGCAGCACTCCCGCGTCACGCAACCCGCGTGCGTAGGCGCCGGCGAAAGCGGTCACGGCTTCCGCGTTCGACCCGAACGAGCGATCCCCGATGACGGTGTCGTCGGGCGCGTCGGTGACGTCGACGACGGGCGCGAAATCCACTGTGATGCCGAGTTGTTTCATCGCGCGGCCGCGGTCCAGCGCGATGGTGTAGACCTGTTCGGGCGAGCTGGTCGCGGCCAGTGTGCGTGGCGGCGGCTGCGAGCCGATGATGCTCGCCAGCCGCTGGACGCGACCACCTTCTTCATCGGTGCTCACGGCCAACGGCAGTGCACCGGCGGACGACGCGATCTCGGTGAGGGATCCGTCCTGCAGCATCGACAGATCGGTCCAGCTGCCGATCATGATGCCGCCCACGTGGTGATCGGCAGCCACCGCGCGGGCGTCGTCGGCGCCGGTCACCCCGACCATCAGCAGCTGGGCGAGCTTGTCGCGGGTGGACATGGCATTGACCACGGCTTCGGCGTCGCCACACCCGGGTGGGACGGTGGCGGTGGGCGCCGCGGACGTCGGTGCCGAAGCCTGGCTCGAGGGGGCCGACGACGACCCGGACAGCCTGGGCTTCACGACGAATATGACGACGAGGCTGAGCGCCACCACCGCGAGGACCGCGAACGCGATGGTCATCCAGCGGGATCCCTGCATCCGCTCGCTCAGGGGTTTCTTTCCGGAGCCTGGGCTAGACGGCATGGCAAAGAAGTTACCCGGCGTGGTTGCTTCGACGCCCACACATAGTCGCGATATGCGAATATCCACCCATGACCTCCCCGGAAGACCCCGAGGAACGGATCCGGCAGCTCGAGCAGTCGGCGGCCGCGTATGGAGCGCGGGAACTGGGTGCCGACCAGCCTCGCTACGCCGAAGGCGTTCCCCCGTCGTCGCTCCCGCCGCCGGCCTATGGGCCGCCGCAGCCGGGCTACGCGCCGCCCCCGTCCTACGGCGCGCCACCGCCGCCGCCGTACGGAGGTCAGCAGCCCTACGGCGACCCGTACCAGCCGCCATTCGGTACGCAGTACACGCCGATCCCGAAGAAGGGTGGTGGGGCGCCCGTCGGGTTGATCGTCGGCCTGATCGCGGTCGTGTTGATCGTCGTCTTCGGCGGGATCGCCGCGCTCGTGTGGAACGTGTCGTCGACGGTCGGTGAAGTGGCGGGTGGCGGCGGGTCGGTCGACCGGCCCGGCACGGCGACGTTCAGCCCGCCGTCGATCTCGATTCCGAGCATCGTCATTCCGACCATTCCCAGCACCGCGGAGCAGAAGCCGACGCCGGGCGAACAGTTCAGTGTCGCGGGCATCGACGAAACCAAGACGGTCCCCTGCAACGAGGCCGACATCAACGTCAGCGGCGTCAACAACACCGTGACCCTGACCGGACATTGCCGCAGCGTCAGCGTCTCCGGTGTGGAGAACAAGGTCACGATCGACAGCGCCGACACGATCGGGGCGTCGGGCTTCGACAACCAGATCGTCTATCTTTCGGGCGACCCGAAGATCGACGCCAGCGGATCGAACACCGTCACGCGCGGCTGACGTCGGCTCGCTATGCCGACAGTGTCGGCGGGAATTCGTCGCCGCCCTTGATGGCGTCACGATAGGCCTGCACCCGGCCCGGGGTTGTCGACAGCACCGCGATGGTGGCGCCGTCACGGCCGTAGGCAGCCGTGAAGTTCCAATCCTCGGGTCGGCCGTCGACGACGGCGAAGGAATCGTAGTCCGTTGGCACCCCGAGCATTTGAAGCTTCACGTCGTACTGATCGGACCAGAAGTAGGGAAGCTCATCGTACGCGTCGGCGCGGTCCGCTCCGGCCAGCAGGGTTCGCGCCGCGGTCTCACCCTGACGTCCGGCGTGGTCCCAGTGCTCGATGCGGAGATGGCGCTCGTATCGCGGGTGCCACCAGCGCGCGATGTCACCCGCGGCGACGACGTCGCTGCCGCCTTCGACGGCTCCGGTGGCGTCGCACACGAGACCGTCGTCGATCCGTAGTCCGGAACCGTCGAGCCATTCGGTCGCAGGACTGACGCCCAGCCCGACGATGACGAGGTCGGCCGCCAACTGCGAACCGTCGTTGAGCCGTACGCCTTTTACGCGCCCGTCGCCGACGAACTCCTCGACGCTCGCACCGACACGGAGGTCGACCCCGTGTGACTTGTGCAATTGCGCCCAGCACGTGGCCATTTCGGCGCCGAGTGCCGACAACAGGAGCCCGTCGCTTCGTTCGATCAGGGCGACCTCGAGCCCGAGCATCCGGCAGGTCGCCGCGACCTCGGCACCGATGAACCCGCCGCCCACCACAACGACGCGGGGATCGTCGGCGAGCTGTTCGCGGATGGCGAGGCAGTCGTCGACGGTGCGCAGCAGCATGACCCCTTCGGGCACTGCGCCGCCGGGCCATGAGCGCGGGGTGGCGCCGGTGGCGATGACGAGTCCGTCGTAATGCAGCGACAGCGGCGTTCCGTCATCGTCCAGGTCGAGGGTGTGCGACGACGGATCCAGCCGGTGCGCCGACGCGCCGCGCAGGACGCGCGCGTCGACATCGAACTGCGGTGCCAAATCGATTCCGGCGCGTTGGATCTGCCCGCTGAGAAGCTTCTTCGAGAGCGGCGGACGGTGGTAGGGGGCGTGCCATTCGTCGCCGACGACGGTGAGGGCACCGTCGTAGCCTTCCTGGCGAAACGTCTCGGCGGCGCGCATGCCCGCGATCCCCGCTCCGACCACGACGATGTCGTGAAGGTCGTCACGCATACAGCTAGTCCTCCACCGTGATCGCCTGAGTGGGACACGAGACCTCTGCGCCCTTGATCTGCTGGCGCAGTTCGTCGCGGGGACGCTCGTCGAGTACGTGCAGGCCGTCTTCTCGGACGTCGAACACTTCATGGCAGATGCTCATGCACACGCCGTTGCCGTCACAGGTATCGAGGTCGACCGCTACTTTCATTGTGCTGCAACCTCTTCCGCCTGGGCGATCTGCTGTCCACTGGTCATCTCGGCACCCTGAGGCCGTTGTCTGGAGCCGGCGCGCTCACGGGCAGCCTTGGCTGCCGGCGAGTTCTCCAGGTATTCGACGGCCATCTCGGTCGAGCCTTCGTTGTTGGGATGGTGGCTGGGCCGCATGTAGCGCAGGGGCGCGGTCACCAGCAGGGTCAACGGCCCAGGTAGCCGGCCCTGTCGTGCCGCCCGCACCCAGTCGCGCCAGCGCCACTTCTGGTCGATGGTCGAATCGGCCCTCATCAGATATCGCGCTCCGGCGACCCACCAGCCGATGAACAGTGGCGTCGTCATCAGCATCGAGAAGGCCCTGATGAAGTAGTTGCCGCTGACGTGCTGATAGACGTCGTACACGAGCGCCCGATGCTCGACCTCCTCGGCACCGTGCCAGCGCAACAGGTCCAGCATCATCGGATCCGCGTCGATGTCGTCGAGGGCACGGTTGTTCAGCACCCATTGACCCAGCATCGCGGTGAAGTGCTCGAGAGCGGCTACGTCGGCTAGCCGACGATAGAGCCACCATCGCCGCAGCGGTGTCGGGAAGAATTTCGGCGGGTCGCCGAGCATGGCCGACAGATGGCGCCCGAGACGGTCGGTGTAGGGCTTGGTGTCGATCCCTTGGTCGGCGAGGTGGTCGAGCACCACCTGGTGGGCCCAGGCGTGCCAGGACTCTTGCTGCACGAACGGTTTGATGGCCGCTTCCAGGGCAGGATCGTCGATCAGCGACGAGGCCTCCAGGACGGCTTTGATGAAGTGGCGTTCGCCCTCGGGGAGCAACAGGTGCAAGACGTTGATCATGTGCGTGGCGAACGGATCGCCGGGTACCCAGTGCAGCGGTGTCTCCGACCAGTCGAAGCGGACCATGCGGCGATACATCGGGTGTCCGTCGTGATGCAGCGTGACTTCTGGCATGAATCCTCCCGAGGTACGGCGGCTGAGTCGGTATCGATCGCCTACCCGCTGAAAGGACGCTTATGCATCCCGGCCCTACCGGTTTGCTGTGAATTCGGGGCTAAGGTCAGGTGGTAGGGAGGAACCGACGTGAGTGAGCAGACCTCGACGCCGAAATTGACCGGCCAGTTCTCCAAGGCGCTCGTGTACGCCGAACTGAAGCATCACAACCAGGTCCGCAAGGGCGGTGACATCCCGTACTTCGGGCATCTGATGTCGGTGGCGGGCTTGGTGATCAACGACGGCGGATCCGAAGCTCAAGCGATTGCGGCGCTGCTACACGACTGCGTCGAGGACGCCGGTGGACCGCCGACACTGGACGAGATCCGCAAGAACTTCGGTGAGGACGTCGCACGCATCGTCGATGAGTGCAGCGACACCGACGAGGAGCCGAAACCGCCGTGGCTGCAACGCAAACAGAACTACATCGAGCACCTCGGCCACGTGGGCGAGGACACGCTGCTGGTGTCGGTGGCCGACAAGCTCGACAATGCGCGGTCGATGCTGCGCGACTACCACCAACACGGCCCTCAGCTCTGGGAGCGGTTCAACCGGAAGAACCCGCAGGACCACCTCTGGTACTTCGGCGGCCTGCTCGATGCGTACCGCAAGCGCGGCCTGGACAGCTGGATGGTCGACGAACTCGGCCGCGTCGTCGACGAGCTGAAGCGTCAGGTCGAGAGCGGCGACCGGATCGTCCTCGTCTGAGTTCCGAGCAATCCACGACCTCGACGCTTCCGTCGGCCGCTCCGCCCTCGCCGTCATAGGATGCCGTGATGGCGACGTTGGACAGCGGTTGAGTCAGGGCTCGCCGACCTTCGACAAGAGACCAGAGCGGGTTTCCGGACGGTCGAAGAGCACATCGCGGAACTCAAGGATCTGATCGTCGGGCGCAACAACACCTAGCTGTCCCCTCGGCCTCCTAAGGTGGACGCCGATGGCACTACATCTCCATCGCGCTGAGCGCACTGATCTTCTGGCCGACGGCCTCGGTGCGCTGCTCTCGACCCCCCTGCCCGATCCGTTCACCGAAGAAGTCGTCATCGTGCCGGCCAAGGGCGTCGAGCGTTGGCTGAGCCAGCGACTGTCCCACGTGCTGGGCCGCGGCACCGGCGCCGACGGGGTGTGCGCGGGCATCTCGTTTCGCAGTCCGCGGTCGCTGATCGCCGAGATCAGCGGCACCGGTGCTGACGATCCCTGGTCCCCCGACGCGATGGTCTGGCCGCTGCTCTCGGTGATCGACGAGAGCTGCGACCAGGCGTGGTGCACGACGCTGTCGACCCACCTCGGCCACTTCGAATCGGGGGATGAGCGCGAACTGCGGCAGGGCCGTCGCTACTCCGTCGCGCGGCGTCTCGCCGGTCTGTTCGCCTCCTACGCCCGCCAGCGGCCTCAGCTGCTGATCGACTGGGCCAACGGCACCGACGGCGGCATAGATGACGATCTGCTGTGGCAGCCGCCTCTATGGCGTGCGCTGATCGATCGCATCGATGCTGATCCACCGCACGTCCGGCACACGAAAACCCTTGCCACACTCCAGGATTCCCCCACCGACCTGCCGCAGCGCCTTTCGCTGTTCGGCCACACCCGGCTACCCGGCACCGAGATCGAACTGCTCGACGCGCTGGCCACCCACCACGACCTGCACCTGTGGCTGCCGCACCCCAGCGACGACCTATGGGTGTCGCTGTCCGACGAGCACGGACCCATCCCCCGCCGCGACGACACCAGCCACCGACGGGTCCACCATCCGCTGCTCGCAACGCTCGGACGCGATCTACGTGAACTACAGCGCGGCCTGCCCACCACCCGCGATACCGACGAATACCTCCCCAGATCGGCTGGTGCCAACGCCCGTTCCGAGACGCTGCTCGGGTGGCTGCAGTCCGACATCACCGCCAACGCCGTCCGCCCGCAGGGCCGAGCCGTGGCCGGTGACGACCGTTCGGTGCAGGTGCACAGCTGCCATGGCCCCGCCCGTCAGATCGACGTCCTGCGCGAAGTGCTGCTCGGCCTGCTCGCCGACGACCCCACCCTCGAACCCCGCGACATCCTCGTCATGTGTCCGGACATCGAGACCTACGCGCCGCTGATCGTCGCCGGCTTCGGCCTCGGTGATGTCGTCGACGGCGCACACCCGGCACATCAGCTGAGGGTCAAACTCGCCGATCGTGCACTGACACAGACCAACCCGCTGCTCGGCGTGGCATCGCAACTGCTCGCACTGGCCGGTGGACGCGCCACCGCCAGCGAGGTGCTCAATCTCGCTGAGGCAGGCCCCGTCCGCACCCGCTTCACGTTCAGCGACGACGACCTCGACGCGATCGCGGACTGGGTCCGGGAGGCCAACATCCGATGGGGTTTCGACCGGGCCCATCGGCACCCGTACGGCGTCGACTTCCTGCAGAACACCTGGCGCTTCGGCATCGACAGGGTGCTGGCGGGCGTCGCGATGTCCGACGACTCGCACGCCTTCATCGACACCACACTTCCGCTCGA
>Ga0075363_100000995_pt1 | contig 10138 bp, 9 predicted proteins | sample EndMetdeltDD1763_FD_71470 | JGI IMG/M metagenome (GOLD analysis project Ga0075363, IMG submission 71470) | Populus endosphere microbial communities from Tennessee, USA - Endosphere MetaG P. deltoides DD176-3 | ecosystem: Host-associated > Plants > Roots > Endosphere | place: USA: Tennessee...
TCCTGCACGCCGCGCTCGCCGGCGCGCTGGATCAGCTCGTCCATCGAGGGGATGAAGCTTTCGCCGCCTTCCAGCGAAAAGCGCTTCTGGCCGACGTATTTGGTGTGCAGGTAGCGTTCCAGGCCCTCGGCGGCCGTGAGGCGCTCGAGAATGCGAGTCTTGACCTCGGCGGAGAAATTCGGCTTGGAGCGCGAGGATTCCAGGCGCTGCTGCAACCAGCGCTTTTGCGCCATGTCGCCGATATACATGAATTCGGCGCCGACGGTGCCGCAGTAGGTCTCGCGCAGCGCCTGCATGATCTCGCGCAGGGTCATCTGCTCCTTGCCGAAATACAGGGACTGGGCATTGAAGGTCATGTCCATGTCCGGCTCGGTCAGGTCGTAGAAGGCCGGTTCGAGTTCGGGAATGTGCGGACGCTCGGTGCGCTTGAGCGGGTCCAGGTCGGCCCATTGGTTGCCGACGTAGCGGTAGGCGGCGATCAGCTGTTGGACGAACACCTGCTTGCGCGCCACCGACAAGTCCACCGAGGACCCGCCTTGCGGACGCAGGGTGCCTTCCTTGGCGCGCTGCGCGAAGGATTCGACCACGGGGGCATGGGCCACGTCGCGCGCATCGGTGCCGCCGGCGGCGGGCACGTGCTGCAGGGCGTCGAAATACTCGCGCCACTTTTCCGGGACCGAGCCCGGGTTGTTCAGATAGGCTTCGTAGAGCTCCTCGACATAGGGCGCATTGCCCCCGAAGAGATAGGAGTTGGATTCAAACTGCTTCATCATGGCGCTCACCTTTTTCGAGTTTCTCGATCACAGTGCGGGTAATTTGGGATACCCCCTCGCCTTGCGGCTCCTGCCGCGCGGCGAAGTGCTGTGCACCGGCTTTAAGACCGGCACGCATCCGAATTGTCATGGGGGGTTTACATCGGCGTAATTCTATTGAAGCTGTATGACTTCAGAATAACATAAAGGTTTTCGTCTCCAGGCTGATGCGCAAGCCACCACCGGTGGCCGCGCGCATTTGCCTGCTTACTTGCGCTGCCCGATCGGCGGCACGTCGCGGCGCGGCGAGCCGATGAACAACTGGCGCGGCCGGCCGATCTTCTGCTCGGGGTCGGAAATCATCTCATTCCACTGCGCGATCCAGCCGACGGTACGCGCCAGCGAGAAGATGCCGGTGAACAATGACACCGGAATACCCAATGCGCGCTGCACGATGCCGGAGTAGAAGTCGACGTTCGGGTAGAGCTTGCGCTTGACGAAATATTCGTCTTCCAGGGCAATCTTTTCCAGCGCCATCGCCAGCTTGAACAGCGGATCGTCGTGCAGGCCCAGCTCGTTGAGCACTTCGTGGCAGGTTTCGCGCATCAATTTCGCGCGCGGGTCGTAGTTCTTGTAGACGCGGTGGCCAAAACCCATCAGCTTGACGCCGGAATCCTTCTCCTTGACGTCCTTGATGAACTCGCCGATCTTCTCCACCCCGCCCTGCTTCTGGATATTGAACAGCATGTTCAGCGCCGCTTCGTTGGCGCCGCCATGCGCCGGGCCCCACAGGCAGGCGATGCCTGCTGCGATACAGGCAAACGGGTTGGCGCCGGAAGAACCGGACAGGCGCACCGTCGAGGTGGAAGCGTTTTGCTCGTGGTCGGCGTGCAGGATGAAAATACGGTCCAGCGCGCGCACCATGACGTCGTTGACCTTGTACTCCTCGGCCGGCACGGCGAACATCATGCGCATGAAGTTGGCGCTGTACGACAGGTCGTTGCGCGGGTAGACGAAGGGCTGGCCCAGCGAGTACTTGTAGGTCATGGCGACCAGGGTGGGCAGCTTGGCGATCAGGCGGATCGCCGAAACTTCGCGGTGATGCGCGTCGTTGATGTCCAGCGAGTCGTGGTAGAAGGCCGACAGCGCGCCCACCGTGCCGACCAGCACCGCCATCGGGTGCGCGTCGCGGCGGAAGCCGTGGAAGAACGAGCTCATCTGCTCGTGCACCATCGTGTGGTTGGTGACCAGGCTGGTGAAATCGGTCTTCTGCGTGGCGTTCGGCAGTTCGCCGTTCAGCAGCAGGTAGCAGGTTTCGAGAAAGTCGCAGTTCTCGGCGAGTTGCTCGATCGGGTAGCCGCGGTACAGGAGTTCACCCTTGTCGCCGTCGATATAGGTGATCGAGGAATTGCACGACGCGGTGGACATGAAGCCCGGGTCGTAGGTGAACTTGCCGGTCTTGCCGTAAAGGGTGCGGATGTCGACCACGTCCGGGCCGATGGTGCCCTTGTAGACGGGAAATTCGACCGCGGGGGTATTGTCCGAGAAGGACAGAGTGGCCTTGACGTTGCTGGGCGTCACGCTCATGGAATGCTCCTGGTTCCTGTTGCTTTGGGTCGTTTAGCTTGTTGGTGCATTGTTGCTGCGGCTGCTTTTCCGGATTCTACCGGTTCGGCATGTTGCAAGCCGGCAAACCGGTTTTCATATGCAATATTAGTGCGCGCGCTGGGGTCCGTCAGTGTGCTGACTGGCAGTCGCGCATCCATTGCATCATTTCCCGCACCGCGGGCGGCGTATCGGCCCCCAGTTCCTGGCGGCCGGCCACCAGGTCCCACAGGTCGTTGTCGGGCAGGTCGAGCAGGGCCTTGAGGGCCTCTACCCGCTCCGGCGTCAACTGTGCCGTGTGGCGCTCGAAAAACGTTTCCATCACCAGGTCGTTCTCCAGCATGCCGCGGCGGCTGCGCCACTTCAGGCGGGAGAGTTCGGTGGTATCGAGCATGGTATGCGAAGAAATGTGTCGGACGGGAGAAAGGCAGGTTAAAAGCGCGTAAAAATTGGCAAAACCCGCCGTTCGCCCGAAAAGCGTGCGCTAGACCGCGCGGCGCACCATCAGGTCCTTGATCTTGCCGATCGCCTTGGTCGGGTTCAGTCCCTTGGGGCAGACATCGACGCAGTTCATGATGGTATGGCAGCGAAACAGGCGGTACGGGTCCTCAAGATTGTCGAGGCGCTCGCTGGTGGCCTGGTCGCGGGTGTCGGCGATGAAGCGGTAGGCCTGCAGCAGCCCGGCCGGACCGACGAACTTGTCCGGATTCCACCAGAACGAGGGGCAGGAGGTCGAGCAGGAGGCGCACAGGATGCACTCGTACAGGCCGTCCAGCTCTTCGCGGTCTTCCGGCGACTGCAGGCGCTCCTTCTCGGGCGGCGGGTCGTTGTTGATCACGTACGGCTTGATCGAGTTGTATTGCTTGAAGAACTGCGTCATGTCGACGATCAGGTCGCGGATCACCGGCAGGCCGGGCAGCGGACGCAGTACCACGTGGTCGCCCAGGTCGGCGACCTTGGTCAGGCAGGCCAGGCCGTTCTTGCCGTCGATGTTCATCGCATCCGAACCGCATACGCCTTCGCGGCAGGAGCGGCGGAACGCGAAGCTGTCGTCCATCGCCTTGACGCGCACCAGGGCGTCGAGCAGCATGCGGTCGGAATGTTCCAGCTGGACGTCGTAGTCCTTCATGTAGGGCGCGGCGTCCCGGTCGGGGTCGTAGCGGTAGATCGACAGTTTCATGGTGTTCTTTCGATTGATCTCGTGCTGTTAGCTCAGCTTTAAGTTCAGGCGTATCGGTACAGGCAGAATCAGTAGGAGCGCACCTTCAGCGGGATGCTCTCGGCCGACAGCGGGGTCATGATCACCGGCTTGTACTGCAGGCGGTCGCCGTCGCGGAACCACAGGGTGTGCTTGTGCCAGTTCTTGTCGTCACGGCCGTTCGGATGCTCGGGAGTGTCGTGGCAGTCGGCACGGTCGTGGGCGCCGCGCGATTCCTTGCGCGCCTCGGCCGAGATCATGGTGGCGCGCGCCACCTCGATCAGGTTGTCCAGTTCCAGCGCCTCGACACGCGCGGTGTTGAACACCTTGGATTTGTCCTTGATCTCGGTACGGGCGACCTTCTCGGCGACTTCCTTGATCTTGGTGACGCCTTCGATCAGCATGTCCGGGAAGCGGAACACGCCGCAGTGATTCTGCATCACGCGCTGCATCTCGGCACGGGTCTCGTGCACCGGGGCGCCGTCCTTCTGGCCGTCCATGCGCGCCAGGCGGCCCAGGGTGTAATCGCCGGCGTCCTTGGGCAGGTCGCGGTGGGCGCGCGAGGCGCCAATATACTTGACTACCGAGTCCGCCGAGGCCTTGCCGAACACCAGCAGGTCGGTGAGCGAGTTGGTGCCCAGGCGGTTGGCGCCGTGCACCGAGGCGCAGGCGCATTCGCCGGCGGCGTAAAAGCCCTCGACCACGACGTTCGGGTTATCGCCCTTGGGGGCGACGACCTCGCCCTTGTAGTTGGTCGGAATGCCGCCCATCTGGTAATGGCAGGTCGGCACCACCGGGATCGGGTCCTTGATCGGATCCACGTTGGCGAACTGCTTGGCAATCTCGCGGATGCCGGGCAGGCGCTTTTCGATGGTCTCGGGACCGAGGTGGTCGAGTTTCAACAGCACGTGGTCCTTGTTCGGACCGGCGCCGCGGCCGTCGCGAATTTCGGTGGCCATGGCGCGCGCGACGATGTCGCGCGAGGCCAGGTCCTTCAGGTTGGGCGCATAGCGCTCCATGAAGCGCTCGCCCTGGCCGTTGAGCAGGTAACCGCCTTCGCCGCGCACGCCTTCGGTGATCAGCACGCCCGCGCCGGCCACGCCGGTGGGGTGGAACTGCCAGAATTCCATGTCTTCCAGCGGGATGCCGGCGCGCGCCGCGATGCCCAAGCCATCGCCGGTGTTGATGAAGGCATTGGTGGACGACGCGTAGATGCGCCCGGCCCCGCCGGTGGCGAACAGGGTCGCCTTGGCGTGCATGATCATCACTTCGCCGGTTTCCATTTCCAGCGCGGTGACGCCGACCACGGCGCCTTCGCTGTCGCGGATCAGGTCCAGCGCCATCCACTCGACAAAAAACTGGGTGTTGGCGCGCACGTTGCGCTGGTACAGGGTGTGCAGCATGGCGTGGCCGGTGCGGTCGGCCGCGCAGCAGGAGCGCTGTACCGGCTTTTCGCCGAAATTCATCGAGTGGCCGCCAAAGGGACGCTGGTACACGGTGCCGTCCTCGTTGCGGTCGAAGGGCATGCCGTAGTGTTCCAGTTCGATCACGCACTTGGGCGCTTCGCGCACCAGGTACTCGATCGCGTCCTGGTCGCCCAGCCAGTCCGAGCCCTTGACGGTGTCATACATGTGCCAGAGCCAGGAGTCCGGGCCCATATTGCCCAGTGCGGCGCCCACGCCGCCTTGCGCCGCCACGGTGTGCGAGCGGGTCGGAAACACCTTGGAGAGCACCGCGACCTTCAGGCCGGCTTCGGCCAGTTGCAGGGAAGCGCGCATCCCGGCGCCGCCGGCACCGACGATCACCGCGTCAAATTTGCGTACATTCAGAGCCATGACCGGACCTTAGGTAAAAATCTTCAATGCCCACATGCCGCAGGCGACCAGGTAAATAATCGTGCCCACCTGCAGCACCAGGCGCACGCCGGTGTGCTGGACATAGTCCATCCAGATGTCGCGCATGCCGACCCAGGCGTGATAGAACAGCGCGGCCAGGAAGGTCAGGGTGGCGACCTTCATCCACCAGGGCGTGAACACGCCGTACCAGGCCAGGTAGTCGATCGGCTTCTTGACCAGCACCACGACGACGAACAGGACGGTGTAGAACGCCATCAGCACGGCGGTGACGCGCTGGCCGAGCCAGTCGCGCAGGCCGTAGTGGGCGCCGGTAATGATGCGATTGCTAGACATGTGCGCGCCCCTAGATGAACAGCAGCCAGCAGGCCAGCAGGGTGAGCGGGATGCTGACAAAGTAGACAATCGCCGCGCTCATGCGCGCCTTGGGCAGGTCGATGCCCATGTGCACGTCCAGGAACAGGTAGCGGATGCCGGCGCAAAAGTGATGCATGAAGCCCCACAGCAGCCCGGCCAGCACGATCTTGACGATCACCAGGCTAAAGATGCCCTTGACGCGGTCATAGCCGATTTCGGTGTCCAGGCTCTTGTCGAGCAGCCACAGCAGCACGGGGAGGAACAGGAACAGCGCCGCACCGGAGATGCGGTGCATGATAGAGAGTATGCCGGGCAGCGGCAGCCTGATCAGGTGCAGGCTGAGGTGCTTGGGGCGCTTTTTGGGCGGGGCTTTGGTCAGTGTGGATGCCATCGTGTCTGGTCGGTCGTGGTGACTTGGATGAGATGGAAAAAGCAGAAGGTTCAGTGCTGAAGTTTTGGCTTGTTGCAATGCGGGCAGGCCCGCAAAACCGCACGATTATACATCCGGCAATGGGCCGCTGGCATTAAGAAAGCTCGGATTGTGCGCTTGCACATTGCAAATAAGCGGACACCGCGGCGTGGCGCGGCAATGCGGCATGGATAGGCGGGGCAAGAGGACAAGGGCAACAGTGGAATGGCAAAAGCGCGCCGCGCAACAGCTCGATTCGTCAGCTCAATTCGTTCCGGTAGTAGTGGTCGCGCGTGGTGTACAGGCCCTTGCGCACTTCCACCGGCTTGTCGCCGTAGGTGTAGGTGAGGCGCTCGACCGACAGCAGCGGCGCACCCACCGCCACGCCGAGCACGCCGGCCACCGAATCATCCGCGGCGACGGCGCGGATCTTTTCGTCGGCGCGGATCATCTTGGCGCCGAATTCGCTCTCGAACAGGCTGTACAGCGAGGCGTTGGTCTCGGCCAGGCGCTCGGCGGTCAGGCCTTTGAACACCGCGCCGGGCAGCCACAGTTCATCGAGCACGTAGGGCACGCCGGCAAAGGCCAGCACGCGCTTGACGGTGATTACCGAGTCGCCGGACTTGAGCTCGAGCGCCCGCGCTATCTCGGCCGGCGCGCGGCTACGCTTGCATTCGAGGATGGTGCTTTCCGGGTAGCGCGGCTCGCCCTCGTTGGGCGTCAGGCGCAAAAAGCGGAACTGGGTGCGCGGCTCGGTGTGGGTGGCGACAAAGGTGCCCTTGCCCTGGCGGCGCACCAGGAGGTTTTCGGCGGCGAGTTCGTCGATTGCCTTGCGCACCGTGCCCTGGCTGACCTTGTAGCGGCCGGCCAGCTCGATCTCGCTGGGGATCATGTCGCCGGGCTTCCACTCACCGGCTTCCAGGCTCTGGGTGATCAGGCCCTTGATCTGCTGGTACAGCGGGCTGAACGTAGGCGAGGCAGGCGAGCTCGGCGAAGAGCCGGCATGGCCCGCGTTGGCCGTGCTTTGCGCGTCTGTACTCATGGCGCGATTGTAGGCACAGGCGGGCAGTTTCGTCTATCTCTTGTTTTATATCTTATATAAGACATAAGACTCACCTTGACTTCCCCCCGCACAATTTCCTACACTTGAGGGATCCGGCGCGGCCCGTCCGCGGCGGCGCGCCCTTCGCCCCGGCATGGTCCCGATCAGCGACAGCTCGCCGAACCGTAATATTCCCGCGGCAATTTTCCCTTATCATCTGCGTCCCTCCTCTTCCATTCCTCCCTTCCCCCAGGAGAAACACATCATGGCCAAATCTCCCCTGCGCGTCGCCGTCACCGGCGCCGCCGGACAAATCGGTTACTCGCTGCTGTTCCGCATCGCCAATGGCGACATGCTCGGCCGCGACCAGCCGGTGATCCTGCAACTCCTGGAAATCCCCGACGAAAAGGCGCAAAAAGCCCTCAAGGGCGTGATGATGGAACTGGACGACTGCGCCTTCCCGCTGCTGGCCGGCATGACCGCCCACGGCGACCCGATGACCGCCTTCAAGGATGCCGACGTCTGCCTGCTGGTCGGCGCCCGCCCGCGCGGCCCCGGCATGGAACGCAAGGACCTGCTGGCCGCCAACGCGCAGATCTTCACCGCGCAAGGCAAGGCGATCGATGCCGTGGCCTCGCGCAACGTCAAGGTGCTGGTGGTCGGCAACCCCGCCAACACCAATGCCTACATTGCCAAGGAAACCGCCAAGAGCCTGCCGGCCACCGCGTTTACCGCGATGCTGCGCCTGGACCATAACCGCGCCTTGTCGCAACTCTCCGCCAAGACCGGCAAGCCGGTCAGCGCGTTCAAGAAGCTGACCGTATGGGGCAACCACTCGCCTACCATGTACGCCGATTACCGCTTCGCCACCGCCGACGGCAAGTCGGTCAAGGAACTGGTCAACGACGAGGCCTGGAACAAGGACACTTTCCTGCCGACCGTCGGCAAGCGCGGCGCGGCGATCATCGACGCGCGCGGCCTGTCTTCCGCAGCTTCGGCTGCCAATGCGGCCATCGACCACGTGCGCGACTGGCTGCTCGGCAGCAACGGCGAATGGGTGACGATGGGCGTGCCGTCGGACGGCAGCTACGGCATCCCCGAAGGCATCATGTACGGCATGCCGGTGATCACCCAGCCGGGCGGCAAATACGAGATCGTAAAAGGCCTGGAGATCGACGCCTTCTCGCGCGAGCGCATGGACGCGACCCTCAAGGAACTGACCGAAGAGCGCGACGGCGTCAAGCACCTGCTCTAAGCGGCTGACGTTGCAGTACGCGGCGGGCCGCTGGTCCGCCGCTCTACCAGAAGTCCGGAACACCCTTCTTCCGCAAGCGATACACCGCCCCCAAATGCACCCCGACAAAATCCTGTACACCGACAGCGCGCCGCTGCCGGTGATTCCGGTTTGCGAGCATTTCGCGGGCAACGAAAAATTCATTCGCAAGACCCTGGCTCTGCAGCGCGACACCGCGCAGCACGGCAAGCCGGTGTTCGACCTGATCTGCGACCTGGAAGACGGCGCCGCCGCCGGTGCGGAAAAAGAGACCGCGCAGATGGTGGCGCACTGGGTGGCCAGCGACGAGAACGCGTTTGCACGCGCCGGCGTGCGTATCCACGACGCCAGCCACCCGCATTGCATGAAGGACGTCGAGATCGTGGTGAAGGGCGCGGGGGCCAAACTCGCCTACCTGACCCTGCCCAAGTGCGACAGCCGCATGGACGCGCTCAAGGTGCTCTCCTACATGGAAGAGTTGCGCCAGGAAGCGGGTATCCAGCGTCCGATCCCGCTGCACGTGATGATCGAGACCCACAACGGCCTGCGCGAGGTATTCGACATTGTCTCGCTGCCGCTGATCGAGGGCGTTACTCTCGGCATCATGGACTTTGTCAGCGGCCACGGCGGCGCGATTCCGGATACTGCCATGTCCTCGCCCGGCCAGTTCGAGCACCCGCTGGTGCGTCGCGCCAAGCTGGAGATTTCCGCCGCCGGCCTGGGCAACGGCGCGGTGCCGATCCACGGCATCACCCAGGAATACAAGGACCTCTCGGTGGTCGAAGGCGATGCGCGCCGCGCCCGCGAGGAGTTCGGCTTTTTGCGCATGTACAGCATCCACCCGGACCAGATCGCGCCGATCGTGCGCGGCATGCAGCCGCGCGAGTCGGAGATTGCCGATGCCGGCGCGATCCTGCTGGCCGCGCAGAAGAAGGACTGGGGTCCGGTTGGCTACCAGGGCAAGCTGCACGACCGCGCCAGCTACCGCTATTACTGGCAGCTGCTCAAGCGCGCGCAGGCCACCGGCGCGAGCATCCCCAGCGACGCGCAGCGCGCTTTTTTCCATTGACCTGAACGGGACCCCATCATGAACATTTCCTCCCCCGGCGCCAAGTTCCGCCAGGCCGTCAAGGACGAAAGCCCGCTGCAGGTGGCCGGCGCGATCACCGCCTACGCCGCGCGCATGGCCGAGCGCACCGGCTTCAAGGCGGTGTACCTGTCGGGTGGCGGGGTCGCCGCCAATTCGCTGGGTATGCCCGACCTGGGCATCTCGACCATGGAAGACGTGCTCACCGACGCGAAACGCATCACCGCCACCACGGCCCTGCCGCTGCTGGTGGACATCGACACCGGCTGGGGCAGCGCTTTCAATATCGCGCGCACCATCAAGAGCTTCATCCAGGCCGACGTCGCCGCCGTGCACATGGAAGACCAGGTCGGCGCCAAGCGCTGCGGCCACCGCCCCGGCAAGGAAGTGGTGAGCACGCAGGAAATGGTCGATCGCATCAAGGCCGCGGTGGATGCCAAGACCGACCCCGACTTCGTGATCATGGCGCGCAGCGACGCGCTGGCCGCCGAGGGCATGTCGGCCATGCTGGACCGCGTCGGCGCCTATGTCGAGGCCGGTGCGGACATGATCTTCCCCGAAG
>Ga0075363_100000996_pt1 | contig 10133 bp, 8 predicted proteins | sample EndMetdeltDD1763_FD_71470 | JGI IMG/M metagenome (GOLD analysis project Ga0075363, IMG submission 71470) | Populus endosphere microbial communities from Tennessee, USA - Endosphere MetaG P. deltoides DD176-3 | ecosystem: Host-associated > Plants > Roots > Endosphere | place: USA: Tennessee...
TGAAGTACTCCGTCAGCAATTCGAATAACCCAGGAGACGACGGATGGAAGGAGATGCTGGCACCCGCCAGCTGAACCCCACCGATGCTGAGGACGCGCCAGAGGATTCGGTAGCGGTATCCGAACCGGAGCAGACAAGCCAAGAGCAGGACAGTCCAGTCACTGAGGTGGCCGAGGAAACGGGCGACGAACGCCGTTCACCTCGCTTGGGCAGAGGCTGGCTGGTTGGAATCTGTGCGGCATTGGTGGCGCTGACCGCTGCCGCGGTGGTGGGCGGCGTCCTGTTGATCCGCGACAACCGCACCATCGACGAAATCAACCGCAACGACGCGGCGGCTCTGCAGGCGGCCAAGGACTGCGTGACGGCGTTGCAGGCACCGGACACCGCGGCGATGTCCGCGGCGCAGGTGAAGATCATGGAGTGCTCCACGGGCGCGTTCGCGGTGCAGGCGTCCTCGTACGGCGGAATCCTGGTCGAGGCGTACCAGGCCGCGAAGGTCCAGGTACAGGTGTCCGACATGCGCGCGGCCGTTGAGCGCCACGACCCGAACGGGTCGGTGGACGTGTTGGTTGCGGTCCGGATCAAGGTGACCAATTCTGATGTCAAGGATCAGGAGTCGGGTTACCGGCTACGGGTGACGATGACCCCCGACCAGGGGAGCTACCGGATCGACAAGATGGAACAGGTCACGTCGTGACCGCTGTTCTCGACGCAACCGCGAACGCAACGGCCGACGGTCCGTCGCAGACGCCGCGGCTGGCGTCGTGGCCCGCCCGCGCCTGCGCCCTGTGCCTGGACGTGCTGCTCGGCATCGGCGTGCTCGCCGTGCTGGTGCCACTGGTCCTGACCGCACCGGAGCGTGGCTGGCTCTGGTGGGTCTACATGGCGGTGGCCGCCGTCATCGTCCTGCTGATCCTGGCCAATCGGTGGCTGCTGCCCACCGTCACCGGGTGGAGCCTGGGCCGGGCACTGATGGGCATCAGGGTCGTGCGGCAAGGCGACGGTGCGGCGGTCGGCTTCGCGCGGTTGCTACTGCGCGATCTCGCCCACCTGCTGGACACTTGCGCTCTCTTGATCGGGTGGCTGTGGCCGCTGTGGGATTCGCGCCACCGCACATTCGCAGATCTGTTGCTGCGCACCGAGGTTCGCCGCGTAGACCCGCCCGCGCGGGACATGCGCCGGTTCGCCGCGAAGGTGCTCGCCGTTGCGGTGGTGGTGTGTGCGGCTTTGGTTGCACTGAACTATCTGGTGGTGTACCGCCATGAGCGGGCCGTCGATCAGGCGCGTCAGGAGATCGCAGACCAGGGGCCACGGATCGTCGAACAGATGTTGACTTACGACGTCGACACGTTGAAAGACGACTTCAACCGTGCGCAGTCGCTTGCCACGGACACCTATCGCCAGCAGTTGGTCGCTCAGCAGGAGGCGGTACAGAAGGCGGGCGCCACCTCCAACGAGTACTGGGCGGTGAGCAGCGCCGTGCTGTCGGCGGCGCCGGACAAAGCGGCGATGCTGCTGGCCATGCAGGGTCAGCGGGGCACCGACCCGGCCAACCTGCGCTTCATCACCGCGACGGTGCGGGTGGACTTCGACAAGACGAGCGACGGCAAGTGGAAAGTGGCGAACCTGAGCGTGCTGAAGAAGCCGCTGATGGGGCAGGCGCCGCAATGAGCCCTCGCCGCAGGATCGATGCCGAGGAGCCCGAGCTCTACACCACGCCGGCTCCCAAACCGCCACGCCGGTGGGGACTTCCACTGGTTGCGACCATCGCCGGCGCGCTCATCGCGGCCGCGATCGCGGCCAGCAGTCTGATGCTGGTGTCACATGAGTCCGACCGCAAGGTCGCGGTACAGGATGCCGATGTGCTCGGCTACGTGCGTTCCTTCATGACCACGTACACCACGCTCGACCCGTTCCAGGCCAACTATTACGGCGACCGTATCCAGTCGCAGGCGACCGGCGACTTCGCGAAGAGCTTCAAGGAAAAGATCAACGAAATCCTCATACAGGTGGCCCGCGTCGAGCCGACGCAGGGCACGGTGGTGGAGGCCGGCGTCCAGCGCTGGAACGACGACGGCAGCGCCGATGTACTCGTCGCGACCAAGATCTCGAGCAAGGGTGCCGACGGAAACACCGTCGAGAGCGGAAACCGTTGGGTGGTAACGGCAAAGAAGGAAGGGCAGCTGTGGAAGATCAGCCAACTGATACAGGTGATCTGACCACGGATGCGGCCGAGGCACCTTCGACGCCTACGCCCCGTGGTCGACATCGGATGCCGACGGGCAAGAAGGCGCGCAGCCCGAAAGTAGAGCCAGAACCCTCACCTGCCGAACCGCAGGACGAGCCGACCGTTGGCGAAGAGCCGATCCCGACCGCGGCCGTCGAGGAGACTGCGCCGCCCGTTGAGGAGGCTGCGCCGCCCGTCGAGGAGCCGCCCGTCAAGCAGGGCCGTCGACGCAACTTCTTCCGGCGCAACAAGTCTGAGGCTGCGCCGGCCGAGGTCGAGCCGGCCGAGGTCGAGCCGGCAGAACCGTCCAAGCCGCCAACAGATCAGATCGTCGCCGAGGAATCCGATGGCGAGACAGCCGAATCCGCCGACGGTGCCGGAGAGTCCGCGGAAGCGGAAGCCGCGGAGGCGGAACCCGAAGCTGTGGAGGCGGAACCCGAAGCCGTGGACGAGCCCGTCCTGGTTCCGCACCGACCGGCGGGCAAGCGGCTGAAGCTCGCGGCCGCCGCGGCCGCCGCGCTCTTCGTGGCGAGCGGAGCGTTCCTGGCGGCGACGGCGCAGCCGGTGATCGCCAACCGCGCACTGGTCGAGACCAAGCTGAACGTCGCCCGCACGGCAGCCAATGCGATCACCACGTTGTGGTCGTACACACCCGAGAACATGGACTCGCTCGGCGACAGGTCGGCCAAGTACCTCACCGGTGACTTCGCCTTCCAGTACCGCAAGTTCATCGACTCAATCGTGGCCACCAACAAGCAGGCGCAGGTCACGAACACCACCTCGGTGCTCGGTTCGGCGGTCGAATCGGTGAGCCCGACGGAGGCGTCGGCTGTGGTGTACACCAATTCGGTTGCGACAAGCCCGGTATCGAAGAACATCCCGTCGTTGCGGTACCTGTCCTACCGGCTGGAGATGAAGCGCGACCGCACCGACTGGCGGATCACTCGGATGACGACGATCACCACGCTGGATCTCACCCCCCAGGTGTAAGGCAGGCGCGATGCCGGTCACTTCTCCGGTCTCCCATCGGTTGACGGTGACTGGGCTGCTGTTGCTGACGTTCGGCACCGGCATGGTCGACGCGATCAGCGTGCTCGTCCTCGGCCACGTGTTCGTCGCGAACATGACCGGGAATGTGATCTTTCTCGGGTTCTGGTTCGTGCCGCATACCGTCGTCGACATGACGGCCGCCGTGGTGGCGTTCGTGAGCTTCCTCGCCGGCGCGGTGATCGGCGGCCGCTTCGCCCGCCACCTGCAGCATGACACCCGCCGCTGGGTGACAGTAGCGCTCGGTGTGGAATGCGTTGTTCTGCTGACGTTGTCGATCTTGGCGGGCACGGGCGTACTCGACTATCACGACAACACGAAGCTGATCCTGATCGCCGGCCTGGCCGTGGCGTTCGGAAGCCAGAATGCCACGGCACGCCAATTCGGCATCCAGGAGCTCAGCACCACGGTGCTGACGTCGACGATCGTCGGCATCGGCGTGGACAGCAGGCTGGCAGGCGGTAAGGGCGACCGGGAGAAGCTGCGGTTCTCGGTCGTGTTGACCATGTGCGCGGGCGCGGTGGTCGGGGCGACGATGTCGCGCTTCACCGTCGCACCCGTGATCGCCTTGGTGGCGGCGCTGGTGGCGGTGGCGGCCGTTCTGTTCTGGTTCGGGCCGCCCGTTATGGCCGACGACTAAAGTTCACGGCTATGCCATCAGTTCTCGTCACCGGCGCGGCCCGGGGCATCGGTAAGGCGATCGTCGAGCACCTGGCGTCCGCCGGCTGGGATGTGATCGCAGGCGTGCGCAGCGAGGAAGACGCCACCGCAATCACCAACGTCTACCCGCAGCGGGTGTCTGCCGTCATCCTCGACATCACGAACGCCGACCACATCGCCAGGCTGCCGGATGCGCTGCCGAAGCGGCTGGACGCGCTGGTCAACAACGCAGGGGTGGCCGTCGGCGGCCCGGTCGAGACGGTGACTTCTGAGGACTGGCGAAAGAGTCTCGAAGTCAATGTCATCGGGCAGTTCGCGGTCACCCAGGCCGTGCTCCCGTGTCTGCGGGATTCCGGTGGCCGGGTCGTGTTCATCTCGAGTGTGAACGGCAGGATCGCCACCCCGATGCTCGGCCCGTACTCGGCGTCGAAGTTCGCGCTCGAGGCGGGATGCGATGCGCTGCGGGTTGAGTTGAAGGCATGGGGCATCCCTGTCGTGCTGATCGAGCCGGCGCAGACCGACACCGACATGTGGCGCACCGCCGGCGACATGGTGTTGCAGATCGAGGCGGACATGTCGCCGGAGCACCGCGAGCTGTACGCCGCGCATATCGCCGGGATGAAAAAGTTCGTGCCGACAGCCCGCAAGATGGCGTCGCCGACGACGAAGGTGGTCGCGGTCGTGGAGCAGGCGCTGACGGTGCGTCGACCCAAGCCGCGATATGTGGTGGCACTTCTCCCCAAGGTGCAGGCGGCTGTTGTGCCCAATCTACCGACGGCGCTGCGTGATCGGATCATGACGATGTTGGTCGGACTGCCGCGCCGCCCCCGTGGCTGACTTCGTCAAGACAAACAACGACGCACCGCCGGGATTCTTCCAGCTGGAGGCGACAGGGCTGCGCTGGCTGGCGGTGGACGGCGGGGTGCGGTGTGCGCGAGTGCACGCGTATGACGAACGGTCGTTGACTCTCGAGCGGCTGCAGTCGGTGGCACCGACACGCGACGCTGCACGCGATTTCGGGGCCCGGCTGGCAGTGACGCACACCGCGGGGGCGCCGAAGTTCGGGTCAGCACCTGACGGCTGGCGCGGCGACGGCTACTTCGGCCCGCTGTCGGAGCCGTTGCCGATGTCGTTGTGCGGCCACACCACGTGGGGCGAGTTCTACGCCGAGGAGCGACTTCGACCGATGACCGCCCTCGCTGAACGACGGTTGAGCACCCATGCGAGACGGATGGTCGACGCGGTGATCGACCGGTGTCGGGCAGGCGACTTCGACGATGCCGATGGCCCGGCTCGTATCCACGGGGACCTGTGGGGCGGCAACGTTATGTGGACACCCGAGGGCGTCGTGCTGATCGATCCGGCTGCCCAAGGCGGACATCGGGAGACGGACTTGGCGATGCTGGCGTTGTTCGGGTGCCCGTATCTGGGTGAGGTGCTGGACGGGTATGAGTCGGTGCGTCCGCTGCGTGACGGGTGGCGGGACCGGGTCGGGCTGTACCAGCTGTACCCGCTCCTGGCGCACGTGGTGCTGTTCGGGGGCGGCTATGGAGGCCAGGTTGAGGCCGCGGCAACGAGCGCGTTGCGTTAGGCGCCTGATGATGTCGATCGGTTGCTGGACGGAGCATTCGATACGCGCGGGCGGGTTCCGACTTCGGTTCGCACCAACGGACTCTAATACCTGGAAACCGGCGCCCTTTTGGTCAGAGCCAGCAACATGATCGTCGTGAATCGCGGCCGTTGCTGACAATTGAGGTGTCTGCGGGACAGAACAGCGCTTAGCAGGCAATTCATATTGACGATTGTGCTATTTAATCGGTTGCCTTATCCGCCATCTGAATTGATGACGAATTGCTCAGCAATATTGTCAACGCCCCAATGCGCGGTGTTAGTGTGCCTGAGAACGAGCTGAGAAGCCACCGAAGGGACGGCGCGAATGGGCAAGCATCGCAAGATGGGTAGCACGTGCAAGAAGTTCGCCGCGCTGGGCGCCGCAGCAATTTCGACCACGGCCCTGACCGTCGCGGTGATCCCCGACTCGGAGGCGGACAACTCCCGCGACGAGTTGCTCCGTCTGCTGGCTGACATCCGACCGTTCGGCACCAATCCGCAAGCCATCCCTGACCTGACGGGTGGATTCGGCACGACGGTTTATGACTTCTCGCAAGACGGAGCGGCGCAACTGCTTGCCTTGACCGGCGGTGATTCAGACGCGGCCGAAACGCCCGGCCTCAATATCGTCACGACCGGCCCGCTATTCGCACTGCTGAGCTTGTTCGGGGTGGACTACGGCCGCGTTCCGGCGCTACCCGGTTCGATCGCCGACGAAATTAACCAAACCCCATATCTCGACCCGAGTTTCGCCGGCATTGGGAGCTTGCTCAAACCCGACCAGGAGGCAGCGGCGAAGCTTGCGCTGAAGGGGATCCTCATTGCCGCCGGCATGGGACCTATCGCAGCCAACGACGAGGTCAACAGAATCTTCGGCCCCGTGTCGAACATCGGCGATGTTCGGATCATCCCCGTCATAGGCGTTGGCTTGGGCGCCTTCGCCGCCGGCGCCGCATATCAACAGGTTGTCGATGACTTGCCGAACCAACCCGGGGGCGCCAACTCCGACGTGACCGCTCCAGGCCTCGGCAGCTTCACCGTTCTACCGATGGTTCTGTTGCTCAACCCCGGCCGCGCCAACGGCGGCCTGTTCGCGCGCGCGTTCCCATTCTTCCGGTTGTTCGGCATTGATACCGTCACCCCGGAAACGGAGGTCTCCTCCAGCGGTGGTGATCCGATCAAGATCGGCGACATCGACACGGGCTTGGCCCTTCACGGTGCGAACCTGATCCCGATCAAGCTGGATATCGGCATCCAGAACTTCCCGGCGTCGGACTTCGCGGCGTGGCCGAATCCGGTGACGCTGGCGAATAACGGTGCAGCGCTGCTGTTCCCGACTTACATCATCCGCGGGTTTGACGAAGACGCCGTCGAGGACTCGCTGGAAGATCAATTGGAGCACCAGCTTCCGGGCGTCTTGCCGACTGCCGAGAAGCCGCTGTCGTTCAACTTCTATCTGACGGTGCCCATCAACGGCGCACCGGTGCTTGAGCCCACCTATCTACCCTTCGACGTGATCAATCTCGTCACTGGTGGCGAGTTCAACAACCCGATCGGAACAGCGCTGAATCCGGTGTTGGAGAGCGCCGGAAACTTGGGCTACACGGACGTTGAGCGTGTCCAGAACTCAGATGGCGATTGGGAGTATGTCCGCACGTTCGACGACACCAATGTGCCGACGGCGTTCGGGTCGTTCCCCGATGTGGACTGGGAGAAGGTGCCCGGCGATCTTTTCAACCTGCTGGGGGTCGGGCTCAGGCAGGCGATCGACGACGGGATAACGGGCGAGCCAGGACCGAACGCGCTCGCGGAGCTCCTCAAACTGCTCGGGCTCGACACGTCGTCGGCTTCTGGCGGCTCCGGCCTCGGCCTGTCGAGCCTCAGCGATCTGAGCGATGGGCTGGTCGGCAATGCCCTTGGTTCGGCATTGCAGACCGAAAGCATTGAGACAGCAAGCTTCTCGCCGCCGCCCGTCGACTCCACGCAGACCGGATCGGGTTCGACGGTGCAACTGAACCAGACCAACTCAACCGTGCCGACTGCGGCGAAGGAAGCCGGCGAGACTCCCGTGCCGAGAAAGCAGTCGGTCGCGGAGATCTTCGAGAGGCTGGGTAATTCGGTGTCGACGCCGAAGGCAACCGCGGCGACCGGACCGAGTGCCAGCCGCCCGAATGCCGCGCTCGGAGATGCCGTCAAGCAGGCGAGCGACGGGGTGAAGAAGACCGTGGAGTCGGTGAACGACGGTTTGAAGAACGCCGTGAGCGACGTGCAGAACGCCGTGAAGGACACCGCGAAGAAGATGAGTGACGCCGCGAAGCCAAAAGAGAAGGCGGCCGACGCAGCTAGTTGAGCTCAGCGCGACCCATTTCAATCGTTCGTGCCCTGTTGAACCCGGCGCATGACGCGCTGCCTGCAGGGCTCACCGGCGGTTGCTGGCTAACAACGAAATGGTGTTTGCTGCACGGTAGCTAAGTAGCTATCAGCCTCGATTGAGGCAGTGTCCCGCAGGTGGGACACTCGCTTCGGGACGGATAAGGCCATACGAATTCCGAAGCACACGCCAAGCAATCTGATCTTGGCAACCACATCACGGCAGTGCCGATCTAGCAACTTACTCTAGCGTAGAAGTGGCAGTTCCTGACATAAGTCTGAGATCGGATTGATCAGGCGGCTACCTGCGGCTTTATATTGACGTCGCAGCTATTAAACCATCTGCTTTATGCGTTCTGCGGCCAGATAAGGACATCTCAGCAATTTTGTGACAGCCATCACAGAGGTGTTACTGTGCCTGAGAGCAACCTGAGCCACTGAGGGAAGGGCCGGTCGAGATGGCGTCGAAGCAGCGAGGATCAAAACAGCGTAAACGCGTTAGCTCTAGAGGGAAGCACCGTGCACAACAAGCGCCGAGTACTTCCCACGCAGGCAGGGTCGTCGTCGGCGCTCTCGCGACGGGTGCGTGCGCATCTGCGTTCTGGGGGATCTCCGCCGGAACCGCCAACGCAGCATGCGCCGCTATCGGCGGTCTCGGACACCTTGGCGACAACAGTTGCTCGGCCACCGGACAAGGGGCCTGGGCGTTCTCGCTGCTCCCCGGCAGCACGGCCCACGCGGTTGGCGCGAACAACGGTGCCCTGGCGATTGGGCTCAACAACACCGCGTCTTCGACTGTCGGTGCGGGCAACATTTCGACGGCGCTCGGAATCGGTAATGCCGCGAGCTCCCTTATCGCGGGGAACGGCAATTGGAATACTGCGGTCGGCCTGAACAACACCGCGTCGTCGACTGGCCTCATCGGTATCGGCGCCGAAGGCGAACCGCTTTTCGTCGAGTCGAGCGGGAACAACAATCGCAACACCGCGTTCGGCATCGGGAATACCGCGGCATCGGTCCTTGGCAACGGTAATAACAACACTGCCGCAGGCTTCTTCAACGCAGCAAGCTCGATCGGCACTCCGGGCATCAACGGGACGGTGCCCCTCGGTGCGCTTGGGTCAATAACGGGAGTCATCGACTCGACTGGGAACAACAACAACAACACGGCGCTCGGCTTCGGGAACGTCGCACTGACTGCACTCGGCAACGACAACAACAACGTCGCAGCGGGTCTTCTCAATCAGGCGGCCACTGTCGGCACCCCTGGCGTCGACGTTGACGCCGCACTTGACGCGGCCAATCTCGCGAGCCTGCTAGGACTCGACATACCCGATGGCGTCAATCTCGACCTTGTGGATGTGACCGGAGGACTGGGCGCGGATGCAACTGGCAACGGCAACAACAACTTTGCCATCGGTGCGCTCAACACGGCGCTGACGGTGTTCGGAAATAACAACAACAACATCGCGGGCGGGGTCCTGAACCAGGCGGCGACCGTCGGAACCCCGGGTATTGAGGCTTTCCTAACGGCTGTCTTGGCACCTGACACGTTGGATATACCCGTTCTGAACGCAGCCCTGGACCTGGAGCCGACCGGCAACAACAACAACAACATCGGTCTGGGCCTGGGCAATACCGCGGCCACCGTGTTGGGCAACAACAACAACAACGTGGCGGCGGGCCTCGTCAACCAGGCCGTCACCGTCGGCACCCCCGGGATCGACCTTCTTGCCACCCTGCTCGGGGTGGACGTGGCGAAGGTGAAAGCCAGCCCCACCGGTAACGGCAATAACAACTGGGGGTTGGGCGCAGGCAATACCACAGCCACCCTTCTGGGCAATAACAACAAGAACACGGCTCTCGGCGCACTTAACCAGGCGGTGACGGTCGGTACCCCGGAGATCGCGGCGAACATCATCGGCGTGGTCAACGCCACCGTTACCGGAACCGGCAACGGCAACGGCAACACTGGGATCGGCATCGGCAACACCACCGGCACAGTGTTCGGCAATACCAATAAGAACCTCGCCGCCGGTCTCAACAATGTGGCGGCGACGGTAGGGACCCCGGGCGTCATACTCAACGGCAACCCGCTGCTGCTGCCGACGGGCAACGGAAACACGAACGTCGCCATCGGCAAGGACAACACCGCCCGAACCCTGCTGGGCAACCTGAACAAGAACATCGCCGTCGGGGCCAAGAATGTGGCATCCAC
>Ga0075363_100000997_pt1 | contig 10133 bp, 6 predicted proteins | sample EndMetdeltDD1763_FD_71470 | JGI IMG/M metagenome (GOLD analysis project Ga0075363, IMG submission 71470) | Populus endosphere microbial communities from Tennessee, USA - Endosphere MetaG P. deltoides DD176-3 | ecosystem: Host-associated > Plants > Roots > Endosphere | place: USA: Tennessee...
ACCCAGGAGAACGGGATGACGTCAGCGAGCCGGACCGGCGTCGATCTCATGGGCCACCACCCTCGTCGGCACCAGCTTGGGCACCCGCTGGTCGACGTGCGACTCCCGCACGGACCCGGCGCCGAGGAAGGTGCTGCCGTGCCGCGCGCCGCCGTGCTCGGGGTCGTCGAGCCGGGCGAGGTCGGACTTGCGCACCAGGTAGCCAGTGATCCGGATGAAGTCGTTGCTGTCGAGGTTGAAGGTGAAGTCCCGCATCCCGGTGCGGAAGGCGCCGCGGATCACGTCGACCACAGCGGCGGGGTTGCGGCGCGCGGTCTCGTCGAGGGCGAGGACGTCGCTGATGCCGGCGGGGAACAGCTCGTGGTGCGGGGTGATCGTGCGCAGGTGCTGGACCAGGCCCGGCTCCTCGCCGACGGGGATCCGGCAGCCGGCGGTGACGCCGATGTCGGAGTCGATGCCGGACTGGGAGTGCAGCAGTGCCCGGCCGTGGTTGCCCTCGCAGTACGGCAGCGGCCGCATCGCCACGAGGTCGCTGACCCGGACCAGGATCTGCTCGGCGAGCTCGTTGGCCTCCGGGTCGTGGCCGTAGCGACCCGACCCGCCCTCGTGCTCGAGGACCCGGGCGACCGCCTCGGCCAGGCCGTAGACGCCGAACATCGCGCTGTAGCGGTCGAGGTGCAGCAACCCGTCGGTGACCAGCCAGGAGTGCTCGAAGAACCCGGCTTCCTCGACCAGGTGCCGGATCCGGGCCTCCATCAGCTCCGCGGTCAGCTCGACGTAGTGGGGGAGCAGCTCGTCGAGGTACGAGTCCCGGCTCCCGGTGTGCCGCTCGGCGACCTCGGCGAGGTTGAGCCGCACCAGCGTGTGCGAGCCGCCGCCGGCCGGCAGCGAGTTGTAGCAGGAGGCGACGCCGTACGCCGGCCCCAGGCCGGCCACCATCATCGGGTGGTTGACGAAGTGCGGCTGCCCGCACTCGAAGACCGTCTCGACGGCGTCGCGGACCAGCTCGTCGGGGGTGAGCTCCGGGTCGACCCGCAGGCTGAGGTTGGGGACGACCTGGCGCAGCTCGCGCTCCAGCTGGAGGGCGACCCGCACGACCCGCCCGTCGCCGGGGCCGAGGTTGGCGTGGGTGAAGGCGTCGGGGAACATCCGGTCCAGGGAGATCCAGAACAGCCGCAGCTTGCGGTGCAGCTCGGCGTCGTCCACACCCTCGGCGTACGGCTCGAGCAGGGCGTCGAGGTCACCCAGCCAGACCGGGTAGCCGGTGATCGAGGGCACCTGCGAGTAGGCGATCAACAGCGTGGTCAGCGCCTCGTCCAGGTCCTGCGGCGGCTCGAGCTCGAGGAAGGCCGAGCCGTCGCGGAGCAGGGTCGCGTAGTCGGGCAGCACGTAGCGCGGCCGGTGCGGCGCGTTGCCCTCGTACATGTCGCAGATGACTCGCTTCTCCAGCGCCTCCGCGCAGGCCTCCGAGACCGGTGGCGGCTCGAGCGCGTTCTCGGCGAGCACGGCGAGGTTGTGCATGCGCTGGCGGTAGGTCAGCCGCGGGTCGTCGACGACGTCGCGCACCAGGCGGCGCAGCTCCAGGATGTCCACCCCTCCAGGGTGTTCCCTCGGCGAGTTCCTGCCCCAGAGTCCTAGGTCCCGGTCCTAGGTCCCGGGTCCGCTCAGATGCGGCCGCACCGGTCCAGGCCGTGCGCCACGGATTCCCGAGGTTTGAGCTCGACTACCTCGTCGGGCGCTGGTGGGCCCAGGGTGACCGGCTCCCCGATCTCGAGGAGGGTGAGCTCGGCGACCAGGTGGAGGTCTGCCAGCCCCGGGACCGGCTCGACCCCGGCCTCCTCGCCGACGGCGAGGACGTCGTCCAGGGCCACCCGGTAGCCGGTGAGGGCACCATCCTCGACCGTGAAGGTCACCGGCACGTTGCCGTAGCCCGATTCCAGGTTGAGCATCAGCTGCATCACCTCGCCGAAGGGCTCGGCGGCGGTGCGCAGGGGAACCGTCGCGTCGATCGTGGTCGCCGTCGAGCCGGTCTGCTGTGCGGGGGTGAAGAGGATCTGCACGCTGGGCGGGACGAGCTCCGAGGTCGGGCTCTGTGGGTCCAGTCGCCGGTGCGCCCAGCAGCCGGTCAGGTCCGTGCCTTGCCCGCCCCGGAACCAGAGATCGGTCCGGTCGGAGATCGTGGTCAGGTTCCTGGGCTTCGCGCCCGCCGCCGCCCTCAGCGCGAGCGAGGCCGGTGGGTCCACCTGGTAGACGCCGGTCTCGCGGATCACCCAGCCGCCCTGCGCCCCGCTGACCGTGAGCCGCCACTCGCCGGTCCTGGCGTCGCGGAGTCCTGCCATGGCCGTCTCCAAGGCGTCGGCGGGGGGTGCCGGGGGGAGTGAGCTGGTCGGAGATGCCGTCGTCGAGCTGCCGGGGGAGCCGGACGTCGGGCTGCTGGGCGAGGCGTCCGGCGTAGCGTCGTCGCCGCTGCAGGCGCCGAGGGCCAGGCCCAGCGACAGGACGAGTGGTGCGGCGGGCCAGAACCTGGGCATGGGACCTCCGAGAACGTGGCTACGGTGACGTCATGGTGCACGAACAGGGCGAGGAGTCGTTCGTCTCCTTCGGCGAGCAGGGTGCGCAGCTGACGTACGGCAGCTATCTCCGGCTGCCGCAGCTGTTGGACTCCCAGCACCTCGAGTCGGATCCGCCGGCGCACGACGAGCTGCTGTTCATCACGATCCACCAGGTCTACGAGCTGTGGTTCCAGCAGCTCCTGCACGAGGCGACCGCTGCCCGCGACGCGATGAGCCGCGGAGAGCTGTGGTGGGCGCAGCACCTGCTGCAGCGGATGCAGGTCGTCGAGCGGGTCCTCGTGCACCAGGTCGACGTGCTGGAGACGATGACCCCGCAGGACTTCCTGGAGTTCCGGCAGCGGTTGGCGCCGGCCAGCGGGTTCCAGTCCGTGCAGTTCCGCGAGCTCGAGTTCCTCTCCGGCGCCAAGGACCCGGCGTACGTCGAGCGGTTCCGCGGGATCACCCCTGCCGAGAAGGCGCGGCTCGACGCGCGGCTCGCCGAGCCGTCGCTGTGGGACGCCTTCCTCGACGTGCTTGGCGCCCACGACCTCCCGTGCGGCACCGACGACGAGGTCCTGGCCTCCCTGCGCACCGTCGCCCACGACCGGTCGCAGTACGCGCCGGTCTGGGCGGTCGCCGAGGCGTTGCTCCAGCACGACGAGCTCGCGGCCCAGTGGCGGGCCCGGCACGTGACGATGGTCGAGCGGATGATCGGCGGGAAGTCCGGTACCGGCGGTTCCAGCGGCGCGCCCTACCTGCGCTCCCGGCTCGACCTGAAGTACTACCCGCTGCTGTGGGCGCTGCGTTCGGAGCTGTGAGCGGGAACCCACCGGGGTTGGTGTCGGTCGGGTTCGTTCCTCGGGTGGTCGTGGGCGGCCGCGCGCGTACCAGCCCGACGCTCGCCGTCAAGGATGCTTCGCACCGCTGCGCGGTCGGCTTCGCCGATCCTTGACTGCGAGCCTCTGTCGGGCCGGTAGCGGCGCGCTTCAACGGCGAGGGCTCCGCCCACGCCGCCGCATGCGCGGCCGCCAACTCCGGGCGGTGGGTTGTGGCCCGGTCAGCGGCGTCGGAGGGGGCCACAGGTCACCGCTGGTCCGGGCCCGCCCCCCCCGCGGGCGGTGAGCCAGGGTCGCTTTGGCACTGCGGAACCGACCCTCACGCACCGCCCGCACGGTGTGTCCCGGCGACACCCCGGCGTGGGCGGTGAGCCAGGGTCGCTTCGGTCCGGCGGAACCGACCCTCACGCACCGCCCGGCCGGCGTGTTGTCCACGTCGGCACGCACGTCGGCACGCACGCCGGCACTCACGCCGGGCACCGCGCATGACCACCAAGCCGCCCGAGCGCGGGTATCACGCTCGACCACCACACCCCCCATCCCGGCACGCGAGGCCAGCCCCGAGGTCTAACGTGGGACCCGTGTCAACGACGACGCACGAGGCGGACAAGTCTGCGCTCCTCGACCGGGCCATCCAGCTCGCGCAGGGCAGCAAGGGGAGCGGAGGTCCGCCGCACGGGAGCGTCGGTGACCTGCTACGGGCGTACTACCGGCACGTGGCCGTCGAGGACCTCGCCGACCGCAGCGACGTCGACCTCTACGGCGCTTTCGCGTCGCAGTACAAGCTGGCGATGACCCGGCCCCAGGGGACCGCCAAGGTGCGGGTGCACACCCCGACGCTGAGCGACAGCGACTGGTCGGCCGGTGGGCGGACCGTGGTCGAGGTCGTGGTCGACGACATGCCGTTCCTCGTCGACTCGCTGACCATGGAGCTGTCCCGACAGCTGCGGGACGTGCACGTGGTCATCCACCCCGGCTTCGACGTGGTCCGCGACATCACGGGTGCGCTGCAGTCGATGGCTCCTGTGCCCGACGGCGCGCTGGAGCCCGAGGGCGAGGCCGTGCGCGAGTCGTGGATGCACGTCGAGATCGACCGGCTGCCCGAGGGCGACGACCCTGCCCGGCTGGTCGAGGACATCCAGAGCGTGCTGCGCGACGTACGCGAGGCGGTCGAGGACTGGCACAAGATGCACGCCCGGATCGAGGAGATCGCCGACGGGCTGCGTACGTCGCCGCCGCCGCTGGAGGCCGACGAGGTGCGCCAGGCTGCCGAGCTGCTGGAGTGGCTGGGCAACGAGCACTTCACGTTCCTCGGCTACAAGGAGTACCGGCTCGAGACCCACGACGACGGGGACCACCTGCGGGCCGTGCCGGGCACCGGTCTGGGGATCCTGCGCAGCGACTCGGACATGTCGGAGTCGTCGGGGCGGCTGCCCGACGCGGTGGCGGCCAAGGCACGGGAGAAGACGCTGCTCGTGCTGGCCAAGGCCAACTCGCGCGCGACCGTGCACCGGCCGGCGTACCTCGACTACGTCGGTGTGAAGACCTTCGACGCCGACGGCGAGGTCGACGGCGAGCGGCGCTTCCTCGGGCTGTTGTCCAGCGCGGCGTACACCGAGTCGCTGATGCGTATCCCGCTCATCGGCGAGAAGGCCGCGGCCGTCCTCCGGCGCAGCGGGTTCGACCCGCGCAGCCACGCCGGCAAGGCGCTGATGGACACCCTCGAGACCTATCCGCGCGACGAGCTGTTCCACACGCCGGTCGACGAGCTCGCACCGATGGCCGAGGCCGCGATGGCCGCCGGGGAGCGGCGCGCGGTGCGGATGCTGATCCGGCGCGACACCTACGGGCGCTACGTCTCGGTGATCGTCTACCTGCCGCGGGACCGCTACAACACCGCGGTGCGCGAGCGGTTCGCGCGGATCCTGCAGGAGCGGCTGCACGGGGAGTCGACCGACTTCACGGTGCGCATCAACGAGTCGACCACGGCTCGGGTCCACTTCGTCGTGCACCTGCCCAAGGGCACCGACGACAACGGGGGCATCCCCGAGGTCGACACCGCCGACCTCGAGCGCCGGCTCACGGAGGCGTCGCGTTCCTGGCGTGACGACTTCGTCTCGGCCGTCATCGCGGAGTACGGCGAGGAGGTCGGGACCGTTCTCGGGCGGAGGTACGCCGACGCGTTCCCCGAGGCCTACAAGGAGGACTTCACCGCCCGGACGGCCGCGGTCGACCTCGGCCGGCTGGAGTCGATCCAGGGCGAGGAGGGGATCGGCCTCTCGCTCTACGAGCCGCTGGATGCCGGCCCGGGAGAGGCCCGGCTCAAGGTCTACCGGGTCGGGCCGCCGCTGTCGCTCTCCGAGGTGCTGCCGGCCCTGTCGTCGATGGGCGTGGAGGTCGTCGACGAGCGGCCCTACACGCTGGAGGGGCAGCAGCGCTCCTCGATCATCTACGAGTTCGGGCTGCGCCACGGAGACGGCCAGCCGGCCGGCACGCGGCAGCTGTTCCAGGACGCGCTGCGGGCGATCTGGGACGGCGACAACGAGATCGACGGCTTCAACGGGCTGGTGCTCGGGGCCGGGCTGACCTGGCGGCAGGCGACCGTGCTGCGCGCGTACGCCAAGTACATGCGCCAGGGGAACAGCCCGTTCGCGCAGGACTACATCGAGGACGCGCTGCGCATCAACGTCGACATCACCCGGCTGCTGGTGCGGCTGTTCGAGGCGCGGTTCGACCCGACGCGGGAGGAGGACCGGGAGGCCGAGCAGCAGCGGATCGAGACGGCGATCGCCCGCTCCCTCGACGACGTGGCGAGCCTCGACCACGACCGGATCCTGCGGTCCTACCTCACCCACATCAAGGCGACCCTGCGCACGAACTACTACCGGGGGCACACGGGCGGCGGCGCGACCGGTGAGGGATCCGCCCGGGCGTACCTCTCGCTCAAGCTCGAGCCGTCGGCGATCCCGGACCTCCCGATGCCGCGGCCGCAGTTCGAGATCTTCGTCTACTCGCCTCGCGTCGAGGGTGCCCACCTGCGCTTCGGTCCGGTGGCCCGCGGCGGCCTGCGCTGGTCGGACCGCCGCGACGACTTCCGCACCGAGGTGCTGGGCCTGGTCAAGGCGCAGATGGTGAAGAACACCGTGATCGTGCCGGTGGGCGCGAAGGGCGCGTTCTTCTGCAAGCAGCTGCCCGACCCAGGGGAGCGGGACGCGTGGCTCGCCGAGGGCAAGGCCTGCTACCGCACGTTCATCTCGGGCCTGCTGGACATCACCGACAACCTCGTCGACGGCGAGACCGTGCCGCCCGCCGACGTGGTCCGCCACGACGGCGACGACTCCTACCTCGTGGTCGCCGCCGACAAGGGCACCGCGACGTTCTCCGACCTCGCCAACGAGGTCGCGCTGGGCTACGGGTTCTGGCTCGGCGACGCGTTCGCCAGCGGCGGCTCGGTCGGCTACGACCACAAGGCCATGGGCATCACCGCTCGCGGCGCCTGGGTCTCGGTCCAGCGGCACTTCCGCGAGCGGGGCATCGACTGCCAGCGCGAGGAGTTCACCTGCGTCGGCATCGGCGACATGTCGGGCGACGTGTTCGGCAACGGCCTGCTCTGCTCGGAGACGACCCGGCTGGTCGCGGCGTTCGACCACCGCGACGTGTTCGTCGACCCGAGCCCGGACGCCGCGGCGTCGTACGCCGAGCGGCGTCGGCTCTTCGAGCTGCCGCGCTCGTCCTGGCAGGACTACGACAAGGACCTGATCTCCGAGGGCGGCGGGGTGTTCCCGCGCAGCCTCAAGTCGGTGCCGGTCTCGCCGCAGATGCGCGAGGCCCTCGGGCTGTCCGACGAGATCGGCGAGACGGCGACACCGGCGCAGCTGATGAAGGCGATCCTGCAGGCGCCGGTCGACCTGCTCTGGAACGGCGGCATCGGGACCTACGTCAAGGGCCGGGGCGAGAGCCACGCCGACGCCGGCGACAAGGCCAACGACGCGATCCGGGTCGACGGCCGCGAGGTACGGGCGAAGTGCGTCGGCGAGGGCGGCAACCTCGGCCTGACCCAGGAGGGCCGCGTCGAGTACGCGCTCGAGGGTGGCGACGGGGGCGGGCGGATCAACACCGACTTCATCGACAACTCCGCCGGAGTCGACACCTCCGACCACGAGGTCAACATCAAGATCCTGCTCGACCGCGTGGTCAAGGGCGGCGACCTCACCGAGAAGCAGCGCAACGGGCTGCTGGTCGACATGACCGACGAGGTCGCCGACCTGGTGCTGCGCGACAACTACGAGCAGAACCTGGCCCTGGCCAACGCGCTGGCGCACGCGCCGTCGCTCCTGCACGTGCACGAGGACGTCATGCGCCAGCTCGAGCGGGACGGCGTGCTGAACCGCGAGGTCGAGGGACTGCCGTCCAGCCGACAGGTACGCCGGCTGCTCGAGCGCGGTGAGGGCATGAGCGCGCCGGAGCTGTCGGTGCTCATGGCCTGGACCAAGATCGTGCTCGCCAAGGAGCTGCTCGCGGGTGACCTGCCCGACGACCCGTACCTCGAGCTGGACCTGCGGGCCTACTTCCCGACCGCGATCCGCGAGGGCTTCCTCGACCAGGTCGACACCCACCCGCTGCGCCGGGAGATCATCGTGACGCAGGTCGTCAACGACCTGGTCAACGGCGCCGGCATGACGTTCTGGCCGCGGCTGGCGGGGGAGACCGGCGCCGACGCGGCGGACCTCACCCGGGCCAACTTCGTGGCTCGCGAGATCTTCGGGTCGCTGCCGCTGCGCGAGGAGCTCAAGGGCTACGACAACGAGCTGGACGCCGCGCTGCAGACGTCGATGAGGATCGAGATGCGCACCCTGGTGGAGCGCGCCTCGCGCTGGCTGGTCACCAACCGGCGGCCGCCGCTGGACAGTCAGGCGACGGTGGACGAGTTCGCCGGACCGGTCCAGGCGACGATGGCGCAGCTGCCGGACCTGATGACCGGGCGCGAGCTCGCTGCCTACCACGAACGGCGCGAGCAGCTGGTCAAGCGCGGAGCCCCCGAGGACCTCGCCGCGCGGGTCGCGGTGCTGCCGCCGGCGTACACGCTGCTCGGGATCGTCGAGACCGCCCTGCGCGACGGCCTCGAGCCCGCGGACGTCGCCCGGGTCCACTTCGCCCTGGGCGAGCGGCTCGGCGTGCCGGCCCTGCTGCAGCGGATCGTGGCGCTCCCGCGCGCCGACAAGTGGCAGACGATGGCGCGGGCCGCGCTGCGCGACGACCTCAACGGCGTGCACACCCAGCTCACCGCGCAGGTGCTGCGCACGACCTCCGACGGCGCCAGCGCGCCGGCCCGGATCGCCGAGTGGGAGGAGTCGGACGCCGTCCTGGTCTCGCGCGCCGCGGAGACCCTGGGCCAGATCTGCGCGGACGAGGACACGGACCTGGCGCGGGTCTCGGTCGGGTTGCGGGTGGTGCGGGGGCTGCTCGCCTAGGACGTCAGAGCCCTAGACCACGATGAGGTCCACCGTCCGGTCGAGCCGGCGCAGGTCGTGCGGGTCCGAGGTCACGATGGCTGTCTCGAACTCGCGCGCACACAGGACGACGGACGCGTCGATGACGTCCGAGGTCCCCGTGACGCCGCAGAGCCGGCCGGCCATCCGGGCGGCTACCGGGTCGAGGGTGCGGATGCGGAGATTCCGGCTCGCCAACAGCTGCGCCAGTGGCGCCTGGCGTCGACCGTCGCGCCACACCTGACCGACGACCCCGGCCGGCACGTAGACGAGCGATCCGACCTGGCGAGCGTGCTTGAGCCTGCCGACGACCTCACGGTCCGCACGCTCGTACCCGATCAGAGCACCCGCGTCCAGGGTCAGGCCGCTCACAGACCCAGCTCGCGGTCGAAGCGCTCACGCTCCGCATCAGTGAGCGGTCCTCCAGTCCTGTCGAGCATCTCGTCGAGCAGGGCATCGAGCCCGTCGCCGTTCTCGAACTCGAGCAGTGCACGCTCGACATAGGCAGACACGCTCGGTGCCCGACCCTCTGCCACTGCCCGCTTCGCCGCTGCGACCCTGGCCGGGTCCAGGGTCACGGCGATCTTGGCCTTGGTGGTCATACCAAGCATCATACTGATCCTCCCCGTGGCTCCCGTCGATTCCACCAGGGTCCGCCGGCCCTCGGCGGCCGCTCTCCACAGGTCTAAACGCTTGGCCCGATGTCGGTGCCCGGACGTACGGTGGTCGACGATGACATCGACCGCGCCGGAGGCCCCCGAGGACAGGGCGGAACCCCCGGCCGGCGTGCACTCGCTGTGGCGGCTGCGCGGCTACCTGCGCCCCCACGCGAGGTCGCTGGTCGTCATGGCCTTCGCCGCGGTCGGCGCGGTCGCGCTGACGACCACGATCCCGCTCGTCACCAAGGCGGTGATCGACGGGCCGATCACCGACCGGGACCTCGGCGGGCTCTGGCCGCTGGGCCTCCTGGCCCTCGGGCTCGGGGTCATGGAGGCGGCCCTGATCTGGGTACGCCGCTGGGTGCAGTCCGGGGCCGTCCTCGGTCTCGAGACGCAGATCCGCCACGACCTCTACGAGCACCTGCAGCGGCTGCCCATGAGCTTCCACTCCAGGTGGCAGTCCGGGCAGCTCCTGTCCCGGGTCACGCAGGACCTCTCCGCGATCCGGGGCTTCGCGGGGTTCGGGCTGCTCTACCTGATCCTCAACGTCCTGCAGGTCACCGTCGTGACCGGGATCCTGCTGCACATGTACTGGCC
>Ga0075363_100000998_pt1 | contig 10133 bp, 11 predicted proteins | sample EndMetdeltDD1763_FD_71470 | JGI IMG/M metagenome (GOLD analysis project Ga0075363, IMG submission 71470) | Populus endosphere microbial communities from Tennessee, USA - Endosphere MetaG P. deltoides DD176-3 | ecosystem: Host-associated > Plants > Roots > Endosphere | place: USA: Tennessee...
TCCGGTCAGCCGGCTCCCGGCAGGAGGGCCGTAGTACCCTCCGGGTGGAGCCCCGGACCGCCCGTACGCGCGTTCGTGACACGCGCGGCAGGCACCGCGCCCCGTCCCACCTTGAAGACACCTCTAGAAAGTGCCCCTCATGGACAGGGTGAGAGGACTATATTCGATGAGAACAAATCAAGAACGTTTTTTACTAAAAGCAAAATTGGGGTTGTAGGATGGGTTGAGCGCAGCGAAACCCATCGATGGAAAGTGGTCGCGATTGGCCCGGCGAAGCCAAAGGTGATGATCTGGCATGGACCGGAAAACCGGGATCGGTGCGTTGCGCAAAGGCGATGAGTTTCGCTGCGCTCAACCCATCCTACGCGCTGCGGGCTAGAGGCTATGATCGGGCCTGAAATGGCAGTTGCCGCGAAGCGGTGTCAAATCCCATGAGGGACGCCCGACATGGCCATCTTGCCGCGCCTAACGCACGCGAACCTCTGGAGCACGATTGCGAAGTTTCCTCCGGAAGTTCTACGCGATGACTCGGCTCGATCATTCACTTTAACGGTGGCGATTATTAAGTACTACTTCGGCTTGGATTGGCTTGAGAGACACGCCGGTGACAGCGCCCCGATAGATGGTGTCTTTAGACAGCGGTTCGATGATCCGGTGAAAGGTGAGATTCAATCGTTCCGGTTAGTCGACTTCTCGGAATTGCTTTTCAATCTTCAGCACATTGCCGGGTTTGATGAATGTATTGATCGTATGCGATCAGGCGATGTTGAAGGGCCGCTTGCTGAGCTGGATTTCGGACGAATGCTGGCACTGAACCGCATCAAGTTTAAGTTCGTGATCCCGCAGGGAGTTGAAGGTAACGACTACGACATCGAAATATTCCTCAATGACGGAATCGGTGTGTGCGCCGACGCGAAGTGCAAGATCGAGGCAACAGACTATAGCGAAGCGACCGTTAGAAATTCGCTTCAGAAGGCGAGAAAGCAGTTTCCTGGCGATAAGCCTTCAATGATCTTCATCAAGGTCCCATCACGCTGGTTGACTGAACTCGATAAGGGAATGGAGCTAAAGGCCATCGCTGCGAAATTTCTTCGTGGAACGGGTCGAATAGTTTCAATGAAGTTTTATACAATGGGTTTGCACTACAGAAATACGATAATGTCTCACGTCCACGCATTCGATGAAGTGCCAAACCCAAAGAATCGGTTTGATACCGAACGGGATTGGAACCTATTCGACAGTACACCGGAGCAACGTGGTCTACCGGACGTGTGGCAGCGAATCCTCTTTTTTCCGAAGAAACAAGCGTAGCCAGGATGAGCGGCTGCGCGGCCACGACGTCCGAGCTACGCGCTGAGCCTGGCCGCTGGCGCGCTTTCCCCTCGCCCCGCGAAGCGGGGAGAGGGTGCCCGAGCGCAGCGAGGGCGGGAGAGGGAAAGCGCGCGCGTTGCGGCGCTCGCGCGTTTGTCCCGGATTTCGCTTCGCTTCATCCGGGCTACGAATTGAGTGCGTCAACGCGTTTTGGCCCCCGCTACGAATTCTCGTAGGCGTCATCATCATTTCCAATTGTCCGATCAGCGTTCGTGAATTGCGCGCCGTTCACCCGACGCTAGGATGTGCGCCTTCATCCGGAGCCCCTCATGTCCCGTCCACCATTCCCGCCCTTCACGCCTGAGACCGCCGCGCAGAAGGCGCGCATGGCGGAGGATGCCTGGAACACGCGCGAGCCCGCGCGCGTCGCGCTCGCGTATACGGAGGACAGCCGCTGGCGCAATCGCGCGGAGTTCGTGAAGGGCCGCGCCGAGATCGAGGCGTTTCTCACGCGCAAGTGGGCGCGCGAACTCGACTACCGGCTGATCAAGGAAGTCTGGGCGTTCCGCGAAAACCGGATCGCGGTGCGCTTCGCCTACGAGTGGCGCGACGACTCAGGCCACTGGTTTCGCTCCTATGGCAACGAGAACTGGGAGTTCGACGAGCACGGCCTGATGCGGCTGCGCATCGCGAGCATCAACGACCTGCCGATCAAGGAGAGTGAGCGGAAGTATCACTGGCCGCTCGGGCGGCGGCCGGACGATCATCCGGGGTTGAGCGAGTTGGGATTGTAGCGCTGAACACACTCCGCTCACCCCGCGAAGGCGGGGGTCCAGAAAGAGAAAGAACTGGATTCCCGCTTTCGCGGGAATGAGCGGAGTTTGGTGAGACACCGGAGCGCATGCCACCCCCGATGCGTATTGGCCACAGGTTCCAACAGCCTGTTGGCATCGTTGAGGCTTTCTTAAATCAAATGCTCCAGTTTTCCGGGCATGACGCGTGGAGTGGCCCGGTATCTCGTCGGCTCCCTCGTCGTTCTCGCTCTCGCGGCCTGCGGCAAAGTCATGTTTGCCGAGCGCGAGGCGTGGCGGCACGAAGCGGAAGTCGCATGCCTCAAAACGGGACTCGTGAAAGAGGGCCCGTCGGTTTCGCGCGTCCAGCCGATCACCGGCCCCGGCATGTGCGGCGCGGATTTCCCCTTGAAGGTCGCGGCGATCGGCGAAGGCTCGGCGGTCGGATACAATGACGACCTGCGCCCGCCGAGCGGAATTCCCGCTGCGCGCCAGCCGCTGAGCGTTCCGCCGCCAGCAGCGCCCGGTTACGGGCAGTATCCGCAGTCCTATCCGGCCGCGCCGCAATACGGCGCGCCTCAGCAATACCCAGCACCGCAACAGTACCCGGCGGCCCAGCAATATCCCGCGCCCCAGCAGTACCCGGCGCAACAGTATCCCGCGCCGCGGCCGGCGTATCCGCAGCAGAGCGCTCAGCCGCAGAGCGGGCCGATGACCTTGCGCCCGCCCGGCGTCCCGGCGGCGGAGGAAGAAGATTACGACGACGACGCGCAGCCGCCGCAGCAGGGCTATCCGCAGCAACGCGCGCCGAACGACTATCGGCCGCCCGCGGTCTCGGCGCCCTATGGCGCACCACAGAACGTGCCGCTCGGGCGCGAGCGCATGCCGGTGACGACGGGGGCCGTGAACGTGCAGCCGACCGCGACGCTCGCGTGTCCCATCGTGTCGGCGCTCGACACCTGGTTTGCGCAGGGCGTGCAGCCTGCGGCGCTGCGCTGGTTCGGCGTGCAGGTCGCGGAAATTCGTCAGATCTCCGCCTACTCGTGCCGCGGCATGAACGGGCAGCGCGGCGCACGGATTTCCGAGCATGCGTTCGGCAATGCGCTCGACATCGCGTCGTTCACGCTGGCGAACGGCCGCAAGGTGACGGTGAAGGACGGCTGGCGCGGCGCGCCCGACGAGCAGGGCTTTTTGCGCGACGTGCATGCGAGCGCGTGCCAGCAGTTCTCGACCGTGCTGGCGCCGGGCTCGAACGTCTATCATTACGATCACATCCACGTGGACCTGATGCGGCGCGCGAGCGGCCGGCAGGTGTGCAATCCGGCGCCGATCCCGGGCGACCAGATCGCCGCAAGGCTCGGCTATGGCGGCCGTACGGCGTCGCGTCAGGCGGACACGGAGCCGACCGGGTCGATCAAGAAGCCCAAGCGCGAGCCGACCTTCCGCAAGATGCTCGGCCGCGACGAGGTCTATGACGGCCTGCCGCGCGCCGTTGCTGGCGAAGACTGAACCGGCCGCGCCGAACCCTCGATCCCCATCAGCCGACGGACCCCCTTGGCGGGGCCGCGTCCTGTGCGTCAGTCGGAGGCCAGCGGGTATTTCCGTAGTATTACCCAGCTGAAAATATACATTCCGAAGCAAAGACTACTGAAATCTACGTATCCAGCTTGTATCATTGCGCGAAATTCGTCTTTGACACCTCTCCTGGCTGGGTGCGGAAACGGTTTGTCTACGCATTCGTGATTACTTCCGCTGCGTCAGTGGGGACCCTGATGCGGGTGGTGGTGGTCGATCAAAGCCGCACGATGCGGCTTTACGTGGCGGGTTTGCTCGGTGCCCGGGACCACGAGGCCGTGGCGTTGGCCGATGGGCCGGCGGCGCTCGCGTATCTGCGCGACAATCCCGACATCGGCGCGCTCATCACCTCGGCCGAACTTACCGGCATGTCCGGCATGGAGTTGTGCTGGGAGACGCGGCTGCTCGCCGGGCGCGACCGGCCGATCTACGTAATCCTGATGTCGTCGAGCATCGACAAGAGCAAGCTCGGCGAGGCGCTGGACTCGGGCGCCGACGACTTCATCTCCAAGCCGCCGGTGCCGGACGAGCTTTACGCGCGCCTGCGCGCGGCCGAACGCTTCGTCACGATGCAGCGCGAACTGGTGCGGCTCGCCAACGTGGACGCGCTCACCGGCGTGCACAACCGTCGCGCCTTCTTCGAGAAGGCCGAGCAGATGGAGAACTGCGAGGCGCTCGCCGCCATCATGCTCGACATCGACCATTTCAAGCGCATCAACGACGTCTACGGCCACGACGCCGGCGACCGCGCGATCACGGCGGTTGCCCGCACGGTCGCCGATGAGGGCGTGATGATCGGGCGGCTCGGCGGCGAGGAGTTCGCGGTGCTGCTCGGCGGCGCGTCGCTGGAGGCGGCCGCCGCACTCGCCGAGCGGCTGCGCGTGCGCATCGGCGCGCTGTGCTTTGAGACCGAAAGCGGGCCGAAGTCGCTGACCTGCTCGTTCGGGGTGAGTGCGCGCAAGGGCGGCGAGACCATCGACACGCTGCTCAAGCGCGCCGACGTGGCGCTCTACGCTGCCAAGACCGGGGGCCGCAATCGCGTGGTCGCCGCCGACGCCGTCACGACATTCACCGGCAGCGTCCACGCGCTCGCAAGCTAGCGCCCCATCGTTCTGGGTTGAATCAGAGCCGGGCTCTAGCTGTTTGCTTGAGCATGATCTTGTCCGAAAACCGGTTCCCACTTTTCGGGATCATGCTCCGGCGCGCCGCGCCGGTTAACAAAATGTGAATTTGAACCTTAAACTTCCTCGCTGCGACCAACGCGCAGAGGGGAGTTCTCCATGCGCCGTTATCTCATGCCCGGTCTGGTCGCGCTCGCTGCGTCCACGATCTATGTCCACGCCGCGACGCCATCCGCGCCGAACCAGCCGCAGCCGCAATCGTTCCGCAAGCTCGAATTCTCGCGCACTGCCGGCTGGGAAGTCGCCGCCATCGGCAATGACGAGAAGGTCAACCACTGTGCGCTGACGCGCGGCGCCAAGAGCGCGGAGCTGACCGCGGGCGAGCCGAAGTTCACGGTGATCGCCGACGGCAAGTGGACGATCTTGCGCGTGCGCGACGTCAGCTACCAGTTCACCGAGAAGAAAGCGCTGGAGGTCACCGTCGTGACAGCCGAGGGCGCCGAGAGCAAGCCGCTGGCCGCGACCGGCGGACCGGACCTCGCCGACATCCGCTTCACCGCGGAGGAGCGCGAGGCGCTGCTCGCCAGCAAGCACCTCGACGTCCGCATGGGCGAGGGCAGCGTGCGGCTGTCGTTCGCGAACCTGCGCGAGGCGAAAGCCGATTTCGACAAGTGCATGGCCAATGTCGGCGCGCCGGCGAAAGGCTGGAGCAAGCGCGAGGTCGACAACCTCATCACCCAGGTCAAGCGCGGCACCGCCAAGTGCACCGAGAACAAGCGCACCGGCGTGACGATGTGCGACGTGAACTGATGCGCGCAGTCATTGCTTTCGTTCTGGCGCTCACCGCGCTGCCGCAAGTCGCGTCGGCGCAGACCAAGCCGAACAACGTCAAATCCGTCGGTCCGTGGGAGATCGTGCAATGGGTGCGCGGCGCCACAGTGTCGCGCTGCACGGTCATCCGCGACAAGCGTCCAACTGGCGCGCCGAGCTACGGCTTCCTGATCGACGGCGAGGGCCTGCTGTTGAGCGTGGAGTCGAATGCCTGGACGCTGACGCCCGAGCGAAAAGTGCGGGCGATCGCGACGGCATCCGGAGGCGCGGCGCGCACGCTCGACGCCGTGCCGGTCTCCGCCGCCCGCGCCAACATCGAACTGGGCAAGGACCGCGCGCTGCTCGGTGAGTTGCAGACGGCCGACAAGCTTGAGGTTCAGATCGGCGGCACGAAGGTCTCGATGCCGTTCGACGACTTCAACGCCGCGCGTGTCGTGTTCGAAAGCTGCGTCATGACGCTCGGCAAGAGCGTGAGCGCGGCCCACTAGATACTCAGGGCCTCGGCGTCCAGAACATGAGCTCACCGCCGGTCAGCGTGCAGCGCGGATAACCCCACTCCATCCAGCAATGCCGCCGATAGCGCGTGCCGTCCACGAGCGCAGGCGACTGGAAATATTCGCTGCCCGGTTGATAGGCGGGTTGCGGTACCACATAGGCCCAGCCCGCCGGTTCGGTGACGATGCCGACCGGACGCTCCGCATAGCGCACGCGCGGCGGCGGCCGATGCGCGAGCTGCGGTGGCCGCTTGTAGACCTGTCGCTGCGGGGGAGGGGCGGGATACGCATCCGCGGCGAGGGCCACGGAGGCCATCCCCGTCATTGCAAGCAGCGCTGCCAGCAAACGCATGAGCTCTCTCCTCGGGCACTCTCGTGGCGCGAGCGGTGCAAGGAGAGCCTAAATCGATCGCGGCCCGGAGTCACCGGGCCGCGACGCCGCTCGCTTCAAACCGTCATCAGTTCCAAGGCTTCAGTTCGCAGCGGCGGCGGCCCCAATCCCACCAGCAGTCGCGATAGTAACGCCGGCCTTCGACCACGATCGGCGCATCTTCGTATTCGGAACCGGGCTGCACATAGACCGTGCCGGGCGCCGCATAGGCGTTCGGCGCCATGTAGACCTGCCGCCCGACCATCGGGCCTTGCGCCACGACCGGGGCGCCGGGGTTGACGTAGACCGCCCCGGGCGGCGGGGCATAAACGTCGGCCGAGTAGTAGACCTGCGCCGACGCGGCGCCCGGAACGCCAAGCGCCGCAACCGTTGAAGCCGTGAGCAGGAACCTGCGCATGATGAACTCCCGTGTTTGGACACCGGAGCCAACGCGATGACGCGCGGCGGCGTTCCCGCGCGACGCGCCGTGCCTTTGCATTTCCCCGCCGCGAACCCGGGTGCGGCCAACGTGTGACAACCGCGCGGCCGGTCTGAGGCGAATCCGGTTCCCCAGCGCGCAGGATTGACGTAAATCGCGCTGATGACCGCGACCGCATGCGTCTACACTTGCCTCTTCGGGGGCTACGAAACACTCAACGAGCAACCGATGGCGCGGCAATCGACGCTGCCGTTCATTTGCTTCACCGACGATCCGGCGCTCAAAAGCGAGACGTGGCGCATCGTGCAGGTCGCGCCGGCGTTCCCGCAGGACCCCGTGCGCAGCCAGCGCCTGTACAAGTTGCAGCCGTACCGCCATCTGCCCGACATCGGCCGCTCGCTCTATATCGACAACTCCGTCGTGCTTACCGCGCCGCCCGAGCAGGTGCTCGACCGGTATCTCCACGCGGGCGGCATCGCGGTCCCGACGCACAGCTTCCGCGAGCGCGTGCTGGACGAGTTCGTCGAAGTCGCGGCGACGCAGCTCGACGACAGTTTGCGCATCACCGAACAACTGGCGAGCTACGAGGCGAGCGATCCGGAGACGCTGCAGGAGCGGCCCTACTGGAGCGGCGTCATGCTGCGCGACCATCACGACGCACGCGTCGCCGCCGCCATGGAGATCTGGGCGCTGCAGGTGCTGCGCTATGCGCGGCGTGATCAGCTTTCGGTCAACGTCGCGTTCCGCCGTTCCGGGCTGTCGCCGCGCCGGATCGAGATCGACAATTATCAAAGCTGGTTTCACCGCTGGCCGGTGCTCGAGGGGCGCAAAACCGGGACGCGGACATTTTCTCACGAGCGCGCGGGCGCGGAGGCGTTGGCGATCCGCGTCCTCGAACGCGAATTGATCCAGCACCGCAACGAGCTGGCGCGCAGCACGCAGGAGACACAGGACCTGCACCAGCGCCTCGCCACCGCCGGACAGGAGACCGCGGCGCTGATCCGGGAGGCCCAACGCCTCGCCGGCCAGGTGGCCGAGCAGGCCGCGCATGTCGAGCGGCTGCGGTCCTCGCTGAGCTGGAAGGTGACCGCGCCGCTGCGGGCGGTGCGCGGTCTTTTTCGCGCGCGCAATCCGGGGCGGACGCAAGACGGCGACTGAGCGCGAGGCGCGATTACCCCATCAGCGTATCCAGCCCGCGCCTGAGCCCCGGCTGCTCCGCCACGCGGTGGATCGCGAGCAGCGTGCCGGCCACATAGGGCGCCGCGGATGAACCGGCATCGTGGCGGACGATCAAGCGCTCGTTGTCGGCACCGAACACGGCTTCCACCGAGAGCACGAACGAGGGCATGCGCAGCGCGTGCACGCGCACGCCGCCGTTTGGGCCGTCCCCCACGGCCGCGCCGCGCGTTGCCGGAATGCCGCCGAGCTGATCGACCGGCTTCGACGTGCCCTTGCCGCGCACCGCCGCCATTGCCTCGGCAAGCTCGCGGCCGGTGCCGGAGGGCGTGTCGGGCTTGCCGGCGCTCGCGTAGTCGATGATCTCGACGTCCGGCACGTACTTCGCGGCTTCGAGCGCGAACTTCTTCATCAGCGTGGCGGTGATGGAGAAGTTGCCTGCTGCGAGCACGCCGACATTCTTTGCGCGCGCCGCTGCGTCGATCTTTGCGTAGTCGTCTGCGCCAAGGCCAGATGCGCCGACCACCACATGGCGACCCGCCGCGATGGCTTCGAGCGTGTGCGCGCCGACCACGTTCGGCTTGGTGTAGTCGACCAGTACGTCCGAGGGGATGCTGAGCGCTTCGGCGAGCGTCGCGACGACTTTCACGCCGATTGGCGCGGCGCCCGCGGCTTCACCGGCATCCTTGCCGGCCGCGCTGCGCGACACGGCTGCCACCAGTTTGAGGTCGGACGACGCCACGATGGCGGGAAGCAGAGCGCGGCCGACCCAGCCGGTCGCGCCTGCGAGAACAACGCGGATCATAGAACACTCCTTGCCGGAGCGTTCTGCTCCGCGGCGCGCAACCTACCAGCCGCGGCGCGGCTCGCAATGCCGCTCGCCCCATTGCCACCAGCAATCGCGATAGCGCGGGCGCTCGGCATAGACCGGCGGTCCGCGATAGAGGCGCGGGGCCGGCGCGTATTCCTCGTCATCGTCGTAAGCAACGGCGGGAGGCGGGCCGTAGTGCTGCTGTGGAGGCGGGCCATACGCCTGTTGCGGCGGCGGCGCAGAGCCATAGCGCGGTGGAGGCTGATAGGCTGGCGCGGGACCGTAGTTCGGCGGCGCGTAGGTTTGCGGCGCCCCGTAGATGGGGGCAGGCGGGTCGTAAGGCGGCGCTGCGCCGTAGCCGGGCGCGGGGTGGACATCGGCGGCCTTTGCGGCTTCGACCGACGCACCGGCGAGCGAGGCGATCGCTACACCGGCAAGCAACAAGGTACGCATTGACGAGGCTCCCTGTTATGGACGCCTCCAGTTCAGCGGCTGAAAATCGCAACTTCGTGGCGGGCGCGGCGGCTTCTTTTTGCCGCCGCCAACAAGCCGCCGGAATTCCGGCCAGAAAAAGCCGGGCCTCAGGAGCACGCGCGTGCGCGCGCGTCAGCTTCCCGGTTTGCCGTAGCCGCCTGCCGTCGGCGTCTGGATGATGATCGCCTCGCCGGAGTCGATCACGGTTTCGTCGCAGCCTTTCAGCTTCTCGACCGAGCCGTCTTTCCGGCGCACCGCGTTCTGGCCGACCTGGCCGCTTTCGCCACCAGCCAAGCCAAATGGCGGCACGATGCGGTGGCCGGTGAGCAGCGTGCACTCCATCTTTTCCAGGAAGCGGATGGTGCGGCGGATGCCGTCGCCCGCATTCCACTTGCCGCGTCCGCCCGAGCCTTTGCGGATGTGGAAATCCTCGAGCACGACCGGATAGCGGAATTCCAGAATCTCCGGGTCGGTCAGACGGGTGTTGGTCATGTGGGTGTGCACGGCGTCGGTGCCGGGGAAACCGGGGCCGGCCGGGCTCCCTGAGCAGATCGTCTCGTAGTACTGGTACTTGTCGTTGCCGAAGTTGAGGTTGTTCATCGTGCCCTGTGCGCAGGCGATCGCGCCGAGCGCGCCGAACAGTGTGTTGGTGACGGCCTGGCTCACCTCGACATTGCCGGCGACGACGGCGGCCGGATACTCGGGGGTGAGCATCGTGCGCTTGGGGATCAGGATGTTGA
>Ga0075363_100000999_pt1 | contig 10124 bp, 7 predicted proteins | sample EndMetdeltDD1763_FD_71470 | JGI IMG/M metagenome (GOLD analysis project Ga0075363, IMG submission 71470) | Populus endosphere microbial communities from Tennessee, USA - Endosphere MetaG P. deltoides DD176-3 | ecosystem: Host-associated > Plants > Roots > Endosphere | place: USA: Tennessee...
CGTGGTGCCGCGATAGGTCTGATCGCCCTGATCCTCACCGCGACGGTGTTCGCCACCGCGCACCGCTTCGCCGTCGGCGGATATGCCGGGCTCATCGCGGTGTGCGGCGTGGCGGTGATAACCGTGCTCGTCACGATGCTCGCGTGGGGCAGTTCCCCGAAATTGGCGACGGCACTGGCGATCACGGCGCTGGTTCCGATCGCCGCGGCTCTTGGACTCGCAGTACCTGGTGAGACCGGCGCGTCGCAGGTGCTGCTTGCCGCGGCGGGCGTAACCGCATGGGCGATCGTGAGCATCACCGTTGCAGAGCGCGCCATCGCGGTCTTCACCGCGGTGACCGTGGTGGGCGTCGGCGCGCTCATCACCGCGGGTGCCGCCGCAATCTGGGAGCTGGACACCGTCGTCCTCGCCTCGATCCTGGTCGTGCTCGCCCTGGTGGTCACCGTGCAGGCCGCGCAGCTGTCGGCGACGTGGTCCCGTCTGCCTGCGCCGGTGATTCCCGCGCCCGGTGACCCGACGCCTCCGCCGCCCTCGCTCAAGGTGCTCGAGGACCTTCCCCGTCGCGTGCGCGTGACCGATTCGCACCAGACGGGTTTCATCGCAGGCGGTGTGGTGCTGGGGACCGTGGGCACATGGCTGCTCGCCGGTTCACCGGGAGTGTCGTACTGGGCCTGGTATGTCGTGGGCGCGGTGGCGCTGGGTGCGGTGTTGCGCGCACGGGTGTGGGACTCCGCACCGTGCAAGGCATGGCTGCTCGCCCAGCCGTTCCTGATGGGCATCCTGTTCCTCGCCTCGTTCGCCGCCGACGGCCGCTACACCGCGGCGTGGTGGGCGCTGGCCGCGCTGGCGGGCCTGACCGCCGTGTTCGTGTTCGCTGCGCTGGTCCCGCGGGTCGCGTCGCCGGACACGTACTCGCTGCCGATGCGCCGCCTGGTCGGTTTCCTGGCCTCCGGTGTGGACGCGTCGCTGATCCCGGTGCTGGCGTACCTGGTTGGGCTGTTCGCCTGGGTTCTGAATCGGTGACGTACGCGATGCTGCGGAGTGGACTTGCGGCCGCGACGGCCCTGCTGGTCGTCGCGACGGTGAGTTGTCCTGCGGCAGGGGCGATCACGCCGCCTGAGCTGGATGCCGGAGCGGTGCCGCCATCGGGGGCGCCCGGCCCCGTACAGCCGATGGCGCAGCGCAACCCGTGCGTCGCGACCGGCGTGCTGCCGGGCAGCGATCCCGGTGCGGTTAACCCGAATTCGTCCATGCTGAACCTTTCCGGGGCCTGGAAGTACAGCCGCGGCGACGGACAACTCGTCGCGGTGATCGACACCGGTGTCCGGCCAGGACCGCGCTTGCCGAACGTCGACCCTGGCGGTGACTTCGTCGACGCCACCGACGGCTTGGTGGACTGCGACGGACACGGCACGCTGGTGGCAGGGCTGATCGCCGGACAGCCGGGCGACGACAACTTCTCGGGAGTCGCGCCGGGCGCGCGGATTCTGTCGATCCGTTCGACGTCGGCCAAGTACGCACCCCGTGACAACGGTGAGGATCCCGCGACCGCACGGGTGGCGCTCGACATCGCAACGCTCGCAAGGGCGATTGTGCGTGCGGCCGATCTCGGTGCACGCGTCATCAACATCTCCGCGGTGACGTGTCTGCCCGCCAACAAGAACGTCGACCAGACCGAGCTCGGCGCGGCTCTGCGCTACGCCGCGATCGACAAGGACGCCGTCATCATCGCCGCGGCCGGGAACAACAAGGCCGGGTTGAATCCTGGTTCGGCGTGCCCGTCGAATCCGCTGTCGGATCCCGGTCGTCCCGAGGACCCAAGGAACTGGGCTGGCGTGATGGAGATTTCGATTCCGTCGTGGTGGCAGCAGTACGTCCTGTCGGTCGGCTCGCTCAACTCCTCCGGCAGGCCGTCGGACTTCACGATGGCCGGCCCGTGGGTGGGGATAGCCGCGCCGGGCGAGAACATCGCCTCGGTTGGAAACGCCGACGGCGGCGGGCTCGCCAACGCGTTGCCCAGCGATCAGGGGGAGCTCTTTCCCCTCAACAGTGCGAGCTTCTCGGCCGCCTACGTCTCGGGTGCAGCGGCGTTGGTGCGCAGCCGATTTCCGGAGCTGACCGCCAAGGAGGTGGTCGACCGGCTGACGGCAGGCGCTCAGGGGGCGGCCCGCGCGCCGTCCAACCTGACCGGCTCCGGACTCGTCGACGCCGTCGCATCGATGACGTGGGACGTCAGCGATGCCAGTGACATAGCCGGTGCACCGCAACCCAAACCGATTGCGGCCCCGCCACAACCGGCACCACCGGATTCCACGCCGCGCACGATCGCGTTCGTCGGCACCGGCGTGCTGGCGTTGATCGCGGCCGTCACGGCCGGGATCGCCGCACACAGACGAAAGACGGAGACACAGTGACCATCCGATTAGCGCTCGCGCTGCTGTTCATCGTTCCCGCAGCGATGGCGTACCCGTGGGAGACCAAGACCGACTGGTGGATCTTCGGTATCGCCATCGGCGTAACGCTGGTGGTCTTCGCGTGGTGGCGTGGATTGTTCGTGACCGACATGATCGGTCGACGGTTCGCGATGTGGCGACGCAACCATACGAAGCCACAGGCGCGCGCGTCGAGCGACGTCACGGTCGTGTTGCACGTCGAAGATCCGGCCGGACTCGGTCTTTCGCTGCTCACGGTGGCCGGTTATGTCGAACGCTTTGGCGTCCGTTGTGACAAGGTCCGGGTGACCAACCGGGATGAGGGCGGAGTCCGTTCGACCTGGATCAGCATGACGCTGAGGGCGGTCGACAACCTGGCGGCACTCAAGGCCCGTTCCAGTGAACTTCCCCTCGCCGACACGGCCGAGATCGTCGGTCGCAGGCTGGCCGATCACCTTCGCGAGACCGGTCTTCTTGCCGTCGTCGTCAACGACGCTCCTACCCCGCTTACCGGTGGTGGGCGCGAGAAGTGGCGCGGCGTCAGCGAGGACAACGGCGTCATCTCCGCGTACGGAATCCCGGTCGACGACAGCTTGGCGGCTCGACTGGCCGAGGTGTGGTCGCAGCCTTCGGAGACCTGGACCGCACTCGAATTCGGCGGCACCGCACAATATCCCACGGTTAGGGCGCTGTGTGCCGTTCGGTCCGCCGAACCTGTGCGTGGCACGCCCATCGCCGGTCTCACGGCGCAACCCGGCATTCAGGGGCTGCTGCTGACCGCATTGGCGCCGGCCTCGGCCGACCGTCTTGAGATTCCGAGCAGCCCGCTCCCGCAGGGACTACTGCAACCAGCCGGATGGCTGGTGGGCGGGCGCTGGTCAGTCGAACATGAAATTGCGCATGAAGCGGGTCATTCTGCGTAGGTAGTCAGGCTGGCTGACATGCAGGATGTGGTTGCCGGGGAACCAGTGGAACGCGCAGCGATCCCAGTGTTCCCATAGCATTTCGGCCTGCTCCGGAGGAGCGAGCCGGTCCCCGAGACCGGTGATGATCAGCCGCCGGTCCTTGGGAACCAGGGGGTCGTAGTTGAGCGGCGACGAGAACCGCGTCGCTGCCTTGGTGAGTTCTGAGTCGGTGTTCGACAGCAGACTCCGCAGCTGGACAACCTTGTTGGCGGGGAACCATTCGTCGACGGTTTGATCGGGTGCGACGACGGGGACGTTCGGAATGACCGCCTGAATCCGGTCGTCCACGCTGGCGATCAGCGCAGACGTGTAGCCGCCCAAAGACATTCCGGTAAGACCGATGCGGTCGACTCCGGTGAACTCCAGATAGTCGATGATCGACCTGAAGTCGTGCACGGCCTGCGCCATCGCCTCGGCGAAGCCGGAGAAGCCGTTGGCGAAGAATCCGTAACCGCTGAAGGGTGAACCCTTTTCCGCGCGGCTGCCGTGGAACGGCATGGTGTACAGCAGAACGTCGTAGCCGGACTTGTAGAACCACGGCAGCGAAAAGAACAAGCCGTTGAACAAATATGGCGACCCCATGAATCCGTGGATCACGCATAGCGTCGGATGGGGTCCGTCGTCGTGGCGCCAGTGTTGGGCGTGCACCACGTTGTTGCGTGTGAAGCCCCGGCACTGTTCACGCAACGCCGGGTTGACGGCTTCGAAACTGCTGTCGAACCGGATGTTCTGCACGTTGCCCTTGGCGATCCATTCGGCGATCGGACTGGCCGGACGCGACGCGACCCGCGGCACCTCGGTCGGCGCCGGGAACGACAGCGCAGGATCTTTCGCCGAAGCCAATTCGGCATAGAACCTCAACTGATCTTGTTCGGCGCGCGCACGGCTGCTACGCAGGCCACCGACGAGGGTCGGCAGCATCGTCGTCGCGAGCAGCGAGGCGATCGCCGTGCGCAGCGCGATGTCGGCCACCGCCGACGAGTCCACGATGAGGCGCTGGCGCAGTGTGAGATCGGCGCGGTTGGGGAGTCCCTCGACGGTCGCGTCGGCCCCGGCTACGTCGGGAACGGGGATGGGCGGGTCCACCGGGGTGGTGTCCGAAGTGGTCACGTCGGCATGGTAACCCGAGTGCAAGACTGGCCCCATGTGGAATCCTGACGTTTATCTGACCTTTGCCGACCACCGGGGAAGGCCTTTCTTCGACCTGCTGTCACGGGTGGCCGCCGAATCGCCGCGGCGGGTGGTCGACCTTGGATGCGGTCCGGGAAATCTCACCGTCAGCCTGGCTCAACGCTGGCCCGGCGCCACCATTGAGGCGTGGGACAGTTCGCCGGAAATGGTGGAGGCGGCGCGCGAACGCGGTGTCGATGCTCAGGTGGGCGACGTGCAGACGTGGACGCCACAAGCCGACACCGACGTCGTGCTGACCAACGCGGTGCTGCAGTGGGTGCCCGACCACGCCGATCTGCTGGTCCGGTGGGCCGGTGCGCTATCCGCCGGATCGTGGATCGCCATGCAGGTCCCCGGAAACTTCGACGCGCCGTCACATGCGTCGGTGCGCAGGCTGGCCCGCGAGGACCGCTGGGCAGAGCCGTTGCGGGACTTCCCCTTCCGCGAGGGCCAGGTTGACGGGCCAGCGGGATACGCCGAACTGCTCACCGAGGCGGGCTGCACTGTCGATGCATGGGAGACCACCTATATCCAGGAACTCACTGGCGAGAATCCGGTGCTGGAGTGGATCACTGGCACCGCGCTCACGCCGGTGAAAAGCCGACTCGACGAAGATCAGTGGCAGCAGTTCCGCACGGAACTGATCCCGTTGCTCGACGAGGCCTATCCGCGACGGCCGAGCGGTACGACGTTCTTCCCGTTCCGCCGGATATTCGTTGTCGCCCAAGTGAACTAGATCGCGCGCTTCTGGTTGAGCAGTTCGATGACCTGTGCGACGAGCTTGTCGATGTCGGCGCCGGTGGTATCCAGCACGAGGTCAGGGGATTCCGGTGCCTCATACGGCGCATCGACTCCGGTGAGCCCCTTCAGTTCTCCGGCTTTCGCCTTGGCATACAGGCCCTTGGGGTCGCGCTTGGCGCACTCCTCGACGGGGGTCGACACGTACACCTCGATGAACGGAAGCTTGGCAGCGTCGTTGAGTGCGCGGGCAATCTCGCGGTCCGACTTCAGCGGCGACACCAGCGAGGCCAATGCCACCGCGCCCGCATCGGCGAACAGCCTGGTCAGGTGTCCGACGCGACGGATGTTCTCGGCACGGTCGCCCGGCGAGAAGCCGAGGTCGTCCGACAGGCCGTGCCGGATGTTGTCGCCGTCGAGCAGGTAGGCCACGTCGCCGGCCTCGACAAGCGCCCGCTCGACAGCGACCGCGACGGTGGACTTGCCCGATGCCGGTAGACCCGTGAACCAGATGGTGGCGCCCCGCTGCCCGGTAGCCTTCCACCGGTGGCCGCGGTCCAACGAGGATGGATGCCAACGGATGTCGTTGCGCGTCTGCACCCCCGGCTTGACTTCGCGCGGTTCGATGATGGTTCCCGCGCCGACGGTGTCGTTGGTGGTCTCGTCGATCAGGATGAACGCGCCGCTGTCGCGGTTGTCCGCATACGAGTCGGCGATGACGACCGAGCTCGTCCGCAACGTCACCTCGCCGATGTCGTTGAGCACCAACTCGACTGGGTTGTCGAGCTCGTCGAGTGTCTCGGGATCGAGCCGTGAATGAAGTGCCTGCACGGTGGCGCGAACCGTTCGGGTGCCCTGTTTGAGCGCGAGCCGGTCGCCGGCGCGCAATGGGCTGTCGAGGAACCAGCAGACCGTGACGTCGAGTTCGCGTGCGAGCACGGGGAGCGCGGCGTCTTCGGCGCCGCTCACGAAGACATCGCCACGACCGACGTCGATGTCGTCGGCCAGCTCGATCGAAACCGACAGCGGGGCAACGGCGGTCGTGCGCTCGTCATCGAGAGTATCCACCACGGTCACCGTCGAACGGGTTCCGGACGGAAGGCTGACGACGGGGTCGCCGACCTTCAGCGTCCCGGCGGAGAGTCGGCCGGTGTAGCGCCTGCGCTGCTCCGGGGTAGGCCGCGACACCCACTGCACCGGCAACCGCAACTTCTCCGGCTCCGGGTGTGGCGCCGACAACTCGATACCCTCGAGGTACTCCAGCAGTGTCGGTCCGTCGTACCACGGTGTGCGATCGGAGCGGTGTACGACGTTGTCGCCGTGCTTGGCCGCGATGGGGATGACGGTGACATCGATGCCGCCGAGACGCTCAGCGGATTGCTGAATTTCGGCCACGACTTCGTCGAACCGGCCCTGGTCGAAATCGACGAGATCGATCTTGTTGACCGCTGCGACGAAATGCTTGATACCCAGCAGTTTTGCGATCCGCGCGTGCCGGTTGGTCTGCCGCAGCACACCCGCGCGCGCATCCACGAGCAGGATGGCGGCGTGGGCGTTCGAGGCGCCGGTGAACATGTTGCGGGTGTAGCGCTCGTGGCCGGGGGTGTCGGCGAGGATGTAGCTGCGCGCCTCGGTGGAGAAGAAGCGATACGCCACGTCGATCGTGATGCCCTGTTCCCGTTCGGCACGCAGGCCGTCGGACAGCGCGGCCAGGTCGGCGATGCCCTCTTCGTCGGTGACTGCCTCGAGATGGTCGAGGGGGAGGCTGTCGGTGTCGTGCAGGAGCCGCCCGATCAGCGTGCTCTTACCGTCGTCGACCGATCCGGCGGTGGTGATTCTCAACAGCTGGCGAGTCATCAGAAGTACCCCTCGCGCTTGCGGTCCTCCATTGCGGCGGCCGATGTACGGTCGTCGGCCCGCGTCTCGCCACGCTCGGAAACGGTGGCCGCCGAGATCTCGGTGATGACGCCCTCGATATCGGTCGCCTGGGAGCGCACCGCGCCGGTGATGGTCAGATCGCCGACCGTGCGGTAGCGCACCCATTCCGTAGCGGCGGATTCGCCGGCCTCTGGCTTCGCGTACTCCGAGACCGCGAGCAGGATGCCGTCGCGTTCGAAGACCTCCCGCTCGTGGGCGAAGTAGATCGACGGCAGCTCAAGTGATTCCAGCTCGATATAGCGCCACACGTCGAGCTCGGTCCAATTGCTCAGAGGGAACACCCGGACCTGTTCACCTTTCTTGATCCGGCCGTTGTACAGCGACCAGGGCTCAGGCCGTTGCGCGCGTGGGTCCCACTGTCCGAACTCATCGCGGAAGCTCAGGATCCGCTCCTTGGCGCGGGCCCGTTCCTCGTCGCGGCGCGCGCCGCCGAATGCGGCGTCGAACCCTCCGGCCTCCAACCCATCGAGCAGGGTGCGGGTCTGCTGGCGGTTGCGGGAAGCGCCGGGGCCCGGGTCGGGAACGCGGCCGCTGTCGATCGACTCCTGTACCGACGCGACGATCAGCTTGTGGCCCTCGCCGGTGACCCGGCGGTCGCGGAATTCGATGACCTCGTCGAAGTTGTGGCCGGTGTCGACATGCATGACCGGAAAGGGAAGCGGTGTCGGCCGAAATGCCTTCTCTGCCAGTCTCAAAAGAACGATCGAGTCCTTGCCGGCGGAGAACAGCAGCACTGGTCGCTCCAGCTCGGCCACCACCTCGCGGATGATGTGCACCGCCTCGGCCTCGAGTGCCCGCAGTTCGTCGACGTGCAGCGTGTCGACCGTCACGTCGGTAACCCCTCTCGTTCCGCGTCCGCGCGGTACCGGTCGACCCATTCGTCCGAGCGCTGGTCGGCTTGACGTTCCAACACGGGTGCGGGAGCCAGCCGTCGGTCCTGACCGATTGCTTCGAGCACATCGCCGACTATCTGAGTCAGGTTGCGCCACAACACCGGATAGGGGATCTCCATCGGCTTGACCTGTTCTTCGGCGAACCAGTTGCGCCAGCCGACCTCCTGCTCGCGCAGCATGGTGATCACGTGGGCGATGGCGCCCGCGTGGTATTCGGCGCGCGAGTCTCGCGTCGGGTCGGGCCGACCACGCCACACCCGGGTCTGCACCGCCCGCCAGAACGAAACTGCTTGGGAGACAACGTCTGGTCGATAAACATGGACCAGGACGGGATCACTACCGACGACATCGCGGATCGCGGCGAGCAGGCCGTCACCGGATCGGTTCGGCAGGCCCGTTGCCCGCTCGATGAGCAGCGGGGTCTGATTCCACATCAGCTTCCCGCCCCAGATGCCGTTGGGCGTGCGTCCCACCGTCTGGATGTAGTCGCGCCAGATCTCCGGTGGCGCAAGATCCGGTTTGCCCTCGTCCAGTGGGTCGAGCAGACGGATGATCGACTCGTCCTGCACACCCTCGAACCATTGCCGTGGCTGTGGTGACTGGCTGGTGGTCGGGAGGTACTGAAAGAACTCCTGCGGCTCGCCCGCCACACCGGTCGCCCGCAGGGATTCGACCAGCAACGTGCTGCCGCTGCGTTGAGACGCGAGCACGAGGTAAGCGGTCGGATGGGCTGACATGCGGTGAGCGTAACCGCATTCAAATCACCTGACACATCAGGGCTTTAACAATCACCGTGACGAAAACTATTGTCCGGAGACCTCTTCGTCCTCGATGCCGCGCTCGGATGCGATGGCGGATCGGCTAGTCAACGCCGGTCCGTGAATTCGTAAGTAGGTTTCGGTGTAGCGCTCCGCGATTCGGGTGCCGGCGAAGTCCGAGGGGATGACGTCGTTGGTTTTGTCACGCCAATCGTTGAGCAGCAGCGCGAGATCGTTTGCGATGGCCTCCGCTTTGTCGGACGCATCGGGACCGAGCAGGTTGTGCGCCTCGGTGGGGTCCTCTTGCAGGTCGTAGAGTTCGCGCGCAGGACGTGGCGACTGGGTCAGTGGGGCAACGGTCTGACCAGGGGCACTCTCGGCGATGTCCCAGGGCAGATCCAGGAGCGGGCGCGCCGCGTAGTTCTCGATATAGCTGTATTCCTTGGTTCGGATCGCGCGGATCGGATCGAACGAATCGTGGTAGGTCTTGGTCGTGTAGACCTCGGTGCGGGCCGGTGCTGCCTGGCCGTGACGCAGATTGTCGGCGTGAGAGATTCCTTCGACATCCGCGGGGACGTCGACGCCGAGCAGGCCGAGCAGCGTCGGTACCAGGTCGACGCCGCTGAACAGTTCGTCGTAGACCCGTGGGCCGATCGCCGCGTCGCGCGGTGGTCGCATGATCATCGCGATTCCCGTGCCCGCGTCGTACAGCGTGGACTTGGCGCGGGGCAGTGCGGGCCCATGGTCGGTCATGAAGACCACCCAGGTCGTGCGGTCGAGGCCGGTTTGCTCGAGTGTGTCCAGCAGACGGCCGACCGCGGCGTCGGCGACGGTGATGGAGCCGTAGAACTCGGCGAGGTCCTGCCGGATGTCAGGTGTGTCGGGAAGGTAGTCGGGCACGTCAACGCCCGAGGCGTCGGAGGGCTCGTAGCGGTCCCGAGGGTACGGGCGGTGCGTTTCGAAGAAGCCTGCGGTGAGGAGGAACGGCTGCTTCGGCGGGTTGGCGAGCCAATCGGCGGCACGCTCGACGACGTATTCGCAGTAGGAGTTCGACACGTCGAACTCGTCGAAGCCGAGGCGTGGAGGATGCGATGTTTCGTGTTGCATGCCGAATAGTGCGGTGTACCAACCAGATTCGGACAGCAGATGGGGAAGTGTGCGGATACCGGTCCGGTACTCCCAGCCGTGGTGAGCCAGACCGACGAGGCCGTTGCTCTGTGGGTATCGGCC
>Ga0075363_100001000_pt1 | contig 10124 bp, 11 predicted proteins | sample EndMetdeltDD1763_FD_71470 | JGI IMG/M metagenome (GOLD analysis project Ga0075363, IMG submission 71470) | Populus endosphere microbial communities from Tennessee, USA - Endosphere MetaG P. deltoides DD176-3 | ecosystem: Host-associated > Plants > Roots > Endosphere | place: USA: Tennessee...
GGCGATCGCCGCCCCACTGGCGGAAGGATCCTTGCTGAGCTGGACGCCCAGCGAGCCGTGGGTGGCCGTGCCGTTCGAGATCAACTCGTCGGCGATGCGCTTGGCCTGATCCGACGGGATAGCGAAGCCGAGACCGATGGATCCGTTGGGCGCTCCGCCGGATTCCCCGCCGCCGCCACCGAGCGTCGCGATCGCGGAGTTCACCCCGATCAGTTCGCCGTTCATGTTCACCAGGGCGCCGCCGGAGTTGCCCGGGTTGATCGCCGCATCGGTCTGGATCGCATCGATCACCGAGGTTGCCTCACCGGAACCGTCGCCGGCCGCGACTGGACGGTTCAACGCGCTCACGATTCCCGTCGTGACCGTGCCCTGGAGACCGAGGGGTGAGCCGATGGCGACGACATTCTGGCCGACCTGCACATCAGCGGACGAACCGATGGTGATCGGCGTGAGACCCGAAACACCTTGTGCCCGAACGACGGCGATATCGCCCGCGGGATCGGCGCCCACCACCTCGAAAGGAACGGTCTGACCGTCGGAGAACGACACGGTGGTCTTGACGCCGCCACGACCGCCGAAGTCCGATGGGCCGGCAGAGGCGGCTTCTGCGACGACGTGATTGTTGGTCAGGATCAGCCCGTCCGAGGTGAGGACGATGCCGGAACCTTCACCGCTCGAGTTGCCCGTGTCGATCTGCAGTTTGACCACACTGGGCATCACCTTGGCGGCCACCTCCTCGACCGAGCCGGTTGGCGCGTTGGCCGCAGGCCTGGCGGTTGGCCCTGCCGCGGTGGCAGTGTGCGCGACGGCAGCGGGCTCTGACTGACTCGCGACGACGGCCGCGCCGATCCCTCCGCTGACCATGGCGACGGCGACAGCTCCGCCGATGATGGTGAGTCGACCGCGAGAGTTCTTGGGACGCTGGACCCGAATGGGGCCCGTGATCTCCTGGCGCTCAGTGTGATACGAATCATAGGGCGGCGTGATAACCGCTTGACCTGCATAACGCCAGTCATAGGGAGAGCGATACGTTCCTGGCGCGACGTCTGACGGGTGCCCTTGTCCCATACCATGATCCGCGTAGGACGGTCGGTACGGATGTCGCGGGGCGCGCGGCGGGGTGTTGGTCATGACGTCTTGTTCGCTCCTGAATCTCGAGATTGCACAGTTGATTAGCCCACCTTGCCGTTGTCATCTGAGAGTGAACTGAGAGATTCCTATGGAGAGTCGACGAATTTCGGTGCCCCACAGCGGGTATCGGGAGACGTCGCTCACAGGGCTGCGCGCGGTCGCCGCCTTGTTGATCGTGGGGACGCATGCGGCGTACGGCACCGGACAGTTATCGAACGGTTATCTCGGGGCGCTCTATGCGCGTCTGGAAGTCGGCGTCCCGATCTTCTTCGTCCTGTCCGGGTTCCTGTTGTTCCGGCCGTGGGTGCGCGCCGCTGCGGACGGGGTGTCGCCACCGTCGCTGCGTCGCTACGCATTTCGACGTATCCGGCGGATCGCGCCGGCCTACCTCGCTGTCGTTCTCCTCGCCTACGCGCTCTACGAATTCCGCGATGCCGGCCCCAACCCCGGGCACACGTGGTCGGGTCTGCTCGAGCATCTGACGCTGACCCAGGTCTACCCACCGGTCTATTTCTACGTGATGCATCAGGGACTCACCCAGACCTGGAGTCTGGCAGTCGAATTCGCCTTCTACGCGGTGTTGCCGTCGCTGGCCGCGGCGTTGCTGACGGTGCTCTGCAAAGGGGCATGGCGACCGGGACTGCTGCTGACAGGTTTGGGCTTCTTGGCAGCCGTCACTCCGGTCTGGCTGTGGCTACAGCACACCACCGACTGGCTGCCCAGTTCCGCAGGCATGTGGCTGCCCGCACACCTGGTGTACTTCGTCGGCGGAATGGTGCTGGCGGTGCTGCAGGTGCTCGGGAGGAGGGTGAGGCCGACGATCTCGGGTTCGATCGCGGTACTGGGGTTTCTGGCGGTGTCCACGTCGATCGCCGGTGATGTGACGACCGGTGCCGCCACGTTGTGCGAGACCTTGACGAAGGTGGCTCTCTACGCCGTCGTCGCGTGCACGGCTGTCGCCTCCCAGGCGTTGTCCGCAGGCAACGGATTCGAGCGACTGCTGAGCGCACGGCCCGTCGTATGGCTCGGCGAGATCTCCTACGAGGTGTTCCTGCTGCACGTGATCGCCATGGAAATCGTGATGGCGTCGGTGCTGCGTTGGCCTGTCTTCACCGGCAGCTGGGCAGTCGTTTTCGTGGTCACGCTGGCGATGACGATCCCGCCGGCCTGGCTGCTTCACCGGTGGACGCGGCCGCGCCGGCACCTGAGCCTGGGCCCGAACACGCCGCCGTCGTTCGGTGGCCGAAGTTCACATCGCTTGATAGCGTCCGAAGCGATGGGCGGGACAGACACATGACGATCGTGGTGATAGACGGCCCGACGGCTTCCGCACTCGCACAGATCCTGCCTCTGCTGCTGTTGACTCTGATTCTGGAGCTGCGACGGACTGCGTTGCACCGCAAGGTTTCCCAATTGGCGCTGGCTTCATTCTTCGTGTTGTTCGGCATCATCGAGACCGTGCTCGTGTTGTCGATCGACGGTGAGCTCTATCCCTTCCAATGGGGCGATCTGTTGTCCGCGATCACCATCTTCGGGTTGCTCGGCGCCATCCTCGCCATCTCGCTCATGGAACCGCGCCAGTTCTGACCGCCAAGCCGTCCAATCAATCGCGGTGTTGTACGACGTTGACGACACTGCCGTCGGGCGCCCTGACGAAGAATCGCCGCACACCCCAGGGCTCGTTGGTCAGCGGATGGACTATCTCGTATCCCCGCCTACGCGCCTCTTCGTAGGCGGCGTCGACATCGTCGGCGTGCACGGAGATGACGGAGTCTTCGGCCGCGGTTTCATCGCCGGTCACGAGTTGAACGTTCGCGCCGGTATCCGGGTTGGTGTAGCGCGCGACCCAGCCGAGGTTGAATTCTTCGTCGGATAGACCCAGGTAACCGGCATAGAAGTCCTTGGCCGCGTCGATGTCTGAGACGCGCAGGTTCGCCGTTATTCGTGTGACTCGCATACGTCCATTACATGCCGAACCGCGAGCGTTCGACAGCCTTGACCGCGTCAGCGCGCCCGATGACTTGGACCTGCGCGGCACGACCGCGGCCGAAGAGGTACAGCAGAAGCTCACTCGGCAGCCCCACAAGACGGGCGGCGGAATCGCCGCGCCGGATCCGAACCACCTCTCCGGTTCCGATCCACTCGATCTCGAGTCCGGTGCCGCGAAGTCGTCGGGCGAGGAACCACGGCACGAACCTGACATTTCGCCACAGCGCCGCCTCCATCTCACTCGAGTTCGTACGCGGGTCAAGACCGTTGGCTCTGCGCACGTCTTCGTGGTGAACAAAGAATTCGTTGAGGTTGGGAAGTCGCCTCACCCAGGGGAGGCGGAAGAAGCCGGGGGGTGGCCCCGACCGGACCGTCGCTACCAACTGGGCGTAGTCGCTGCGCGCGAGCGCTTCTCTTCGCCGCTCGGCGAAGCGGCCCCAAGCACCGGGGATGACGAGCCCGGGTGCCGCGACGGGGTCATGCTCGCGAAGCACCAGATGGGACACCAGATCGCGGGTGGTCCAAGGCGCGAGGAGAGTCGGCGCATCGGGGCCGAGTTCATCAAGCAGGGCGGCGAGTTGATCTCGTTCGATGGCATCGAAAAGCGGCCCGGCCATGTCGCGGGAGCATACCGACGCCCGAGCGGCGCTCATGCCGGTCGACCGAGTCACTCAGTCGCGCAGCGTGACGTGTGAACTCTGCCCGTTTATGTGCCCAATGTGCAGCTGACAGCGTCGTCATGGACATATCGACGTCATGAAGCTGTCAGCCTGACATCATGACCGGCCCGCGTCCGGCAACTCGCACACCAGAAGATGGAAGGCGCCGGGGCCATCACCGACGCGCCTGTCCTCGATCTGGCCGAAACCTGCCTCACGGATACCCGACACGATTTCGTCGATCGGACGCAACCGGAATCCGTGGCGCGTGAAGGGCATTTTGGACATCTGGTCCGGTTCGCCAACCCCGAGTACCAATCGCCCGCCTGGCAGCAGCACTCTGACCAGCTCCCTCAGAGCTGCGGCGAGGTCCGGCACGAAGTAAACAGTGTTCGTCGAAATGATCGCGTCCAATGCGGAGTCTTCGAGAGGCAGACTCTCCATCCGACCGGAGTACAGCCGTAACCGACCGCGGGCAATCTGGTCTGAAAACCGGCGCTTCGCTTGGGTGAGCATCGTCTCGGACATCTCGACGCCGTGAACAACCGCAACGTCGCCATCCAGCAAAAGGCTGAGTCCGACGCCTCCGCCAAAGCCGATGTCGGCGACTTCGGCCCCTGGTCCGCAACCCGTGGCGGCGACCGCAGCGACGACAATCGACCGATTGCCACGGTTGAGCAGGCGACCTACGACCCGGCCTGCGAACCCGGTCGGTTCACCGAGCTGGCGAGCCAGCGCAGCCAGCGCACGGTCAACAATCGGCATGGCGATCATTACACCAGCTGCCGCAGCTGATGTCGGCGAATCTGGACTCCGGCCGATGCCTGCGTGCTCACCTCGAGCCGGTCGGCGACTACACGTTGAACCGGAACTCCACCACGTCACCGTCGGCCATGACGTAGTCCTTGCCCTCCATGCGAACCTTGCCCGCCGCCTTCGCCGCAGCCATCGATCCGGCCTCGATGAGGTCGTCATACGAGACGATCTCGGCCTTGATGAAGCCCTTCTCGAAATCGGTGTGGATGACCCCGGCGGCCTTCGGCGCGGTGTCGCCCTGGTGAATCGTCCACGCGCGGGACTCTTTCGGGCCTGCAGTCAGATACGTCTGTAGGCGCAGCGTGTGAAAACCCGCACGCGCCAACGCATCCAGACCCCGCTCCGTCTGACCGATCGACTCCAACAGCTCAGCAGCCGACTCGTCGTCCAGCTCCTGGAGTTCGGCTTCGATCTTGGCGTCCAGGAACACCGCGTCCGCCGGTGCCACCATTTCACGCAACGCCGCGACCCGTTCAGCGTCGGTGAGCACACCCTCATCGGCATTGAACACGTACAGAAACGGTTTGGTCGTGAGGAGGTTCAGCTCGCGCAACGCCGAGGTGTCCGCTCCCGCGGCGAACAACGTCGTGCCGCTGTCGAGGACCTGCTGGGCGGCAACGGCCGCCTCGTGTACGGGACGGCGGTCCTTGTGCGTACGCGCCTCTTTCTCCAATCGCGGCAACGCCCGTTCCAGCGTCTGCATGTCGGCGAGGATCAACTCGGTCTCGATGACCTCGATGTCGGACTTCGGGTCGATGCGGCCGTCGACGTGTGCCACGTCATCGTCGGTGAACACCCGCACCACCTGACAGATGGCATCGCTCTCGCGGATGTTGGCCAGGAACTTGTTGCCAAGTCCGGCCCCTTCGGACGCGCCTTTGACAATGCCTGCGATGTCGACGAAGGTGACCGGCGCATGGACGATCTTTTCCGAGTCAAACATTCTCGCGAGCTCCGCGAGTCGCGGATCGGGCAGCGGGACGACCCCCTCGTTCGGTTCGATCGTCGCGAAGGGGTAATTCGCCGCCAGGACGTTGTTCCGAGTCAACGCATTGAACAGCGTCGACTTGCCGACGTTCGGCAGTCCCACGATTCCGAGGTTCAGGCTCACAGGGTCGACAGTCTAGGAGACGGCGACGGGCACGCCAGCAGCGCGCTGACGGCCTCGCCAAGGAATAGCCGGTACGGTCTACGTGTGTCAGCACAGCGCGCGAGGTCGGCCGTCACGGCCGACCATCGATCCGCGCACCCCAACATCCCGGGTGTTCCCTGGTGGGGCGCTGTGCTCATCGCGGCGACCTTGATGGCGGTCGGCTTCGCCTACGACGCGGGCTCCGGCGCCAAAGAGCTGACCGCAGTGTTTGCCGGCACGTATGTGGTCGGCTGCATCCTCGCGGTCCTGGCGGTGCGTCAGGCCGGGATCTTCACCGCCGTCATCCAGCCGCCCCTGCTTCTGTTCGCGGCCGTTCCGACGGCGTACTTCGTGTTCACCGGCAGTGAACTCACGAATCTCAAAGACACACTGATCAATTGCGCTTACCCGCTCATCGAACGCTTCCCGCTGATGTTCTTCACCTCCGCGATCGTGCTGATCATCGGGATGGCCCGCTGGTACCTCGGCATGTCGTCGCGTCGGGGCGCCCCCAGCGCAGACGTACAGGACGAAGCCAGCGGCGGCGGACTGGTGTCTTCGGTGATGTCGAAGGTGTCGGCCCTGCTGGCCGGCCGCCACACGGACGGCGAAGAGCCCGACGAGCCGCCGCGCCGCCGAAGCAGTGCAGCGCGCCCCAACCGATCGGCGAGCCGCGACGGACGGCCGCCACGCCGTTCCACCCCGTCGCGCTCGCGGCACGCCCGGCCACCCGACACGGAGTACATCGAGCCCGTCGCCGACCGGCCACGCCGCCCGCGGCCCAGCAGGCAGAGCGACCCCGACGAACCGCGACGCAAGCCGCGTTCGGGCTCGACCCCGCGCAGGCGCCGCTACGACGACGAGCAACCCGCTGACCGCCGCACCGGATACGAACGGCCCGAGCGTCGACGCCGTTACGACGACGAGCCGCCCCTGCACGGCAACAACGGCACCAACGGCAGCGGCACCCACCACCCGATATCGCGCGTGCGGTACCGCGGCGGGGAAGACGGTGAAAATCTCGCGCAGTACCGCGCACCGCGGCGCACGGCCCGGGACCGGGCGGCCGAGAACTGGGAGTACGACATCTGACCCGCTACGTGCGGGCCGGGCGGATCTCTCTGGGTAGTGCGAAGACCAACGTCTCGTTGGCTGTCGTCACCGGCTGCACAGTGTCGTAGCCGTACTCGGCGAGCCGCTCGAGCACTCCGCGGACCAGCAGTTCGGGCACCGACGCCCCGGACGTGACACCGACGGTGGTCACCCCGGCGAGCCACGCGGCGTCGATGTCGTCGGCGTAGTCCACCAGATACGCGGCCTCCGAGCCGGCGTTCAGCGCGACCTCCACCAACCGAACCGAGTTCGACGAGTTACGTGATCCGACGACGATCACCAGCTCGCACTCCGGCGCCATCGCCTTGACCGCGACCTGACGGTTCTGGGTGGCGTAGCAGATGTCGTCGCTCGGCGGATCCTGCAGCGTCGGGAAGCGTTCGCGCAGCCGACGGACGGTCTCCATCGTCTCGTCAACGCTCAGCGTGGTCTGCGACAGCCAGATGACCTTGTTCTCATCGCGGATCGTCACGTTGTCGACCGAGTCGGGACCGTCGACCAGTTGGACGTGATCCGGCGCTTCGCCCGCGGTGCCGACGACCTCCTCGTGGCCTTCGTGGCCGATCAGCAGGATGTCGTAGTCGTCGCGCGCGAACCGTTTGGCCTCGTTGTGCACCTTGGTCACCAGCGGACAGGTGGCGTCGATGACCTTCAGATTGCGCTCTGCGGCGGTCTGATGCACTGTCGGCGCCACTCCGTGGGCGGAAAACACCACGATGGCACCCTCGGGCACCTCGTCGGTCTCGTCGACGAAGATCGCACCCGCCTTGGCCAACGTCTCCACGACGTGCACGTTGTGGACGATCTCGTGGCGTACGTACACCGGCGCGCCGTGCTTCTCCAGGGCGCGTTCCACGGTTTCGACTGCGCGGTCGACGCCGGCGCAATATCCGCGCGGCTCGGCCAACAGCACCCGCTTACCCGTGACACCACCGGTGACCGAGCTGGAAGCGCCCGGAATCCCCATGTTGATAGTCGGTGGCATGTTTGTCAGGGTACTGACACGCAGGGTCAGGAGGCCAACCGTAGGGTAGAGCTCATGGCAACTGCACCATATGGGGTCCGACTGCTGGTCGGTGCGGCCGTGACCGCCATCGAGGAGACCCGCAAGATTCCGCAGACCATCCTCACGTATCCGATGACGGTGGCGAGTCAGATCGCTCACCTGGTGATGAAGATGCAGCAGGACGTCGCCGACCTGGTCAACAAGGGCGACGAAACCCTCGAGTCGTTCTTTCCGCCCAAGGACGAACAGCCCGAGTGGGCCACTTTCGACGAGGATGACGACGACGCGCCGTCCACCCCCGCACCCGACGGAGAACGGCTGACCGAAGGTCGTTTTGCGCTGTTCAGCGAGGGCGAGCCCGAGTCCGACTCGAGCACCGCACCGGCGTCGGTCACAAAACTGCCCTCGGCGACCGTGCCCGAGATCGTCGAAGAGCTCGAGTACGAGTCGCTGACGCTGGCGCAGCTGCGGGCGCGACTGACGTCGTTGCGGGTGGCCGATCTCGAGGCGCTGTTGGCGTACGAGGACGCCACGAAGTCACGGGCACCCTTCCAGACGCTGCTGTCCAACAGGATCACCCGCGCGACCGCCAAGTGATCAGGCCAGCGGGCCCGGGACATGACTGACGCCGAGCCGGGCAAGTCCCCCGACAACCCGTGGCCCGTTCGCGCGGTCTCCACCCGCGTGGCGAAGTACATCGACAAGCTCGGCACCGTCTGGGTCGAGGGCCAGATCGCGCAGCTGAACCTGCGGCCGACGGTTGCGTTCATCATGCTCCGTGACCCGGCCGCCGATATGTCGCTGTCGGTGGTCTGCCCACGCGACCTCGTCGAGAACGCGCCGGTCGAACTCACCGAGGGCGTACAGGTCGTCATGTTCGGCAAGCTGCAGTTCCACCCCGCTCGGGGCACTCTCTCGCTGCGCGTGACCGAGATTCGCGCCGTCGGCCTCGGTGAGCTCCTCGAACGCATCGAACGGCTCCGCAAACTGCTCGAAGCCGAAGGCCTGTTCGATCCGCGCCTCAAACGCCCACTGCCCTTCCTGCCCAACACTGTCGGCCTCATCACCGGACGAGCGTCGGCCGCCGAGCGCGACGTGGTCTCTGTAGCCCAGAGTCGTTGGCCTGCAGTGCAATTCGCCATCCGCAATACCGCGGTCCAGGGCCCGAACACCGTCCCTGAGGTCGTCGATGCGCTGCGCGAGCTCGACGCAGATCCCGACGTCGACGTCATCGTGATCGCCCGCGGTGGCGGTGACATCGACGCGCTGTTGCCCTTCTACGACGAGACCCTGTGCCGGGAGATCGCCAAGTGCACGACGCCGGTGGTGAGCGCGATCGGTCACGAACCCGACAATCCGATGTGCGACCTGGTCGCCGATCTGCGCGCGGCCACACCGACCGACGCCGCCAAGCGCATAGTTCCCGATGCCGCCGCCGAGCTGGCCGGTGTCCGGGATATGTGCCGTCGCGCCGGTCGTGCGCTTCGCAACTGGGTGAATCGCGAGCAGCACCACTTGGACCAGCTCCGCAATCGACCGGTGCTCGCAGCCCCGCTTGCCGCCATCACCGCTCGGGCCGACGAGGTACATCGCGCCCGCGCCGCGGTGCGGCGCGACATCACGCGCCTGGTCGCCGCCGAGACCGACCGGGTGGAGCATCTGTCGGCCCGCCTGTCCACACTGGGACCGGCCGCGACGCTGGCACGCGGCTACGCCGTCGTGCAGACCCTGCCCGACGCAGCCGTGCTGCGCGCCACTGCCGGCGCCCCTGCGGGCACGCGGCTGCGGGTGCGAGTGGCCGACGGCGCGGTAACGGCGGTTAGCGACGGCCCAGAAGGGACATCCGAATGAAGCCCATTAGTGAATTGGGGTATGAAGAGGCTCGCGACGAACTCATCGCCGTCGTACAGCAGTTGGAACAGGGTGGACTCGACTTGGACGCCTCGCTCATACTCTGGGAAAGAGGCGAGGAGCTGGCCAAACGGTGCGAAGAGCAGCTCGCGGGGGCCCGCCGACGGGTGGAGGACGCGCTGGCGGCCAGAGAGCCGAAAGAAAGTTGAGATGACAACGAATTCGCGCATTGGGGGTCGAAACTGTAACACGTTTCAGTTACGCTCTCCGGCATGGGTGATTCAACGTTGACCACTGAACTCGGCCGCGTACTTGTCACCGGGGGCTCCGGATTCGTCGGCGCCAACCTCGTGACCGAACTGCTCGAGCGCGGCCATGAGGTCCGCTCCTTCGACCGCGCTTCGTCCCCCCTGCCCGCGCACCCGCG
>Ga0075363_100001001_pt1 | contig 10120 bp, 10 predicted proteins | sample EndMetdeltDD1763_FD_71470 | JGI IMG/M metagenome (GOLD analysis project Ga0075363, IMG submission 71470) | Populus endosphere microbial communities from Tennessee, USA - Endosphere MetaG P. deltoides DD176-3 | ecosystem: Host-associated > Plants > Roots > Endosphere | place: USA: Tennessee...
CCACGCGGTCCGCACGATGTGCGCGTCGGGCATCGCCGCGAGCACCGCGAATTCACCTGCGAGTTTCGTGCGGCCGTAGACCCCGACCGGCGCGGTTTCGTCGTTGATCTCGAACGGGGTGCGCTTCGGGCCCGAGAAGACGTAGTCGGTGGAGATATGGATGAAATCGGCTCCTGCGCGCGCACACGCCTGCGCGATGTTGGCGGGACCGACGGCGTTGACGGCGTGGGCGCGGTCCTCGTCGGACTCGGCCGCATCGACCGCCGTGTAGGCCGCGCAGTTGATGACCACGTCACCTGGTTCGACGAACCGCTCGGCTGCGGGCGCATCGGTGATGTCCCATTCAGACGACGTCAGCGCCAGCACGTTGCGTCCCTGGTTACGGGCCTGATCTGCTAATTCACGCCCGACCATGCCGCCGGCGCCGGAGATAACGATTCGGGCAGAGGATCGAAAAGACATAGGCACGAGTCTGGCACGCCGACCCGCGCTACCCACTCTGTGCCCTTTTCGCCAGTAGCCTGGGTTGATGCCCGCTCGCACACTACGTGTCATTGCCGTGTCGATGGCACTGGCGATCGTCGTCGCTACAGGGGTCGCGTGGGGCAAAATCCGGTCGTTCGAATCCGGCATCAACCACATCTCGCCGATGGCGCTCGGTGACGGCGGCGAGGACGGCGCGATCGACATCCTGCTGGTCGGTGTCGACAGCCGCACCGATGCGCACGGAAACCCGTTGACTCAAGAAGAACTCGCCACGCTGCGCGCAGGCGACGACGAGGCGACCAACACCGACACCATCATCTTGATCCGCATCCCGAACAACGGGAAGTCGGCCACCGCGATCTCGATTCCGCGGGACTCCTACGTCGAGGCGCCGGGGATCGGCAAGATGAAGATCAACGGCGTCTACGGTTCCGCCCACTTCGAGAAGCTTGTCGAGCTCGTCGAGAAGGACGGGATGGACAAGGCGCAGGCCGAACCTCAGGCCATCGAGGCCGGCCGCGAGGCCCTGATCAAGACGGTGGCCAGCCTGACCGGTGTCACCGTCGACCACTACGCCGAGATCGGGCTGCTCGGATTCTCGCTCATCACCGATGCCCTCGGCGGCGTCAATGTGTGTCTGAAAAACCCGGTCTACGAACCGCTTTCGGGCGCCGACTTCCCGGCGGGGTGGCAGAAGCTGGACGGTCCGCAGGCGTTGAGTTTCGTGCGCCAGCGCCACGATCTGCCCCGCGGTGACCTCGACCGCGTGGTACGGCAGCAGGTGGTGATGGCATCGCTTGCGCACGAGGTCATCTCGAGCAAGACGCTGTCCAGCCCGTCGACTCTGAACCGGCTTCAGGATGCCGTGCAGCGCTCGGTGGTGCTCTCCGACGGTTGGGATGTCATGCAATTCGCCGAACAGCTGCAGAAGCTCGCCGCGGGCAATGTCGCCTTCGCCACGATCCCGGTGCTCCAGGAGAACGGCTGGAGTGACGACGGGATGCAGAGCGTGGTCCGGGTCGACCCGACCGAGGTCAAGGACTGGGTGGACGGGCTGCTGCACGACCAGGACGAGGGCAAGACGGAGGAACTGGCGTACACACCGGAGAAGACCACCGCCGACGTGATCAACGCCAGCGACATCAACGGCCTGGCCTCCGCGGTCTCCCAGGTGCTGACCACCAAGGGCTTCGCCGCGGGCAACACGGGCAATCACGAAGGTGCCCCGGTGAGCAACAGCCAGGTACAGGCGGCCAAGGCCGATGACCTTGGCGCTCAGGAAGTTTCAAAGGACCTCGGTGGGCTGCCCATCGTCGAGGACGCATCGGTGGCACCGGGGACGGTGCGGGTGGTGTTGACCGCCGACTACACGGGTCCCGGCTCGGGTCTCGACGGTATCGAACCGACACTGTCGACCGCGGACCCCGTGGCAGCCCAGTCGCCTGAGGTCGATCCGCTGGCCTCCCCGATCATCACTGCGGGCTCCAACGATCCGGAGTGCGTCAACTAGTCGTGAGCACACTCAGCTCGGCGATCCTCGATCCACTGATGGCCTCCGACCCTGCCGGGCCGCGGATCACCTACTACGACGACGCGACGGGCGAGCGTATCGAGTTGTCCACCGCCACCCTCGTCAACTGGGCGGCCAAGACCGGCAACCTCTTACGCGACGAAATGGGCGCCGGGCCGGACACGCGAGTCGCAGTGCTGTTACCCGCGCACTGGCAGACCGCGTCCGTGTTGTTCGGAATCTGGTGGATCGGCGCGGAGGTCGTGACCGGCGGTCAGGCCGACGTCGCGCTGTGCACGGCTCCACGGCTCGGCGAAGCGGACGACGCCGTTGGAGTCGGCGAGATCGCGGTGTTGTCGTTGGACCCGTTCGGCAAACCGGTGCCCGATCTTCCCGTGGGCGTGACGGACTACGCGACCGCAGTTCGTGTGCACGGCGACCAGATCCTCCCGGAGCGCCATCCTGGCGCGGCGCTGGACGGCCGCTCGGTGGCCGATGTGCTGTCGGGTGCCCAGACGTCCGCCGCCGCACAAGGTCTCACGGCAGACGATCGCGTGCTGTCGACTGCGGACTGGACGGACGCGGACGAGCTCACGGCGAATCTCCTCGCGGTTTTTGCGATCGGCGCCTCGCTGGTCCAGGTCGCGAATCAGGATGCCGCCGCGGTGGATCGCCGCAGACAGACAGAGAAGATCACCCGGGACATCGCTTGAGTTCCACCGGCCGGGCGCTCGAGGATTTCTCCACGTGTGGCGGCGTCTTGGCCGTGTTCAATGCAGGCAGCACCGGGCAAGGACACCACTGGCGACTATTCGCCCAAGACGGCTCCCAGCTCGCGCACACCGTGCGGGTGCACAACGGCGGCAAGCTCGCACAGCTGTGGTGGAGGGCCGTCACGCTGACCGGAATGGATGCCAAGAACGATATCCACGTCGAGCTGATCGGGGCGGAGGGAACCCCACTGGCCCGCGCGAGTTCGAGCTACATGAAGGAATCTGTCACCATCTCCGACCCTGCCGGCCGTCGGTTGGGACGCACGAAGCGAAACAAGAACGTGGTCACCGTCTTCGGGTCTGATGACGTCGCACTGGCCGAGTTCGATTACGACGGCGAAAGCCCGTGGCCGGTGAGACGGCCGTCCGGAGGCGACATCGGTGAGCTGCTGGCAGGCGAACCCGGTCCGTCGCTGTCGGCTCCGTTGTGGCAATGGGCGCTGGACACACAGTTGGCGCTGAACACCACGACGTACCGCCAAGCCATGCACCTCGGGCTCCGGCGCGTCAATCGCTACTCGTTCACCCCGACGACGCCGGTGCCGCCGATTCTGGCCTTGCTGCCACTACTTTGCGGACTGAGCTACTGACAGCGGCCGTCGCGCCAACTGTTACTTCAGCAGTGCGCGGCTCATCACCACGCGCTGAATCTGGTTGGTGCCCTCATAGATCTGGGTGATCTTCGCGTCGCGCATGAACCGCTCGACGGGGAAGTCGACCGTGTAGCCGTAGCCGCCGAACAGCTGCACCGCGTCGGTGGTCACCGACATCGCCACGTCGGACGCGTAGCACTTCGCCGCCGAAGAGATGAAGCCCAGATCCGGCTCTCCACGCTCGGCGCGCGCGGCGGCGGTGTACACCATCAGCCGGGCCGCCTCGATCTTCATCGCCATATCGGCAAGCATGAACTGCACCGCCTGAAAGTCGGCGATGCGCTGGCGAAACTGCTTGCGCTCCTTGGTGTATTCGATCGCCGCCTCCAGCGCGCCCTGCGCGATGCCGACGGCCTGCGCACCGATCGTCGGGCGGGTGTGGTCCAGAGTGGCCAGCGCGGTCTTGAAGCCGGTGCCCTCGTCGCCGATGATCCGGTCGCCAGGTATGCGGCAGTCTTCGAAGTACAGCTCGGTGGTCGGTGAACCCTTGATGCCCAACTTGCGTTCCTTCGCGCCGACGGCGAATCCGGGATCGTCCTTGTGCACGATGAACGCCGAAATGCCGTTGGCGCCCTTGTCGGGATCGGTCACCGCCATCACCGTGTACCAGGTGGAGTGGCCACCGTTGGAGATCCAGCACTTGGCGCCGTTGAGCACCCAGTCGTCGCCGTCGCGGCGGGCGCGGGTGCGCATCGACGCCGCGTCGCTACCGGCCTCCCGCTCGGAGAGCGCATAGGACGCCGCCGCTTCACCGGCCGCGATGCTCGGCAGGACCTGCTTCTTCAGCTCTTCGGACCCTCGCAACAGCAGCCCCATCGTGCCCAGCTTGTTGCAGATCGGGATCAACGACGACGATGCACAGACCCGGGCGACCTCCTCGATGACGATGCATGCCGCGACCGAATCCCCACCTTGGCCGCCGTACTCCTCGGGGATGTGGATCGCGGCCATGCCCGACGCCGTCAGCGCTGCCAGCGCCTCGTCGGTGTAGCGCGCTTTCTCGTCGACGTCCGCCGCGTACGGCGCGATCTCCTTGTCGCACAGGTCGCGCAGTACCGCGCGCAACTCGTTGTGCTCGTCGGAAAGCTTGAAAGCGTCAAACGACGGGTTACCGATGGCCATGGCGACTCCTTGCTACTCGTCGGTAACTTTACCTTCCCGGGGTTACCGCCTATTGACCGAGCAGGCGTTCCCGCAGCGCCGCGTCCTTGTGCAGCACCATGTCGGCCAGGTCACTCTGGAAATCCTCGATGCGCTTGCGCAACGCGCCGTCCGATGCGCCCAGAATCCGCACGGCGAGCAGTCCCGCGTTGCGCCCGCCGCCGATCGACACGGTGGCGACGGGCACGCCGGCCGGCATCTGCACGATCGACAACAGCGAATCCAGACCATCGAGCTTGGCGAGCGGCACCGGAACCCCGATCACCGGCAGCGGCGTCGCTGCGGCGACCATTCCCGGCAGATGTGCCGCGCCGCCCGCACCGGCGATTATCACCTCGATACCGCGGCCCGCAGCCGTCTTGGCGTATTCGAGCATCCGATCGGGCGTGCGATGCGCCGACACGACTCCGACCTCGAACGGCACGTCGAACTCGACCAGCGCGTGCGCCGCGTCCTCCATCACCGACCAGTCGCTGTCGCTGCCCATGATCACGCCGACGCGCGGCTCCGCTTCATCAGCCATGACTGCTCCATCCGTCGGTCCACTCCGCGTGCGACAAATAGTGCGCGGCCCGCACCGCGCGTTCCCGTACATCCGCGACGTACGCCGCGTCGTCCAGCGACCCGCCGGCTGCGCCGAGGATGTTGACGTGCCCGATCTTGCGGCCGGGACGTTCGCCCTTCCCGTACAGATGAACCTTGGCTTCCGGCAGCCGCGCGAACAGGTGGTGCAGCCGCTCGTCCATACTCATCTTCGGGATGTCTTGAGCGCCAATGACGTTCGCCATGACGGTCACCGGGGCAATCGGCGACGTGTCACCCAGCGGGTAGTCGAGTACGGCTCGCAGGTGCTGTTCGAACTGACTGGTACGCGCGCCGTCGATCGTCCAGTGCCCCGAATTGTGCGGCCGCATCGCCAATTCGTTCACCAGCAGCCCACCGTCGAGGGTTTCGAACAGCTCGACCGCCAGCAGCCCGACCACGCCGAGTTCGTCGGCAAGCCTCAAGGCCAGACCCCCGGCCGCGCCCGCAAGGTCGTCATCCAGGTCGGGGGCGGGTGCGACGACCTCCACGCAGATGCCGTCGCTTTGCACGGTGTGCACCACCGGCCACGCCGCACCCTGGCCGAACGGCGATCGGGCCACCAGCGCGGCGAGTTCACGCCGCATCTGCACCTTCTCCTCGATGAGGACCTCGACACCAGCCGCCAGATACTCGGCGGCCGCCTCGCGCGCGTGGGCGAGGTCGCGCGCCAGCACCACGCCGCGGCCGTCGTATCCCCCGCGTGCGGTCTTGAGCACGAGCGGGGTATCCGAGCCTCCTGCGAAGTCGTCCACGTCGGACACGGACGTCACAGCCGCGAATCGCGGTACGGGCGCACCGAGCGCCTGCAGACGGCGCCGCATCACCAGCTTGTCCTGGGCGTGGATCAGCGCCGACGGGGGCGGTGCGACGTTCACGCCTTCGGCGATCAGCTTCTCGAGCATCTCGGTCGGCACGTGTTCGTGGTCGAAGGTCAGCGCATCGGCGCCCACCGCAGCGCGCCGCAGCGCGTCCAGATCGTCGTGCGAACCGATCACCACGTCCGGAGTCACCTGAGCCGCCGAATCATCGGGTGTGACGGCCAACACACGCAGTGTCTGCCCGAGCGCGATCGCGGCCTGGTGAGTCATCCGGGCCAGCTGTCCGCCGCCGATCATGGCGACTCTCGGGGGCGTGGTGGGAGTGCGCGGCACGTGCCTATGTTGTCATGTGGCAACCGCTGCGTTTAGCAGCGGTGACCTGCTCGGGTACGCGTGACAAGGTCGTTTTCCGTAGACTGCCCTGTTGTGTCCTTCACCGATGCCACGATCGCACGGCTTCCTCGCCCGATCCGGCCCTACTTTGAACGGCACCACGAGCTGATCAAGTTCGCGATCGTCGGCGCCACCACCTTCGTCATCGACTCGGCGGTCTTCTTCACGCTGAAGCTCACGGTGCTGGAACCCAAGCCTGTGACGGCGAAGATCATCGCCGGCGTCGTCGCGGTGATCGCGTCCTACATCCTCAACCGTGAGTGGAGCTTCCGCGACCGCGGCGGCCGCGAGCGGCACCACGAGGCGCTGATGTTCTTCGCCTTCAGCGGCGTGGGCGTGCTGCTGTCGATGGCTCCGCTGTGGTTCTCGAGTTATGTGCTGATGCTGCGCGTGCCCGAGGTGAGCCTGACGGTTGAGAACATCGCCGACTTCGTGGCGGCCTACATCATCGGCAATCTGCTGCAGATGGCCTTCCGCTTCTGGGCGTTCCGGCGCTGGGTGTTCCCGGACGAGTTCGGCCGCAACCCGGACAAGGCGCTGGAGGCGACGCTCACCGGCGGCGGCATCGCCGAAGCCGTGGAAGACGTGCGGGACCCGGCTCTGCACAAGACGGATGCGAACGGCAACGTGACGCCGCTGCGCAGTGCGCGACGCGCGCGCCGACTGTCTCAGCTGGGCGACTCCTCTGAGCCCAGGGTGTCGAAGACTTCGTGATACAGCAGCGAGTGGACCTGTTCCACTTGCGGAATGTCTTGGAACTCCAGCGGATCGTGCGACGCTGACTCGATGATCAGCGTGCCGGTGCGCATCATGCGATCCAGCACACCGTGGCGGAACTCGACGCTGTTGATCCGGGCGAGCGGGATATCGATACCCGACCGGGTCAGCAGCCCGTGGCGGAACATCACCCTGCGGTCGGTGATGACGAAATGCGTTGTCCACCAGTTGAGGAACGGCCACAACACCAGCCACACGACAATGATCAGCCAGACGACCCCGATGACGATCATCACGATGTTGACAGCGGTCTGGTCCCAGTCGGTGGTGTTGACGTAACCGGCGCCGAACGCCGCAATCGCAGTGACCACCAACAGGATAAGGATCGGCCCGATCAGCCGCTTCCAATGTGGGTGGCGGTGAATTACCACGTGCTCGCCGGCGGCCAGCACTTTCTCTGGATATCCCATGGCCAAGACCCTATGGCCAGTCAGCCATCCGCGGGACGCAAGTGCACGATGTCGCCCGCGGCGACAGTCACCGTCGTGTCGTCGCGCTCGATCGTCAGCCGGCCCTGGTCGTCGATGTCGATGGCGCGCCCGACGATCTCGCGATCGCCGGGCAGGATCGCCCGCACTCCCATCCCGAGGGTCAGGCTGCGCGCACGGTAGTCGGCGATCAGCTCCTGGTCGGCCCCGCGGGCACGCTGCCATGCGTTGACGCGGCGGCCCAGTTCGCCCAGCAGCCCAACCACCACGGTCGCGCGGTCCGGAGCGTTCGCACCGAGACCGACCAGTGAGGTGAGCCCGTCGACACCCACCTCGTCGCCGCGCAGCGACACGTTGAGGCCGATACCGACGACGACGGCACGCTGCTCCGAAGCGACCTCGGCGAGGATCCCCGCCAGCTTGCCGCCACCGGCCAGCACGTCGTTGGGCCACTTCAGTCCGGCGTCGACGCCGAGCTGCGTCACCGTGTCGACGATGGCCACGCCCGTAGCCAGGGGCAGCCATCCCCAGGCGTCCGTCGGTACGTCCGCGGCGTCGATGGCCACCGACATCGTGATCTGCGCGTACCGCGCGGCCGACCAGCCGCGCCCCTGTCTGCCACGACCCGCGGTCTGGTGCTCGGCGATCAGGACGGCGCCCGCGATGGGCACGCCGGAGTTGGCCCGCGCGATCAGATCGGAGTTGGTGGATCCCGTTTCGTCGACCACCTCGACGGTCTTCCAGACCGGGCCGCCGAGGATGTCGGCGCGCAACGCCGCTTCGTCGAGCGGAGCACGCTCAGCATTCATCGGACAACACCCTAAGTGACGCTCCGCGAGCCTGCTTAAGGAGATGTTAAGGACGTTCGTTAGCATCGACCCTCATGACGAGCGTTAGCGATCAGTCGGTCGAGCCCTCGGGCGAGCATGAAATCGACATCCACACCACCGCGGGCAAGCTGGCCGATCTGCGCAGGCGCGCCGAGGAGACGCTGCACCCGGTCGGCGAGGCGGCAGTCGAGAAGATCCACGCCAAGGGCAAGCTGACCGCCCGCGAGCGCATCCTCGCGCTGCTGGACGAGGGATCGTTCGTCGAATTGGACGCGCTCGCCAGGCACCGCAGCACGAACTTCGGGTTGCAGGACAAGCGCCCGTTCGGCGACGGCGTCGTGACCGGCTACGGCACCATCGACGGCCGCGAGATCTGCATCTTCAGCCAGGACGTCTCGGTATTCGGCGGCAGCCTCGGCGAGGTCTACGGCGAGAAGATCGTCAAGGTCCAGGAACTCGCGATCAAGACCGGCCGCCCGTTGATCGGCATCAACGACGGCGCGGGCGCCCGCATCCAAGAGGGTGTGGTGTCACTCGGCTTGTACAGCAAGATCTTTCACAACAACATCATGGCCTCGGGTGTCATCCCGCAGATCTCACTGATCATGGGCGCCGCGGCCGGCGGGCACGTCTACTCCCCCGCGCTCACCGACTTCGTCATCATGGTCGACCAGACCAGCCAGATGTTCATCACCGGACCCGACGTCATCAAGACGGTCACCGGTGAGGACGTCACGATGGAGGAACTCGGCGGCGCGCACACGCACATGGCCAAGTCCGGCACCGCTCACTACGTGGCGACGGGCGAGCAAGACGCGTTCGACTACGTCCGCGAGCTGCTGTCCTACCTGCCGAGCAACAATTACGCCGACCCGCCGCGGTATCCCGCCGACGTGCCGGCCGGCGCGATCGAGGACAACCTCACCGAGGAGGATCTCGAGCTCGACACGCTGATCCCCGATTCGCCGAATCAGCCCTACGACATGCACGAGGTCATCACCCGCATCCTCGACGACGACGAGTTCCTCGAGGTGCAGCAGGGTTACGCGCAGAACATCGTCGTCGGCTTCGGCCGCATCGAGGGCAGGCCGGTCGGGATCGTCGCCAACCAGCCGACCCAGTTCGCCGGCTGCTTGGACATCAACGCCTCGGAGAAGGCCGCGCGGTTCGTCCGTACCTGTGACTGCTTCAACGTCCCGATCGTGATGCTGGTCGACGTGCCGGGCTTCCTCCCTGGCACCGGCCAGGAGTACAACGGCATCATCCGCCGCGGCGCCAAGCTGCTCTACGCGTACGGCGAGGCGACGGTCGCGAAGATCACGGTGATCACCCGCAAGGCCTACGGTGGTGCGTACTGCGTCATGGGCTCCAAGGAGATGGGCGCCGACGTCAACGTGGCGTGGCCGACCGCGCAGATCGCGGTGATGGGCGCCGCCGGCGCCGTCGGATTCGTCTACCGCCAGGAGCTGTCGAAGGCAGCCAAGGAAGGCGAAGACGTCGACGCGCTCCGCCTGCAGCTGCAGCAGACGTACGAAGACACCCTCGTCAATCCGTACATCGCCGCTGAACGTGGCTACGTCGACGCGGTGATCCCGCCGTCGCACACCCGCGGCTACGTCGCGACCGCCCTGCGCCTGCTCGAACGCAAGATCTCGCAGGTGCCGCCGAAGAAGCACGGGAACATTCCGCTATGAGCGAGGACACCG
>Ga0075363_100001003_pt1 | contig 10114 bp, 9 predicted proteins | sample EndMetdeltDD1763_FD_71470 | JGI IMG/M metagenome (GOLD analysis project Ga0075363, IMG submission 71470) | Populus endosphere microbial communities from Tennessee, USA - Endosphere MetaG P. deltoides DD176-3 | ecosystem: Host-associated > Plants > Roots > Endosphere | place: USA: Tennessee...
GTGGTGTGGCCACCCGCCGACATGCCCATCGACACCGGGATCGTCTTCACCACCTCCCCGTTGCGCACGACCTCCATCTCGTGCGCGGCGTCGTCGATGGTCGCCACCAACTGCTCGGGAACGGTGAAACTCGACTTGGTCCCCGCGGCGTCGATGTAGACCTTCGTGCCGGCCGGCCAGAAGTCCTGCGGACGCCACCGAAGCTGGGTGTCGGAAGTCCAGTAGAACCTGCCGGCAACGGGCGGCACGGACGTGATGTGCACAGCGTCCTGGGCCATCTGCTGATTGGCGATCGGCCGCTGGAAGTTGATGTAGATCGGCTTGGCGGCACCCACGATCGAACCGTTCGTCGGATTGAACGACGGCGGCAGGAACGGCGGCTCGCCGATGAACGGCGTCGGATTCTGCCCTTCCGGTGTGCCGGGTGGGACCGCCATGGGCTGAGGCGCCCCGAAGAGTGGAGGCGGTGGCGGCGGCAGCGGCGCACCGAGCGGAGGCGGCCCGGGTGGCGGAGCCGGCAGCGCGCCGGGGGGCGCAGGCAGCACGGCGGCTGCCGGATCGACCGGCGCAGGCGGTGGTGGCGGTGGAACGCCAGGTTGAGCAAGCGCTGACGGGGTGCTCAGCACCATTCCGCCAACCAGACCAGCCGCCATCACAGCGGTGAGCAGGCGCCTCATCATCGGCTGCCGCATACATGACCTCCCAGTCGCACAAACTTCATCCAGTGTGGCACAGCGATTCGACCGCGCTAAGCCACCACGACCTCGCCAAACCCCTGACCACTGCGCCGCAAAGGGCGCTGACCTGGTGTCTTTATCGTCAGCGGGCACCGAACGTTACGCCGCTAGGAGCGCACCAGCCGGGCGATGGCCGCCGAGGCCTCTGCCAGTTTGGCGTCGGCCTCGTCCCCACCCTGGGCGACCGCATGGCTGACACAGTGCCCGAGGTGCTCGTCGAGCAGGCCGAGTGCGACGGACTGCAGGGCGCTGTTGACGGCACTGATCTGGGTGAGCACGTCGATGCAGTACTTGTCTTCGTCGATCATCTTCGCGATGCCGCGTACTTGACCTTCGATCCTGCGCAGCCGTTTGGCGTAGTTCTCCTTCTGCGGCGTATAGCCGTGCGGGGCGTTGTCGTCAGCCATGTCGTCAGCCATGTCGTCAGCCATTGTGGCCGCCTTCCAGCATCTGGTTCATCTGCGTTATCTCTGCCTGTTGCGCGTCGATCATCGTCTGCGCCATGCGTTTGACGTCTTCGTTCTGGCCGTTGGCGACTTCCGCCTTCGCCATCTCGATGGCGCCCTGGTGGTGGCTGATCATCGACTGCAGCCAGAGGGTGTCGAACTCAGCGCCGCGCAGGGACTGGAGTTTGGCCATCGTGGCGTCGTCGACCATGCCCGCCATCGCGCCGTGGCCGCTGTGCTCCCCCGGTTCGCCCTGGGATGCGTCGTCGTCAGGGTTTTCGTCCCACTGCACGAGGAACACGCGCAGCGCCTTGATCTCGGGTTCCTGTTCGGCGGAGATCTTGGCCGCCAATGCGATGAGTTCGGCGTTGGTGGAATGGTCGGGCACCATGGCCGACAGCTCGATCGCCTGTTGGTGGTGAGGAATCATGTTGGTCGCGAACTCGCGGTCGTCGGCGTTGAAGCCGGGAGGTTGCGCCGTGCCGCTGACCGATTCCTCGGTCGAGTGAGTTCCGGCATGTTCGGTTGAACTCGAACACGAGGTGAGGAACAGGGCGGCGAAGAGGGCCAGGACGGCAGCGGCGATCCGGGTGGCGCGAGACGGCATGACGCCACCATACCTGATACCCCTCCGGGGTATTAATAACGGTTTGGCCGGGTCAAACACCAGGGGCATACTGTGCTGATGCCCTCAGATTCCGGTTCCATCGACATCAAACCGCGCAGCCGCGACGTCACCGACGGCCTGGAAAAGACCGCCGCCCGCGGGATGCTGCGGGCGGTAGGCATGGGCGACGACGACTGGGCCAAGCCGCAGATCGGGGTCGGCTCGTCGTGGAATGAGATCACTCCGTGCAACATGTCGCTGCAGCGCCTCGCGCAGTCGGTGAAGGGCGGGGTGCACGCCGCCGGCGGCTATCCGCTGGAGTTCGGCACCATCTCGGTGTCAGACGGGATCTCGATGGGCCACGAGGGCATGCATTTCTCGCTGGTGTCCCGCGAGGTCATCGCCGACAGCGTCGAGACTGTCATGCAGGCCGAGCGGCTCGACGGTTCGGTGTTGCTCGCCGGCTGCGACAAGTCGATACCCGGAATGCTGATGGCCGCCGCGCGGCTGAACCTGGCGAGCGTCTTCCTCTACAACGGCTCGATCATGCCGGGCGTCGCGAAGCTCACCGACGGCAGCGAGAAGGAAGTCACGATCATCGACGCCTTCGAGGCCGTTGGCGCCTGCTCGCGCGGACTGATGTCACGCGAGGACGTCGACATCATCGAACGCGCAATCTGTCCCGGCGAGGGCGCCTGCGGCGGGATGTACACCGCCAACACCATGGCGTCGGCCGCCGAGGCGCTGGGCATGTCGCTGCCCGGTAGCGCCTCACCCGTCGCGATCGACTCACGCCGCGACGAGTACGCCCGACGTTCCGGTGAGGCCGTCGTCGAGATGCTGCGCCGCGGCATCACCACCAGCGACATCCTCACCAAGGAGGCCTTCGACAACGCCATCGCCGTCGTGATGGCCTTCGGCGGCTCGACCAACGCGGTCCTGCACCTGCTGGCCATCGCGTGGGAAGCGGGCGTCAAGCTGTCGCTCGCAGACTTCACTCGCGTCGGAGAGAAAGTGCCGCACCTCGCCGATGTCAAGCCATTCGGTCGTCACGTGATGAAGCATGTCGACGAGATCGGTGGCGTGCCCGTCGTCATGAAGGCACTGCTGGACGCCGGTCTGCTGCATGGTGATTGCCTGACGGTGACGGGTCAGACGATGGCCGAGAACCTCGCGCACATCGAGCCGCCGGACCCGGACGGCAAGGTGCTGCGCGCGATGAACAATCCGATCCACCCGACCGGCGGCATCACGATCCTGCACGGATCGCTGGCGCCCGAGGGTGCGGTCGTGAAGTCGGCGGGCTTCGACTCCGACGTGTTCGAGGGCACGGCAAGGGTTTTCGAGCGTGAACGAGCAGCCCTCGACGCACTCGAAGACGGGACGATCACCAATGGTGACGTCGTGGTGATCCGCTACGAGGGACCGAAGGGCGGGCCCGGCATGCGCGAGATGCTCGCGATCACCGGGGCGATCAAGGGAGCAGGCCTCGGCAAGGACGTGCTCCTGATGACCGACGGCCGGTTCTCCGGCGGCACCACCGGGCTGTGCGTGGGACACATCGCACCCGAGGCCGTCGACGGCGGTCCCATCGCGTTCGTCCGCGACGGCGACAAGATCCGACTCGACGTTGCGAACGGTACCCTTGACCTGCTGGTCGACAAGGACGAATTCGAGTCGCGCAAGGTCGGTTTCGAACCGCTGCCGCCCGTCTACAAGACCGGGGTGCTGGCCAAGTACACCAAGCTGGTGGGATCAGCCGCCGGCGGTGCGGTCTGCAGCTAGCCGAGCGATACGTTGCAGCGCGACGGCGCAGACGGGTAAGTAGGCCGTCGCCCACCACGGCACGCTCATCCATGCTCGGCAGCCGTCCCCATCGGGCTCGACGCCGTGGCTGGTCGCACCGATGCCCGCAACCTCCCACGCCCAGCGGCGGTTCTCTTCGAACTCGGTGATCGTGAAGGGCAGTGCGACACCGAGTGGCGTCCACACCTTGCCGTGCGAGCGCAGCATCAGTGGACCGCTCTCCGTCAACTCGGCCCGCTGCACCGTTGGCCCCCACTTCGGCCAGGCGTCGAGGTCGACCAGCACGCTCCACACCGCCTCGGGGCTGGCTTCGGTGAACCGCTCGATCGTGGGCATCCGTCGTCGCAGGGCGAGGTCCATCTCTGGGCTATGCCCCGATGGCCGAGCGCTAAACGAGCGCTAGCGCGGTGGCGGCGGCGGATCGATGGGCGTCATGGAAATCGGCACCCAATGCGTTCCCGGTCCCTCACCGGGGCATCCCGCCCCACCCACGATGAGAGTCCGCTCTCCGAAGAAGCTGCCGTCAGGTCGCGGAATCCAGTAGTCGGAGCGTTTGGCCGTCACAACGCTGCTTGGGTTGTTGCGATCGCAGAAGAAGGGATAGTCACCGCTGGTCTCCCACCGGTTGTTGTTCCATCTGTACTCGTAGACCGAGGGAGCGCCCGGGTTGCGGGCTTGGTCGTCCTTGTTGTCGAAGGTTGCGACACAACCGTTCACGTCGCACCGAGTGGTGAACTGGACGGGAAAAGTCTTCGACTCCATCGGGGTCGGCATCCCGTTGAACGTCTGCTTCGCGAAGTCGACGAAGACGTTGTAATACCCGTACAGCGGCGGCGGTTCGGCACGATCCGCGTGTGCGACCGGCGCCGCCAGGATTCCGCACCCCGCGAGTACGGCGATGGCTACTCTCTTCGGCACCGCTCCAGTAAACACGCCGCGGCGTCATCCATCGCCGAATTGCGCGTACACCTCAGGCAGGAAGCCGGCCAGGTGGTTCATCTCCTGCGCACAGTGCACGAGTAGATCCCTGGGATCCGGCAGTTGATGCGCAGCGATAGGCCGAATCACCGCGTCGGCCAACATGTTTCCCTTGCGCAGACCGATGTAGGGTCCGCCCATCCAGAACCGCGAGCGCATCTCGGCACCGTCGGCGGTGGCACGAACATGGTGGACGAACCATCCGATGTCGACGGGGACGTCGGCGGATCCCAGCCGGGCACACACTGCGACATCGCTGCCGAGGCGGGCCGGGTCGAGCCCGATCACGTGCGGTTCGACGAACTGAATCGCGGCCTTGGCGTAGGACGATCCGAGGTACTCCTCGATCAACGACGTCCGGCCGACCCAGCTGCCGTCGGGACCGCCGTCCGCCCATCTCGCCGATGCGTGTGCACGGGGATGCCACAGCTTGTAACGCGTTGTCTCGCTGCCGTGCCAGCCGAACCACCAGTCCCACATGGCCGGGGTGACGCCGGGCATGGCGGTGCGCACCGATACCTGGAACCCGCCGCCGCGCAGCCGACCGTAACCGTTCTCGGTCTGCTGGTAGCCGTCGTCGAGAAGGTCTGCCGCAGAGTCGAATCCGAGCAGCGTCTGGTCGGCCTGTGGCCCGTGCTCCAACGCGACGACGACGTGCCGCGGCAGTTCGGCCATCTCGGGATCGAAGTATCTGCCCCACGGGGTGTCACCGTCGCCACCGCGATAACCGAGGTATGCGCTCATCAGACCCGCCCCATCCACGGATAAAAGCGGCCGTCGGGATCGTATGCCGCACGCGCCTTGTCGAGCCGTGCCATGGCCCCGTCGGTGGCGAATCGTGCCGGCCGCTGACCGAGATTCTCGTCCGCCAATTGGATTCCGGTGGCGAGGTGAGCCATCTCGGCCATGTTGGCGCGAGGCCAGTCGGCGTACTTGTCGTCGTCGGCCTCGTCCATCCAGCCGCCGTAGAGCGCAAGGTATATCTCGGCCTCGACGCTGTACGCCATGTCCGCCCGCGCCGGAGACGGCCCCCAGTTCAGCCACAGGAAGTGCGCCGGGTGCGGCGGTAGGGTCTGCAGGATCCGGTGGATGCCGGGCATGAGGTCCGCCGCCGACGCCGAGGTCCACATGTTGTCGGCGGAGTAGCGGTGGTCGTCGAGGTAGTTGCCCATCACGGCGGTGTACCACGTGGGCAGATCCGTTGGTGCATAGGGAACTTTGGCGAGTGCCTTGTCGATGGCCGGGCAGGTGCCCAGCAGCGCCAGTGCCTTCTCGGCTTCTTCGTCGGTGTCGGCGAACACCGGCGATGCGAGGACGATCGCGGGGCCGTCGATCCCGGCGTCCGGCACGCTGCGGGTGGCGACGATCTGCAGTTCTACTCGGCGGTCCACATCCGCGCTGATCTCGCGCGCCCAGGTGAACACCTCTTCGGCGCACTCGAACGGGTAGGCGTACATGCTCATGCCGCAGATCGCGGGCTTCGCATACAGCTTCAGATGGAAGGCCGTCACGACCGCGAAAAAACCCGGGCCCGCGCCGCGGGCGGCGAAGTAGAGGTCTGGATGGTTCTCCGCGTCGATGTAGAGCTTCTCGCCGTCGGCGGTGATGACGTCGAGACCGATCACGCTCTCGCACGCAGGCCCCAACACCCGGCTGTTCCAGCCGTACCCACCCTGGAGCAGATACCCGCCGATACAGACGCCCTTGCAGTGACCGGCCGGGAAGAACAAGCCCTGCGCGTCGAGTTCGGCCGCGAGGATGCTGCCACCCTTGCCGGGGCCTGCGACCGCGACCATGTTGTCCTTGTCGATCCTCGTGTGATCGAAGCCGTGCATGTCGAGCAGCAGACCACCGTCCCGCAGGTGGTTGGCTGCCCAGCTGTGCCCGCCTGACCGAATGCCGACCTGAAGACCGTTGGCCTTGGCGTAGGCGAGCGCGGCGACGACGTCGTCCTCGTCGTGGGCCTGCACGATCACCGCCGGATACCGGTCGGGCACCCGCTGGTTCCATACCGTCGAACGCCGCGCGTCCTCGTATGCGTCATCACCGCGGGCGACATACCGCCCCGCCGGAAGTGCCACGTTGAACCTCCTGCTAGATTCACATAGCGAATCTTTGTGATTCGTAGTGCGGATCAATATAGTGGTGGAATGGCGCCTGCGGAAGAGAATCAGCAGACCGAATCCGCACGTTCAGACGGAATTCAAGTGTTGCGCCGCGCCGCGGCCGCGCTCGATGAGATCGCCGCAGCACCGGGTCAGCTGAGGCTCGTCGACCTGGGCGGCCGGCTCGGACTGGCCAAGTCGACGGTGCGCCGGCTGCTGGTCGGGCTCGTCGAGATCGGTTTCGCGAACATCGACGACGACGGCCGGATCAACCTGGGCGAGCGACTACTCGCGCTCGGCGGCGCCGACGATGCGAGCCTCACCATTCAGTTCCGCCCGACGCTGGACCGGCTGGCACGAGCGACCGGTGAGACGGTGGACCTGTCGGTGCTGCGCGGACGCGAAATGCTGTTCATCGACCAGGTGCAGTCCACCCACCGCCTGCGTGCCGTATCCGCGGTCGGACTCCGATTCCCCCTGGAGTCCACGGCCAACGGCAAAGCGGCGCTGCAACTGCTGACCGATCCGAACGCCAGCCTGTCCGGCATCGCATACGACCGAGACGAGCACACCGTCGGCATCTCCGCGGCGGGTATCGCCGCCAGGACGACGGGTGGGCACATCGTCGCGATCTCGGTACCGGCACCCAGCGAGCGATTCGGCGCCAACGAGAATCAGATCGTCGACGCACTGCGCGACTGCGGGCGGTCACTGGCTAGTTGACCTCAGCGGCCGCATGAGAAGCCATCTCGTGGGTATAGCAGCCGGGTGCTTCTACATCGCAACCTCGTTGGCTTCAGCTGATGGCGGACCCGACGACAATTCCCGACGACCTGCGGCGCTTGGCTCAGGCCCACGGGGTGGCGACCAGCTACCGGAACGAGCGCCGCGAGCCGGTCCAGGTCGACGCCGACGTGGTGATCAAGGTGCTCGGACTGCTCGACGTGGCCGCCGGCACCGCCGCGGACCGCAGCGCCGCTCTGGCTGAGTTGGGCGAAACAACTCGGGCGGGCGTGATCGCGCCGACCGTCGCTGTTCGGTTGACCGGACGCGCGCGGTCGCTGCCCGGCGCGTCTGTTCTGGTGAGCGAGGACGGCAGTGAGATCGCTGTGCGCGGCGAGTTGCCCGCCGATCTGCCCCTGGGCTGGTATCGGCTGCACACCGACGACGGGCAGGAATCGACGTTGGTCGTCGCGCCGCCGCAGGTCCCGACCGCACCGGCGACGTGGGGCTGGATGTTACAGCTCTACGCGCTGCGCTCGGCCCGCTCATGGGGCATCGGCGACCTCGGCGATCTACGCGAATTCGTGACGTGGACCGCGCGCGAGCACGGTGCAGGCGCCGTACTGCTGAACCCGCTGCACGCGCCCGGCCCCACGCATCCGGTGCAGCCATCGCCGTACACACCGTCCAGCCGACGTTTCGCCAATCCGCTGGCACTGCGCATCGAGGACATCGGCGCCTACCGGCGTGCCGACTCGGACACGCGCGCTGAGGTCGATGCGCTTCGCGTGTCGGCCACCACGGCGCGTATCGACCACGACCTCGTCTGGGTCGCCAAACGCGATGCGCTGGAGCTACTTTGGCGTTCAGAAGGCCGCCCGGATCCCCTCGCCGACGGGTCGGCATCGCAGGGTCTGCGCGACTGGGCCACCTATTGCGCGCTGGCGGAGCGCCACGGTGGCCGATGGTCGCGATGGCCCGAGCCACTGCGAGACGTCACTGGGCCGGCAGTGACTTCCGCACGCCGGGAGTTGTTGCCGCGAATCGCTTTTCACGCCTGGGTGCAGCAGCAGTGCGCCGAGCAACTCATCGCCGTTCGGGGCGCCGCGCGCGAGGCAGGCATGTCGCTTGGTGTGTTGCACGACCTCGCGGTGGGGGTCGACGCGGACGGCGCCGACGCGTGGGCACTGGCCGACGTGCTCGCAGGGGGGGTCAGCGTCGGCGCGCCGCCGGACAACTTCACCCCCCGCGGACAGGACTGGGGACTGCCGCCGTGGCGCCCCGACCGGCTGGCCGCCACCGGATACGCAGCGGTGCGGGACATGTTGCGCGCCGTGCTCGCCCACGCCGACGGATTGCGGATCGACCACGTCGCGGGCTTGTGGCGACTGTGGTGGATTCCGCCCGGTGATACGCCGGACCGAGGCACCTACGTGCACTACGACGCGGAAACGATGCTTGCGGTCCTGGCGCTGGAGGCACATCGAGCGGCGGCCACCGTCGTCGGTGAGGACCTCGGGACCGTCGAACCCGAGGTCACCGAGGCGCTTGCCGCCAACGAGATGCTCGGATGCGCCGTGGCGTGGTTCACCCGTGACGAGTCCGCGCCCGGCGAACCGCTGTTGCCGCCGGCGGCATGGCCATCGCGAGCCGCCGCAAGCATCTCCACTCACGATCTGCCGACCGCGGCGGGGTTCCTGCGCGGTGAACACGTCCGAGCGCGTGCCGAACTCGGTCTCCTCGACGATGTTCCGTCCGAGCAGGCCAATGCCGAAAAGGAGCGCAAGGAGTGGCTCGCGCTCTTGCGCTCGGAGGGATTGCTTGCCGGCACAGGTGCCGACGAACCCGACGAAGCCGAGATCATCGTCGCGATGCACCGCCTATTGGCCTCGGCGCCGAGCCGACTCAAGCTGATCTCGCCCTACGATGTGGTCGCCGAGACACGGCAACCGAATCTCCCCGGGACGATTGACGAATATCCGAACTGGCGTCAGCCATTGCCGGTCACGCTGGAGCAACTGAAACACGATCCGAGAGTGGCAGCTATCACCGCGGCGTTCCGGGCTAGTTGACGACCGCGACCGCGAAGCCGTCCCAGCCCTTCGCCCCGACCGTCTGAATCGCCGCGGTGTCGAGGCGCGGATTCTCGCCCATCATCTCCAGCATCTCGCGCACGGCACGGGCCTGATGGTCGTCGTCGGCGGGTTCGAGTACGCGACCGAACCGGGAGATGTTGTCCACCACGATGATCGAGCCCGGGTGACCGAGCCTGATCGCCCACTCGACGTAGGCGACGTTGTTCTCCTTGTCGGCGTCGATGAACGTCAGATCAAAGGTCTCGCCGCGCTCTGCCAGGCTGGGCAACGTGTCCAGGGCGGCGCCGACGATCACCTCGACCCGGTCCTCGACACCGGCCCGCGCCAGGTTCTGACGCGCGACCTCGGCGTGCGCGGGCTCATACTCGAGAGTGACGACGTGTCCGGCCGACCCGACCGCGCGGGCGAGGTTGATGGTGCTGTACCCGGCCAGGGTGCCGATCTCCAGGACGCGCGTCGCACCCGTCGCGGACGCGAGCAGGTACAGCAGCCTGCCGTGCTGCGCGGACACCTCGATGGCGGGCATGCCCGCCATCTCGGCCGCCTCACGCGCGGCGATCAGCGCATCGTCCTCGGTGCGCAGCAGGCGGTTGAACAGCTGATCGAGCGCCGCGGG
>Ga0075363_100001004_pt1 | contig 10113 bp, 7 predicted proteins | sample EndMetdeltDD1763_FD_71470 | JGI IMG/M metagenome (GOLD analysis project Ga0075363, IMG submission 71470) | Populus endosphere microbial communities from Tennessee, USA - Endosphere MetaG P. deltoides DD176-3 | ecosystem: Host-associated > Plants > Roots > Endosphere | place: USA: Tennessee...
GAACCCCATCTACCCATCGCCCGACCCTATCGCTAGCTTTTTCGACCGGCAAGCGTCAGTCGACAGGAGGTAGGGATGACCGAAGAGACCCCGGGGACGCGCGTCGCGAGCACGAAGCTCGGCGACGTCGAGTACGCGGACTTCGGCGACGGGCCGCCGGTGCTCGTCGTGCACGGCACGCCGGGCGGCTGCGATCAGGGGGCCCTGATGGGCCGCTTCCTCGAGCGCTCCGGCTTTCGCGTGATCGCACCCTCGCGGCCCGGCTACCTCGGCACCCCCCTCACCGATGACAACGCGACCCCCGACCGGCAGGGCGACCTGCACGCGGCGCTGCTCGACGAGCTCGGCGTCGAGCGGGCGGCGGTGCTCGGCTGGTCCGGGGCGGGGCCGTCGAGCTACCGGCTCGCCGCGGCGCATCCGGATCGCGTCACGTCGCTCGTGGCGACCGCATGCGTCAGTCGCAGGTATGCCGTCGAGAAGACGACGACGGACGGGTTCATGTTCGGGACCGCCGCGGGCAACTGGCTGATGCGCGTGCTCGTCGCCCACGCCCCCGGCCAGGTGGTGCAGGGCGAGCTCGACTCGGAGGGAGATCTGACGAAGGAAGAGCTCGAGGCGCGGACGGAGGCGGTGATGGCCGATCCGGAGAAGAGCGCCTTCGCCCTGGGGATGGCGCTGAGCGTCAGCACGCGCGGCGAGCGCAAGGCCGGCTACGAGAACGACCTCGTGCAGCTGGCGGCGATCGAGTCGCTCGGATTGGAGGAGATCGAGGCGCCGGTGCTGATCGTCCAGGGCACCGTCGACACCGACGTCCCGCCGGACTTCAGCCGCTTCGCCGCGGCGGAGATCCCCGGCGCCCGCCTGGTCGAGATCGAGGCCGGCACCCACCTGGCGCTCTATCTCTCCGACGACGCGACCGCCGTGCAGGCGCAGGTCTGCGACTTCCTCCGCGAGCGGGTCTAGCCCGGGTCGAGCTTGCCGTCCGGGAAGAGGGACGCGTTCGCCGACTCGGCGGCCGCGTCCTGGATCCCGTCCAGCGTGGCCTGGTCGCCCACGGCCAGCTCCTCCATCGAGGCCCAGCCGTAGTCGGTCACGACGAGGCCGACGGTGCCGTACTCGGGGTCCCACTCCGGCACGGCGAAGATCACCGCGCAGGCGCCCCGCGCGGCCACGTTCGGGTTCGGGTCGGCGGGCTGGAGCAGTGCGACCTGTGCCTGCTGGGAGCCGTGGCGGTCGTAGACGTGGCGGCCGAACCTCTGTGGGGTGGACTCCGCGTTCCAGCTCTCCAGGCACTCGCTCGGAGCCGCCGCCACGGGTGCCTCGTCGGCCCCGCAACCGTTCGTCGCCAGGATCGAAGCCGCGAGGACCGCCAACCCGATTCGCCCGCCGCCGTTCACTCCCCGATCTTCGCACCGCCGGCTCCGGCCGCTCTTACCGGAGCCCGCCGGACGCGAAGGAGGTAGGTTCAACTCGTTGTGAGGACCAAGCGGGAGGGATGGATGCGCGGATCGGGCTCCGCGCTGGTGATGGCGGCGCTCTACGCGCTGTTCGCCGCCGTGCCCGCAAGCGCCGGTCACGTCGACCTGGAGGCCGAGGCCCAGGCGCGCGCCGGCAGCGAGGCGGAGTTCTCCCTCGCCGGATCCTGCTCGAGCCTGCAGCCCGCCACGACCACGCTCAAGGTCGCGGCGGCGCGCGGCGGCTACGACGCCGCGGCCGTGCTGCCGGAGGAGGCCGAGAGCTTCCGGATGCAAGCGACCGACCTGGGCTCGTACCTGATGCTCGGCTCCGACGGCGACTTCCTCAGCACCGACGGCGGCAAGGTCGTGGCGGCGCCGCGGGCGACCCCGGCGGGCGATTGGCGCCTCGACTACGTGGGCGACGGGTTCATGGTCACGTCGGGTGCCACCGGCAAGGCGCTGGGGCTGGACCGCGACGGGGGCCTGACCCTGGTGCCGGTGGCCGAGGCGGAGCCCTTCCGCTTCGCCGCTGCCGGCGGCTGCATCCCCTTCCCCGAGGCCGAGCTCAACCTGGTCGGCGACCCCCAGCAGGGGGCGACCCCCTACGGCGAGACCCGCGGCCTCGTCGACGCCCACATGCACATGTTCGCCTTCGAGTCGTTCGGCGGGAACCTCCACTGCGGGCGCCCGTGGAGCCCGCTCGGGATCGAGGACGCGCTCACGGACTGCCCCGATCACTACCCGAACGGATCGGGCGCGCTGGTCGAGAACATCGCCTCCTACGGCGACCCGACCGCGATGCACGACCCGGTCGGCTGGCCGACCTTCGCCGACTGGCCCGACAACGAGAGCTACACGCACGAGAACGTCTACTACCGCTGGCTCGAGCGCACCTATCGCTCCGGCCTCCGTCTCGTCGTCAATCTCGCGGTCGACAACTCGGCCCTCTGCTTCGTCAACCCGGTCAAGGAGCACTCCTGCAACGAGATGGAGGCCGTCGACCGCCAGATCGGCGACATCTACGCGCTCCAGGACTACGTCGACGCGCAGTACGGCGGACCGGGCAAGGGCTGGTTCCGGATCGTGCGCACGCCGTTCCAGGCCCGCGAGGTGATCAACCAGGGCAAGCTCGCCGTCGTCATGGGGATCGAGGTCTCCGAGCCGTTCAACTGCGGAATCCGAAGCGACGTCCCGCAGTGCACGACGGAGAGCATCGACTCGGACTTCGACAAGTACTACGACCTCGGGGTCCGGCAGATGGAGATGGCGAACAAGTTCGACAACGCGCTCAGCGGCGTCGCCTTCGACAACGACACGCAGGGCGTGATCGTCAACGTCGGCAACCGGCAGGCGACCGGCAGGTTCTGGCAGATGGAGACCTGCACGGGCGAGCCCTACGACCGGCAGCCGACCCCGGTGCCGGCCGGCAGCGCGCTGGAGGGGATCATCCGGCAGGTGATCCCGTCGGGCGCCCTGCCCGTCTATCCGGAGGGCCCGGTCTGCAACCCGCGCGGCCTGACCGACCTCGGTGAGCGCTTCCTCGACGGGATGATGGAGCGGGGCATGCTCTTCGACCCCGATCACATGAGCGTGCGAGCGCGCAAGCAGGCGCTCGACTACGTCGAGGCCCGCGGCTACCAGGGGCTCGTCTCGAGCCACAGCTGGTCCGACGATCCGAGCTACGAGCGGATCTACGGCCTCGGCGGCTTCGTCGCGGCGATGAAGAGCGACGCGAACAACTACCTGAAGGTCTGGCAGGAGCACCGGGGCTTCTGGCGCTCGTCGAAGTCGAAGCGACCCTTCGGCCTCGGCTTCGGCGACGACATGAACGGTTTCTCCGGCCAGCCCGGCCCGCGCTCCGACGCCGCCGAGAACCCGCTGCCGTACCCGTTCACCTCGCCGATCGACGACGGGGTCGAGCTCGACCGGCAGATCAGCGGCGAGCGGGTCTTCGACCTCAACCAGGACGGGATCGACCACTTCGGCCTCTATGCAGACTGGGTCGCCGATCTCGAGCACGTCGGCGGCGACCGGATCATCGAGGACATGGCAGCCGGCACCGACGCCTACCTGGAGACCTGGGAGCGGGCGGTCGGCGTGCCGGACCGCGCCTGCCTGCGGCGCCGTGGTGCGGTCAGGCCGGCGGGCTACCGGCGAGTCGATCTGAAGCTGAACCCGGTCAAGCTCCTGCTGCGTGCCGGCCAGCCCCAGGAGCGGCCGAAGCGCAGCTACCGCTACTGCGTCAAGGGCAAGAAGAACCGCAAGGCCGAGCTCTCAGCCGTCTTCACGAAGGGCGCGAAGCCGCGCGTCGCCCTCGTCGCCACCGATGCCAGGACGCACCGGATCGGCGGGATTCATCCCGGCGGTGCCGCCTCCAGGCTGCCGGCGAAGGCGACCAAGCTCACCCGCGGCGTCTACGTCAAGAAGGCGCGCGGCAAGGCCGGGCGATACGTCTTCGGCGTCAGGCGGGGCCGGATCAGCTTCGTCGGCGTCGCCTCACGCAAGGCGACGAAGAGCGGGAAGGCCGTGAAGGGCTACCTGCGGCTCGGCGGCTTCGGCGGCTGACGCGCCCGGGCTCAGCGAGCCCGGAAGTGGTGACCGAAGACGGTCAGCCCGTAGATCACCATCACATCGAGGACCATGATCAGCACCGACCAGATCGGGTAGGCCGGCAGCAGGAACAGGTGTCCGATCAGGTTCAGCGCGGCGAGCGCGATGCCGAGGGGGATGCCCGCCGGCCGCTCGTCGAAGAGGGCCCAGGAGGCGTAGAGCTGGGCGACGCCGAGGATGATCGTGACGATGCCCCAGACGACGAGGCTGCCGATCAGCAGGTCGGCCTCGACGAAGCTGTCGGCCTCGGTCGCGGCGGCGAGGCCGTCGATCACGTTGAACGACCCGAGGACGAAGAACATGACGACTGCGAACCCGACCCATCCCTCTCCGCGGATCGGCTTGCGTGCTCCGGATTCCATGCTGACTCCTCCTCGTGGCGGGCGGCGAACACCTGCAGGCTAGGGCGCAGCGCGGCGCATAGACTCGGTGCATCAGCGAGGAGGCACCGGTGAGCGAGTCCCCGGATCCGGGCATGGCCGGGTCCTACATCCTCGGCACCCTCAACGAGGACGACATCGACTGGCTCGTCGATCACGGCCGGCGCCTCACCGTCGAGGCCGGCGAGCGGATCCTCGACGCCGGCCGTCCCATCGACTCGCTGACCCTCGTGCTCAGCGGGCGCCTCGAGGCCGAGGACGAGAACGTCGACGGCACCCTCACCCGGCTCGGCCCCGGCAGCGTGGTCGGTGGGGTCGGGCTGCTGGGCGGCGAGCCGGCGCCCGCCACGGTCACCGCGGCCGAGCCGTCGACGCTGCTCGAGCTCCCCTATCCGGAGCTGACCGCCAAGCTCGACTTCGACGTCGGTTTCGCGGCGCGCTTCTACCGGGCGATCGCCGTGATCGTGACCGAGCGGGAGCGCCGCTCCTCGGGCCGGCGCGTGTTCCCGCAGGAGGTCGCACCCGCCGCGCATGGCGTCAACACCTACCTCGCTCAGGATCGCGTGCGGCGGCTCCTGCGCCGCGCCGATCCGACCGACCGGGTCGTGATCACGGGAGGCGACCTGACGATCGAGGAGGTGGCGCGGGTCGCGCGCCGCTTCGCCCCCGTCGACGTCTCCGACGGCGCCCGCGAGACCCTCGTCGCCTCCCGCTCGGTGATCGACGAGCTGGTCGCTCGCGACGACCCGATCTACGGCCTGACCACCAACCTCGGCGCGCTCAAGGACTCCCGCCTCGACGACTCCCAGCAGCCCCTCTTCCAGCGCCACGTCCTGCTCAGCCATGCGACCGGGCTCGAGCCCGCCTACCCCCGCGACGTGGTCCGGGCGATCATGCTGGCGCGGCTGAACGGGATGGCCCGCGGCGGCGCCGGCGTCCAGCCGGTCGTCTTCGACGCGATGATGGCGATGCTCAACGCGCGGGTCCATCCGATCGTCCCCACCCGCGGCTCGATCGGGATGTCGGATCTGGCGCCGCTCGCGCACCTGGCGCTGCCGCTGGTCGGCGAGGGCGAGGTCGAGTTCGGCGGCGAGCGGATGCCGTCGGCGAGGGGGATGGAGGCCGCCGGCCTCGTGGCCCCGGAGCTGGGCCCCAAGGACGCCCTCTCCCTGGTCAGCGCAAACTCCGCCTCCATCGGCCACGGCGCGCTGGTCATCTGCGACGCGCGAGCGCTGCTCGGGATCGCCGACATCGCCGCCGCCCTCAGCCTCGAGGCGCTCGGGGGCCACACGACGATGCTCGACGAGCAGGTCGACACCGCCCGCCGCTTCTCCGGCCAGCTGACGGCGGCCCAGCAGACGCGTGCCCTGCTCGAGGGGAGCTTCCTGTGGACGACGAAGCCGACGCTCGACGTCCAGGACCCGATCAGCTTCCGCTCGGCGATCCAGGTCCACGGCGCCATGCTCGACGTGCTCGGCCTGACCCGCAGCACGCTCGAGACCGAGCTCAACTCGACCGGCGACAACCCGATGGTGATCGTCGATCGCCGGGAGATCGTGGGCACCGGCAACTTCCACCCGGCCGGCGTCTCGATCGCCTTCGACACGCTCGCGATCGCCCTCGCCCAGGTGACCAGCATGGCGGCCAACCGCGTCGTCCGGCTGATGGATCCCGCCTTCACCCACCTGCCGCCGTACCTCTCCGCCAAGCCGGGGGTCAACGTCGGCCTCGGGGTCGTGCAGAAGACCGCAACCGCCCTGAACGCGGAGGTCCGCCTCGCCGCCAACCCCGCCTCGCTCGACTACATCCCGGTCGCGGGCAGCATCGAGGACCACGCCACGATGGCGGTCGAGGGGGTCGCCAAGGGAGCGCGCGGCGTCGCCGCCGCGGGCGAGCTGTTCGCGGTCGAGATGCTCGTTGCCGCCCAGGCGATCGACATGCGGGGGGAGATGAAGCTCGGCGCGGGGACGGGCGCCGCCTTCCGCTTGATCCGCGAGCGCGTCCCGATGATGGTCGAGGATCGGCTGGTGGCCGACGACATCCGCGCCGTCCACGGGCTACTGATGAGCGGCGAGCTGCTGCGGGCGGTCGGTGAGGCGACTTCGATGCCGCTCCTGGGTAGGTTCGCCTACGAGACGGAGCGCGAGCCGGCGGCTGCGACGCCGCCGAGAGGAGGTTGAGGGGAACGATGGAGGGGGCGTCGATCAGGATGGAGCGGGCGCAGCGGCGGCTGGGGGGTCCGGGCGTGCTCGGGTATCTGCTGCTCGCGCTGCTCACCGCGATCGCGCTGGCGATCTACTTCGTCGCGGCGAAGGGGCTCGCCGAGCGCGGGACCTGGTTCGTGATCGGAGAGGCGTCCGGGGTCGCCGCCGCCGTCCTCCTGCCTCTGGCCGTGATCCTGGCGAGCCGTCTCCGCCCGCTCGAGTGGCTGTTCGGGGACATGACGCGCGTCTACGTCAGCCACGCGGTGGTCGGGATGTCGATGTTCGCGCTGGTCAGCGTCCACCCGCTCCTCTACGTGGTCGGGACGCTCCACGTCGGCGCCGGGGTCGACGCCGCCGCCCACGTGATCGTCCCCTTCCACCTGGTGGTCCTGGACTGGATCTCGTACCTGACCATCGCCGCGGCGCTGATCTTCACGCTCTACGTGCGCCTCCCGTTCGTCACCTGGAGGACCATCCACGTCCTCCTCGGCGCGGCGCTGATGCTGACCGGCTACAGCATCCTGATCGACAACCACGCCTTCGACACGTTCCAGATCCCGGCCCTGCGGGCCTTCCTGTTCGTGCTCTACGGACTGGCGACGGCCGCCTTCATCTGGGTGGCGCTCATCGCCCGCTTCCTCGATCCGAAGCGGGAGTACGAGATCACCCGGGTGGTCCGCCACCCCGAGGTCGACGCGATGGAGATCCGGGCCCGCCCGGTGGGCAAGCCGATCGACTTCACAGCCGGGCAGTTCGCCGGCGTCGACCTACTCGACGACCGCCTGCAGATCAGGCGGGACTTCGAGGCGCACCCGTACAGCATCACCACCGCGCCGGGGGACGACGAGATCGGCCTCGTGATCCAGGCCACCGGCGATCACACGCACCGGATCCAGGAGATCGCCGAGGCGGACGGCGCGCGGGCGCTGGTCCACACGCCCCACGGCCACCTCTCGATCGACCGACCGCGCCGCAAGCGGCAGCTCTGGGTCGGCGGCGGGATCGGGATCACCCCGTTCCTCTCGATGGCGGCCGATCTGGCCGCGAACGCGGAGCGCTATCCCGACCACCGGGTGACGCTGGTCGTCGGCGTCGACCACCCGGAGCAGGCCTTCTTCCTCGAGCACCTCCGCGAGCTCGCGGCGAGCACGCCGGCGCTCGAGGTGCACCTGTGGAATCGCGAGCAGCGAGACCTGCCGACGGCGGAGGGACTGGCGAAGCTGCTCGACGGCGACGTCACCGAGCACGCGGTCATGCTCTGCGGGCCGGAGGCGATGATCAGCGCGCTTGAGGAGCAGTTCCGGGCGCTCGGCGTCCCCCGCGGCCAGATCCGCTGGCAGCGCGGCATCGGCCCGCCCGATCGCTGGCGCTCGGCGGCTCCGGCGCTGCGCCGGCTGCGACTCGTCGCCACCACCACCTTCGGCCTCTTCACCGTCCTCGTGATCGCCTCGACCGTCGGCCGCGCGATCAGCTGATTCGATGGCGAGGCACGAGCGTGCATCCGCGGCCGTCGCCTCGATCCTCGCCGCGTCCGTCCTGATCGTCGCGGCGGCGGGTGCGCCGGCCCCCGCGTACGCCGGCAAGCGGCTGTCGTCGTGCGAGGCGGCTCCCGGGGCCGGGCTCACGCTCGCCAACGTGGCCGCCGACGGCCGCCGCATTCGCGCGGTCGGCTCGAACGGCCTGGTCGCCGCCTCGCGGGAGCCGGGTCGGTGGCGGGTGATCCCGAGCCCGGTCTCCCACGCCCTTCGCGGCGTGGTCTGGAGCGGCGATCGCTGGGTGATCGCAGGAGACGTGGGCACGATCCTGACGCGCGCCGGAGGGGGGTGGACCCAAGTTCCCGGCGTTCCCGCCGTCGGCCTGCGCGGCGTCGCGGCCCGGCCGGGTCTGATCGCCGTCTCCGGCCCCGGGGGAAACGTGATCACGTCCCCGGATGGGGACGACTGGCAGCCCGCCACCAGCGGCACGACTGAGATTCTCTGGGGCGGCACCGACGTCGGCGACGAGCTCTGGCTCTCGGGCCGCGAGAGCACCGTCATCCGCAGTGCCGACGGCGCGGGGTGGACGCAGGTCCCGACCGATCCGCTGCCGACCGATTCGACCGCCGCCCCGCGGCCGTTTCTCTGGCAGCTCGCCGCGAGCGGGTCCCAGGTGGTGGGCGTCGGCGACTTCGGCGCGATCCTCAGCGGAGACGCCACCGGTCTCGCCGGCGTCGCCAGCCCCACCGACGAGATCCTCCGCGGGGTGGTGGCCGCCCGGAACCGCTGGATCGCGGTGGGCTCGGGCGGCGTGGTGCTGAGCTCCCGCGACGGCGTCGATTGGGTCGCGCGACGGTCGCCGACCACGGTCGACCTGCGCGGCGTCGCCTTCACCGGCTCCAGGTGGGTCGCGGTCGGTGACCAATCGACCGTGATCACATCGCCGAACGGCAGGAGCTGGAGCATCGAGGCCACGGCGATGCCCTGCGCCCTGCTCGGCGTGGCGAAGGGAGCCGGCCGCCTAATCGCGGTCGGGGGGTCGGGCCTGATCCGGATCTCGGCGAACGGAACCGACTGGCGCCGGATCGCGGCTCCGACCGGGGCCGATCTGTACGGCGTGACCTCCGGCCCCGGGGGCTTCGTCGCCGTCGGCTCCGACGGCGCGATGATCAGGTCGAAAAGCGGGCGCGAATGGCGCCGGCAGCCGTCCCCGGCCCGGCTCAACCTGCACACCGTCTCGTGGACCGGGGAGGAGTACCTCGCCGGCGGCGATCGGGGGCGGCTGTACGGCTCTCCCGACGGGGAGGATTGGAGCCGTCTCCCGTTCCCGGGATTCCACTCGATCCGCGGGTTCGCGACCGACGGCGAGTCGGTCGTGGCGGCGGGGGCGGGCACGATCGCGACCCGCGCTCCCGGATCCTCGAGCTGGACCCTCAATCCGGCCGGCAACGCTCGCTTCCAGACCGGCGTCGCCTACGGCGCCGGCCGGTTCGTCGTCGTCGGCCACAACGGCGAGGCGCAGGTCTCGACCGACGCCGGCTCGACGTGGACGGCGGGAACCAGCGGCGTCGAGGTCAACCTGGACGCGGTCGTCTGGACCGGCGAGCGCTTCATCGCCACCGGGGAGGGCGTCGCGATCGCCTCCGCCGACGGGACCGACTGGACGCCCATCCCCGACGGCGCCTCGCGCAGCATCCGCGCGATGGTGCCGAGCGGGGGGACGATCGTCGCGGTCGGCGACGGCGGCACGCGGACGACCTTCCCCGCGGGCTGACCCCGGCGGGCGAAGTCACGGGGCGCCCCTGCGATATATCTCCGGGCATGGCAGGGGAACTGGACCCGGATCGCTGGGCGGAGGAGAACGCAACCCGCTTCCCGGGCCGCGACGCCGCCGAGGTGGCCCTGATCCTCGGGATCTGGCGCTCGGCCGCAGCCGATGCGGCAGGCCTCGCCGACGTCGAGCTCGCCGCGCCGCTGCAGCGGCACC
>Ga0075363_100001005_pt1 | contig 10113 bp, 11 predicted proteins | sample EndMetdeltDD1763_FD_71470 | JGI IMG/M metagenome (GOLD analysis project Ga0075363, IMG submission 71470) | Populus endosphere microbial communities from Tennessee, USA - Endosphere MetaG P. deltoides DD176-3 | ecosystem: Host-associated > Plants > Roots > Endosphere | place: USA: Tennessee...
GCGAGCCGGGCCGCATAGACCCTGTTCACCGCCGCCATGTCTGTAGAGAGTAGAGAGTAGGGCTGTGGAAAATGCGTATCGGCCCCGTCGAACCTGCCTTTCGGTTCCTGGCAGCAACCTCAAGATGATCGAGAAGGCAAAGAATCTGCCCGCCGATGAGGTGTTCCTGGACCTGGAGGACGCCGTCGCGCCCGACGCGAAGGCCGAGGCCCGCACGCAGGTCGCGGTCGCGCTCGCCGAGCCGGGGTGGGCTGGCCAGCTGCTCGGGGTGCGGGTCAACGACTGGACGACGCCATGGACCTACGCCGACGTCATCGAGGTCGTGTCCACTGCAGGCGCGGCTCTCGACATTGTCGTGCTGCCCAAGGTGACTGACGTCTCGCATATCCACGCGCTCGACCTACTGCTGAGCCAGCTGGAGACCACACACGGATTGCCGGTGGGCCGCATCGGGATTGAGGCGCAGATCGAAAACGCGCAGGGGCTGACCAACATTGACGCGATCGCGGCCGGGCCCCGGATGCAGGCGCTGATCCTTGGGCCCGCGGATATGGCGGCGAGCCTCAACATGCGCACCCTCGAGGTGGGTGAGCAGCCGGAGGGTTACGACGTCGGCGACGCGCATCACCATGTGCTGATGCGGATTCTGGTCGCCGCCCGCACCCACGGCATCCTCGCGATCGACGGGCCGTACCTGAAAGTCCGTGACGTCGACGGTTTCCGGCGCGTCGCGGGCCGGTCGGCGGCGCTCGGGTACGACGGCAAATGGGTGTTGCATCCCGATCAGATCGCGGCGGGCAACGAGGTTTTCAGCCCGCGGCAGAAGGACTACGACCACGCCGAGTTGATCCTCGAGGCCTACGAGTGGCACACCTCGCGCGCAGGCGGTGCCCGCGGTGCGGTGATGCTCGGCGACGAGATGATCGACGAGGCCAGCCGCAAGATGGCGTTGGTGATCGCCGGGAAGGGCCGCGCCGCAGGCATGGAGCGCACGACCGAACCGTTTTCGCCGCCGAACTAAATCAGGGTGCCCACTGCCAGCCGCTGGCGTAGATGCTGATCGACAGCAGCAGGTAAACCACCCAGCCGGCGACCGCGAGGCCGCCGATGATGGCGCCGATCAGCGCGATCGCGTAGCCGTCCTGGCCGGTGCGTCTGGTCTCGCGCATGCCGATCACGCCAAGAACCAGACCCGCGATTGAGGGCAGGCCGCAACACACCAGGCCGAGCAGCGACGTGGCCAGTGCCGCGATTGCTTTGCCGTTCGTGCCAGGCGGTTTCGTGGGCCGGTACGGGTCGTAGCCGGGGTAGCCCGTCGCGCCGGGATAGGGCGGCGGATAGACCGGCGGCGGTAACCCGGCATCGGCCGGATAGTCGACAGGCTGCTGCTCGGGGTCGCTCGCGGTCATCGTCAGCTACTGAACGCGACAACCATGAAGATGAAACCGACGATCAGCGAGACCGCGCCGATCGCGATGCCCGCCACCGCCAAACCATGTCCCTCTTCTCGGGTCTGCTTGATCTGATTCATCGCGACGATGCCGAGCACGATCCCGGCGATCGAGCCCAGCCAGCACAGGAAACCCACGAGCGAGGCGACCAGTGACGCGATCGCCATCGAGTTCGTCTTGTGCGGCGGCGGACCGTAGATCGAGTAGTCGGGTGCCGCCGGATAACCGGTCGGCGGCGGGCCGTAGCCAGTCGGCGGCGGCGGATAGCCGGGAGTCGGTGCCCCATAGGGCGGTGTCCCGTATTGCGGTGCCCCGTATTGCGGCGGTGGGGGATACGACGGCGCGCCGTAGCCAGGCGGCCCGGGGTACGGCGGTGGGGGATAGCCGGATTGGGCCGCGCCGGGCGCCGGATACTCCGTTGGGGTCGAGTAGTCGGGCGGCGCGAAGTTGGGGTAGCCCGGCTGTTGTGGATAGCTGGGCGCGTCGTATACCGGCGGTGGGGTGTACGCCGGCGGCGGGGTGTAACCGGGCTGCTCTACCTGTTGCGTCGCGTCGGACTGCGGGGTGCTGTCAGCGTTGTCCCGGGTGCCTTCGGACTGCTCGATCGAGGGCGCCTCATAGCCGCCGGACGCCGGCTCCGACGCCTCGCTGCTGGAGTCGGATGATGCCGTTTGGCCTGCGTCCTCGCCCGGATTTGTCATGCTGATCAACCTAGCGCAAGTGCTGGGCACCATTGCGGGCGTCGCAGCGTTGGTCCGAGTGAGAACAGCTACCGAATTCAGGCGCGCATAGAGGAGATAGAAGACCGATGACCAGCCCGTTTCAGCCAGGACAGACCCCCGGTGTGACGTCGGGCAGCCCGACTCCTGGACGTGGGGGCCCGGCCGCCCTGCCCACTCCGCCGAAGGGCTGGCCGATCGGCTCGTACCCGACTTATGCCGAGGCGCAGCGTGCCGTCGACTACCTGTCCGACCAACAGTTCCCGGTGCAGCAGGTGACCATCGTCGGCGTCGACCTGATGCAGGTGGAACGCGTCACCGGCAGGTTGTCGTGGCCCAAGGTGCTGGCAGGCGGAGTCGTGACCGGGGCGTGGCTCGGCCTGTTCATCGGTCTGATCCTCGGCTTCTTCAGCCCCAGCCCGTGGGGCGCGCTGATCACGGGTTTGGTGGCCGGTGTGTTCTTCGGCTTGATCACGTCGGCGATCCCGTATGCGATGGCGCGCGGCACAAGAGATTTCAGTTCGACCATGCAGCTCGTCGCCGGTCGCTACGACGTTTTGTGTGACCCACAGGGCGCAGAGAAGGGCCGGGATCTACTGGCGCGCTTGACGATCTAGCGCCCAACTACCGCGTGGGCCCACGCGATTGCGTAACGGTGTGCGACGCGCGTGCCGAAAGTGTTGCAAATCACGCCTAACTGGCAATACGGTTTGCCCGCGGGAGATTCCCGTCGGACGGGAGTGTCAGTGGTGGGCCCACGGCGGCTAGGTGCTGCGGCATTGGCCGCGTTGACGACGGCGTCAGTGGTATCCGCGTGCGGATCCGGCGGCGGCGGCATCGTCATCAATTACTACACGCCGGCTAACGAGATGGCGACGTTCACCGCAGTCGCCAAGCGCTGCAACGAAGAACTCGGCGGCCGCTTCAAAATCCAGCAGGTCAGCTTGCCGAAAGAGGCCGACGCGCAGCGACTGCAGCTGGCTCGACGGCTCACCGGCAATGACAAGACGCTGGACGTGATGGCACTCGACGTGGTGTGGACCGCCGAGTTCGCCGAGGCGGGTTGGGCTTTGCCGCTTTCGGACGATCCGTCCGGCAAGGCGGAAGCCGACGCCACCAGCAACACTCTGCCCGGGCCGCTGGAGACCGCCAAATGGCAGAACAAGCTGTACGCCGCGCCCATTACGACGAACACCCAATTGCTTTGGTACCGCGCTGATTTGATGGACGAGCCGCCGAAGACGTGGGACGGTATGGTCGCCGAGGCGACACGGTTGCACGCGGCGGGTAAGCCCAGCTGGATCGCCGTTCAGGCCAAGCAATACGAGGGTCTGGTGGTGTGGTTCAACACCTTGCTGGAAAGCGCTGGCGGTCAAGTGCTTTCCGACGACGGCAAGAGCGTCACGCTCACCGACACGGCTGAGCACCGCGCCGCGACCGTCAAGGCGCTCGAGATCATGAAGGCCGTTGCTACCGCGCCCGGCGCCGACCCGTCGATCACCCAGACCGACGAGGGCACCGCGCGGCTCGCCCTCGAGCAGGGCAAAGCGGCGCTCGAGGTGAACTGGCCGTTCGTGCTGCCGTCGATGCTCGAGAACGCCGTCAAGGGCGGTGTGAGCTACCTGCCGCTGGACAAAGAGCCCGACCTGGCAGGCAGTATCAACGAGGCCGGGACGTTCTCGCCAACCGACGAGCAGTTCAAGGCCGCCTACGAGGCCAGCAAGGAAGTTTTCGGGTTCGCGCCCTACCCGGGCGTTCAGCCAGGCGAATCCGCCAAGGTGACGCTCGGCGGGCTCAACCTCGCGGTCGCCAAGACCAGCCAGCACCGCGAGGAGGCGTTCGAAGCAATCCGGTGTCTGCGCAACGTCGAGAACCAGCGGTACACGTCGGTGGAGGGCGGCCTGCCTGCGGTGCGGGCCTCGCTGTACGACGACCCGACGTTCCAGAAGAAGTACCCGCAGTACGCAATCATTCGCCAGCAGCTCACCAACGCCGCGGTGCGACCCGCCACCCCGGTGTATCAGGCGGTGTCGACGAGAATGTCGGTCACGCTGGCGCCCATTACCGCCATCGATCCGGCGCGCACGGCCGATGAGCTCACCGTGCAAGTCCAGAAGGCCATCGACGGTAAGGGGCTGATTCCATGACCGCGCCCCCGATCACGGACGCACAAGCCACTGTCGCGCCGACCAGCGGCACCGACGACAAGAAGTCGGAGCGACGGCTGGCGTTCCTGTTGATCACCCCTGCAGTCCTGCTGATGCTTGCGGTCACCGCCTACCCCGTCGGATATGCGGTGTGGCTGAGCCTGCAGCGATACAACCTCGCCACCCCCGACGACACAGCGTTTGTCGGGTTGCAGAACTACATCACCGTGCTGTCCGACCGGTATTGGTGGACGGCGTTCGTCGTGACGCTGGCGATCACGGTGGTCTCGGTAGCGATCGAGTTCGTGCTCGGCATGACGCTCGCGCTGGTGATGCACCGGACGATCTTCGGCAGGGGCACGGTGCGCACCGCGATCCTCATCCCGTACGGCATTGTCACCGTCGCCGCGTCGTATAGCTGGTACTACGCGTGGACGCCTGGCACCGGCTATCTGGCCAACCTGCTACCTGAAGGCAGCGCGCCACTGACCCAACAGATTCCGTCGCTGGCGATCGTGGTCCTCGCCGAGGTGTGGAAGACGACGCCTTTCATGGCGCTGCTGCTGCTCGCCGGATTGGCGCTGGTGCCCCAGGATCTGCTGAACGCCGCCCAAGTCGACGGTGCAGGCCCGTGGAAGCGATTGATCAAAGTGATTCTGCCGCTGATCAAACCGGCCATTCTGGTGGCGCTGCTGTTCCGTACGCTGGACGCCTTCCGGATCTTCGACAACATCTATGTGCTCACCGGCGGTGCCAACAGCACCGGTTCGGTGTCAATCCTTGGCTACGACAACCTCTTCAAGGCGTTCAATCTCGGGCTGGGCTCGGCGATCAGCGTGCTGATCTTCCTTTCGGTGGCGATCATCGCGTTCATCTACATCAAGCTCTTTGGCGCGTCGGCGCCTGGATCTGACGAGGAGAGGCGCTGATGTCCGAGCGGGTCGGCGCGGGGCGTGCGACGGGCTGGACCGTCGTCAACCTTCTGGTTGTCGTGTACGCGCTGTTTCCGGTGCTGTGGATCCTGAGCCTGTCGCTGAAGCCGACGTCAAGCGTCAAGGACGGCAAGCTGATTCCGTCGCAGATCACCTTCGACAACTACAAGGGCATATTCTCCGGTGACATCTTCACCTCTGCCCTGATCAACTCGATCGGCATCGGGTTGATCACCACAGTGATCGCGGTGGTCGTCGGTGGCATGGCCGCCTACGCGGTTGCGCGACTGGCGTTTCCCGGTAAGCGGCTGCTGATCGGGGTCGCGCTGCTGATCGCGATGTTCCCGCAGATCTCGCTGGTGACGCCGATCTTCAACATGTGGCGCAGCATCGGACTGTTCGACACTTGGCCGGGCCTGATCATCCCCTACATCACGTTCGCACTGCCGCTGGCGATCTACACGCTCTCGGCGTTCTTCCGGGAGATTCCATGGGATCTGGAGAAGGCCGCGAAGATGGACGGCGCCACACCCGCTCAGGCGTTCCGCAAGGTGATTGCGCCGCTGGCCGCCCCGGGCATCGTCACCGCCGCGATTCTGGTGTTCATCTTCGCGTGGAACGACCTGCTGCTGGCCCTGTCACTGACGGCCACCCAGCGCGCCATCACCGCGCCGGTGGCGATCGCGAACTTCACCGGCAGCTCGCAATTCGAGGAGCCGACCGGATCCATCGCGGCAGGCGCGATGGTCATCACCATCCCCATCGTTATCTTTGTTCTAATCTTCCAACGACGGATCGTCGCCGGCCTGACGTCCGGTGCGGTGAAGGGATAGCTCCATGGCCGAAATAGTGTTGGACCGGGTGACCAAGAGTTACCCCAACGGCGCGACGGCCGTCAAAGACCTGTCGATCACCATCGCCGACGGTGAGTTCATCATTCTGGTCGGCCCGTCCGGCTGCGGAAAGTCCACCACGCTGAACATGATTGCCGGCCTCGAGGAGATCTCCTCGGGCGAGCTGCGCATCGGTGGAGACCGGGTGAACGAGAAGGCTCCCAAGGACCGCGACATCGCGATGGTGTTCCAGTCCTATGCGCTCTACCCCCATATGACCGTCAGGCAGAACATCGCCTTCCCGCTGACGTTGGCCAAGGTGAAGAAGGCCGAGATCGCGGAGAAGGTCGAGGAGACCGCGAAAATCCTTGACCTGACCGACTTTCTGGATCGCAAGCCCGCCCAGTTGTCCGGCGGTCAGCGGCAGCGAGTGGCGATGGGACGGGCCATCGTGCGCGATCCCAAGGCGTTCCTGATGGACGAGCCACTGTCCAACCTGGACGCCAAGCTGCGCGTGCAGATGCGCTCGGAGATCGCCCGGCTGCAGAACCGGTTGGGCACCACCACCGTTTACGTCACGCATGACCAGACCGAGGCCATGACACTGGGGGATCGGGTGGTGGTGCTGCTGGGCGGGGTGGCACAGCAGATCGGCACGCCGGAAGAGCTGTACAACAGTCCGGCCAACCTGTTCGTCGCGGGGTTCATCGGCTCACCGGCAATGAACTTCTTCCCGGCCACGATGACCGACGTGGGGGTGCGGCTGCCGTTCGGCGAGATCACGCTGACCCAAGAGGTCCACGACCTACTCGCGCAGCATCCCAAGGCCAACAACGTGGTCGTCGGCATCCGGCCGGAGCACCTGGAGGATGCGGCCGTTCTCGACGGTTATGCGCGGATCCGGGCGCTGACCTTCGAGGTGAAGGTCGACTTCGTCGAATCGCTTGGCGCCGATAAATACGTGCATTTCAAGACCGAGGGTGGCGGCGCGCAGGCCGCCCAGCTGGCCGAACTCGCCGCCGATTCCGGTGTCGGTGAAAACGAGTTCATCGCACGGGTTTCCACCGAGTCGACGGTGACGGCGGGCCAGACCATGCAGTTGGCGTTCGACACCTCCAAGATCACGATCTTCGACGCGGACACCGGCGCCAACCTCACTATTGCGCCGAGCGGCTCCAACGGTCAGTCGCCCGAACCGCCCGCTGCGCCGTCGCCGCCGGCCGAACAGACTAGCGACCAGACACCGCCGCCGCCGGCCGAGTGATCGACGTCCTGGCGAAGGTCGGCGCACACCTGCGCGAGCACTTCGCCAGGGCCGGGATCACCGCGGAACCCGACGAAGCCAGCGTGACGTTCTTGGGCACCGAACGCATCGACGTGTTGCGCTTTGGCCCTGATGAAGACGGCGTCAGTCACTATGTGTCGCTTGGCTGTTCGCGCCATCCGATGTTCGACCCGACGGAGATGGTGACCGACGCGCTTCACGGTCCGCGCGCCGAGGTTGTTGTCACACTGCGCGGGCAATCGCCCAAGGGCCTCGCTCGCTCGCTCGCCATCGTGGCCGCGACACCCGTCGTCGAGGGGCTGATGCTGGAACCGGATGCGCTGATCGATCTCGAGACCCCGCTGTGGCATTCCGCGCCGTTTACCGCGTTTCTGCTGGGCCGCAGCGATATTGATGACGTCCCACTGACGGCACCGCTACCACCGGTTGTGGTGCTGTCGGCGACGCCCATCACCGCCACAGAGGCGGCGTGGGTGCGGCTCAAGGGTGCCGACGCGATGCGCGACGCGTGGCAGCAGGACGGCGTCGACGTGCTCGATCCGGGCCGTCCCGCGGCACGACCGACCTGACCGGTCAGGCGTCGCCGGTCGACGGGTCGATCACCGAACCGACGAGGTGGATGGCATCGGCGGGCAGGCTGGCCAACCGTGCGTGTTCACGAATGGCCTCTGGGTTCTCCGCCATATAGACGCAGAAGATCTTGTCGTCGGTGACGTAGCTCTGCTGCCACTTGACGCGTGGCGACAGTGCCGCGAGAGCTTCGTTCGATACCGCCGAGGCGGCACGCAGTTCGTCGCGCGAAAGCCGGCCGGCCCCCGGCATGGTGCGTTCAATGACGTATTTCGGCATGTACTCATGTCCTTGCTGTTCGGCCCATGGAGGGGATTGGGTTTGTGACACCATCAGCGTCTGTCAGGAACCAAGGGAGGCCAATGACTGTGCGACCTGTACTCCTTGCCGAAACACCGGTTTCGGCGACCGAAATCCGGTGACCCATGGAACCGGCCACCCCGACGCCGTTGCGCACGGCCCTGGAGAAGCTTCGACTCGATGGCGCGATCTTCTTCCGGGCCGAATTCACTGAGAACTGGGCGTTCGAGTCGCCGTTGAAGGATCTGACGCAGGCGCTTCGTCCCGGGGCGAAGAGCATGATCCTTTTTCACATCGTGGCGGCCGGGCGGTGCTGGATCGCGATGCCCGGTGGCGAACGGCACTGGGCCAATAGGGGTGACGTCATCGTGTTGCCGTACGGCGACGACTATTTGATGGGCGGTGCCGAGCCGGCCGAGATCGTTCCCATCATGAACCTGATGAGCCGGCCGCCGTGGGACAACATGCCGGTTCTCGAGCATGGTGCAGGTGGGGAGCGCACCGACATCGTCTGCGGGCACATGTATTCCGACGATCCGCTGTTCGACCCTGTGATGCGCGCTTTCCCGCCTGTCTTCGTTGTTCGGGTACCGGATGGTCCAGCGGCTCGCTGGGTGGCGTCCAGCATCAACTATGCGCTGGCCGTCACGACGGAATCGCTTCCGGCACCGCCCTCGTCAACCAGGCTGCCGGAGCTTCTGCTCACTGAAGTGCTGCGGATCCACCTCGAGACTGCCCCCATGGCCGAACACGGTTGGATCGCTGCACTTCACGATCGAGTGTTGGCGCCAGCGATGGCGGCGTTGCATGCCGAACCGGAACGTAAGTGGACCGTCGCCGAACTCGCAAGCGCTGCAACAGTTTCCCGGTCGGTACTCGACCAACGGTTCCGCGAGGTTCTCGGTTTGTCACCGATCAAGTACCTCACCGAGTGGCGCATGCATCTGGCCGACGATCTCTTGCGGACCACCGACCTCAGCGTGTCGGCGATCTCACGGCGCATAGGCTACGAGTCTGAGGAGGCGTTCAGCCGGGCCTTCCGGCGCAGCCACGGCAATTCCCCTGGCGCGTGGCGGACTCCCAGTTAGAGCCAGTGGTTGTGGCGGAAAGTCCGATACAGCGTCGCGCAGACGGTGGCCATGATCAGCAGCACCGCCGGATAGCCCCACACCCAATGGAGTTCGGGCATGTGCTCGAAATTCATGCCGTAGATACCCGCAAGCGCGGTCGGCACCGCCGCGATCGCCACCCATGCCGAGATCTTGCGCATGTCGACGTTCTGCTGCATCGCGACCTTGCCCAGCGCGGCCTGCACGAGTGAGCTGAGAAGCTCGTCGTAGCTGGCGATCCGGTCAGCAGCCTGGATGTTGTGGTCGAGCACGTCGCGCAGGTACCGCCGGACCTCGATTGAGATCACGTCGTTGTGGTCGGTGCCCATGCGCTGCAGCGCAAACGTCAACGGTGCGACCGCCCTTCGCAGCTCGACGACTTCGCGCTTGAGCAGATAGATGCACTCGATGTTCGTCTGCGCCGACGGCGAGAAGATGTCTTCTTCCATCGCGTCGATGTCGGTTTCGATGAGATCGGTGATGTCCAGGTAGCTGTCGACGACGTGATCGGCGATTGCGTGCATGATGGCGTACGGGCCGAGCTTGAGGATCGCCGGCGAGGCGTCGAGCTGCTTGCGTACCCCGGCCAGACCGCCGTGCTCTCCGTGGCGAACCGTGACCACGAAATCCGGGCCGACGAAGATCATGATCTCGCCCGTCTCCACGATCTCGCGAGCGTTGACCATCGATACGTGCTCGACGTACTTCACAGTCTTGAGCACCAGGAACAACGTCTTGTCGTAGCGCTCCAGCTTGGGCCGCTGGTG
>Ga0075363_100001006_pt1 | contig 10110 bp, 6 predicted proteins | sample EndMetdeltDD1763_FD_71470 | JGI IMG/M metagenome (GOLD analysis project Ga0075363, IMG submission 71470) | Populus endosphere microbial communities from Tennessee, USA - Endosphere MetaG P. deltoides DD176-3 | ecosystem: Host-associated > Plants > Roots > Endosphere | place: USA: Tennessee...
GGCGCTGGCGCAGACCTCCAGCTCCATGCCATCGGGGTCGCGGAAGAAGACCGACCACTCGCCGCCGAGCTGCTGGATCTCACCGACCTCGTCGGCCCCCGCAGCAATCAGTCGTTCGCGCACCGTCTCCAAGACTGCTTTCGACTCGACCGCGAGTGCGTAGTGATCGATCGCACCACGATGCCCCTGGCTGCGTCGCTCACCGATCATGTCGGCGGCATCGACCTCGAAGACGTTGAGGGCCGCGCCGCCACCGAGATCGAGGATGACCATGTACGGATGATCGTCGGTCTTCTGCATCTCGAAGACCTTCACGGCCTCGAAGGCGTCGGTGTAGAAGCCGACCGTGCGCGCCATGTCGGTCGTCAGCGTGGCGACGTGGTTGAAACCTGACGTGATCGGCATCGGCTCGTCCTTCTCCTCGGAAACAGCGGCCATCGTATGCCAGGATCGAAGCGACCAAGGGAGGGTGCCGAATGCCGGTGGAGACGAGTCGTCACGGACGGGTGTTGGTCGTTCGGATCGCGCGCGAGGACAAGCGGAACGCATTGAACGCGGAGATCAGTGCCGGCATCGACGACGCGATGAACCTGCTCGAGGACGATCCCGAGCTGTGGTGCGGGATCATCACCGGCGGCGAACAGGTCTTCTCCGCGGGTGCCGATCTGGCCAAAGGCACCGGAACACCGACGCCTCGGGGCGGCTACGTCGGCCTGATCCGACGCCACCGAACCAAGCCGTTGATCGCGGCAGTGGAAGGGCTGGCGCTCGGCGGCGGCGTCGAGCTCGTCCTGTGCTGCGACCTCGTCGTCGCGTCGCGCAGCGCGAGCTTCGGTCTGCCGGAGGTCAAACGCGGTCTGATGCCGGACTATGGGGGCGCGTTCCGCTCTGCCCGCGTGCTGCCGGTCAACATCGCCCGGGAGATGCTGCTCACCGGCATCAGCCTGTCGGCCGAGCGGGCCGAGCGCCTCGGGTTCGTCAACGCCCTGACCGACAACGGAGGGGCACTCGCCGGTGCGCTCGAACTGGCCGAAGCAATCTGTGCCAATGCACCGCTCGCCGTTCGGGAGGCGCTGCAAATGTTCGACCGCGAGGTCAACGGCGACGAGACGGAGATCTGGGAACACAGCGATGCCGCCCATGAGCGGCTGCTGAAGACCAACGACGTCAAGGAGGGCATCGGCGCGTTCTTCGAGCGCCGGCCGCCGACGTGGAGTGGAACGTGATCATCGCGTCGCAGTAGCCAACGCCAGATGTTCGCCCAGTGGTGGCTCCACCGCTATGGGCGCGCCACACGCCGTTCACTTCACGGGTTTACGTTCGCTCGACGAGGAGGTGGGTCGCGTGACTCTGGAATCGACACATCGCATCAGCACGTTCGGGATCGACGTAGCGCGCACCAACGTCACGCCGTTCGAATCCGTCGACGAGCTGATGGCCCGCCTGCGAGCGCTGTCCGGCATCTGCGAATCGGTTGACGCCCTCCAGCACGCGCTGCAGTGCGGGCACCAGCTCGCGCTGCGGCGGCCCCGCGACCTCGCCTTGCAGGTCGCCGGACTGGTGCACGACATCGGCCACGATCTCGTCGCCGACGACGAGGACGGGCACGGCGTGCATGCCGCCGACGCGGTGCGCTGGTTGCTCGGCGATCGAGTCGCGCGGCTGGTCGAGCTGCACGTCCCCGCCAAGCGCTACCTGATCACGGTCGATCCGCGGTACGCCGACCTGCTCTCGGAGCGAAGCGCGATGACGGTGCAGCAGCAGGGCGGCCCGATGACGTCGGGCGATCTGATCGCTTTTGAAGACACGGGATGCTCGGCAGACGCGCTGATCCTGCGGATGGCCGACGACGGAGCCAAGGTTCCCGGTGCGGTCGTGCCTCCCCTCGACGCGTGGCGCGCCTCGTTGGAGATCGTGGCCCGCTCGGCTCGTTCCGCTCGGTTGGCGCAGGCCTCGCGGTCGAGCTGACAGCCTTGCGGTGGTACCTTTCGTCTGCCGACGAAAGGGAGGTGCGATGCGGATCTCTGGGGCGACCAAGCGGATGACTCTGGTGGCCACGCTGATCGCCGTCAGCCTTCCGGCCGTTGCCGGGCGCGCCGCTCTGGCCGACGATCCGACGATGGGCGTGGTCTCGCTCGTCCCAGCGCGACTGCTCGACACCCGGCCTGGCGCGGCGACGGTCGACAACATCGCCGCCGGCATCGGGTTGCCCACGCCTGGCGCGACCGTCGGGCTCACCGTCATCGGGCGCGGCGGCGTGCCCAACACCGGTGTCGGCGCCGTCGTCTTGAACGTCACCGCGGTGAACGAAGTCGGCGGCAACGGGTACGTAACGGTCTTCCCGACCGGTTCGTCACAGCCCAACGCATCGACGCTCAATGTCGCGCCCGGACGAACGGTCGCCAACGAGATCGTCACCAAGGTCGGCACCAACGGCACGGTCTCGATCTACACCCAGGCCAGCACACACCTCATCGCCGACGTCGTCGGTTGGTTTCCAACCGCGAGCGCGCTGTCCTCGCTCGTGCCGGCCCGACTGTTGGACACTCGCGTCGGCGGCGCCACCATCGATGGGCAGTCCGCTGGCGTTGGGCTACCGGCCGGGGGCTCGACGACGGCACTCCCGGTCGCCGGCCGCGGCGGCGTCCCGGCGACGGGCGCGGGTGCGGTCGTCGTCAACATCACCGCCGTCAACAGCGTCGGCGGCAACGGGTTCATCACCGTCTACCCGACCGGATCTCCGCAGCCAAACGCGTCGACACTCAACGTCGCGCCCGGGCAGACCGTCGCCAACGAGATCATCACCAAGTTGGGCCCCGACGGCACGATCTCGATCTACACCCAGGCCAGCACGCATCTCATCGCCGACGTCGTCGGCTGGTTCCCCGCCGCATCGAGCAGTCTGACCTCGCTCGTCCCGGCGCGCCTGCTGGACACCCGCGCTGGATCGACCACGATCGACTGCGCCGCAGCGGGCGCCGGTCTGCCGGCAGCCGGTTCGACGACAGTGCTCACCGTCGTCGGCCGAGGCGGAGTACCCGTCAGCGGCGTCGGTACGGTCGTGTTGAACGTCACGGCCGTCAACAGCGTCGGCGGCAACGGGTACGTCACGGTGTACCCAACCGGCTCGCCGCAACCCAACGCGTCGACGCTCAACGTCGCGCCCACGCAGACCATCGCCAATGAGATCGTCACCAAGGTCGGGGTCAACGGCACGGTCTCGATCTACACCCAGGCGAGCACACACTTGATCGCCGACGTCGTCGGCTGGTTCCCCGGAACGTTCACAGGCACCGTCGACAACACGCCGGGCCCGGGCTGTACGCCTACCCCGCCGACCGACGTGATCCAGGCGATCTATGCGATCCCATCCGATACGTCTGCCGTTGGCGGCCGCGAGGCCGCGATCGCCCACGAGATCGCCGCGATGCAGACGTGGTACGACGGCCAGACCGGCGGCAAGCATCCAGTCTTCGCGCGCGCTGGCGCGACGATCTCCGTGATCACCGTTCGCCTCACCCAGACAGCCGCTGTGCTGCGCGCCGACCACGATCCCGAATCCACGATGGAGCCGACGATTCGTGCCGCGCCCGGTGTCGCCGCGGCCGCTTCACTCGCGGTCATCTTCGAGGGCGACACCACCGGGGGCTTCTGCGGCCGTACCGGCGGCGACACGGTGTTCATCCCGATGACGACGTGCGCGATCTATCCCGCGGCGAACTCGACGTGGCCCTACAACATGACCTACCTGCTCGGTCACGAGTTGACGCACCTGCTCGGCGCCGTCCCGAGCTGCGCACCCCATCATGGCGCGGTCGGTCACGTCACCGACGACAACCGCGACATCCTCTATCAGGGTCCGCTGGCCAGAGATTGGGATCACCTGATGCTCGACCCCGGCCACGACGACTACTACACGGCCAACATCACCGGGTGTCCCGGCATCGAGGTCAGCCCGTTGCTTGGTACCGGCTGAACCCGCCCGTCGCGGCCGTCAGGCGCGCTCGGCGCGGACGACCTCGGCCATCGCCGCGTCCGGCAACGTGAACGACGTCGACGCGATCGGGTCGCCTGGCTCGATGATCTCCGGGAACCGGAATCCGGGCATCAACTGGATGTCGAAGATCTCCTCGACCGCGGCCTCGAAGCGAACGAAGCCGACGACTCGCGCCTCGACCGTATCGACGACCCACACACCGCACATCCGCTCGGCGACGTGCTCGGCCAGCGGCAGCCCGGCGAAGACGTGCTCGCGCACCTTCGACAACCCAACCAGCGCGTAGCGGCCGATGAATGCGAGGCCGCGGGTGAAGCCGGGCAGCTGCACCACCGTGTCGACTCCGCCGTTGTCGATGTTGACCGTGGCCAACGTGCCGCGGCCGGAATCGAGAACCCACAGCCGCCCGTCGTGCCAGCGCGGCGAGTGCGGCATGGTGAGGTCGTGGGCGATCACCGCGCCGCTGTCGATGTCGATGATCACACCGCCGCCGACCTTGTCGCGCCGCCACCCCTGGGCGTCGTCGGTCATCCCCATCGCGGTCACGTAGCGGGGCCGATCGTCGACGATGGCCAAACCGTTGAGATGACAACGGTCTTCCGCGGCCAAGGCGGTGACGAACGGCGGTCGCCAGCGGGGCACGAAGCTGTGCGCGGCATCGAGCGTCGCGAGGCACGAGAACCGAGTGTTCACGACCCACAGCTCGCGCCTGGCGAACGCCATCTCGTGGATGCTGATGTCGCCGGTGACGTGTGCAGACGTCGGGATGAAGCAGCCGTCGTGCGGGGTGCCGGGCAGCCGAGCGGCAACGGCGGGACGGTTCTGGAAGTGCCACACCGATTGATCGGTGCCGATCGCCATGCTGTCGCCGGACAAGGCGACGCCCATCGGGCGCGGCAGGGCGCGCAGGTGCGTGTTCAGCTTGCCGTCCTCGCCGACGCGCAGGACGATCAACCGTCCGCTCTGGTACGTCGTCACGACGACGGTGCTGCCCGCGCGCTGCAGCAGCTCGGGGAGCGACGGCGTGTGCACGCTGGCGAAGGCCGCGTTGCCGTCGAGCTCACCGGCAGCCACTGGAGAACCATCGGCGGGCGATCCCGCAGACGCCGCCGATGCCGGAGACGCCGCGACTCGACCGCCGCCCTGCGACGTCGCGCGAACGTCCTGCGGCGGTGGCCCGGCAGGAGGTGACTGCACGACGGCCGCGGCGCGCTCGGCGACGGGCGCGATGATCGACCAGACGGCATCGAGATCGGCGGCGTTGCGGCGCCATTTGCCGACTGCCGGCGGATCGAGGGTCGTGCGCGACAACGGAAGCGGGCCGAGCAATGGTCGGTCCCACTCGAAGCCGACGCGTTCGCTGAGCCGCCGCGCCTCGGCCTCGGGGTCGGCCAACAACTGCTCGTGGCTGGCCACCAGCCATCGCTGCGGATCGAGCGCCTCGAGATCGTCGAGCAGCTTGGTGGTTGCCACCGCCCATTGACGCGCGGCGACTTCGGCAAGCTCGCGAGCGACCAATGTTCGCCATCCTGGAGTGAGCAGCATCGACCACGCGGGTGCCGGCCACCCCGGCAGCTGCGGGTAGGTGACGAAGCGCCCCGAGCGCCATGCGTCGAGCATGCTGCTCACCGAGTCACGCGGTTCGCGGTGGAGGTAGATGAACAGCGCGTCAGGAAACGCCGCGGCGAGGAACGGCACGCGCAGCGCGTTCTTCGGTGTCTTTTCGAGCAGCCGCAACGGGGCGAGACCGACCGGGCGATGCCCGTCGCGGTCTTGGCTGCGCGCGATGAACGCCTCCTCCAACCGCCGCACGACATCGGGGGTCGCGTCGTCGGCTCCGAGCTCGTTCGACGACCATCCGCGATTCGCCGGATGCAGCGACGGAATCGCCTCGAAGACCTCGTGGCTCTCGGCCCCGATCGTGTAGACGCCGTTGGCGCGAGCGAGGGTCTCGAACATCAGCGTGCTGCCCGACCGCGGCGGGCAGACGATGAACACCGGCCGGTCGAGCCGCTGGACCGAGGCTCGCGTGGCCGCGGCGTTCGGTCTGGTCGCTGGCGTCGGACGCTGCGGCGCGGCAGGCTCAGTCGGTTCGGCAATCGGGGAACGGAGGGCCGGTCGCAGCAGATGCTGGCGAATCGCCTCGGCGGCCGAGGTGCCGTTGGGCAGTGCGGTGGCGGGAAGCCGGTCGAGGAGCGCATCGAAGGCTTGGCCGCGCAATGCGTATGCAGCGATCCCGCGCGGGTCGTCGCCCCACTGCGCGCTGATCGCGTTCCAGTCCAAGACGAAGTCACGCAGGGCGACGCGCAGCTCGTTCGGCGCGCTGTCGTCCAAATCGGCGAGGATCAACTCGGCCAGCGCGGCCTGCTGCCACGGCGAAGCGACGAGTGGTTGAGCGGCCGTCTCGAACACCGGGTCCGCCGTCTCCGTCGCGAAGGTCGCGCCCGTCGGCTCGCCGCCGATGCCGGCCTCCAGCCCGGCGTCGATCTTGCGCCACAGCGCCGCCGATCCGACCGTGTCGATCACGAGATGAACGCGATCGAACCCAGCCGGGTTGATCACCCCGTGCCGACGCCAGGTGTCGAAGACCCATGCCTCTCCCGGGGCCATGTGCACGTCGGCCTCATCGCACGTGAATCGCACCCTCGGATCGGTGATCACCGGCACGTGAACACGCAGGTGCTCCTGCCAGTAGCGGTTGGTGTCGACGTGCATGCCGAGCTGACCCTCACTCGCCACGCGCATCAGCCGCGACCGGCCGATCGGAGCGCCGAGCGCGACCAACACCGAACGGTGATACGGCATCTCCCCCAACCACGGCGTCGGCTGCATCGGACCGGCCACCGAGTCGTCGTCAGGATCACCGTTGGTCGCCACGAGCGGCACGGCTGTGTTCCCCGGCGCGCCCTCCGGATGCGCCCGCCACGCCGAGGGAGGAAGCGAAGCAACCTCGGCAGCCAACAGCGACGCGTCGACTCGGAGCGCAAGACGAATGAACGGGTACTCGAGGCGCATAGGGGTGGGCACGGACACTATCTCGCGACGGCGACAGTGGGCCCGAGCCGCAGGAGTTGGACCGTCTCAGCAGCATGTTCTCGTCTGGTACCGTTTTCGGCACCGTGGGGTGGACACCTCGGGTAGCAGACACGGAGGTCGGTCATGGGTTCACGCAAGCGTCGGTCACTGATCATCGGCGGCGGTGTCGCCGCTGTCGCCGGAACGACTGCGATCGGGGCGCCGCCAGCGGAGGCCGCCACGTTCAACGTCACCAACCTGAACGACGCGGGCGCGGGTTCCCTTCGCCAAGCGATCGCCGACGCCAACGGGACGTCCGGCGCAGACACCATCACCTTTCAGTCGGGCCTCACGGGCACGATCACCCTCGTCACGCAGTTGCGAATCCGCGATTCCGTCGACATTCAAGGCCCGGGGGCGGCGGTCTTGGCGGTCAGCGGCAATCTCCTGACACGAGTCTTTTACCTGTACAACGACGGTCCTCAGTTCGATGTCACCATCTCGGGCCTGACCATTCGCGATGGCGTCACGAGGAACGACCTGAACAACACACAAGGTGGCGGAATCCTCAACATCGACGAGAACCTCACTCTCGATCACGTGGTGCTCACCAACAATGAGGCGGACAACCACGACGGGTCCGGATACGGCGGCGGCCTCTATTCACGAGGGGACAGCTTCGAGGTGACCATCGTCGACTCGACCGTGAGCGGCAACACCGCGTACACACGCGGCGGCGGGGTGTACGTCGACCAGTACATTCCGGTGCCCTTCCAGCCGACGAGCGTCGGCGCCAGTACCCACAACCGGCCGCAGGCGTTGCCGACCAGCCCAGGCGACGTCTCGTTCCTTCACAGCACCGTGAGCGGCAACGACGCCGGCTCCGGTGGCGGCATCTACATCGGTGATCTCCAGAGCGGTAATTTCATCGTCTCCGAGAGCACGTTCTCGGGGAACGAGGCGACGAACCCCCAGCTCGAGGGTGGCGGCGGAATTCTTCTCGCCGACGGATCGGGCGACGACGTCATCGACCACTCGACGGTCGCCGGAAACACCTCGGCCGCCGGAGGCGGGGGTCTCGCGATTCTGGGCGCAACAGCGACGCTGGACCATGCCCTGTTCGGCGACAACACGGCCACGGGGGCCGGCCCAGACATCAGCAAGGATGTACCAAGCGCGTTGACGGGTTCGTTCACGCTCGTCGAGACCTCATCTGGCTTCACCCTCGGCGGCGCAAACAACATCCTTGGCAGCGACCCACAGCTCGGCGCGCTTGCCGACAACGGGGGCCCGACGCTGACTCACCTGCCGGCGTTGACCAGCCCGGCTGTGAACGCGGGCAACCCGGCGTATGTCGCTGATCCCGGCGGCGATCAGCGGCACTCGACCCGCATCGTCGGTACGGCCGTCGACATCGGCGCGGTCGAGACCGTCGGCCCGCCGGTCAACGACGCGTACAGCACCCCAGAAGACACGCCACTCGTGGTGCCCACGCTCGGCGTGCTCGCCAACGACCCCGACGGCGCCAACACGACATCCACCCTCGGCAACCCGACGACGCACGGCACGGTCGTACTCAACGCGAATGGATCGTTCACGTACACACCCAACCTGAACTACAACGGCCCGGACCAGTTCACCTACGTCCAGACAACCGTCCTCGGTGTCGCTCAGACCGCGATCGTCAACATCACGGTCACACCCGTCAACGACCCGCCGATTGCGGTCAACGACTCAGCCACCGCGGCCGACAACGGCGTCGGGGTACCCGTCGCCGTGCTGACCAACGACAGCGATCCCGACGGCGACACCATCACCGTGGTCAGTGTCACCCAAGCCTCGAAGGGCACCGTGACGTTCACTCCGACCGGCGTCGTCTACACACCCAACCGCGGCACGTCCGGCGTCGATACGTTCACGTACACGATCAGCGATGGCGCTGCCACCGCCACCGCAACCGTGACGATCACCGTCGCTCCGGCACCAACCACAACCACGATCCCGGAGCCCGTCATCCTGCCCGCGACCGGCCGCGACTCCGGGCCGTCGACCGAACTCGCCCTCGGCCTCCTCGGCGCCGGCGTCGTACTCACCGCCGCATCACGACGCCGCCTCCGCTTCCGCCGCGTTCGCAACTGACGACGGGCTCGGCCCAGCCACAGCGATGAGTTGTGGCGCGTCTGCACGTCTGACCGACCGTGACACAGCTGACGACCCTGATGACCGGCATCTCGCTTGGCGAGTCGCCGCGCTGGCACGACGGCCGACTGTGGTTCTGCGATTGGGGCGCGCAGCAGGTGATCGCCGTCGACCCGCGCGGCAACAACGGCAACAACAGCGAGGTGATGTTCTCGATCGACTCGTTTCCGTTCAGCATCGATTGGCTCCCTGACGGGCGGCTGCTGATCCATTCGTCGCATGATCGCCGTCTGCTGGTTCGCGAGACCGACGGAGCCTTCGCCACCTACGCCAACCTCTCCGGCCTCAGCCAGTGGGGCTTCAACGAGATCGTCGTCGACGGATGCGGCAACGCGTACGTGAACGCGATCGACTTCAACTTCATGGCGGGCGAGCCCGCACGAGGGGGAATCATTGCGATCGTGGCCCCTGATGGCACCGCCCGCAAGGTCGCGGCCGATGTGATGTTTCCGAACGGCATGGCTGTCACGCCCGACAACTCCACGTTGATCGTCGCCGAGTCGCATGCCAACTGCCTCACCGCATTCGACATCGCCGCGAACGGTGACCTCTCCAATCGGCGAGTGTGGGCCGACCTTGGCGCGGACGCGCCGGACGGCATATGCATCGACGCCGAGGGTGCGGTCTGGTACGCCGACGTGCCGCACAAGCACTGCGTTCGGGTCGCCGAGGGTGGCGAGGTGCTGCAGACGATCGAGGTCGACCGAGGCTGCTTCGCGTGCATGCTCGGCGGCGACGACGGCAAGACGCTGTTCATCGTCGCCGCCGAGTGGAACGGACCAGCGCAGGCCGGACACGGGGAACCGGCCGGCGTCCTCCTGGCGCGCACCGTCGACGTTCCCCACGCCGGCTGGCCGTAGTTTGCTCACGGCGCCCCGCGGGTACGACGTGGCGTGGCC
>Ga0075363_100001007_pt1 | contig 10101 bp, 10 predicted proteins | sample EndMetdeltDD1763_FD_71470 | JGI IMG/M metagenome (GOLD analysis project Ga0075363, IMG submission 71470) | Populus endosphere microbial communities from Tennessee, USA - Endosphere MetaG P. deltoides DD176-3 | ecosystem: Host-associated > Plants > Roots > Endosphere | place: USA: Tennessee...
CCCTGCCGCGGACTCGTTTGCGGCCTGTCCACCCGGATCTCCGACGGATGAATCTCCGGTGCGCCCCACCAAGTCTGTATGGCCATGCCGCGGATCCTTGCCGCTCATCGACGGCACAAGGCTGGCGCCAGTCAGCTACGGTCAGCCTGCCCCGCTTGGTACGGCGACGAACCGAAACGGTGGCCGCTCCGGCAAGCATCTCCGCCCCCTTCGGCGAACGTTCACCCACTACTCGCAACAAACGACCGCCGGCAGTCAAATTTTGGTGCAAAGGACACCTTCGCTGCTGTCGTAGTCTTTAATCCGAGCCCTTCCGTTGTCAAAGTTGGTTCACCGCTCTCGCCGCGGTGACGCCACCGGCAATGCGATATCTCCGTCCCGCAGTCGCGGGGCGGCCGATGCCGACCGTAAAGGAACCCGCGCGTGGTAGCGATACCGTCGATGACACGTCCTGCCGCACTCCCACGCCGAGACAATTCCATCCGGCTCACCCTGGCTCGCGAACTCGGCCGCAACATCGACGGCGCGTGGTGGCCCCGCGCCGACCGCATCACCAATGAATTGCCCGATCTCGTCGCCGTCCTGACGCCCTTGCTCGGGAACATCACGTCCATCAACGTCAATTGGCCGCCGCTACAACGCCCACCCGACTTCAACTGGCCGGGCTGGGAACTCAAGCGCCAGCACGTGATGACCGTCAACGGCCTGTATGCCTGCGCTAATCTGCTGATCGTCCCGTACACGACCTGCAGCGGGCTGGCCCTGACGGTGCTGCGCTGCGCGGCCAACCTGCCGATCGAAGACGCCGACCGCAACAAGCCCGCGTTCCTGACCGCGGCCTCGATCCTGCGGGCCGCCCTGCAGCAACGCACCGCCAGTCCCTGATCCCGATTTCAGCTGTGCGCCCGGCTATTACGCGTCGGGGCGCGGAGCGATCGAACGCCGATTGCACTAGCACGGCTCGGAATCTGTTTTGCTGTAACCGATCTCGGCACATGCGCGTGCGGATATGCCGGTGCGCGAGATTAGGATACGCCGGCTTGCATGGCTTCGTCGGCGGTAGTGCCGTTCAAGACTGCGTCGGGGCCGGTCAATGCCGCGTTGAATTTGAGTGCGGTGACGAGTTCGTCGATGGCCGTTGGACCCCGCCCACCAATGACGGCTTGCGAGAAGCAGGTCTCCAGGTGGTTGTGCAACATCACCCTGTTCGTGCGCTCCAGCGCCGACTGGACGGCCGAAATCTGCTTCATCACGTCCACGCAGTACGCGTCGCCTTCCAGCATGCGAATGATCCCGTCGAGATGACCGCGCACCGTCTTTAGCCGGTTCAGTGCCGCGCGCTTCTTGGCCGTCAGCTCCTCAGCCATCACCGTCTCCTTCTCGACCTGACAAATCCTACAGCCAGTCTACCCCACCCCACCCCGGGTGGGGTATGATCCACGCTAACCGAAAGGCAGGCATATCGTGACTGACACACCTGAATCGAACGCCGCAACCGCCGCATCAACCGTCGAGACGCGCCAAGGCCGGTCGAGCCGTCTTAACCAGGCCCTCGCCTGGGTCGGCATCGTCGCCGGAGGCTTTTTCATCGCCGCGGGCATCTTTCTATCGGGGTACTTCCTGAGTTGGAGCTCCGGTAATCACATGGACCACGGCACGATGGCCTGCTGCGAGCACATGAAAAACGGCGCCCAAATGGGACCGGGCCAGATGGGACCCGGCGGCATGATGCCGGCCCCACAATCGCCCGCACACTAACATCAAATCTGTTCTGCAGCACACTCATTGGTGTGATCAATGGCTACGTTAACGCGCCGCATTGCGCTCGCATTGATCGGAGCCGGCGGCGGAGCGCTGGCGATCGGCCACCTCCTCAGTGGCGTCTTGCGGCCAGAGCCCGACATCGAACTCGTCGACCACAACGGCATGGGCGTCGATCCCGCGGACATGAGTCGTTATACCGAAATGTTCAACCGGCACAACGAAATAACTCGCACCGTCGAAGAGATCCCCGGCGGCATCCGCACCATCACCGAATCGACGTCCGCCGACCTTGTCGCGCAGCTGCAAGCGCATGTAGCGAGCATGTACTCGCACGTCGACAACGGCGCGGAGGTCATGTGCATGAGCGGCAGCCTGCCGACGCTGTTCCGACACGCGAACGGCTATCGACGCCAGCTGACCTTCACTCCCGCCGGTGTGATCGCCGAGGAAACCGCCGACGATCCGGCCATCACGGAAGCGATTCGCGCGCATGGCCAGGAAGTCACGGGCTTCGTCCGCGACGGAATGCCACCGATGATGCGGGGGATGATGGGCCCCGGAATGATGGGGCCCGGGATGATGGGCCCCCACTGAAAATCACCGCGATCCCGGTCGTTGAACTCGGTTGCGAACGCGCGCAACGAAGTACAACACGATGACCACCGCCCAGGACAGCAGGCTGAGCCAGAGCTGACTGCGCGCGGAGCGATCGAACGCCATTTGCACTAGCACGGCGGTGATTCCGGCGAGGGTGAGGATCGACAGCACCGGAAAGAACCACATCTTCACCCGTAGCTTTTCCGGCGGCGTCCTGCGCCGCAGCACGATCTGCGACAGCGCGATCAACCAGTAGACGAACAAGATGATCGCGCCCGACGAATTGAGCAGGAAGAGAAACACCGTGCGCGGCGAGACCCACGCCATCAGGACGCAACCGAAACCGATCGCCGAGGAAAACAAGATGGCGATGTAGGGGACCCCGCGCCGGCTCAGCTTGACCAGCCGCGCCGGCGCCTCCTGTCGGTCGGCGAGCACGAACAGCATCCGCGAGGAGGTGTACAGGCCCGAGTTCAGACAGGACAGCACCGCGGTGAGCACCACCGCGTTCATCACCTGATCCGCGCCTGGCAACCCCAGGTGCTTGAGCGCGGCGACGTACGGCGAGGCGCCGAGTTCCACGGAGTCCCACGGCAGAATCACGACAAGCAGAAAGACGGAACCCACGAAGAAGATCGAGATGCGCACGACCACGGATCTGGTCGCGCGCTGGACGGCGAGCTCCGGGTCCCGGCTTTCGGCGGCGGCGATGGTGACGACCTCCGCACCCACCATGGAGAAGATCACCACCACGATGGTCGCGAAAACGGCCCATACACCCTTGGGGAAGAAGCCGCCGTGCGAATGCAGGTTGGAAAAATCCAGGTGATGGCCCGGCAGGAGGCCCAGCGCGAAAACCGTTCCGACGCCGAGGAAGATAACGATCGTCGCGACTTTGATTCCGGCGAACCAGAATTCGAACTCGCCAAACGATGACACCGAGAACAGGTTGGTCGCGGTCATCAGCAGCATCAGACACAGCGCCGACAGCCAAAGCGGCATGGGGAACCAGTAATTGAGCACTTTCCCGCCGGCGACGGCCTCGAAGCCGACCACGATCACCCAGAAGTACCAATACAGCCAGCCGACCGAGAACCCCGCCCAGCCGCCCAGCGCCTTCGCCGCGTAGTCGGCGAACGATCCGGTCGACGGATTCGCGGTGGCCATTTCGCCGAGCATTCGCATCACCAGAATGATCAGCAGGCCGCACAGCGCGTAGGTCAGAAACGCGGCAGGCCCGGTGTCTTTGATCACCACGCCGGACCCGACAAACAACCCGGCGCCGATGACACCGCCAATGGCGATCATGCTCAGTTGCCGCTGCGACAACCCCTGGCGCAGCTGCGGTGTGCTAGCCATGACCCTCCCGGCGTGCCCCGCCACCTAGTGCTGGTCACTAACCACAGCACATCGGCGTGCGGGGCACCACCGGGAGATCGCCGGTTCGGTCAGTCCAGGCGGGTCGCCACCACCGACCACACCGGAATGTGCACCCGGTGGTCCTGCAGCAGCGGCCCCAGAACGCTCAGCTGGTGCTTCAGCGGTTGCATCCGTTGCATCGCGTCGCCCTGCGTGTTGCCGAGGATCCTGTTCATGGCGTCGAACGTCTCGGGCCCGAAGCGGGCCAGGTAGGTGGTGCCGCCCAGGTAGTCCAGGCGCCATCCGCTCGCGCCGAGCACCCGCTCGAAGTTGTCGGCGGGTATGCCATTCCATTGCAGGCCGTTGACGTTGTGCGGGCTGAACTCGAACATGAACAGCTTCGCGCCGGGCTTGGTGGCCCGATGCAGCGCCTGCGCGTACCGGGTCTGAACCGCTTCGTCGTCCATCAGCACGTGATAGAAGGCGCTGTCGACGACGGTGTCGAACCGGCCCTCGAAGCCGTCCAGCTTGGTGGCGTCGGCCACCTGGAAGTCCACCTGCACCCCGGCCCGCTCGGCGTTACGCCGCGCCCGCTCGATCGCGGTGGCTGAACCGTCGACGCCGGTGGCCGAATACCCTTGCGACGCATAGTGAATCGCGTGATAGCCGGGGCCCGTCCCCGGGTCGAGCACCTCGCCGCGAATCGCACCGTAGGCCACCAGCTGCTGCACCACCGGCTGCGGGCCGCCGATGTCCCACGGGATCAACCCGTCGGTGTGTTCCGCTTCGCCGTACAGCCCCTCGAACCCCGCAACGCTGAGGTCGGTTGTCATGAGTTCCTCCAAGTTTATAGACGATATCGTTCTCTAATCGCTCAGCGTAGCCAAGCCGTCAAAAGAACGCAATCGTCTACTAAGACTGTTTTTGCGGCATACCGTGCGCCGAGCCGAGATCCGGCGAAAAGACGCCCTCAACGCAGGTTCGGCGGAATTTGCAATCGCCCACCCCGTGTCACGCCGTCATTACAACTGCCTTGCGATACGGCGTGGCAGGGGCGTCAAACCGCCTCCGGCGCGGCATGATTGACGATCATGTCCGACCTGACCCGTCGTGCGGTGCTCCGGATGGGCGCCGCCGGCGTTGGAGCCGCCGGCATGTGGGCGCTGAGCGCGCTGCGGGACCCGATCCAGGCGCAAGCGGACCCGTCGCCGCAGGGCCCGGTGGTATTCGAGCCCCCGACCGCGGGCAAAACCCTGCCGACCAAACTCACCGGCTCGTTCGTCTCGGCGGCCCGCGGCGGCATCAAGACCAACTGGGTGATCGTCATGCCGCCGGGCCAAACCAAGATGCTGCGCCCGGTCATCGCGCTGCACGGCAAGGACGGCGATGCGAACCAGGTGCTGGACCTCGGCGCCGAGGACGTGCTGGCACAACTAGCGCACGAGGGCAAACCGCCGTTCGCCGTGGTGGGCGTCGACGGCGGGCCCAGCAGCTATTGGCACCGGCGCTCCAACGGCGAAGACGCCGGCACCATGGTGCTCGAAGAGCTGTTGCCGATGCTGACCTCGATGGGCATGGACACCTCACGTGTCGGCTTCATGGGCTGGTCCATGGGCGGCTACGGCGCGCTGCTGCTGGGTGCCCGGCTGGGTGCGGCCCGCACTGCCGGGATTTGCGCGGTGAGCCCGGCGCTGTATATGACCTACATCGGCACCGCACCGGGCGCCTTCGACAGCGTCGACGACTGGACCCGGAACACCGTGTTCGGCCTGCCGGTGCTGAACTCGATCCCCATCCGGGTCGACTGCGGCATCGCCGACCGGTTCTTCTTTTCCTCGAGCCAATTCGTCGGCCAGCTGAAGAAGAAGCCGGCGGGCAGCTTCTCCCCCGGCGGGCACGACGTCGACTATTGGCGCGCGCAGCTGCCCGGCGAGCTCGCCTGGATGGCGACTTGACCATGGACACCGCAAGCCCGTCCCGCTCAGCGGAGCGGCGCATTGCGCGGGCCGCGTTCCGTCCGGACATCGAGGGCTTGCGCGCCGTCGCGGTGATCGCCGTCGTCCTGTACCACGCGGGCATACCAGGCGTCGGCGGCGGCTATATCGGCGTCGACGTGTTCTTCGTCATCTCCGGCTTCCTGATCACCGGGCTGCTGTGGCGCGAGGTGGCCACCACCAATGCCGTTGCGCTGGGCCGCTTTTACGGTGCCCGGGCCCGACGGTTGCTCCCGGCCGCCGCGACCGTCGGCGTCGTGACAGCGATCGGCGCGGCCATCGTGCTGCCGCCGCTGCAAGCGCGGCGCGTCTTCGTCGACGGCATCGCAAGCGCCCTCTACGTCGGCAACTACCGGTTCGTCGGCCAAGGCACCGACTATCTGGCCTCCGACCTCCCGCCGTCGCCGTTCCAGCATTACTGGTCACTCGGCGTGGAGGAGCAGTTCTATCTGGTGTGGCCGGTGCTGATCATCGGTGCGGCGTGGCTGTTGCGACGCGCCCGCAAGGACACCAAAGGCGCCACGCCATACGCGGTGGTCCTGGCCGTGGTCGCCGCGGCGTCACTGGCAGCGGCCGTGCTCTGGACCCGCACATCGCCGACGTGGGCGTTCTTCTCGCTGCCCACCCGCGCCTGGGAACTGGCCGCGGGTGGCCTGGTGGCGCTCTCGATCCGCCATTGGCGCCGGCTTCCGCTGTTGCCCGCGGCCGTCGCCGGATGGGGCGGGCTGGCGCTGATCCTGCTCACCTGCACCCAACTGGGCCCCCACACCCCCTACCCCGGGACCTCGGCGCTGCTGCCCGTGCTGGGCACCGCGCTGGTGATCGGCGGCGGTTGCGTCACCGGCGGCATGGGCGTCGGTCGGGTGCTATGTCAGCCGGCGATGCGGGCGATCGGACGGGTGTCGTATTCCTGGTATTTGTGGCATTGGCCGGTCCTGCTGCTCATGCCGCCGCTGCTGGGTGTGCCCGCGGGCCTGCCCGGCCGGCTGACCGCGACCATGGTCTCCGCCGGCCTCGCGGTGATCACCCTGCACCTGATCGAGAATCCGGGCCGGTTCGCCGCCGCGCTGCGCCGCTCGGCGAAGACCAGCCTGGTGATGGCCGGGGCGGCTACCGCGGTGGCCGCGTGCGCATGCGTCCTGCTGCTGACGCTGATCCCGGTGCCGACGGGGCACGGCACGGCCGTCCCGCAGGCCAAGGTCTCCACTGTCTCAGCGCTGCCGCCGGCACCGGGCTCCCAGGCGCTCAGCCAGCCGGAAGCCGCGGTGCGTGACACCTTCCAGCAGGTGCGCGACGCGGTGGCGGCGGCCGCGGACATGGCTGCATTCCCGTCGAACTTGAACCCGACGCTGGAGCGCGCGGCGGGCGACAAGGCCGCCGTGTTCGTCAACGGGTGCATGCGCTCCTGGCGCGACGTCGGACAAGGCGAGTGCGCGAGCGGCGATACCGCCTCGCCGACGACCGTGGCCCTGGTCGGCGACTCGCACGCCGCCATGTGGGACCCGGCCCTACAGCAGGTCGCCGAGCAGCGGCACTGGCGGCTGGAGACGATGGCCAAGGTGACCTGCCCCCTGCTCGACCTGCCCATCGTCAGCCCCTATCTGGGCCGGGCGTACACCGAGTGCGAACAGTGGCGCGGCCAGATCATGGGCCGCCTGCAGGCCGAGCGCCCACGGTTGGTGGTGCTCAGCATGAGCCGGCGCTACCACGCGGACTTCAACTTCACGTCCTACGACCCGGCATGGATCGACACCTTGACTCGAACCGTGGCGCAACTGCGGTCCACTGGTGCGAGGGTCCTGGTATTGGGGCCGGTCGCCGATCCCCAGTCGTCGGTGCCGACCTGCCTGTCCATCCACCTGGACGATGCCACCGGGTGCGCACCGCCCCGGCCGGTCGCGGTCAACGCCGGCGGCATCGCCGCCGAGCAGGCGGCCACCGCCGCCGGCGGCGGGCATTACGCCGACCTGACCGACCTGTTCTGCGCCCCTGAACGCTGCCCGGTGATCGTCGGCAACACCCTGGTTTTCCGCGATGACAACCACGTGACGACCGAGTACGCGCAGCTGCTGGCACCCGTGATCGGCGCGCTGACGGATCGCGCCCTGGCGGACGGCTGAATTATTTGACGACACGGGCGAATTTCTTGGCGAATGAACCACTTAACGACGATGAACGTGTTACGAATTAAGAAGCTCTTGGAGGGTATGAGATGAGTCCGATGTTGTTGGTATTCGCGACGGCGGTCACGCCGATCGCCGGACTGGGTCTCGTGCAATTGCAAGCGCGACTTGAGCGTTGGGATTACGAGAGGCACGCGGAAGACTGAAGAGCGGCGCTATCCGCTTGTGCGGCTGAGACTTTGAACGCAAAGCCGGTCCGCGAAGAATGTGAGTGCTTACTCACCTAGGCTCACCTAGTTAATTGCGTGCGAATGAGCGGTGCGATCTTGTCCGCCAGATACTCATGCCCCGCGTCGTTGGGATGCACCCCGTCCTCGCCGATCAGGTCGGGCCGGTCGACGAACCAGCCGTCTCCGATCGGATCGACGAACGCCGCTCCCGCGGCGTGGGCCGCCGCGTTGAGCACGTCGCGAACCTGCAGCATCGACTCGGGTACATCGGCGGACGGCCACGGCGGCCCGATCACCAGAAACCTCGCCGAGGGCGCAACGCGGCGCGCCAGATCGAAGGTGCCGCGGACCATTCCGTCCAGCAGCCCGGGATCGACGCCCTGGTCGTTGCGGGAGCCGAAGAACACCACCAGTGCGTCGTCGGGCCTGACTGCCCTGGGAGCAAGATCCTCGAAGAAGCTGCCGTGGTCGCCGCGCACTCCATAGCCGGCCCTGCCCTCGGCCGCCACATCGGCCGAGATCCGCAGGCCCCGCCCGGCCAGCGTCTGCCCGGCGCGAACGGGCCATGATTTCGGGCCCAGGCCGCCCTCGTCGGTGCCGGTGGTATAGGAGTCGCCGACCACCGCGACGTGGCTGAGCCGGTAATCCACGGTCAGGATGTTGTACGACCGCACCCGGGGCGCGGGCTGGGCGATTCCACCGAACAGGCCGGCAAGGAAAGCGAGACCAACGACGAACGTCGCCAGACGACTCACCACTACCTCCACAGCATCCAAATCACCGGAATCCTACGAGGAAATCGACGTCACTCGCTGTCAACGCGCTAGCCATGACGCATTCGCAGTCGATAGGTTATGCGGCACAGCAAGATTCGCGCACTGAGAAAACCGTCACACCGCGCGGGCCGAAACCCCTTCCAACCCACCGTCGATTTGATGAAGCTTAGCGGGGACCGGCTCGTCAGGCTCGGTTTTTGCCTCGGCCGGCTGCGCCTCGGCCGGCCTGATGTCCACCATCTTGCGCATCCAGCGGCGGGCGGGCTCTTCGACGAAGTGATATAGCAGCGCAGAGGCGCCCACCGCGATCGCGAGCAGGCCGAGGACGTTCCATTTCCACGGGTTGTCCTGTGTCGTGAGCTCGAATTGCAGGACGGCCCATCCCCAGGCGGTGTGCACCAGCTCATGCACCATGTACAGGCAAAATGAGATCTCCCCGCCGTAGACCAGCACCCGGGTCGACAGCAGCCTGGGCAGGCTGCCCGCGCCGATCGCCAGCGCGATCACCAGCGGAACAAACAGCACGTCGACCACCCCGCCGCTGTCCATCACCCCGTCGATCGGATGGGCGTCGAACCAGTACAGGGTGCCCACCAGGCCGGCGATCAGCAGCACGGAGAAGTACCCGGCGATGCGGCGAGCGCGGTCGGTAAGCCGCAACCTGCGGACGGCGGCACACGCCAGCGCGCCCGCGACGAACTGTGTCACGATGCGCGGCAGCCAGCTCCACGGTGTGTAGAACTGGCCGCTGGCCAGCAGCATCACCACCGGTGGCAGCGAGGCCGCGACGGCCAGCAATATCAGGCTTCGCGCCCGCGTCGCACGCTCCATGCGCAAGACCACCAGGACGAGCGGACCGAACAGCAGGTAGGCCAGCCATTCCGCGCTGATCGACCAGGCCGGCCCGTCCCAACTGGACCCGTCGAAGAACGGCTGAAACCACAACTGAACCAACAGGATCTGCCGCACATAGCTGATCGCGGTGAGATCTCTGACCTCCGGCAATGGCACATGCCCGACGTGCAGGCTGAGGATCACCAGCAGGGCGGCCAGGTGCAAGGTGACCAGGTACACCGGCCACACCCTGGCCAGCCGCAGCCACAGGAAGTGCAAGGTGGCGCGAATCGAAAACGACCGGCCCATCCGGACCATGTAGTTCCAGGTCAGCACGAACCCGCTGAGGATGAAGAAGAGGTCGACGCCCTGCGCGCCGCAGTTGAGCACCGGCGCCAGGGCGTCACGGAAACCGGGCGACGCG
>Ga0075363_100001009_pt1 | contig 10081 bp, 9 predicted proteins | sample EndMetdeltDD1763_FD_71470 | JGI IMG/M metagenome (GOLD analysis project Ga0075363, IMG submission 71470) | Populus endosphere microbial communities from Tennessee, USA - Endosphere MetaG P. deltoides DD176-3 | ecosystem: Host-associated > Plants > Roots > Endosphere | place: USA: Tennessee...
TGCTCCTGCATCTTGGCCTGCTCCAGCTGGCTGAGCAGCTTGGTGCGCTCGGCGATCTTCTGCTGCAGCATCATCGCGTTCTGCTCGACAGCTTTCTTCGCCTGGCCCGCGGCCTGCAGCGCCTGGTCGTGCAGGGTCTTCAGGTCCTCGACGCTCTGCTCGGAGGTCACCAGCTGCGCGGCGAACGCCTCGGCGGCATTGGTGTACTCGGTGGCCTTGGCCGCATCGCCGGCGGCGGTCGCCTGATCGGCCAGGGTCAGCGCCTGACGGACGTTGACCTGGAGCTTCTCGATATCGGCGAGCTGGCGGTTGAGCCGCATCTCCAGCTGACGCTGGTTGCCGATGACCTGGGCGGCCTGCTGGGTCAACGCCTGGTGCTGGCGCTGGGCCTCCTCGATGGCCTGCTGGATCTGCACCTTCGGGTCGGCATACTCATCGACCTTGGAGCTGAACAGCGCCATCAGGTACTTCCACGCCTTGGTGAACGGATTGGCCATCGGTTCGTTCCGCCTTCGTGTGTGTCGTCGTCTGAGCCTCGGGGTCTCGGCCTTGGGCCGCCGGCTAACCGTGCAGCCCAATCTATCGGGTCGGCGACTGTGCTCGCACCTACACCGGTATCAGCTTTTAGGCGACCGCCATCGACACGACCTGCGGAATGACGACCTTGGTCGAAGCGTCGATGTTCGCCGAGCCGATCGATTCACGCTCGAACGCGGCGAGCTCAATGCGGCCCATCTCGTCGCCCGCCTCGGAGAGCACCCGGGACAGCGGCACGTCCAGTGCACTGCAGATGGCGCTGAGCAACTCGCTGGAGGCCTCCTTGCGGCCACGCTCGACCTCGGAGAGGTAACCGAGGCTCACCCGGGCGGAGTCGGACACCTCGCGCAGGGTGCGGCCCTGCTCGGTGCGGGCACGGCGCAGCACGTCGCCGATCACCTCGCGCAGCAATGCCGTCATGCGTGCTCCCCTTTCGAGAGGTCCGTCGCTGGGCTTTGTATTAGGGCAACGCCGCAGGCATCCGGGTGGTTCCCGGTTTGCGCAGATCTATGCCGACAACCTCGAAACCGCAGGCAGGAGGCTTGAACTCAGGTGGCGGCGGGCCGTGCGCGCGAATCGCGGACGGCCGAGACGACGTAGTCGATACCGGTGAGCACCGTCAGGATCACGGCAGCCCACATGATCACCCAGGCCCCCGTGAGCCACGGGCCCGACAGCGGCAAGATGAACAGGCCGATGGCCACGCCCTGGACGAGGGTCTTCAGTTTTCCGCCGCGACTGGCCGGGATGACGCCGTGGCGAAGGACCGCGAATCGCAGGACTGTGATGCCGATCTCGCGGGTCATGATCACCACGGTCACCCACCACGGCATCTCGCCGAGCATCGACAGACCGATCAGTGCCGCGCCGATGAGGGCTTTGTCGGCGATCGGATCGATCAGCGTGCCGAATTCGGTGACCATCCCGTAGCTGCGCGCCAGCGCGCCGTCGAACCGGTCGGTGATGACCGCGACTGTGAACACGATGAATGCGGCTATCCGCCAGACTGTTTCGGTGCCGTCGGCGACGAACAGAACAACCAGGAAGACCGGCACCAACGCCAGACGGATCCCGGTGAGGACGTTGGCGATGTTCGCCACCCGGGCACGCGGCACCACGGGATCAGTCGTGGGTTCGCCTGGCACCGCAACAGAATATCGGTTGCTGAAGACCGATACTCTCCACGTGTGAGCGCAGATCCCGCACAGGTCGCCATCCGGCGCGCCAGAACGTCGGATGTGCCCGCGATGAAGGCTCTGGTCGACATCTACTCCGGCAAGATCCTTCTGGAGAAGAACCTGGTGACGCTCTACGAGACCGTCCAGGAGTTCTGGGTCGCCGAGCTCGACGGCGAACTCATCGGCTGCGGCGCGCTGCACGTGCTGTGGTCGGACCTGGGTGAGGTACGCACGGTCGCGGTGCATCCGAAGGTCAAGGGCCAGGGCGTCGGACACGCGATCGTCGACCGCCTGCTGGACGTGGCCAGGGATCTGCACCTGCAACGCATCTTCGTGCTGACGTTCGAGGTCTCGTTCTTCAGCCGCCATGGCTTCAAGGAGATCGACGGAACCCCGGTCACCGCCGAGGTCTACGAGGAGATGTGCCGCTCGTACGACACGGGTGTGGCGGAATTCCTCGATCTGTCCTACGTCAAACCCAACATCCTCGGTAACACCCGAATGCTGCTGACTCTCTAGTCCTCGTCCTCGTCGTCGCCCGTGTCGCCGCCGCCGCGGATCAACATCAGCGTGCCCGCCAGCTCGTCGGGCTTGACCAACACCTCGCGCGCCTTGGACCCCTCGCTGGGCCCGACGATGTTGCGGGTCTCCATCAGATCCATCAGCCGGCCCGCCTTGGCGAAGCCCACCCGCAGCTTGCGCTGCAGCATCGACGTCGAGCCGAACTGACTGGACACCACCAGCTCGACCGCCTGCAGGAACACGTCCATGTCGTCACCGATGTCCGGATCGACGTCGGTGCGCTCACTGCTGGGCTTCGCGGCGGTGACGCCCTCGGTGTACTCCGGTTCGGCCTGCGACTTCGTGGCCTCGACGACGGCGTGGATCTCCTCGTCGGTGATGAACGCGCCCTGCAGACGCAGCGGCTTGTTCGCGCCCATCGGCAGGAACAGACCGTCGCCCATACCGATCAGCTTCTCGGCGCCCTGCTGGTCGAGAATGACGCGGCTGTCGGTCAGCGACGACGTCGCGAACGCCAACCGCGACGGCACGTTCGTCTTGATCAGGCCGGTGACGACGTCAACCGACGGACGCTGCGTGGCGAGTACCAGGTGGATACCCGCGGCGCGGGCCTTCTGCGTGATGCGCACGATCGCGTCCTCGACGTCGCGGGGCGCCGTCATCATCAGGTCGGCCAGCTCGTCCACGATCGCGAGGATGTAGGGGTAGGGCTTGTACTCGCGCTGGCTGCCCAGCGGAGCGGTGATCTCGCCGGACCGGACCTTCTTGTTGAAGTCGTCGATGTGACGCACACGCGATGCCTGCATGTCTTGGTAGCGCTGCTCCATCTCCTCGACCAACCAGGCCAGCGCCGCGGCCGCCTTCTTCGGCTGCGTGATGATCGGGGTGATCAGATGCGGAATGCCTTCATAGGGCGTGAGTTCCACCATCTTGGGGTCGATCAGGATCATCCTGACCTCTTCCGGCGTAGCGCGCGCCAGCAGCGATACGAGCATCGAGTTGACGAAGCTCGACTTGCCCGAGCCGGTGGAACCGGCCACCAGCAAGTGCGGCATCTTGGCGAGGTTGGCCGAGATGTATTCGCCCTCGATGTCCTTGCCGAGACCGATCACCAAGGGATGGTGATCGCTGCGGGTGCCGGGGTCGGTCAAAACGTCTGCGAGCCGGACCATTTCCCGGTCGGTGTTGGGCACCTCGATGCCGACGGCGGATTTGCCCGGGATCGGCGCGAGCATGCGGACGCTCTCGGTGGCGACGGCGTAGGCGATATTGCGTTGCAGCGCAGTGATTTTCTCGACCTTGACGCCGGGGCCCAGCTCGACCTCGTAGCGGGTCACGGTCGGACCGCGGGTGCAACCGGTCACCGAGGCGTTCACCTTGAACTGCTCGAGCACCTCGGAGATCGCCTCGATCATCCGGTCGTTGCCCGCGCTGCGACGCTTCGGCGGATCGCCCGCGATCAGCAGGTCCAAAGAGGGCAGCGTGTACGGCCCCTCCACGACGCGGTCGACGATCTTGGGTTTGACCGGCTTTTTCTTGCGCGCCTTGGCGGTGGGCTCCGGGATGGTCGGCGTCTCGTCCTCGATCGGGTAGTTCTCCATCGGCGTACCGGACGGCCACGCCGTCGCCTCGTCCTTGCCGTAGCCCGCGGGGTCGTCGTAGTACCCGTCGGAGAAGTCGTCCGATTCGGCGCCGACGGCGGGTTCCTCGTCGTCGTAGTACTCGTCATCGTCGTAGTACTCGCCGCGGAATGATCGGGCGGACAACATGCTTCGCACCGTGTCGGGCACTTCGCGGATCGTCGTGCCGGTCACCAACAACAGACCGAACAGTGCGCCGATCACGAGTAGCGGCATCGCGATCCACGGCGTCAGCCCGTCAGAGAGCGGACCACCGATGGCGAAGCCGATGAAGCCGGCGGCGTGCTGTCGCGCGACGGGGTCGGCCGGGGATCCGGCCCACAGGTGCCACAGTCCCAGGACGGGCAGCGCGATCATCGTGGTGCCGAGGATCAGCCGCGGCCGCACCTCGGGGTTGGGTTCGGTGCGCATCAGCACGACGGCGACGGCGGCCAGTGCGATCGGCAGCAGCGCAACCGAGGAACCGATAAGCACCCGCAGGAAGGTGTCGATCCACGCGCCGACCGGCCGGGCCGCGTCGAACCAGGAGCTTGCGGCGATCACGACGGCGATGCCGATCAGAGCCAGGGCGATTCCGTCGCGCCGGTGGCCCGGCTCGAGCTCGCGCGCCCTGCCCACGGACCGCGCCGTCGAACCAGCGCCCTTGGCCAGCATCAGCCAGCCCGCGCGCACTCCACGACCGACGGTCGCGCCGGCCGACGAGACCGGTGACGGTCCCCGCCGCGGCGCGGGCTTCCGCTTCTGAGGAGCCCGCGCGCCGGACTTTGACCTGCTAGAACGGCTGCCGGAACGCGCGGCGGTCTTACTAGGCATGCCTGTAAGACTAGTCGCAATAGCCCCACAATCACCATCAGCCACACGGGTCACAGAACGGTATCAATCCCTGACCTGGACCGACAGAGTGCGGCCGAACGACCGGATCGGGTCACAGGTCGGATACGCGCTGTTCACAGCCTTGGCGGCGGTCACCATCGAGGTGAAGAACACGGGATCACCCGGGTAGCCGAAATTTAGTTAGGTTCGCTGAGTAGGGTGATCATTCGTCTGGCCAGCACTCACCGAGGAGTTCATGCCCATGCCCATCGTCGTCGTCGCAACCATGAAGGCAAAACCCGAGTCGGTGGACGCCGTCCGGGACGCATGCAAGCAGGCCCTCGAGGCGGTGCACCAGGAGCCCGGTTGCGACCTCTACTCGCTGCATGAGGCCGACGGCACCTTCGTCTTCATTGAGCAGTGGGCCGACGCCGACGCGTTGACGGCGCACAGCCAGGCCCCGGCCGTCGGCACGCTCTTCGGCACCGTCGGCGAGCTGCTCGACGGCGCACCGGACATCAAGATGCTTCAGCCGGTCGTCGGCGGCGATCCCTCGAAGGGTGCACTGCGTCCCTAATGGGTGCCCTCGACGGCAAAGTCGCGTTCATCACCGGTGCCGCCCGCGGTCAGGGCCGCGCCGAGGCGGTCAGACTGGCCGCCGACGGCGCGAGCATCATCGCCGTCGACATCTGCGACCAGATCGCCTCGGTGCCCTATCCCCTGGCTACGCCTGACGATCTCGCGCTGACGGTCAAGCTCGTCGAGGACACCGGTGCGCGAATCGTGGCGCAGCAGGCCGATGTTCGCAATCAGGATGCGCTGAAAAGTGCGTTGCAGACCGGAGTCGACGAGCTGGGACGGCTCGACATCGTGGTGGCCAACGCCGGTATCGCACCCATGCAGTCAGCGACGGACGCTTGGCGCGACGTGATCGACGTCAACCTCACCGGCGTGCATAACACCGTCGAAGTGGCCATCCCGCCGCTGATCGAGCAGGGCGACGGTGGGTCGATCGTGCTCACCAGTTCCGTAGTAGGGTTGGTGGGGATGGGCAGCGCCGACCCGGGCGCGATCGGATACGTGGCGGCCAAGCACGGCATTGTCGGACTGATGCGCATCTACGCCAACCTGCTTGCCCCGCACAGTATTCGGGTCAACTCGATACACCCCGCCGGTGTCGACACCCCGATGATCAACAACGAGGCCACCCGGCAGTGGCTGGGCAGCATCGCCGACAAGAGTCCGCAGGAGATGGGTAACGCCCTGCCCGTGCAGGTATTGCAGCCCGAGGACATCGCCAACGCGGTGGCGTGGCTCGTCTCCGACGAAGCGCGCTACATCACCGGCGTGACGCTGCCCGTCGACGCCGGGTCGGTCAACAAACGCTGATGGCACACCAGCCGGCCGCACAAACGGCGATCGGCCCGATGGTGCTGGCCGCCGTCGAACAGTACGAGTCACCGCAGCGCCGGTTCGTCAACGACGACCTGGCTTTTGCGTTCCTGCCTGCCGGACTGCGCGCGATGGTGGGTGTGACGCGACTCGGGCCGCTCCGGCGCCTGATGATCGGCGCCACCGAACGTGCGGGTCCTGGACTGTATGCAAATCTGACCTGCCGCAAGCGTTTCATCGACGAGACTCTCGACGCCGCGCTGCCCGACATCGACGCGGTGGTGATCCTCGGTGCCGGCATGGACACCAGGCCCTACCGTCTCGCCAGACGGTCCGACGTGCCGGTCTACGAAATCGATCTACCCGTGAACATCGAACGCAAGAAGGCGGTCGTACGCCGGGTGCTCGGTGAGCCACCTGCGTCGGTTCGGTTGGTATCGGTCGATTTTGAACGCGATGACCTCGCCGCCGCCCTGGCCAGGGCCGGCCATCGCCCCGGCGACCGGACATTCTTCGTCTGGGAAGGCGTGACGCAGTACCTGACCGCCGACGCCGTGCGGGCCACGTTCGAGTACCTCCGGGGTGCCGCATCGTCGAGCCGGTTGGTGTTCACTTACGTGCAACGGGACTTCATCGACGGCAGGAACCTCTACGGCGCACGCTCGACGTATCGACGGTTCCGCGAGAAACAGCAGCTGTGGCGGTTCGGACTGGACACCGACGAAATCGCCGGGTTCGTCGCTCAGTACGGATGGCGACTGCTCGAGCAGGCGGGACCGGACTACTTCCTGAGCCGCTACGTGCAACCCACGGGCCGCAAACTCAGTGCGTCGCAACTGGAGTGGACAGCCTACGCGCAGAAGATCTAGATCTCGATGACCGTCGGCACGATCATCGGCTGGCGGCGATAGGTCTCGCCGACCCACTTACCAACCGCCCGGCGGACGGCCTGGGCGATACGGGTGACATCGGTCACCCGTTCGGCGGCAAGGGCTTCCAACGCTTCCTCGACCTTGCGGGTGGCGGGTTCCAGCGACTTCGGGTCCTCGGAGAAACCGCGCGAGTGCAGATGCGGCGCCGCCGCCAACTTGCCGGTGCCGCTGCGCAGCACGACCGTTATTCCGATGAAACCCGAGGACAGCGTGAGCCGTTCGCCGACCACCGTCTCGCCGACATCACCGGAAACCAGTCCGTCCACGAACATCTTGCCCGTCGGCACCGCACCGGACACCGACGCCCGGCCCGCCACCAGGTCGACGCTGACCCCGTTCTCGGCCAGCACGATGTTCTCCTCGGGCACCCCGGTCCGGGTCGCCAGGGCGGCGTTGGCCCGCAGCATCCGCCAGGTGCCGTGCACCGGCATGACGTTGCGCGGCCGCACACCGTTGTAGAGGAACAGCAGTTCCCCGGCATAGGCGTGCCCGGTGACATGCACGCGCACATGGGCATTCGTCACCACGCGGGCGCCGATCTTCGCCAACGCGTCCAGGACACCGAAGATCGCTTCCTCGTTGCCGGGGATCTGCGATGACGACATGATGATGAGATCGCCCGACGTCAGCGTGATGCTGCGATGCTCACCGCGCGACATCCGCGACAGCGCCGCCATCGTTTCACCCTGGGTGCCCGTGGTCACCAGCACCACGCGTTCGGGTGCCATCATCTCCGCAGCGCCGATGTCGATGATGTCGTCATCGTTGGCGAGCGTCAGGTAGCCGAGTTCCTTGGCGATCCCCATGTTGCGGACCATCGACCGGCCCACGAATGACACCTTGCGGCCCAGCGCGACCGCGGCGTCGATGATCTGTTGCACGCGACCGACATTCGACGCGAAGCACGCCACGATGACCCGTCCCTGGGCCCCACGCATCAGACGGTGGATGTTCGGGCCGATCTCGCTTTCCGAGGGCCCGACGCCGGGGATCTCGGCGTTCGTCGAATCGCACAGAAACAGGTCCACTCCGGAATCGCCGAGCCGCGACATGCCAGGCAGATCGGTCGGCTTACCGTCGGGCGGCGACTGGTCGAGCTTGATGTCACCGGTATGCAGCACCGTGCCCGCACCGGTGTGGATTGCGATGGCCAAACAGCCCGGAATCGAGTGGTTGACGGCGAAGTACTCGCACTCGAAAACGCCGTGCGTGGAACTCTGCCCCTCACCCACTTCCTCGAACACCGGCTTGATGCGGTGTTCGCGGCATTTCTCGTTCACCAGCGCCAGCGTGAACTTCGAACCCACCACCGGAATGTCGGGCCGCAGCTTGAGCAGGAACGGGATAGCGCCGATGTGGTCCTCGTGTGCGTGGGTCAGCACGAGTGCCTCCACGTCCTCGAGACGGTCCTGGATGAGGCGAAGATCGGGAAGGATCAGATCGACACCGGGCTCGTCGTGCGTCGGGAACAGGACACCGCAATCCACGATCAGCAACCGGCCCAGATGCTCGAAAACCGTCATGTTCCGGCCGATTTCGCTGATGCCGCCCAGCGCAGTGACCCGCAGACCCCCTGGGGCCAGCGGCCCCGGCGGTGCGAGTTCTTCGTTCACTAGCGCAGCACCGTCGCGGCCCGCATATCCGCGGCCAGCGCATCGATCTGCTCCGGTGTCGCCGGCACCTGCGGAAGCCGGGGGTCACCGGCCTCGAAGCCCTGCAATCTCAAGCCCTCCTTGGCAAGTGTCACCCCGCCCAGCCGGGCCTGCGCGTCGGCCAACGGCCCGAGTGTGACGTTGATCTTGCGTGCCGTCGCGACGTCACCGGAGTTGAACGCCGACAACATGTCCCGCAGCTGGCTCGCGGCTACATGGCCCCACACGCTGATGAAGCCGACGGCGCCCATCGCCAGCCACGGGAGGTTCAGTGCATCGTCGCCGGAGTAGTACGCCAGCCCCGTCTCGGCGATGATCTGACCGCCGCCGTGCAGGTCACCCTTGGCATCCTTGATCGCCACGATGTTGGGATGGGTGGCCAGCGTGCGGATGGTGTCCCATTCGATCGGGATAGCGGACCGCGGCGGGATGTCATAGAGCACCACGGGCAGCGGCGTGGCATCCGCGACCGCGGTGAAATGCGCGACCAGACCGGCCTGCGGCGGACGCGAGTAATACGGCGTCACCACCAGCAGGCCGTGCGCGCCCTCGCCGTGGCATGCCCTGGCCAGCTCGATGCTGTGCTCGGTGTCGTAGGTCCCCGCGCCGGCGATGATGCGGGCGCGGTCCCCGACGGCCTCGAGCACCGCGCGCAGCAGCGTCAGCTTCTCGCCGTCCGTCGTCGTCGGCGACTCACCGGTGGTGCCGGACAGCACCAGGCCGTCGCAGCCCGCGTCGACCAGATGGGTCGCCAGCCGGGCCGCGGTTTCCGTGTCCAGGGTGCCGTCGGGCTTGAACGGCGTAGCCATCGCGGTCAGCACGGTGCCCAACTGGGCTGTCACGTCGAATCCGCCGGTGCTCACGAACAGTGAGATTACTCGCTCGCCATCACGCTTCTGTGGCTAGCGGGCTGGTTGCCACCTCCGTGCCGTCAGCCAGCGCATAGATCTCGAAGTCCGAGAACGCCTGCGGGGCGACGTCGATCAGTTGGCGCAGGCACTCGATGGCGAGTCGGCGAATCTCGATATCCGCGTGCTCGCTGGCGCGCATCGCGATGAAATGCCGCCAGGCGCGGTAATTGCCGGTGACGACGATGCGGGTCTCGGTGGCGTTGGGCAGCACCGCCCGTGCGGCCTGTCTGGCCTGCTTACGTCGCAATACGGCTGACCTGTCTCCGGGCTCACTGCCCAGTTTCGCCTCCAGCTTGCCGAGCAGTTCCGTGTACGCCGCTCGGCCGGCGTCGGCGGCGGAGGTGAAAATCTCCTCGAGTTCGGGATCGCCTTCCAGGCCGGGAGGCAGGACGACCTGCGAGTCGTGCTCGGGGACATAGCGCTGCGAGAGTTGCGAATACGAGAAGTGGCGGTGCCGGATCAGCTCGTGGGTGCAGGACCGCGAAATCCCGGTGATGTAGAAGG
>Ga0075363_100001010_pt1 | contig 10081 bp, 7 predicted proteins | sample EndMetdeltDD1763_FD_71470 | JGI IMG/M metagenome (GOLD analysis project Ga0075363, IMG submission 71470) | Populus endosphere microbial communities from Tennessee, USA - Endosphere MetaG P. deltoides DD176-3 | ecosystem: Host-associated > Plants > Roots > Endosphere | place: USA: Tennessee...
AGCGCCACCCAAGCGCTGGAGCGACGTGCGTCAAGATCGCCTCGATCGCATGCGCGCAGTAGGCCACGCCGAGCTGATTAGGAATGGTCAGCAGCAGCGTATCGGCCTCGGCGATCGCCTCGTCCTGCCGTAGCTGCTCGATCAGCACATCCGGCTCCGCCGCATAGGAGCGGCCGAAGATCGCGCGTGTCTGCGGGTCGATGAAGCCGATCTGGTCTTCGCCGCCGCGCTCGCCGCCGAAATAGGCGCGGTCGCGATCGTTCATCAGCGCGAAGATGCTGCGGCTGACGGACACGCGCGGTTCGCGAGTGTGGCCGGCTTCTTTCCATGCCGCGCGATAGGCGCGGATCTGCGCGGCCTGCTGCACGTGAAAAGCTTCGCCGGTCTCGTCGTTCTTCAGCGTCGAGCTCTGCAGGTTCATGCCGAGCTTCGCGGCCCACACCGCGGTGGCATTGGAGCCGGCGCCCCACCAGATCCGCTCGCGCAGGCCCTGCGCATGCGGCTCGAGGCGCAGCAGCCCCGGCGGGTTCGGAAACATCGGCTGCGGATTGGGTTCGGCAAAGCCTTCACCGCGCAGGAGATCGAGAAAGACTTCCGCGTGGCGGCGGCCCATGTCGGCGTCGCTCTGGCCGTCGGCCGGCCGATAGCCGAAATAGCGCCAGCCGTCGATCACCTGCTCGGGCGAGCCGCGGCTGATGCCGAGCTGGAGCCGGCCGCCGGCGATGAGGTCGGCGGAGCCGGCGTCCTCCACCATGTAGAGCGGGTTCTCGTAGCGCATGTCGATCACGGCGGTGCCGATCTCGATCTTGCTGGTCCGGGCGCCGACCGCTGCGAGCAGCGGAAAGGGCGAGGCCAGCTGGCGCGCGAAGTGATGCACGCGGAAATAGGCGCCATCCGCGCCCAGTTGCTCCGCCGCGACCGCAAGCTCGATGGATTGCAGCAGCGTGTCCGCCGCGGAGCGGGTCTGCGATTGCGGCGAGGGCGTCCAGTGTCCGAAGGACAGAAATCCGATCTTTTTCATGCGGGCAACATATGGATGATTGGAAGGGTTTGCGAGACGTCGATCGGAGGAAAGATGGCAATACGGGGTGTGCACCCGTAAGCCCTCTTTGGGGAAAGCAGATTAGGCGCGGTTTGGACTGCTGCCCGATAGCGGGCCACGAACTCAGATCGCTCAACTTCAATCGGCTACGCCGAGAAGCGTCCTCAGATGTCGCAACCGGTCAAATTCAATGCCTTGCGCAAGCCACCAAACGCCTTGAGCCGACAGGGCTCCGCATTGCTTGCGGCCTTTGAGCGCTGGAAGTTGGCAGTTCGCTTGACAACGGGTGCCTTCGGCTTGGGACGTTCAGCGGTCGCGATCTTTTTCGGATTGTGCCGATGACGGACGATCGGCTCCGGCTCGGACGAGCCAATATGGGCGTCTTCTGGCGGAGCAACGCGGTCTTCCACCGAAGCAGTCTGTGTCGGCATCGCGCTGCTCACGGCGGCCACGTCAAGGCGGTCAGCCTTCGCCAGGGCGTCGTGTGAAGCAGAAGTGCCCGCGTCTTGCTCGGCAAGCGGCTGCACGATCGCGGCCGCGCGACGCGGTGGCGCTCTCAGCTCCATTGCCGACAGCATTCCTACACTCAACAGGATGAGGAGGCCCAACAACGCCATTCTCAGCATAATGCGCCTCTGACCCGGATTCGTGCCGCTGAAAATTCTCCGCGCCAATGAGGCAACTTGTCGACGGCTGCCGACTTGCGACGAATCATTTGCCGACAGGGTTAACGTCGGTGATGCTCCCGCACGTGCCGATAATGCCGACGCTTAAGTCAATCATCGGCCGGGCAAGGAGATTGTTCCGTGTCACCTAGCGTCCCGCGCTGTAGCGGTTAGGCTGTGTACCTATAAACCCGCCGGCGTCATGTGACGGGTGACCACGTCCGCTTTGCTCCTATAGCGACCAAGTTCGTGCGGCAGCGCAGTATGTCGCGAAGGGCGAAACGCGGACATTAGTCACGTCGGATTCGCGTGAATTCGCGAGTGAGAAGCACAGTCAGGATAAAGTGAAGAACAACCACCGGCCACAGCAGGACACCGGTCAAACCGCCTGCGAAACCGAGGTAGGCAAGAAACAGCGTGACCAGTGCGTTGTAGGTCAGCATCCCGACGAGCGGAGGACCTGGCCAGCACGCGATTCCTAAACCGACCAGGGCGATGCCTGCAACGCGAGCAACTGGTATTGCGACGCCCGTAAGCTGTTCACGCAGCAACAATTGCACAACCAGCGACGGAACGATCAGCAACGCCAATCCAGTAGCGGCTTCGGCGATAGCGGCGAATGTCAGCGCATTCTTCATCGTTCCGCCATACCGTTGCGAGGCTGTTAAGGCTTGGCTTTAGCCTCCTGCTCCGGCGTAAAGGGTTCGAGTTTAAAGGTCAGCTTGTCGATCTTGCCGGTGAACTTGAACGGCGGGTCATAGCGGTACTCGACCATCGCGACACCAGAGCGGGTATCCAGACCGACATCGAAGGTTTCGTCCTCCGGGAAGGTGACGGGAATGGTGTTCTCCATGGATTTCTTGGCGACTTCCTTTCCGTCCACGGAGAGCACGCCGGTCCCGCCCTTGCCCAAACCTGGACCGTCGCATTTGAAGTCGAAGACGATGGTGTGCTTGCCGGCGCCCAATTCCGGCCCTTCCCACATAGTGCGCTTGAGATCGAGCAGGTTATAGAGAAACACCACCTTGCCACGGCCGATGCCCAAGTCGCCCTTGCTCAGGAACAGGCCGTAACCGCCGAAGCGTCCACCCTCGGTGACGATCATGCCTTCCGCACGACCCTCCTCGGGGATCGTGACCTCGGCAGTGATGGTATAGGACTTGCCCAGAATGCTCGGGGCCGCGCTTGCGGGCACACCACTTAGTTCGCCCGAATAGGTGAAGACCGTTCGTCCCGCCGTGAGGTTCGGGCGCGGTGCATTCCACCTCGATAGCGTGGAATTATCGAGCGGCAGCACGTTGTACTTCTTTGCCTCGGAGTAGAACAGGTCCTGGAGCTGCTTGAGCTTGTCCGGCATCTTGGCGGCCAGATCGTTGAACTGGGTCGGATCCTCCTGGACGTTGTAGAGCTCCCAAGTGTAGCCGGTGATCACATCCGGAGGCGCGGCGCTGCTCAGCTCCCACGGAAGCGTCGCCGGCGTCGTGGCCGCCACCCACCCGTCGCTATAGATGGCGCGATTGCCGAGCATCTCGAAATATTGGGTAGTGTGCTTGGTCGTTGCGCTAGCGTTCGCCTTGTCCCATGTGTACGCCATGCTGACCCCTTCGATGGGGATCTGCTTGATGCCGTTGACCGTATCGGGTTGTGGAATGCCGGTTGCCTCGAAGATGGTCGGCACGATGTCGATGACATGATGGAATTGGCGGCGGATGCCGCCCACATCGTTGATATGGCCGGGCCACGACATGGCGACGCCTTGGGCCGTGCCACCGAAGTGCGATGCGACCTGCTTCGTCCACTTGAACGGAGTGTCCATCGCCCACGACCAGCCGGCCGCGAAATGTGGGAATGTCCGATCTGATCCCCAGAACGGATACCAGAGAAACTGGTCTTTCACCGGCACAGGAACACCATTGAATGTGGTGAACTCGTTTGGTGTGCCGTTGACCATGCCTTCAGCGCTCGCGCCATTGTCGCCGCCGATATAGATGATCAGGGTGTTGTCGAGCTGGCCGAGGTCTTCGACAGCCTGGATGACGCGACCGATCTCATTGTCAGCGTAAGCGAGGTAGGCCCCGTAGACGTCTGCTTGCTTGATGAAGAGCTTCTTTTCGTCCCAACTGAGCGAATCCCACTCCGGCAAGCCCTTCGGCCAGGGCGTCAGCTTGGCGTCTTCGGGCATGATGCCCAATCGCTTCTGGTTGGCGAAGATAGTCTCACGCACTTTGTTCCAGCCGTCGTCGAACAGGTGCATGTCGCTGATCTTCTTGATCCATTCCGGCGTCGGATGATGCGGCGCATGGGTGGCGCCTGGTACGTAATAGACAAAGAACGGTTGGTCGGGCGCAAGCTCCTTGAGCTGCTTCATGTACTGGATGGCATCGTCCGCCATCGCCGTTTCCATATTCCACTTGGGATTACCCTCGAATGGATAGATGGCCGTCGTGTTGCGGAACAGGTTCGGTTGCCATTGGCTGGCGTCGCCGCCGACAAAACCGTAGAAATAATCGAAGCCCATGCCGTTCGGCCACTGATTGAACGGCCCGGCTTGGCTCGACTGGTACGAGGGCGTGTTGTGGTCCTTGCCGAACCACGAAGTTGCGTACCCGTTCGCTTTTAGGGTGGTGCCGATCGTACCTTTCTCGATCGGGATGATCGAGTCGTAGCCCGGGAAACCCGTCGAAACTTCGCCGACCACCCCGTAGCCGACCGAGTGATGGTTGCGTCCCGTGATAAGTGCCGCCCGCGTCGGCGAGCAGAGCGCGGTCGAGTGAAAATTCGTGTAGCGCAGGCCGGCGTTTGCGATGCGATCCATGGCAGGCGTGGGTATGACGCCGCCAAAGGTGCTTGGTGCACCGAAGCCCTGGTCATCCGTCATGATGAGCAGCACGTTGGGCGCGCCCTTTGGTGGCACGACGCGCGGGGCCCACCAGGACGTCGACTCCGAGGCTTTCTCCTTGATCACCCCGCCAAATTTCGGATCGGGCGGCGGAAGTTGTTTCCCGTCGAGCGTGGTGGTGGCGCTGGGCGCGCCTGGGACACCAGTGATCTGTTGGGCCAATGCCGAGGTACAACTAAGGGCGAGAAGACCAACGCTCGCAAACAGGCTGTGACTGATTTTCACGACGAATCCCCCGGTCGGAGACCTTTGCAGAAAATCGGGTCGCGCATTTCGATAGAAACAAGAACAATGGTCGCATGAGCAGACCGCACTTTGATCCAGATCAACTCCGTTGCTTGGACAGAGGTGGGACCTTTAACGGCCTTCTGGGCCGAATTCTTGTACTCGCGCTATGCAAATTAGGTCGTTGATCGAACCGCTTATGCTGTGTCGCCCAAAACGGGCACGACCCTTGTCGCCGATGTCCGTTGCGGGTCAAAGGCTGCCCTTGTTAGCTGGCATGACGTTGGGCGGGCAGGGGCGGCCTCAACCGCCTGCGCCGGCGGTGCGGGTATGCGACGGGGCTGGCGCAAAATGCTCGGCGCGTTCGACCAGGAGATCCAGGAAGCTTCGCGCGCGGAGCGACATCCACTGCGTCTCCGGATAGACCGCATGCAGGGGCAGTGCGGCAATCGTGTAGTCCGGCAGCACATGCTCGAGCTCGCCGCTGCGAAGACCCTCCGCTGCATTCCACTCGGGCAGGATGGCGATGCCGAGATGATGCATCGTCGCCTCCTGCATCGCATCGGCATCGTCGACGTGAATGGGTCCGTTGATGGATGCGACGTGACGGCCATGCTCGGAGTCGAAGGCCCATTGCTGCGCCGGCGACATCCGCGAGTAGACGATGCACTGATGCGAGCCGAGATCGTCCGGCGTCCGCGGCAGCGGGCGGCCGTGCAGATAGGTCGGTGTCGCCACCAGGTAGCGCTGCACGGTGCCGAGCCGGCGGGCGACGAGCGTGCTCGCCTCCAGATTTCCAATCCTCAGCGCAAGCTCGATACCTTCTTCCACCAGATTGACGAACCGCTCGCTGAAGCGAATGTCGACCCGAACTTCCGGATAATTCCGCACATATTCGGCGATCACAGGCATCATGTAGCGCCGCCCGAACGACGACGGCAGGCCGATCCGGAGCGTGCCGGTCGGGCGGGGCGCCGCCTGTTCGACACTCGACCGCGCCATGTCGAAGCTGTCGAGGATCTGCCGCGCGAGATCGTAGATCCGGTGCGCCTCGGCCGTCGGCTTCAGCGTGCGCGTCGTACGCGAAAACAGCTGCGTGCCGAATTCGCTCTCCAGCATCGCGATGCGCTTGCTGATCGCGGGCTGGCCGATGCCGAGTTCCTTGGCCGCAGCCGAGAAGCTGCCACCCTCGAGGGTGCGCACGAAAGCGCGCAGGCAATCGATCCGGTCCATAATTCATTCCGATCTGGAATAAATTATATCCCATTTATTCCGTAGTGGGCAAGGCGGCGGACCGCTAGGCTTCCTCAAAACAAGCAATCGCAGGGCAAGGAAACAGGGGAGGGGACGACATGGCACGCAACATCGGAATTGTCGGCGCCGGAATCGCCGGCCTGCATCTCGCGCTTTACCTGCAGAAGCATGGCGTGGACGCCACCGTGATCACCGACCGGCCGCCGGAGGATTATCGCAACATCCGGCTGCTCAACACCGTCGCGCACCACCACGTGACAATCGCGCGCGAGGACTATCTCGGCGTCAATCACTGGGCCGATCCGAAGGACCATTATTACTACCACGATCATGTCTTCAATTTTCCGCAGCCGCTGAGCTTTCGCGGTGATTTCTCGAAGCCGAGCCGCGCCGTCGACTACCGGATATATCTCCCCGAGCTGATGCAGGACTTCATGAAGCGCGGCGGCAGGATCGAATACCGCCGCATCGAGGAGCGCGACATCCGTCCGCTGGTCGCGCGCTTCGATCTCCTGGTCGTCTCGACCGGCAAGGGGCCGTTGGGCCAGCTCTTTGCTTACAGGCCGGAGCACACGCCCTATTCGCAGCCGCAACGCCGGCTGTGCGTCGGGCTCTACACCGGTGTGCGGCAGCCCGATCCCATGAACGTCACGCTCTCGGTGTCACCAGGACATGGCGAGATGATCGTGATCCCGACCATCACCTTCGGCGGCATCGCCAACGCGCTGCTGATGGAGAACGTGCCCGGCGGCGACATGGAGGAGCTGGCGACGCTCAGCTACGACGACAACCCGAAGCACTTCTTGAAGGTGCTCCTGGGCAAGCTGGAGAAGCATCACCCGACCACCTACGATCGCATCGACACCGCGCGCTTCGATCTCGCGCAGCCGCAGGACCTGCTGCAAGGCGGCGTGGTCCCGACGGTGCGCAACACGGTGGTCGAATTCGACGACGGCAAATGCGCGATCGCGCTCGGCGACGTTCATGCGATCGTCGATCCCATGATGGGGCAGGGCGCCAATGTCGCCTCCTATGCGGCGTTCGTGCTCGGCGAGGAGATCGTCAACGCCGAAGCGCTCGACGCGCGCCTGTGCGAGAAGATCGACCTGAAGCGGCAGGACCGCGTGCTGGCGGCCTCGCGCTGGACCAACGTGATGCTGCAGCCGCCGACGGAAGCGCTGGGCATGCTGATCGGCGCGATGAGCCAGAATCCGGCGCTGGCGAACGAGTTCACCGAGAACTTCAATTATCCCGACAGGCAGTGGGACCGCATCGCCACGCCGCAGCGCATCCAGTCCTGGATCGAACGCATGTCGGCACCATCAGAGCCCGTCAGGGCGATTGCGCGTGAGGATCGATGCGGGCGAGGGGTGAGATGCCGCGCGTCAATCCCGCATCATTCCGCGAAGCCGCGTCGCGCTTTGCGACCGGCGTCGCGGTGCTGACCGCGCTGGACGAGCACGGCCGCGTCTGCGGCATGACCGCGAACAGCTTTGTCACCGTCAGCCTGTCGCCGCCGACCGTGCTGGTCTCGGTCATGCCCGGCCGGATGCACCGCGCGATCACGGCGACCGGACGCTACTGCGTCAACGTCCTCCCCGAGCACGGCCGGGACCTGTCGCGGCATTTCGCGAGCCAGCCGAACACCGGCGCGGTGCCGGATTACGACATCATCGACGGCCTGCCGCGCTTGTCCGGATGCATGGCCTATTTCGCCTGCGAGGTCACACGCCACGTCGACGTCAGCGACCACACGCTGATCATCGCCGAAGTCTCGAGTTGCGATTACAGCGACACCACGCCGCTGGTGTTCTTTTCCAGCAGGTATCATCTCGGGCCGGGCGTGCCGGTGGATCGGTGACGCTCGTGCTTTGTCTCATGGGCCGCATCAGGCGTAGGCAACCCAGCCGCGCGCGTCGTCGCCCTCAAGCAGAGCGCATGTCGGACGGCGTGACGCCGAACCGCCGTCGAAACACGCGGTTGAAATAGGACACGTCGGGAAAACCCGCCGAATGGGCGAGGTCGGAGACCTTGCGCCATCGGTTGAGTGGATCGAGCAGCAGCTTGCGCACGAGCAGCAGGCGTTGTTCGAGCAGGAATTCGGTGAACGTGGTTCCCGTCTGTTCGAACATTCGCTGGGCGTGGCGCGGACTTAGGCCGGCCTTCTGGGCGACCGAATAGATGGTCAGATCATTTCGGCTCAGATTGGCGATGACGTCGGCGCGCAGGAGGTCGAGCCGTGCGGCGGAATGCCCTCTGCTGTTTGCCAATTCCGTGCGGTCGGCGTCCGTCCCCAGCAACAGGGCGATGAGATCGACCATGTGCTGCGCCATCAGGTGCTGGCCGACCACGTCCGTGTGTGGGCCAACATTGGCGGCAAGTGCGTGGTAGCGTAGAATCGCTTCTCTTATGGGAGCTTGACCGCCAAGAACCATCCCCAGCCGGTCCTCGGCCTTGGGGCAGATCGTCAGGAGCAGGGATCGCGGAATGCGTATGGCCTTGGCCTCGCAATTGTTGCTCATGCGCGTGCCGCAGAGCACGCTCATGTCGCCGAGACCCATTTGCGATTCCGACAGCTCGATCGAATGTTCCTCATGCCGCAGGAGTATGCGGCCGGACGTGGCGATGACGAGGGACAGGCCGTCGTAACCGTCCTTCAGGGTTTCGCGCGTGCGCGAGATTTCAGCCGATGATCCGCTGGCGACAGCCATCATGACGCCGCCCAGCAGGCTGACCTGCAATTTGCAGTCGATGGTGTCGCCGGCGCCCGGCTGGATGTCGACCCGGAAAGTACGCCGGCACAACTCTTCGCGCCATCGTTCGTAGTCGCGCCCGTGCGCCGGGCCCGTGTAACGGTTGACAAAGAAATTCGGCGCGTCCGCTTGTTGCATCAAGACTCCGTTCGATTGCGACAGCTCACCATACCCGGAGATTTCCTGGGCGAAAGGCCGGGCCTGCAGATATCGCGCCAACCTAGACGATTGGCGTGGGAGCCCAATCGTGGCGAAACCGGTATTCCCTGTGTTTCGATGCTCCGCGATGCTCCCAAGGCGCTGCAGGTGAAGCGAATGGCGCCCCGTTCCAAGACAGCGAATTCTGTGAGACATGAGTCTCGCCCTCAGGCGGCGCGCATGTCGGACGGTGTGACGCCGAACCGCCGTCGAAACACGCGGTTGAAATAGGACACGTCGGGGAAACCCGCCGAATGGGCGAGGTCGGAGACCTTGCGCCATCGGTTGAGTGGATCGAGCAGCAGCTTGCGCACCAGCAGCAGGCGCTGCTCGAGCAGGAATTCGGTGAATGTGGTTCCGGTCTGTTCGAAAATCCGTTGGGCGTTGCGTGGGCTGACGCCGGCCTTCTGGGCGACCGAATAGATCGTCAGATCACCGCGGCTCAGATTGGCGATGACGTCGGCGCGCATGAGGTCGAGCCGTGCGGCAGAATGCCCTCTGTAGCTCGCCAGTTCCGTGCGGTCGGCGTCCGTGCCCAGCAACAGGGCGATGAGATCGACCATGTGTTGCGCCATCAGGTGCTGGCCGACCACGTCCGTGTGCGGACCGAGATTGGCAGCGAGAGCGTGGTAGCGTGCGACCGCTTCTCTGACGGGAGATTGTCCGCGAAGAGCCAGCGCCAGCTGGTCCTCGGCTTTCGGGCAGATCGTCAGCAGCAGGGTTCGCGGAATGCGAATGGTCTTGATCTTGCTATGGTTGCTCATGCGCGTGCCACAGAGCACGCTCATGTCGCCGAGACACATTTGCGATTCCGACAGTTCGATCGAATGTTCCTCGTGAGATATAATCACGCGGCCGGACGTGGCGATGACGAGGCACATGCCGTCGTAGCCATCCTTCAGTGTGTCCCGGGTGCGCGAGAATTCAGCCGACGTTCCGCTAAAGGTACCTAACAGGACGCCCCCCAACAGACTGGCCTGCAATTCGCAGTCGATGCTGTCACCGGCGCCGGGCTGGACGTCGACCCGGAGCGTGCACCGGTACA
>Ga0075363_100001013_pt1 | contig 10075 bp, 5 predicted proteins | sample EndMetdeltDD1763_FD_71470 | JGI IMG/M metagenome (GOLD analysis project Ga0075363, IMG submission 71470) | Populus endosphere microbial communities from Tennessee, USA - Endosphere MetaG P. deltoides DD176-3 | ecosystem: Host-associated > Plants > Roots > Endosphere | place: USA: Tennessee...
CGACAGGCGCGAGTTCGGCCGCACGTCGAAACCGAAATCCAGCATGTCTTCTTCCATCGGGGTCGGAGCGCCGACCTTCTCGCGCCAGGCTTCGTCGACATAGACGTGGCAGGTCGCGCAGGCACAGGCGCCGCCGCATTCGGCTTCGATGCCTGGGATGGCGTTGCGAATCGCGGCTTCCATCACGGTCGCGCCGTTCTCGACATCAATGGTTCGTTTTTCGCCGGTATGGTCGACAAAGTGGATTTTGGCCATGATCGCTCGTGCTGCCGGAATATGTAAGGACGGGTCCCCGGCAGTCGTATAACGGGTCGATCCGCACAGCGCCAGCGGTGGAAACGAAAACCTTCAGGCAGCACTTTTACTGCTAATTTGGCCGATATCGGGCGCGTTCCGCTCAGGAACGGCGCTGAACCGCCTCGATCGCTTCGCGCGCCTCTGCAACTGCCTCGCCGAGCTCGGCGAGTGCAGCGGACACATCGAAACCCCTCGCGATGGCCGTTTCCAGCCGGGCTGCCGCATCGGCAACGGCAAAAGCGCCAATTGCGCGAGCCGAGCCCTTAAGCGTATGCGCCAGCGCGCTGGCATCCGCGGGCATGGCGGCGAGCGTGTGCACCAGTTTGGCCGACTGGGCGGCAAACATCATCAACACCTCCCGCTCGAGGCCATCGTCGCCGAGCGTCATGCGTTGGAGATGGTCGAAATCGATCGGCCCGTCGCCGGGGACCAGCGGTGGCGATGGCATCCATTCTACCTGTTCGAGATGAAGCGACATGGCCCAAGTCCAGATCACCCGTCCGCACTGATTCCCGGAAGGGTTTTCCCCAGCCAATCATGACAGGAGTTAACGGAACGTTCTCAGAATTCGCCGTAATTTCGCCCTATTTTTGACGCCAACGCGCCACGAAATCCAACTCGTTTTCAGAAACCTGTGTATTCTTAGTGACTTAAGAAACTTAGCTGTTAACGATGATTAAGAATGTCTTAATCGCGGCCATTTCATTCGCATCGCTCAACCAATAGGATGTTTTCGGACGTGTGCGGACAAGCTGCCGGCGGGCACGCTTGCGGTCCGCGGGGGGTTATGAATCCAGCTTCGAACTTGCGGGTTTTTTGCGAGAACGGCTGGGTGCGTATAGTTAAGAGGGCTCGGACTGAAATGGCGAACAATCCGAAAAAGGTCAAAGATCCCACTGAAGTCGCGCTGTCCGCCATTCAGGAGGCGCTCAACATCAGCGATACGACGGTCGACTCCAACCGCAATTCGATCGGCGGTGACCTCTCGCCGCCGACCATGCCCTCGGGCACGCCCTCTTTTCCTGAACCAAGTTTCGATACGCGCGGAAGCGCTGATCGACCGATGTTCGATCAGATCGAAGAGCCGCGCCCGCGTCGCGCCGCCAATGACGATCGCGAAACCATCGGACAGATTCTGCAAGCGATCCAGAAGGGCAGCCCTGCCCGCAGCGTCTATACGCTTGCCACCGTGTTTGGCGGCGTCTGGGTGCTCGGTTGCGCTCTACTAACCGCCAGCTTCCTGCCGGCGCTGCAGGCAGCGATCGGACAGAGCGGCGGCGTGCTGGTGCTCGCCGGACTGGCGGCATTGTTCTTCGCGCCGGTGCTGCTGTTCTATTTCCTCGCCAGCCTCGCCTGGCGCGGCCAGGAAATGCGGATGATCGCGCAGTCGATGGCGCAGGTCGCGATCCGCTTCTCCGAGCCGGAGGGCGCCGCCGCCGATTCAATGGTGACGGTAGGACAAGCAATTCGCCGTGAAGTCGCCGCGATGGGTGACGGCGTCGAGCGCGCGATTGCGCGCGCCGGCGAACTGGAAACGCTGGTCGCCAACGAAGTCGCGGCGCTTGAGCGCGCCTATAGCGACAACGAAGTGCGGATTCGCGCGTTGCTGCAGGACATCGCCCATCAGCGCGACAATCTGGTCGGCCAGGCCGAGCAGGTTCGCAGCGCCATTTCCGGCGTCCAGATCGATCTGCGCCACGACATCGCGCTGATCTCGGATGCGATCGCCTCGCGCGTCGACGAGGTCGCAAAGAGCATCACCGGCGCGCTGGAAGAGCGCGGTCAGCACATCACGAGCGCGTTGAGCCATGCCGGCGACAACATGATCCTCGCGCTCGGCGAGCGCGGCGGCGACCTGCTCGATCGCCTGGAAGAAGCAAGCTCCGAGACTACGCGCGCCGTGCTCGACGCCTCCGAACGGCTGACCACCAGCCTCAACTTCAAGACCGGCCACGTCCACGACGAGTTCGTCGATCTTGCCGATCGCGTCCACGAGATGCTGAACGAGCGTATCGACCGCATCACCGGCGAATTCGAGCAGCGCTCCTCGACCATCGTCGATGGCATCTCCGACCGCACCGAGCAGGTCCACGACTCGCTGAAGAATTCCTCCGACTCGCTCCTGCTCGAACTCGAACTGCGCTCTGGCGATCTCGTCAACAAGATCGACGAGGCCGGCAACCGCCTCGCAACCCGCATCCTTGCCTCGGGCGACAAGGCCGGCGACGCGCTGGATGTGACCGTGAACACGCTGGTCGCCAAGGTGATCGGCCAGACCGAAAACGCACATGACAGCCTCGCGCTGCAGATGAGCGCCTTCGACGAACTGGTGAAGAACCAGGGCGGCGAACTCGCGGAAAAGTTCGCCCGCGACAGCGGCACGCTCGGCGCGCTGATCACGCGCCACATCTCGGAGTTCGACCGCACCGTCAAGACCTTCGGCGGCGACATCGTCGAGCGCATGGGCGCGCGGACCCAGGAGATCAGCGACAATCTGAAGAACTACGTCGATACGTTCGACACCCGCCTGGTCTCGAACAGCGGCGAGATCACCGCTTCGCTCGATCAGCGCCTGCTGCAGTTCGAAACCACGCTCTCCACCCGCGTCAATACGCTCGACACCTCGCTCGAGAGCAAGATCCGATCATTCGATGAAGCCATCGACGGCCGCCTCAAATCGCTGGAGACGACCTTCGGCAGCCGCGCGCAATCCGTCACCGACACCATTGAGGGCCGCCTCGGCACGCTGGCGACCTCCCTGACTGACGGTGCAGCGCAAGCGATCCAGTCGATCGATCAGCGGCTCACCCTCCTCACCTCCTCGTTGACCGAGGGCACCGCGCAGGCGATTGCAGCGGTCGACCATCGTATTGCCAACGTCACCGAAACCATCGACGGCCGCAGCACCAATCTAACTGACGCGATCCAGGCGCGTTTCCAGGACATTCACCAGGGCCTCGAGACCAGGGTCGGCGACATTGTCAGCGGCATCGATACCAAGGTCGGCTCCATCGCCGGCGTCATCGACACCCGCGTTGCGCAATTCGAGGAACTGCTCGGTACGCGCATCGAGGCGGTGGCCGGCCGGATCGAAAGCAGCGGCCGCCAGGCCAGCGAAGACCTGACGTCGCGCGCCGAGATGCTGTCCTCCAGCATCAAGTCGCATGTCGAAGACGCCGAGCGTTCGCTGACCAATCTCGTGGTCAATACTTCCGAGACCATCCAGACCGGCGCGCGCGCCGCTCAGCAGGCGCTGCTGACGGTTTCCTCCGATGTCGGCGCCCAGCTCAAGCTGACGTCGGCGGAGGTTGAAGCCGCCCTCACCGCCGTCGGCACCGGCGCCGCCGCGTCGATCCTCACCAGCGCCCAGGGCGCCCAGACCTCGCTGGTGTCGACTTCCTCCGAGGCAGCCTCGCAGATCAAGTCTCTCGCCGCCGATATCGAACGCACCCTCTCCGCTGCTGGCGAGGCCACGGCCGCGTCGGTTCTCGGAGGCGCGCGTGAGGCCCAGGCCACGCTGGTGACCGCGTCCTCGGACGCCGCAAACCATGTCAAGTCGCTCGCAGCCGACGTCGAGCGTTCGTTGTCGGTCGCCGGAACGGCAACGGCCGAGGCCGTCACGGCGGGCGCCCGTGAAGCACAGAGCACGCTGGTCGCCGCCTCCACGGAGGCCGCCAATCAGGTGAAGTCGCTCGCTGCCGACGTGGAACGTTCGCTCTCGCTCGCCGGCACGTCGACTGCCGAGGCGATCACTGCGGGCGCCCGCGAAGCCCAGACCACCCTGCTCAACGTCTCCACGGAGGCGTCGAGCCAGGTCAAGTCGCTTACGGCCGACGTGGAGCGTTCGCTCTCGATGGCTGGCAATGCCACCGCCGAGTCGATCACGACGGGCGCGCGCGAAGCGCAGAACACGCTGATCACGGCGTCGACCGAAGCCGCCAACCACGTCAAGTCGCTGGCGGTCGACGTCGAACGCACGCTGACCTCGGTCGGCACCAATACTGCCGCCTCCCTCCTCACTACTGCGCGCGACGCCCAAAACTCGCTGTCCACGACCTCGACCGAGGCCGCGAGCCAGATCAAGGCGATCGCCGCCGACATGGAACGTTCGCTCGGCGTCGTCACCGCCAGCACGACCGACACCATCCAGACCACCGCGCAGAACGCGCAGAGCGCGCTGGTCGCCGCAACCAACGAGGTCATTACCAAGGTCAAGTCGACCTCGGCCGATATCGAGCGTTCGGTGCTCGCCGCGAGCGGTAATTTCGGCACGACGATGACCGGCAAGACCGACGAAATCGTCACCTATGTTCAGCAGCAGACCGACCGTCTGGCGCAGATCGTCGACAGTCGCCGGGGTTCACTGGTCGAGGCGCTCGGCGCCAGGACCACGCAGCTGACGACCGACATCGACCGCGTGACCGCAGATGCGCTGAAATCGATCGAGACCCGCGGCCAGATGTTCTCTCAAACAATGTCGACCCACGGCTCGGAAGTCGCGCGCTCGATCACGTCCGCAGGCGACCTCGCCACCGGTGCGGTGGCAAAGTCGCTGAAGGACCTCGAGCAGTCGTCGCGTTCGGCCATCGACCAGTCGCGTCAGGTTTCGATCGCCGCCGTCACCGAAATGCAGGAGACCAGCAAGATCCTGCGCACCGACACAGTGGCACTGTTCGAACGGCTGCGTGAAGGCAACATCCTGCTGCAGGAAGTGCTGACCGGCGCCCACGACAATCTCAACTCGCTGGAGCGCGCGCTGGTGACCCGTGTGGCCGACTTCGTGTCCGCCATGAACGATGTCACCGCCCGCAACGGGGTCGCCACGCAGACGCTGGAAGACCAGCTCACCGTCTTCAACAGCAAGACTACGAAGGCGCTGGAGGATCTCGGCGCTTTGTCGACCGAGTTCGAGAAGCACGGCAAGGAGCTGATCGATGCCGCCGGCGTGGTCGAACAGGCCAACCGTTCCACCACGTCATCGATCGACGACCGCAAGTCGCAGCTTGAATCGCTCGTGACGACCATCGACCTGCGCACCACCGACCTCGACCAGCGCCTGTCGCGCTTCACCAGCCTGCTCGACGAATCGCTCATCGCCGCTGAAGAGCGCGCCCGCGACATCGCGCGCGTGGTCGCAGAAACCGCGGGAGCCGGATCGGCCGCGATCAGCCGCCAGTTCGAGGCGGTGCGCACGGCGGCTGAAAACGAACGGCAGCAGACCATCCATGCGATGAATGACCTGTACCAGCAGAGCAACCATGAGACGGATGCGATGTTCAAGGAATCGACCGAGAAGTTCGGCTCGATGGTGCAGACCATGAAGCAGATGGCCGCCGAGATGCATAACGAGCTCGAGGCGACGCGCAACGAGCTGCGCCGCGGCGTGCTCGAGATGCCGCAGGAGGCCGCCGACAACACCGCGCAGATGCGCAAGGTGATCGTCGACCAGATCGAAGCGCTCGCAGAGCTCAACAGGATCGTCGCCCATCATGGCCGCGGCCTCGACGTCGTGACTTCCGGCCGTGCCACTGTGCAGCGCCAGGAAGAGCCCGTGATGGCGGCCGCGACCACCCCTCGCAACGAGGTGCGCATGCGCGACGCCAGCAGCGCATCTTCGCTGCCGCCGCCGGATCTCGGCATGCCGGTCCCGCGCCGCGCCGAAGCCCCGCCGGTTTCGCCGGCAGGCGGCGGTCAGGACGGATGGCTGTCCGACCTGCTCCACCGCACCGATGCCGGCGCCGGACAGGCTCCCCGTGGCCGCGCGCCGCAGCCCCCGGCCAATCCGCTGGAGTCGCTGTCGCTCGACATCGGGCGGCTGATGGATCGCAACCTCGCCGCCGAAATGTGGGACCGCTATCAGCGCGGCGAGAGCAAGGCGTTCAGCAAGCGGCTCTACACGCCCGCCGGCCAGAAGGCGTTCGACGAAGTCACCCGCAAATACCGCGCCGACCGCAGCTTCAAGCAGACGGTCGACCGCTACATCGCCGAGTTCGAACGGCTGCTCGACGAAGTCGCGCGCGAGGATCGCGGGCCGCAGGCGCTGCGCGGCCACCTCACCTCGGAGACGGGAATGGTCTACACGCTGCTCGCGCACGCGGCGGGACGGCTGGGATAACGGCCAATAGCGAGTATCGAATGGAAACGGAGGCCTCGCGGCCTCCGTTTTACATTGCGGCATACCTTACCGGAAATCGGGTGGCGGCCCCGGGCGCGTTCGATAACGCCCTTTGCAATGACATTTGATCGCGCCGGGGCTGGCGCCCGCCGATGGGCAAATTGGCATCGTGGTGTCTGGGGAGATACCGCTGGCGCACGTGAAAACCAGTTCTTATCTGTTGAAGCGCAAGAGCGCCCCCAGGAGCGCATCGCGCGGGGCAAGGGCAGCCATGCCGAACAAAAGTGAAACAGTTCCAAGCCGACGCGATCTTCTGTCGCTCGTTGGTTCGGTCGCGGGCAGCGCCGCGATGTACCACGCCATGACCAGCCTGGGCTTCGCGTCCGAGTCCAATTACGAGGGCCCGATCAGGCTGAGCGGCGATCCAAAAGGCGCATCCGTGCTGGTGCTCGGCGCCGGTCTCGCAGGCATGACGGCCGCGCTCGAGTTGCGCGCGGCTGGCTACAAGGTCCAGGTGCTGGAGTTCAATAGCCGCGCGGGAGGGCGCAACTGGACGATCCGCGGTGGCGACCGTTTTACAGAACTCGGTGGCGCGACGCAGACCTGCGGCTTCGAGGAAGGCCTTTATCTCAATCCGGGACCGTGGCGAATTCCGTATCATCACCGCGCCCTGCTCGACTATTGCAAGCGCCTCGGAGTTGCCCTCGAACCCTTCATCCAGCTCAATCATAACGCCCTGCTCCACGCTTCAAATGCGTTCGCCGGCAAGCCGCAGCGCATCCGTGACATCAAAGCGGATTTTCAGGGCCATGTTTCGGAACTGCTCGCCAAGGTGACACAGCAGAGCAGGCTCGACGAAGCGGTGTCGGTGGAAGACAGGGAGATTCTGCTGCAGGCGCTGCGCTCCTGGGGCGCGCTCGACAAAAACTATGCCTACAAGGCCAACCTTATTTCGGCGGACTATCGCGGCTACGCCAAGGAGCCCGGCGGCGGCCTGGGTGCCGCGCCTATCGCCGGCGAACCCATCAAACTGTCGGATATTCTGAAATCGCGGCTTTGGCGGTATTTGCAGAATTTCTCGTTGCATCAATTCCAGACCACCATGTTTCAGCCCGTTGGCGGCATGGACATGATCGGGAAAGCGTTTGCAAAGCAGATCGGCGATCTCATTCAATACGACGCGAAGGTGACCCGGATTCAACAGAATGATGGCGGCGTCACGATCAGCTACGTGAACTCCCAAACACCATCCACGCCACAAATTGCAACAGCCGATTGGTGCGTATGCACGATCCCGCTTTCCATTCTGAGTCAAATCCAGATCGACGTCGGCCCGCGCATGAAGGCGGCCATCGACGCCGTGCCCTATTCGTCCGCCATCAAGATCGGCCTGCAATTCAAACGCAGGTTCTGGGAGGAGGACGAAGCGATCTACGGCGGCATCAGCTACACCGACCTGCCCATCCGGCAGATCTCCTATCCGAGCGGAGGCTTCAATCGAAATGGCCGTGGGGTGCTGCTCGGCGCCTATGTTTTTGAGGGCGCGAACGCTTACGAATTCACCTCGATGGCGCCGGCGGACCGGGTTGCGCGTGCGGTTGAATTTGGTGCCAGGATTCATCCGCAATATAACGCCGAGTTCGAAAACGGCATCGCCGTCGCCTGGCATCGTGTCCCCTTCACCCTGGGATGCGCCGGAGCCTGGAGCGAGAAGGCAAGGGAGGATCATTACGACGATCTGTGCCAGATCGACGGCAGGATCGTGCTGGCCGGCGAACACGCCTCCTACCTTCCTGCCTGGCAGGAAGGCGCAATACTTTCCTCACTTGATGCTATCAAGCGGTTGCATGACCGCGTCGTCAGGATTTGATGCCATGCCAACGAGCCGAATTGAACCAACGAAATTCAGTTCGGCGTTTTCGATCGGTGTCTTGGCCGCAACGGTCCTGGCAGCAACGGTCTTGGCAGCAACAGGCCTGGCGTTAATTGGATGGGCATTGCCCGCAGCACATGCGGACGAGGAACGCCGTTCGCAGGGCTCGCTCAGCACGGGATTCAGATTTACGGAATCGACCGGCGAGCAGTTGTTCGCGAACGTCTGTCAGGGATGCCACATGACTGACGGCGGCGGCGCCGCCGGCGCGGCAAATTATCCCTCACTTGCCAAAGACGCAAATCTCGAGGCCGGCGGCTATCCGGTCTATGTCGTCGTCAGGGGACAACGGGCGATGCCACCGGTCGGCGCGATGATGAGCGACGATCAGGTCGCCGCCGTCGTCAATTATGTGCGGACGCACTTCGGAAACCAGTACCAGGACAATGTGACGGCTGAAGACGTCAAGCGCGTTCGGCCCTAGATTTGATCATCCTCATACGGAGACAGACATGAGATACGGACTGTTGGCATCGGCTGCCCTGTTGCTCGGTTCAAGCGTCGCTCAAGCCGACATCGTTCGATATCCCATTCCCAATTCGACGTTTCCGATCGCCCAGGCCGTGCGGGTCTCGGGCGACGCTGCCATTTATTATGTGAGCGGTCAGGTACCACCGGTGATCAGCAAGGATGCCGACCCATCCAGTCCGCAGGCCTATGGTGACACCAAGACCCAAACCGTCGGGGTGCTCAACAAGATCAAGCAGATTCTCGAGGGACAAGGACTAGGCATGGCCGATGTCGTCAAGATGCAGGTGTTTCTGGTGCACGACGCCCGCGCGCCGATGGACTTCAAGGCCTTCATGGAAGGCTACACCCAATTCTTCGGCGGCACCCAGCCCAACCTTCCGGCCCGCTCTGTCGTCGGAATTGCAGCGCTCGCAAATCCAGGCTTCCTGGTTGAAATCGAAGTTATCGCCGCCAAGGACTCGAAGTGACTTCAGGTCGATTTGAAGGATGGATCAGATGCGTCGAATTTCCGGTTCAGGTTTCAAGGAATGGCTTCGTCCTGTTTCGCTCTGCGCGGCAATACTGGTGTCGGCGGCCACCCCAATCTCAGCTGAAAGCCTGAACGCGAACCAGCAGCGCGCCTTCGACATCTACAAGGAACTCATCGAGATCAATACAGTGACGGCAACGGGCGACACCGCCAAGGCGGCCGAAGCCATGGCGGCGCGGCTGCGTACTGGCGGCTTCCCTGACGCCGACGTTCACGCCTTCTCGCCAGCGCCGCGCAAGGGCAATCTCGTCGCGCGTCTCAGGGGCACCGGCGCGCGCAAGCCGATCCTGCTGGTCGCTCATATCGACGTGGTGCCTGCCAGCCGCGAGGACTGGTCGACCGATCCGTTCAAGCTGATCGAGCAGGACGGCTATTTTTATGCCCGCGGCAGCGGCGACGACAAATACATGGCAGCGGCCTTCGTCGCCAATCTCATCCGCTACCGGCAGGAAGGCTACAAGCCCGACCGCGACATCATCGTGGCGCTCGAGACCGATGAGGAAATTCTCGACAAGGATGCACTGGGTATCCAGTGGCTGTTGAAAAACCACAGCGACCTGATCGATGCCGAATTCGCCCTGAATGAGGGCGGCGGTGTCGGGCTGAAGGACGGTAAACCAATCCGCAACTCCGTCCAGACCAGCGAAAAAGTCTCCGTGAGCTACGAGCTGACCGTCAAGAATAAAGGCGGCCACAGTTCGCTTCCGGTCAAGGACAACGCGATCTATCG
>Ga0075363_100001015_pt1 | contig 10066 bp, 9 predicted proteins | sample EndMetdeltDD1763_FD_71470 | JGI IMG/M metagenome (GOLD analysis project Ga0075363, IMG submission 71470) | Populus endosphere microbial communities from Tennessee, USA - Endosphere MetaG P. deltoides DD176-3 | ecosystem: Host-associated > Plants > Roots > Endosphere | place: USA: Tennessee...
CGCATGCTGCTGGTGATCGCGCTGTCGACCTGGATCGGGCTTGCGGTGACGGCGCTGGTGCTCTTCTGGCCCGACCGCGCGGAACAGGACGCCTGATGCCGCACTTCGTCCAGCTCTGGGTTTATCTCACGGCGACGCCGCTGTTTGGCCTGACAGCGACCCTGGTGGTGTACCTGCTCGCGCAGGCAGCCTACAGCCGGCTGGACAATGCACCGTGGGCCAACCCCGTGTTGTGGTCGGTGGTGGTGATTGCGGGCTGCCTGCTCGCCACCGGCGTCGACTATCCGACTTACTTTGCCGGCGCGCAGTTCATCCACTTCCTGCTCGGGCCGGCCGTCGTCGCACTGGCCTGGCCGCTGTGGCAGCGCCGTGCCGAACTGCGCGCACGCTACGGCCGGTTGTTGCTGGCAGCGTTGCTAGGCGGTGCCGCCGCCAGCGGCTCGGCGCTGGCGCTCGGCTGGGCGGTGGGCCTGCCGCACGATGTGGTGTTGTCGCTGGCGCCCAAGTCGGTCACGGCACCGGTCGCGATGGGCATTGCCGAAAAGATCGGCGGCATCCCGGCGCTGTCGGCCGTGTTCGCGGTGCTCACCGGCATGATCGGCGCGCTCTCGGGCAAGTACCTGTTCGATGCATTGCGCATCGGCACCGGCCCGCTGGGCATGGCGGCACGCGGCTTTGCGCTCGGCACTTCGGCGCACGGCATCGGCGCGGCACGGGCGCTGCATGTGAACGCCGACGCCGGCGCCTATGCGGGGCTGGCGCTCGGCCTGCAGGTGGTGCTGGCGGCGCTGCTGATGCCGCTGGTGTTTCGCCTGCTTTAGCCCGCCGAGGCACTGCGCATCCTCCTTCAGGGGGCAATGCCGGAATGGCCTTCGCCATACCTCCCTGCCTCCCAAAAAAGCGCCCGCCATGGCTGGCGGGCGTTTGTTCACGCGGAGCGCGACGGATCAGTTGCGGTTCGGGTTGTCCGGCCGGCGATCGTCGCGGTTGCGCACGCCATCGCCGTCGCGGTCACGGTCGGCCCGGTTCGGCACGCCATCGCGATCGCGATCCCATTGGCCACGGCGCATTTCCCAGCGGCCGTCGCGCTCGCGCCATTCGGGCGCGCGGTACTGGTAGCCGGGCCGCGCACGAACCTGGTGACCACGGATCCACACATACCGGTTGCCACGCCATTCCCAGTGGCCCGGCACCCACACCTGGCCGCGATGCAGCCTTGGCACCCGCTCGGCACGTGGCGGCGGCGGAGCGACCTGAACCGTCACGTGGGGCTGGGCTTGCGCCACCGTCGGCACGGCGAAGGCGCCCAGCGACAACACGGTGGCGGCGCCGGCGGCAAGAATCAGTTTTTTCATGGGGAGCTCCTCATGAGTGATAGGAGCCTTCATGGTGCGCAGGCCGTGTAAAGCCTCTGTCAGCAGGACTCGGCAGCTTGTGTAAAGCCTGATCGCGACCTGTAACTGGGCAGGCCGCTGTTTTCCACCCCTCAATCGAGCAACTGGCGCAGATCGATCGCCGATGCCATGGCCGCATAGCCGGCATCGCCCGGGTGCAAATGGTCGCCGCTGTCGTAAAGCGGATTCAGTGCCTGCGGGTCGCGCGGATCGCGCATCGCTGCATCAAAGTCGACCACGTCGACCTGCTGCCGGCCGCGGATCCAGCGGTTCAGCGCCTGCCGCCGCGCTTCGTTGTCCGCGTTCCAGTAGCCGCTGCCCTTGATCGGCAACAGCGTGCCGAGCACGACTTTCACACCCTTGGCCCGCGCCTGGTCGATCAATCGCTGCAGCCCTGCCGCGAGTTGCTCGGCGCTGACGGGGTCGCCCACGGGAACCGGGCTGCCGGCCGGGCCGTTGAGCGCGCCGAAGCCGATGTCGTTGATGCCGATCAGGATGATCGCGTGCGTCACGCCGCTTTGCCCGAGCACGTCGCGTTCGAAGCGGTCGATGCCCTTCGGGCCGATCCAGTCGCTGAGCAGCCGGTTGCCCGAGATGCCGGCGTTGAGCACCGCCACGGTCGCACCGGCTTTGGCCGGCTCGCGCAGGCGCTCGGCCAACCGGTCCGGATAGCGCGTGCGCACCGGCGCAAATGCGTTGACGCCTTCGGTGATCGAATCGCCGAAAGCCACCACCACGCGCGCCGGCGCGGCGGCGGCCACGTCGAGCCCCGTGACGATGTGGTTCCAATCGGGCTGGACCGCGCCGTCGAGCGTCGCACGGGTCACCGCATTGCCGGACACGGCCCAGGTCGCGCTCAACGGCAGATGGTGCGCCGTGCCGAACGGGGTCGCCTCGTCCAGGTAGAAGCTGACCGCCAGGGCCTGGCCCGCGCGCACCGCGACGGGTGCCGCATCGCTCCAGGCCTCGGTGCCCGGCGCAATGGTGACCGCGCGCTGCCCGCCGAAATACAGGGGCCGCAACGTGGCCGGCGACAGCGCGGGCCCACCGGTGCCGATCGCGGCGCTGGCCTCGGCCACATGCAGCGGCACGGTGCCGAACAGGTTGGAGAAGCGCACGCGCACCCGGTCCCCGCCCACGGTGGGGAACACACGCTGGCGCAGGGTCGTCCGCGCGGGGAATGCCGCGGGCGCCGGGGCCGCGCCCGCAGGGGCCACGGCCGGAAAGTGCTGGAGCGGCGCGGCGGCCCAACTCGCGACCCAGCGCGGCGGCGGCACCGGCTCGGCCTGGGCCATGCACGCGCCGGCCCACAGCAGCACCAGCCAGGCGAGCAGCAGCGAAGTTCGTTTCATGCGAGCAAAGCCGCGCAGTCTAAAGGCGCTCCGGGCCCTTCGACGCCCGAGGCGCCGAGGACGTGTTACCAGGTGTCGACGTAGGCGACTGCGGGCTCAAGCGGGCGCGCCGCCGAGGCCAGTCCGCGCACCAGCCAGGCCCGCGTGTCGGCCGGATCGATCACGGCGTCGATCTCGAGCGTCTGCGCCATGTTGATCGCTTCGCCGTTGGCATACTGCTGTGCCACGAGCTGCTTGAAGAGCGCGTCGCGCGCGGCACCCTCGGCCACGGCCTCGAGTTCCTTGCGGTAGCCGAGCCGCACCGCGCCTTCGAGCCCCATCGCGCCGAACTCGCCGGTCGGCCAGGCCACGGTGAACACCGGCGCATCGAAGCCGCCCGCCGCCATCGCCTGCGCACCGAGCCCATAGCCCTTGCGCAGCACCACGCAGAAGTACGACACGCGCAGGTGCGCGGCCACCATGAACATGCGGCACACGTGGCGCACCTGCGCCTGGGCCTCGATCTCGGGGCCGACCATGAAGCCTGGCGTGTCGCAGAGCGCGACGATCGGCAGCCCGTGCGCGTTGCACAACTGCATGAAGCGCGCGGCCTTGTCGGCGGCGGCCACGTCGATCGCGCCGCCGAGATGCTGCGGATTGTTGGCCAGCAGCCCGATGGGTTTGCCCTCGATGCGCGCCAGCGCCGTCAGGATGCCGGCGCCGAAGCCGGCGCGCAGTTCGAGCAGCGAGCCGCTGTCGGCCAGGCCGCGCATCGCGGCCCGCACGTCGTACACGCGCAGCCGGTTTTCGGGCACCGCATGGCGCAGCGCACGCGGGTCGGCGCAGTGCCAGTCGTGCGTCGCGCCCTGAAAGTACGAGAGGTACTGCTTCGCCGCCGTGACCGCCTCGGCCTCGTCCTGCACCAGGATGTCGATCACGCCGTTCTTCGACTGCACGCTGCTCGGGCCGATCTGCTCCGGTGCGAAGCTGCCGAGCCCGCCGCCTTCGATCATGGCCGGCCCGCTCATGCCGATGTTGCTGCCGCGCGTGGCAATGATCACGTCGCTGCAGCCCAGCAGCGCCGCGTTGCCCGCGAAGCAGCGGCCATGCACGATGCCGACCACGGGGACCTTGCCCGACAGCGCCGCGAACTGGCTGAAGGTGTGGTTGTTGAGGCCGGCCACGATGGGCATGTCGGTGTCGCCTGGCCGGCCGCCGCCGCCCTCGGCGAACAGCACCACCGGCAGCTTCAGCCGGTGCGCGATGCCGAGCATGCGATCGGTCTTGTGGTGGTTGCGCATGCCCTGCGTGCCGGCCAGCACCGTGTAGTCGTAGGCCAGCACGGCGCAGCGCGATTTCTCGGGGCCGAACTGCTTGGCGTTGACGCTGCCGATGCCGGTGACCATGCCGTCGGCCGGCGTGTTGGCGATCAGGTCGTCCAGCTTGCGGCGCCGCGTCTGCGCCGCGATGGCAAGCGCGCCGTACTCGCTGAAGTTGCCGGGGTCGGTGGCAAGGTCGCACAGGTCGGCGATGTTGGCGCGTGCGGTGCGGCCGCCCTGCTGCGCGCGTTTGGCTACCGCCGCAGCGCGATTGGCATCGAGCGTGGGCGCATGGCGATCGATGACCTTCTGCAGATCGGGGCGGATCGCATCGAGGTCGTGCACGGCCTGCACCTGGGCCTCGACCGCATGCGCATCGACCGCTTCAAGCTGCACCAGCGGCTGCCCATCGACCAGGTAATCGCCCGGCGCCGCGAGCAGTGCCACTACGCGGCCGGCCTGCGGTGCATTGAGCAGATGCTCCATCTTCATGGCATCGAGCACCCCGATCTGTGCGCCGGCCGGCATCAGGTCGCCGACCGCGACTTCGAACTGCACGAGCCGGGCGGCCATCGGCGCCCGAATCATCAGATCGTCGTCCTCCTGCGGTGCTGGTGCTGGTGCTGGTGCTGGTGCTGGTGCTGGTGCTGGTGCTGGTGCTGGTGCTGGTGCAGATGCAGATGCAGATGCAGATGCGAGCGCGGCGAGCGCGGCGGGCGCGGCCGTCTTCCGAGATTCGAGCCGGGCCGCCACGGCCAGCAACTCACCGAGGTGCGCTTCGACGAAGCGCGTGTGCACCGCCTGCGTCGCGAACTCGGGCCGCGCGGCAATGGCGCGCAGCAGCGCGAGATTGGTCGCAATGCCTTCGATGCGGCACTCCTCCAGCGCGCGCAGCGAGCGGCGCAGCGCGTCCGCGAAGCGTGGCGACGACGACTGCACGACCAGCTTGGCCAGCAGCGTGTCGTAGTGCGGCGATGGCGCAAGCCCCGCGTAACCATGGCTGTCGACGCGCACGCCCGGCCCCTCGGCCAGATCGAAACGCGACAGCGTGCCGCTCGCCGGCCGCGCCTGGCCCGCTGCGTCGAGCGTCTCGGCATTGATGCGCCACTGGATCGCAAAGCCGCGTTGCAGCGCCGTGCGTGCTTCTTCGACGCCGAGTTCGCGCAACGACTCGCCGCTGGCCACGGCGATCTGCAACTGCACCAGGTCGAGCCCCGTCACGGCTTCGGTCACGGTGTGCTCGACCTGCAGGCGCGGATTGGCTTCGATGAACACGAAGGGCAGCGTCGTCGAGCCTTCATCGACCAGAAACTCGAAGGTGCCGAGGCTGCGGTAGCCGACCGCCTTTGCCATGCGCAACGCCGCATCGGTGATCTGCGCACGCAGCGGCTCCGGCAGCGACGGGCTCGGCGCGATCTCGACCAGTTTCTGGAAGCGCCGTTGCAAGGTGCACTCGCGCTCGCCCAGACTCGCGACGGCCATGCCATCGCCGATCACCTGCACTTCGATGTGCCGCGCGTTGCGCATCAGGCGCTCGACGTAGACGCCGCCGACACCGAACGCCGCCTTGGCTTCCGACACGCATCGCGCATGCGCTTCGGCCAGGTCTTCGGCACGCAGCACCGCACGCATGCCGCGGCCGCCACCACCACCGAGGGCCTTGACCATGACGCCCACCGGCGCGCCCTCGGCGGCCTGTGCGGCGAAAAATGCCTGGGCCTGCGCCAGCGTGGCTGCACCGGCACTGCCGGGCATCACCGGCACGCCGCACTGTACGGCCAGCGCACGCGCGCGCGCCTTGTCGCCGAACAGCGCAAGCTGGTCGGGCGTGGGGCCGATGAACACCAGGCCGGCATCGGTGCAGGCCCGTGCGAAGTCGGCGCGTTCGCTAAGGAAACCGTAGCCCGGGTGCACCGCATCGCAGCCCTCGGCGCGCGCCACGGCAAGCAACGCCGCGATGTCGAGGTAGGCCGAGGGGCCCGTCGCATCGAGCGGGACGGCCGTGTCGGCCCGTTGCGCATGCAGCGCCTGGGCATCGTCCCGGGCAAACACGCCGACGCTGGCAATGCCCAGATCACGCAGTGCGCGCACCAGCCGCACCGCGATCTCGCCGCGGTTGGCAATCAGGATTTTTTGGAACATGGTTCTGGAAAGGCGAAGCGGGGGGCGCGGCGAGAGCTCGAGCTTCTGGGGTCTCCGTGGGGTCACTCTCTCAGGGTTAGCGATAGCGCCTTCGCCAGATCGTGCCCGAACAATCCTACCGATGGGTAGAACTTTGGAGACACCGCAGAAACCCGGGCTTCCCCCGGGTACAGGGCGCCAGCGCGCAGCCACCGCCAGCACCGAAGTGCAGCGCGAGCGCATCCTGCAGGCCGCCGCCGACCTGTTCGCGCGCCAAGGCTATGCCAACACCACGATGGCGCAGATCGTCAGCGCGCTGGGCGTGACCAAGCCCTTTGTCTACTACTACTTTCGCGACAAGCAGGAGATCTTCGAGGTGCTCTCGTGGCGGCCCGCGGTCGCCTGCTTCACCGTGCTCGACCTGCCCGCCGACGAGGCCGGTACGGCCTGCGCCAAGGTGCTCGAAGCCCTGGAGCGGCTGATCCGCGCGACGCTGGCGCACTACCCCTGCGGCTTCTTTCCATACCGCGAGCCGCAGGTGTACCGCCCCGAATACACGGCCGCGCTGAAGAAGCTGGCCAATCACTTCTACGGCCGGTTGTGCCCGCTGCTCGAACAGGCGCGCCGCGATGGCGACCTCGACTTTGCCGACACCAAGATCACCGCGCTCGCCGCCTGCAGCCTGCCCGGATTTCTCTACACCTGGTACCGGCCCGACGGTCGCCTGCCGGCAGACGCGTTGGTGGCCGAACTCAGCGTCCTGGCCGGGCGTGTGCTCGGCCTGAAGACCAGCACCGCGCTTCTCAGCCGCCGCTGAGCCGCCGCACCACAGCGGCGCCGACGATCAGCGCGTTGGAGTAGTTCGACTGCGCCCGGGCCGCCACCTCCACGCGCCGGTACACCATCACGTCCTGCGACTCGTCGTTGGCGGCTTCGAGCACCACCCAGTAGAACTGTCCCTCGCCGCGCTCTTCCACGGTGAGTGCCAAATCGCACATGCTCGCCAAATCAAACTCCTCGGTTTTGGATGCCTCTGCTGCAACGTTCTTTGTCAGAACGATCGAGCTACGCGGTTATTGCACAGGCGGATTCAAGTTTCGACAAAGATGTGCGCGGGAACGTGGCAGAGTTCACGCGACCGGCGAACAAGAAGGAGTCGATCCATGCCCACCACCCTCGAATTGATCGGCGCGCCCACCGACATCGGCGCCAGCGTGCGTGGCGCCGGCATGGGCCCCGACGCGCTGCGCGTGGCCGACCTGCCCGGCATGCTCGCGCGGCTCGGCTTCGCGGTGCGCGACAGCGGCAACCTGGCCGGGCCGGCCACGCCTTGGACCACGCCGCAAGCGGGCCTGCGGCATGTGGACGAAGTGGTGGCCTGGAACCGCGCTGTCTACGAAGCGGTCGACGGTTCGCTCGGCGCCGGCCATCTGCCGGTGCTGCTGGGCGGCGACCACTGCCTGGCGATCGGTTCGATCAGCGCCATTGCCTGGCATGTGCGCCAGCGCCGGCAGAAGCTGCGCGTGATCTGGCTCGACGCGCACACCGACGTCAACACCGACACCACCAGCCCCAGCGGCAACATCCACGGCATGCCGGTCGCCTGCCTGCTGGGCCACGGCCCGGCCGCGCTGACCGGCTGGAGCGGCGAGCGGGCCGCGGTCGACCCCGATGCAATTCGCTTCCTGGGCATTCGCAGTGTCGACGCCGAGGAAAAAAAGGCCATTCGCACGCACGGGCTCCAGGTGTTCGACATGCGCCACATCGACGAGCACGGCATGCGCACCACCATGACCGAGGCACTGCAGGACGTGGACGACAACACCCACCTGCATGTGAGCTTCGACCTCGACTGCCTTGACCCCGACTACGCGCCCGGCGTCGGCACCGGCGTGCGGGGTGGCCCGACCTGGCGCGAGATGCAGCTTTGCATGGAAATGATCGCCGACACCGGCCGGCTCGGCTCGCTCGACGTGGTGGAACTCAACCCCGCGCTCGACGTGCGCAATCGCACCGCCGAGGTGGCGGTCGAGCTGATCGAGAGCCTGTTCGGCAAATCGACGCTGACACGCTGACGAGCAAAGGCCGGACTCCTACGTCGGCTTGTGAACTCCGCGACGTGCGGGCCGTTGCGGCATGCCCTACAGTGGGCCGGCCCTGCGCCTTCGACCATGCAAGCCGACGCCCCGACAGACCCGTCCCTCACCCCGCCGCCGCGCGCCCTGCGCGTGCTGGTGGTCGAGGACGACCCCGAAACCCTGGTGCTGACGGTCGAAATGGTGCAGTTGCTCGGCCACTGGGCCACCGGCGTGAAGAGTGCCGAGGTCGCCAAGGACCGCTTCATGGAGGGTGCGTTCGATGTGCTGCTCACCGACATCGGCCTGCCCGCATTGTCCGGCTACGACCTGGCGAACAGCCTGCTCGAGCACCACCAGCTGCGGGTGATCTTTGCGACCGGGCAGGCCCGCCCTGCCCGGCCGGTGGCCGGCACGCTGTGGCTGCAGAAGCCGTTCGGGATCGAAGAGCTCGAACAGGCGCTGGCCGAGGCCGCCGGCCGGCCTCAGCCACGGTTTGGAGAAGACGGCACTGGAAAAGTCGTGGCCGGGACCGCCGGAGTGAGGGGGCTGGCCGCCGCGGGATCGTCGGCCGCTGGCGCCTCGTCCGGCGGCGCCAGGAAGCGATCGAGCAGTGCGAAGAAGCGGTCGTAGAAGCGCTCGTCCGTCAGCGTTTCGCTCGCCACCTTGACCAGCGCGTCGTCACTGGCCGAGAACGGCACCGAGAGCGATCCGAATGCGCCGACACCGACGCTGGCCGAGTTGTTGGTTTTCTTCAGGCTGTAGCGATCCTGTAGCGCGCTGGCGAAGGCGATGGTGGTCACGGGCTTCTTGCGGCCCGCGCCGGCCTCCTTGGCGCAGACCACGCGGAACTCGACCTCCACATGCACCTCGTTGGCCGGCTGGAAGCTCTTGCGCCCGGCGACCAGATCGGTGTTGGCCGCCGTGATCAGGTAGCCCTGGCTCAGCAACGCGCGGCGCGCGGCCTCGCAGGTCTGGGCCTCGGTGGCCGTGTAGCTGCGGGTGTGGGTCGTGGTGGAGTCGAATTCCTCGGGCTCGTACGAGATACGGCGCGTGGACGAAGTGGCGCCGCAGCCGGCCAGCAGCAGCGCCGCCAGCAGAAGCAACGCTGGGCGTGGCGGCGATGCGGTCAAAGAGAAAGGCGAGGCAGGCAAGGGCATGGGAGGTCGGATGCTACCGGCACGCCGCCGGCCCCGCTTCGAGCAAGCAATTGGCGTGCGCGTTCCCTGCCGCACGGCAGACAGCGGTCAACGACCGAGGTGGACAACGTGGTCCGCGTGTCCGCGCGTGGACGCGATCAGCCGCGCGTTCGGGTCGTCGGTGGCGGCCACCCAGGCGATGGCGGCCTCGGGGCTGCGGCCGAACTGCTCGTGCCTGCGGGTCAGCCGATCGCGCCGCAGCGTGTCGTCGACCTCGACATACCAGGCCTCGTCGAGCAGCGCCGCCGCGGCCGGCCACAACAGCAGGTAGTTGCCTTCGGTGATGACCAGCTGCGTTTGCGGCAGCACCGCGATGGCGCCGGCCACCGGCTCCTCGATCTCGCGACGGAACTCGGGCGCGTAAACGATGTCGCCGCCGGGCCGCTGATCGCGCAGCCGCTGCAACAGCGCCACGTAGCCGGCGCTGTCGAAGGTGTCGGAGGCGCCTTTTCGGCCGTCACGGCCGAGCCGTTGCAGCTCGGCATTGGCAAGGTGGAAGCCGTCCATCGGCACGACCTGCGCCCGGTCGGCGCCCACGGCATGAAGCAGCGCCGTCGCCAGCGTGGACTTGCCCGCGCCCGGCGCACCGACCAGCCCCAGCAGCTTGCGCTGCCCACCCGCCAGGAG
>Ga0075363_100001016_pt1 | contig 10065 bp, 4 predicted proteins | sample EndMetdeltDD1763_FD_71470 | JGI IMG/M metagenome (GOLD analysis project Ga0075363, IMG submission 71470) | Populus endosphere microbial communities from Tennessee, USA - Endosphere MetaG P. deltoides DD176-3 | ecosystem: Host-associated > Plants > Roots > Endosphere | place: USA: Tennessee...
TCAGTTCCAGCGCCTGCAGGGCGGCGCGCACGTCCTCGCCAAAAGCCAGGGCGTAGGGCGTGGGGTCCATGCCCTGCGGGGTGCGTACGAACAGCGGGTCGCCGCACAGTTCGCGCAGGCGTTTGAGCGCGCTGCTGGTGGCCGATTGGGTGAGGCCGAGCGCGCTGCCTGCGGCAGTGACGCTGCGGGTATCGAGCAGCGCGGCCATCAGCTTGAGCAGGTTGAGGTCGGCGCGCGCGAGCAGGCCGCGAGTCATATCCATATGAACAATGTAGCACATTGGCTACATCAATTTGACAGATGGGGCCGGCGCCCTTAAGGTCATGAAAAATCGCGCGCCGCATCGCCAGAAGGCGCGCATCAAATACCCAGAAATAGAACCGCGCGGCAGCCGGAGACAAAGATGGAACGACTCTTTACCGAAGAAATCAAGTCGCTGAAACTGGGCGACGGCGACACCTTTCGCGGCGAGGGCATCCTCGCGGTGACCAAGGCGCTGCTGCAGTCCGGCGTCTCCTACGTCGGCGGCTACCAGGGCGCGCCGGTCTCGCACCTGTTGGATGTGATGGTGCAGGCGCGCGAATACATGGACGAGCTGGGCGTGCACGTCGAGGCCTGCGCCAACGAGGCCTCGGCCGCCGCGCTGCTGGCCGCCTCGATCAACTACCCGGCGCGCGGCGCGGTGACCTGGAAGTCCATCGTCGGCACCAACGTGGCCGCCGACGCGCTCTCCAACCTCGCCTCGGCGGGGGTGATGGGCGGCGCGCTGATCGTGTTAGGGGAAGACTACGGCGAAGGCGCCTCGGTGATCCAGGAGCGTAGCCACGCCTACGCGCTGAAAAGCTCGATGCTGCTGTTCGACCCGCGCCCGGATTTGAGCTGCATCGTGCACATGGTGGAAAAGGCGTTCCAGATGTCCGAAGCCTCCAACACCCCGGCGATGATGGAGCTGCGCATCCGCGCCTGCCACGTGCAGGGGGAGTTCGCCGCCAAGGCCAATATCGCGCCCAGGGTATCGACGCGTACGCGCCTGGCCGGGCCGCCGGTGTTCAACTACGAACGCCTCGCGCACCCGCCCGCCACCTTCCGGCAGGAGAAGCTCAAGTCCGACGTGCGCCTGCCGGCGGCGCGCCGGTTCATCCTCGAGCATGCGCTGAACGACATCAGCGGTCCGCAGGAGGCGCCGCTCGGGCTGATCGTGCAGGGCGGGCTGTACAACAACCTGATGCGCGCGCTGCAGATGATGGGCCTGGCCGATGCGTACGGCGAGACCGCGATTCCGATCCTGACGCTCAACGTGGTCTACCCGCTGGTGCCCGCGCAGATCAGCGGCTTTTGCGCGGGCAAGGACGCGGTGCTGGTGATCGAGGAGGGCCAGCCCGAATTCATCGAGCACGAGATCGGCTCGCTGCTGCGCCGTGCCGACCTGCAAACCAAATTGCACGGCAAGGATCTGCTGCTGATGGCCGGCGAGTACACCGCCGAGGTGATCCTGCGCGGCCTGACGCGCGCCTTTCGCAAGTACGACACCAGCGTGGACCTGGCCGGCACGGCGGCGTGGCTGGATGGCCTGGACGCCTTGCGCGCCGAGGCCGGTGAACGCCTGGGCGGCCATGTGCCGCCGCGCCCGCCGACCTTCTGCACCGGCTGCCCGGAGCGCCCGGTGTTCTCCGCGCTCAAGCTGGTCGAGCGCGAGATCGGCCCGGTGCACGTCTCCGGCGACATCGGCTGCCACGCGCTCGCTACCTTCGAGCCCTTCTCGGTGGGCAACTCCATCCTCGGCTACGGCATGAGCATGGCGTCCTCCGCCGGGGTCAACTCGATGAGCGACAAGCGCGCCCTCGCCGTGATGGGCGACGGCGGCTTCTGGCACAACGGCCTGCTCTCGGGGGTGCAGTCCAACCTGTTCAACCACGGCGACGGCGTGCTGGTGATCATGAAGAACGGCTACTCGTCGGCGACCGGCACGCAGGAAATCATCTCCTCGCCGCTGGACCTGGCGCGTGCCCACGCCAAGGGCGAAAGCTCGGTGCACAGCAATGTCACCATCGAGGACACGCTGACCGGCATGGGCGTCAAATGGATGCGCACCGTCTACAACTACCGCGTTGCCGAGATGCTCACTACCATGCGCGAGGCCTTCACCAGCCCCTACCCGGGCCTGAAGGTGATCATCGCCGAAGGCGAGTGTCAGCTGGAACGGCAGCGGCGCCTCAAGCCCCTCAACGCGCTCGCGCTCAAGCAGGGCAAGCGCGTGCTGCGGGTGCGCTACGGCATCGACGAGGCGGTGTGTTCGGGTGACCACTCCTGCATCCGCCTGTCCGGGTGCCCGTCGCTGACGGTCAAGGATGCGAAAGACCCGCTCAAGGTGGACCCGGTGGCGCACGTCAACAACGGCTGCGTCGGCTGCGGCCTGTGCGGCGAAGTCGCGCACGCGGCGGTGCTGTGCCCCTCGTTCTACCGCGCCGAGATCGTGCAGAACCCGGGCTGGTGGGACCGCACCCGCATGCGCGTCGCCGATGCGCTGACCGGCTGGCTGCGCCCGGCTTGAAAAGGTAACGCTATGATCCTCAACACGACCCGAACATGATGAATATGAAACCCGTCAAGATCCTGATTGCCGCCCTCGGCGGCGAAGGCGGCGGCGTGCTCGCCGACTGGATCGTGCATGCCGCCTCGCACAGCGGCTATCCCGTCCAGGCCACCTCGATCCCCGGCGTGGCGCAGCGCACCGGCGCGACCACCTACTACCTGGAAATCTTTCCCGTGCAAACGCCGCCAGGGGCCAAACGACCCATCCTTGCGCTGGTGCCGATGCCCGGCGACGTGGACCTGGTCGCGGTCTCCGAACTGCTCGAATGCGGGCGCATGATCGAGCGCGGCATGGTGAGCCGCCAGACCACGCTGGTGTCCTCCACCCATCGCGTCTACGCGGTAGCCGAAAAAATGCAGATGGGCGACGGGCGCTTCCAGACCGCGCAGATACTCGATGCCGCCAACGCGCTGGCGGGCCGCGCGGTGCTGTTCGATCTCGATGCGGTCACGCGCGCCCACGGCACGGTGATCAGCGCGACGCTGTTCGGCGCGATGGCCGGCGCGCAAGCCTGGCCGCTGACGCGCGAGGCTTGCGAGGCGGCGATCAAGAGCGGCGGCAAGGGTGCGCAAGCGAGCCTGGCCGCTTTCGGCGATGCATACGCGCGCGCCAGCGGCGCCGCGCCCGAGCCGGCAGGCAAGTCCGCCGCCGTCGCCGCCGCGCGCGCCGGCTGGCTCGCCGACCTGCCGGTGACGGCACGCGAGTTCGCCGCCGAGGGCGAACGCCGCACACGCGAGTTCCAGAACGAGGCCTACGCCGCCTTGTACCGCGAGCGCCTTGCCAGCGTTGCAGCAAGGGATGATGGCGATGGCACCTTGACCAACGAGACCGCGCGCTACCTCGCGCTGTGGATGTGTTTCGACGACCTGATCCGCGTCGCGGCAGTGAAGATCAGCGCCGCCCGCCTGGCCGAGGTGCGCGAAGAGGTGCAGGCGAAGCCGCACGAGCCGGTGCAGGTGATCGAGTTTTTCAAACCCGGCATCGACGAGTTCTCCTCCCTGCTGCCCGAGTCGCTGGCACAGCGCGTGATCGCCTGGGCGCGCAAGCGCGGCTTCGAGCACAAGCTCAATGTCGGCATGCATATCCGCACCACTGGCGTGGCGGGCTTCCTGATGCTGCGCACGATGGCGGCGCTCAAGCCCTGGCGTCCGCGCACCGCACGCTACACCGAGGAGCAGGCGTTGATCGAGCGCTGGCTCACCGCGGTGCGCGGCGCGGCGACCAATGAGCTGGCCATCGAGATCGCCATGCTGGGGCGGCTCATCAAGGGCTATGGCGACACCAACCGGCGCGGCAAGGAAAACTTCGCGCGCATCATGGACACGCTGGTGGAGGCCGAAGGCATTATCGACGCCGCGCAGGCGGCGCAAGCGGTGCGCGCGGCGCGCGAGGCGGCACTGGCCAATCCGGACGAGAAGCACCTGGACAAACAGCTGGCGAGTTTTGGCGTCCAGCCGCGGCCGATCCGCGAGGTGCCGATCCACTTCGTCAAACCGGCGCACGCCGGGGCGGCACGGGCGGCGGGCGGTTAGGGAGTCGGGCAGCGCCCGCTGCTAGTCTGTCATTCCCGCGAAAGCGGGAATCCAGCGCGTCAATCAGATATACGACCTGGATTCCCGCTTTCGCGGGAATGACAGTAGAAGACGGCACCGCGCCTCAAACAACTCGCCGTGCCGCATGCGCCGCTGTGGTAAAACACCGGCAAGCTGATTTTCGGAAAACAACCCCCATGTCCCGCTCCTACAACCTGCAGCGCCTGTTCAACCCCAAGTCGATCGCCATCGTCGGCGCCTCGGCGGACCAGAACAAGGCGGGCTACCAGGCGGTCAACTCGCTGCGCGGCTTTCCCGGGCAGCTCTATCCGATCAACCCCAAGGCCGGCGAGATCGCCGGCTTCAAGGCCTACCCGTCGATCGCCGCCGTCGGCTGCCCGGTGGACCTGGTGATCCTGGCGATTCCCGCCGCGGCCTGCGTGGGCGCGGCGCGCGAAGCGGCGGCGGCCAAGTGCGGCGGCATTTTCATTATCTCCGGCGGCTTTGGCGAGTCCGGCGACGAAGGCTTGAAGCTGCAGGAAGAACTGGGCGCGATCTGCCGCGAGACCGGCCTGCGCATGCTCGGGCCCAATACCTCTGGGTACATGAATACCTACGCCAGCACCTTCGCCAGCTTCGCGCCCGGTGTCGAGGCGCTCAAGCCCGGCCGCATCGCGGTGGTGGCGCAGTCCGGCGGGGTCAACCTGACGCTCGCCTTCATGCTGCACGCGGCGGGGCACGGCGTGACGCTGTCGGCCGGGTTGGGCAACGCGGTGGACATCGACGCCGCCGACGTGCTGGAGATGCTCGCGCTGGACCCGAACACCCGCGCCATCGCCCTGCACCTGGAGGGCGTGCGCGAAGGGCGCAAGCTCTACGAGGCGATCCGCGCGGTCTCGCCGCACAAGGCGGTGATCGCGCTGCCGGCGGGGCGCGCCGACGTCGGCGCCTTCGCGCAAAGCCACACCGGCAACCTGATCGGCTCGCACGCGCGCAAGGCCGCGGCGCTGCGCCAGGCAGGCGCGGTGGTGGTGGCCTCGACCGACGAACTGGTGGACGCGGCCATCACGCTCGCCGCCAGGCGCATCCCGCCCAAGGCCAACCCGGGTATCGGCCTGATCACCGGCCAGGCCGGGCCGGGCCTGTTGATCATCGACGACCTCAAGTTCCATGGCGTCAACGTTCCCGAACTCGGCGCGGCGACGGTGCAAGAGATCCAAGCCCTGCTGCCGCCGCTCACCTTCATGAAAAACCCGGTCGATACCGGCCGTCCCTCGCCCGCCTTTCCGCAGGTGCTGCAGGCGCTGGCCGGCGACCCGGCGATCGACGCGGTGCTGATGTTCACCATCCACGAGCCGGCGGCGGTGGACCCGGTGATGGCGCTCGGCCTTGCGGGCAAGGACAAGCCGATGGTGTTCGGCACCATGGGCCTGACCGAAAGCATCGCGCCCACGCTGGCAGCGCTCAAGGGCAAGGGCATCGCCGGTTTCGCCTCGCCGGAGCGCCTGGCGCTGGCCGGGCGCGTGCTCGCCGAGGACGCCATCGCGCAGGCGCGCCTGCAGATCGAAGATACGGTGCAGCTCGATTCCAGCAAGGCCACGCCGCTGACGCGCACGCCCAACGAGTTCGAGGCCAAGGCGCTGCTGGGGCGCTACGGCATCGTCACCCCGGACAGCCGCGCTTGCGCCAGCCACGCCGAGGCGCACGCCGCGTTCACCGCGGTGTTCAAGCCGGTGGCGGCCAAGATACTCAGCACCGAAATCGCGCACAAGACCGAGGCCGGCGGCGTGTTGCTGGGCCTGCGCAGCGCGCAGGACCTGGACGCGGCGCTCGCCAAACTCGATGCGATTCCGCTCAAGGGCGCGCGCGCCTATCTCATCGAACCGATGGCCGCGCCCGGCGTGGAACTGATCGTCGGCGCGGTGCGTGATGAAAGTTTCGGTCCCTGCGTGATGCTGGGCCTGGGCGGCACCGCCGCCGAAGCGCTCAAGGACACCGCGGTGCGCCTGGCCCCGCTCAGCGCCGCCGATGCCGAGGAGATGATCGCTTCATTGCGCGGCAAGGCGCTGCTGGAAGGCTGGCGCGGCGCCCCGGCCTGCGACCGGCGCGCCATCGTCAAGCTGCTGGTGGCGGTGGCGCGGCTGATGCACGAGCACGCGGAGATCGCCGAGCTCGACATCAACCCGGTGCGCGCGTATGCGGATGGGGTGGTGGCGCTGGACGCGCTGGTGGTGCTGGCTTAAGGAGCCCGCCTTGGCAGGTGCCGGCCTGAGCGCCTGCCTTGGCAGGTGCTGACCTAAAGGCGCCTGCCTCAGCGCGGGTACTGCTGCGCGCGCACCAGCATCTGGTCCTGCAGGGACGGCCAGGCGACCGCGCCTGCGGCCACCTCCGCTACCTTTTTCGACAGCACCGCCGCGTTCTGGAAGCTGTCGAATACCGGCATCTCGATCGACGCATAGGATGTCTTGCGCAATTGCGGGTCGGGATGAATCCGCGCCGGACTGCTCATGGCGGCGTACAGCACCTCGAAGCCGAGCGCGGGGCCGAACAGCACCCGCAGGCCGTCGGCGGAGTAGCGCCAGAAGTCGTTGGGCGTGGCATGCATGGGCCAGGCCTGCGGCGCATGGTGCATGGTCAGGCCGCCGACCCTGAGCACCTTGTTGATTTCGGCGGCGACCACCCAGGGCGCTTCGAGGTGTTCGAAAACGGAGATCGACATCACGCCGTCGATGCTGCCCGGCGCGAAGGTCTTGCTCAGGAAATGCGCGTCGGCCACCACGTCGACCCCGGTGCCGGGGTGGATGTCCACGCTGATCACCCGGCACTCGGGCAGCAGGGATTGCGACCAGAGGTCCGAGTGGGCCTCGCCTTGCCGGCCGCCCAGCACCAGCACCGTGCCGCGGCATTGCTTCATCGCCGCCCGGAAGGCGACGCTCGACGGATCGTCGGCCGGCTCGGGGGAGGGATCGATGGCGGGGACCAGGTGCGGCGGCACCTCGACCTTGATGCGCGCAGTGCCGCTCGCCGTTGCGATCTCCAGCTCCACCGGCTGGAACGGCGGGCACGCCAGGTAGGCGGAGAAGCCGTAGTTGCCCGACAGCGGATAGTCCGGGTAGAAAGCCACCACGTCCGGGCGCGGGTGCAGGGCGGCGCGTTCCCCAAACGGACCGCTGCACAGGCGCACGCCGGCGACCTCGGACTGGTAGGCGTGCACCCAGCCCTTGGCGTAGACGCCGTGGGTGTCGCACCAGAGCTGGTCGATGAAATGCACTACGGCAGGGGGCTTGCCGCTGGCGCGCGGGGCGGCTGCCGGCTTCGCCCCGTGATCCTTGCGCACGGCCTGCAGCGAGGCCAGCTTGCCCAGGCCGGGCTGAGCGCCGTGGATCGCTTCGATCACCGAGAAGGCGTGCTCGCGAGCGCTGCGGTCGGCATGGTGGTTGAGCGCCAGATAAAAACGGCACACCCAGAGGTCGAATATGGTCACCGCGTGGCGCGCCTCGGTGCCGGCCAGATCTCCGCTTTGCAGCGCGCGCACCAAAGGGTTGCCGTCCGCCCGCGTCGCATCGATCCTGCGCACGATCTCGTCAATCTGGCGGTAGGCGCCGCCGGCGTTCAGTTCGATCACCAGGCGGGCGGAAATCTCGGCGAGCGCCGGCGCCGCGACGGCAGGGTCGATGGCGATCTCGCGCCAGGCGGCGAGCGCATCGTCCGCGCGCCCGGCATGGGCCAGCAACAGCATATGCTCGATGCGGCAGGGCAGGATCAGGCTGCCTGCTTCGAGGAAGAGCAGCGGGGCGATACGCTGCTCATGGCGCAGCAGGCGCGCGGCGCGCTCCAGGCCGGTCGACGCGGCAACGATGCGCCCTTCGAGGCGCGCAAGCATGGCGCAGCAGAAGGCGAACGGTCCCAGGTAGGCCGGACCGCCGGCCACGTAGGCACTGAAGTCCGCCTGCGCCAGCGCAGCGGCCGCCACGCCTTCGGCGACGATCAGTTGTTCGTCCACCAGGGCGCGCAGTACGGCGGACCGCTCCAGCACCTGGCGCGCCCGCGCCATATCGCCGCCATTGACCAGATCCTTGAACAAGCGATAGGAATGTCCGGAAAAATAGGCGCTTTCCGAGGCCGGGTCGCTGCGCTGCCATGCCGCTTCGAGATAGCGCCGGTAGGGCGTGGCCGCGCGGTCCGCTGGCGCGCCCGCCGTTTGCCGCGCGGCGGCGCCGGCCAGCACGAGCATCGAGGGGCTGGCGGTCGCGACCAGGGTATGGCCGTCCTGCAGGCGCACCTCCACGTGCGCGAAGCCGGCCTTGCGCAACAGCGTTTCGAGCGCGCCGGAGGAAAACAGGACGCGGTGCTCGCCGGGAAACAGGCTGCTGTACATCTGCAGCGGATCGCCGCCGGGTGCGACCGACTCGGCCGCCGGGGTGCTCAGGACCACCACGCCGGCCTCGCCTGCCAGGGCCGCGCGCAGCGCCCGGGCAAAGGCCAGCGGATCGTCCACGTGTTCGATCACTTCGCAGGCCATTACCATGTCGAAGCGCCGCGGGTCCCGGCCCAGCCAGGCCTGGTCGAGGGGCAGCGCAAGGACTTCGCCTTCCAGGCCGGCGGCACGGCCGTAGGGATTGGGCTCGAAGCCCAGCACGTGCGCGCCGTACACCGTGCGCACGAAATCGAGCGAGAAGCCGGCGCCGCAGCCTACGTCGGCAAACGAACCCAGGCTGGCAGGCAGGGCCGCGCTGATCATCCGCGCCATCGGCTCGACGCCCGCGCCGATCTCCATGTAGTACTTGAGCGCCTGCGCTTCCGGCTGCGCGTAGGCATTGCCGAACGCGCCGGTGAACAGGCACAGGCAGGAACGGCAACGCGCATAGCTGACCTCCACGGCGGCCTCGCTGTGGTGCGCCGCGCGCACCCAGCGCCCGGTATCGGCCGAGCCGCACACCGGGCAGGCCAGACCCGCCACGCCATGTTCGAACTGCAGCCGCCGGGCCGCCTGGTCCATGTGGTTCGCGGCACTCATTTGATCTGCAGCAAGTCGGTTTCAATCTGCTCGAACAGCGAGCGCTCGACGCGCAGGCGCTTTTCCTTGAGCGCCTGCAGGACCAGCAGCAGGTCGACCTCGGCGACACCGCGCAGCCACCACAGGTCGGCGGGATTGGCGGTGCCGCGCGACAGCAGGTCCTTCTTGAGCAGCGGCAGTACGCCGCGCGCAGCCAGGAACAGGCCTGCCGAATGCGACACGTTGCTGTCGGTGGAGCGCCTGCCGAGCTCGCGCTGCAGCAGGGCGCGCTGCTCGGCGGGTGGACGACCAAGGATGTCGGGCGGCGCGTCGAGTTTTAGCTGCATCAGCGTCTCGAGCAACCGGGCGTCCTCGGTTTGCGCCGGCAGCGCGTCTATCATGTACAGCGCGTCGCACAGCGGCCCGAAGCTGATGCCGGCGCGCCGCAAGGCGCGCGAGAAGCCGACTTCGCCCTTGCGCACCGCGTGCAGGCGGGTGTCGACCGGCCGGTAGCCGTTCCAGAACGCGCGCACCGCCGGATGGCTGGGGACGCCCTGGCGCATCAGGATCATGAAGGACTGCAGGTGCCGGCCCAGCGAGAAATTCTCGTACGGCCCGGTCACCGCGTAAGGCAGGGCACGCAGGTCGCGCCAGAAGGTGGTGGCGTCGAACAGCGGAAAGACCAGGGTGTCGTTGATCAGCAGCAGCTCGTCCAGGCCTTCGAGCAGGCCGAGTTGCTGCAGGTGCAGGTAGCCGTCGCGATAGGCGCCGATGTCACGGCCGACGTTGGGCCGCTCGATGATGGTCTGGGCGTAGGGCGCGTACTGCGCGGCGGCCGCCGGATCGAGGCGGCGGTTGGCCACCAGCAGTATTTCGAAGCCGGCGCGCCGCAGTTCGGCCAGTTGCCAGGGCATGGTCGGATCGGCGTGCCCGGGATAGCAGGC